>Ga0187827_10000291_pt1 | contig 80139 bp, 85 predicted proteins | sample ETNtaG_39_FD_167969 | JGI IMG/M metagenome (GOLD analysis project Ga0187827, IMG submission 167969) | Marine microbial and viral communities from oxygen minimum zone, Eastern Pacific Ocean - ETNP2014_SV_150_PacBio MetaG (Illumina Assembly) | ecosystem: Environmental > Aquatic > Marine > Hypoxic... | reverse complement strand
CCATAATTCGTGGTCAGTATGTCGACCTTCTGATCCACCCTGGAAGGTTATAAAAGTTCGTTCTCTAGAAACATCTCTAGCTGCAAGTTCTGCAACTTCAGCTGCTCCAGAAGCGCCACTAGCTTCAGCTTTAGGCTCTTCTTTTTTAGGCTCTTCTTTTTTTACCTCAATGTGTTCAGCAGCGGTTTTTTCTTTTCCAGCATATGGAGTGCTCTTTCCGAGGATTTTTACCTCACTCTTCTTTTTTGGTGTTGGAGCTGCAGCTTCTTCTGCTGCATCATCTCCTCCACAAGCAACCAATGTAAGTGTCAAAGTCAATATTACTGCTAAAACTAATGTTAGAAGTTTTCGGTTCATTTACCTTTTCTCCTTAAATTTTAGTTTATAATTTGTAATAATTTGCATTAATAATTATCTTGTTAATTATTAATGGAATTCGGATTTCAACTACAATTATTTAATGTAAAATACAGAAATAATGTAGATTAAATTTGTTAAATGATACCATAATATGCTTTTTTGCAAAAATATGGAGATTCCTTCTTGTAACAAGCTTTAAAAAATAATTAAATATAGAAATTTTAATTTGCTATATCTATTTTCTTTTTATATCCTTTGACCTAGTCAAATTTTTAAATATTTAAATATCTTAAAACAGATATATTGATCACCAAAGATATAAACAGTCCTACATGAAATCAATCTCAAAATATATAGGAAATATATTTCAATACTATATTGTTCGTAGATTCTTATTCTTTATCTTGATTATTTGGTTAGCAAGTACAGCTATTTTTCTAATCCCTAGACTTTCAGGTCAAGATCCAGTTAAGGAAAAATTGTTATTAGAAGCCCAGAGAGGTGGGCATATGCAGTCTGGTTTGGAAGAAATGGCTAAGGCTTACCAGAAAAAATTCGGACTAGATAAACCTTTGATTGTTCAATATGGAAATTATATGAAAGATTTAGTCAGGTTTGATTTTGGTCCATCTATAGCTTATTTCCCTAAATCTGTTAATTCTTTAATAGGGGATTCAGTTATTTGGACTTTAGGGCTATTGAGTGTGGTAACCTTTATAGCATTCTTTGCTGGAACACTAGCTGGTGCATTGTTAGGATGGCCTAGATCTCCAGGTTTTCTTCAGTATATATTTATGCCCATTTTAACTTTGGCTGCTATTCCATATTATTTGTTAGCCTTGGTGTTGATATATATATTTGCTTTTAATCTAGAATGGTTTCCTTTATTTGGAGGTTATGCTGTAGCCAATCTTCCTTCATGGAGTTTTTCTTTTGCTATTGAAGTTGTTCACCACGCAATTCTTCCTGGTGCTTCAATAGTATTAGCTTCTTTAGGTTTTTGGGCTTTGGGTATGCGAGGTATGATGATTACTACACAAGGTGAAGATTTTATGATTCAAGCAGAGGCCAAAGGTTTAAAAGGTGTAAGAATGTTTTTCAATTATGCTGTAAGAAATGCAATTCTTCCACAAACTACTGCATTAGCATTATCATTAGGAACGGTATTCACAGGTTCTGTATTGGTTGAGGTTATTTTTAGATATCCTGGTTTGGGGAATACTCTTTATCAAGCTATAAGACTTAATGATTTCTTTGTAATTCGAGGATTGATATTTATTGTTATTGTTGCTTTAGGTCTTGCAACTTTTTTAATAGATATAGCTTATCCATTATTAGATCCTAGGGTAAGTTATAAAAAAGGATAATTATGACTACATCTACATATACAGAAACAGATTGGAAAATAAGATATAAAAAACGATTTTTTAATTTCTTACGTTATGTAAGAAGAAATCCTTCTCTTGGAGTAGGTTTAGGTTTTCTATTATCTCTTTTTCTATTTGTTGTTATAGGTTATGCAGTTTATGATACTGAAAGATTTCGACCGCTTAAAACAGGGACAGATTTAGCTCCATTTGAATATGACTCAAAGAAAGGGAGAGATGGTTACCCCCTCGGTACAGATAGACAAGGTAGAGATGTAATGTCTGTAATGATTGTAGGTGTTCCTCTAACAATACAAATAGGTTTAATAGCTGGAATTATTGGTATAACTGTAGGAACAGTTTTAGCTTTTGTTGCAGCGTATTTTGGAGGCTGGATTGATAATATTATTAGAACTGTAGTCGATGTAGGATTGACAATCCCGGGTATTTTGATACTAATTTTAATTGCTGTTAATTTACAGTCTGGTTTAACCGTTACTCAAATGGGATTAGCAGTTTCAGCTGTTGCTTGGGTTTGGCCTGCAAGAACTATAAGGTCTCAAGTACTTGTGATGCGTGAACAATTATATGTTGAAATTGCTAGATTATCAGGAACAGGTGCAATTTCAATAATGTTCAAAGAGATGCTACCTAATCTGGCTCCTTATATTGGAGCAAGTTTTGTAGGCTCAGTCGCGTCTGCTATTTTAGCTTCTGTTGGATTAGAAGCATTGGGTCTAGGTCCATTTGATTCTCCTACTTTAGGTATGACTATCTATTGGAACATTCAATTTTCTTCTATCCTTCATGGAATGTGGTGGTGGTTTGGCCCTCCTATTGTGGTGTTAGCAATTATTTTCGTAGGTTTATTTTTGATTACAGCTGGATTAGATGAATGGTCTAACCCAAGATTAAGGAAAAGAGTGTGAGTACATCTGATTTTAAGGGTTTAAGAGTAAAAGATTTGAAAGTTTACTATGATACTCCAGAGGGAGTTGTAAAAGCTGTAGATGGAATATCATTTTCATTAGTACAGGGTAAAAGATTAGCACTAGTTGGTGAATCTGGTAGCGGAAAGAGCACTCTTTCTATGGCTTTGATGAGACTTACCAGGCCCCCTGGGAGAATTGCGGATGGAAATATCTTTTTGGATGATGTAGATATTTTGGATTTAGATGTTGAGGAAATGAGATTATCTAGATTGTCAGAAATTTCTCTTGTTCCTCAAGGAGCAATGAATTCACTGAATCCTGTTTTGAAAATTAAAGATCAAATTTTAGATGGTTTGTTTGATCATCAAGTTTCTGGTGATAAAAAAATTTCTAAAGATGAGCAAAAAACTAGAGTTTCAGAACTTTTAACTGCAGTTGAATTACTTCCATCTGTTGGGGATATGTATCCACATGAATTAAGTGGGGGAATGAAACAGAGAGTTGCTATTGCTATTGCAACTTCTATGGATCCCAAGGTGATTGTTGCTGATGAGCCTACTAGTGCATTAGACGTTGTGGTTCAAAGAACTGTAATGCAAACATTAGGTAGATTACAAGAAGGACTAGAAGCATCAATTGTTTTAGTGGGACATGATATGGGATTAGTAGCACAATTTGCTGACTTTGTTGGAGTGATGTATGCGGGAAAAATGGTCGAATTAGGTCCTGTTAATTCGGTTTTTGAAAAGCCTTTACATCCATACACTAGGTTATTGATTAGAAGTTTGCCAACTTTAGAAAACAAAGAAGACTTTATAGGAATTCCTGGTTTACCTCCTCCATTGTTGAATTTGCCTCCAGGTTGCACTTTTTGTACTAGATTTGATAGAGAAAACAAGAATGATCCACCTTGGAAAGAAGTTAGTAAAGACCATTGGATTTCTGAATGTAACGTTTGTTCTGATATAGGAAAATGAGGATATAATTATGGGATCACTTTTAGAAGCAAAAAATGTAACCAAAATTTTTGGTGGTGGACTTTTCTCTAAAGAAGAAGAATTGATAGCAGTTAATGATATTTCTATAAACCTTGAAGTAGAAAACCCAAAGATTATTGCTATAGCAGGGGAGTCTGGAAGTGGTAAAACTACTCTGGCTAGATTATTACTCGGATTAATCGATCCTAATGAAGGGTCAGTAGAATATTTAGGAAAAAATTTAAAAGAAATGAAAGGTAAGGTAAGGAGGGATTTTAGAAGAGAGGTCCAACCTATTTTCCAAGATCCGTATGGTTCTTATAATCCTTTTTATAAAGTTGACCATGTTTTATATAGTCCTATTAAGAATTTTAAACTAGCATCAAAAGGTGAAGAAGCTAGAAACATGGTTGAAAAAGCACTTGAATTAGTTGGCTTAGTTCCTTCAGAAACATTAGGAAGATTACCTCATCAATTAAGTGGAGGTCAAAGACAGAGAGTAATGGTTGCCAGAGCATTGTTATTGCAGCCAAGGATAATTTTAGCTGATGAACCTGTCTCTGCAGTTGATGCTTCTCTTAGAGCTACTATCTTAGATTCTGTTAAAAAATTAAACAACGATTTAGGTATCTCAGTGATTTATGTAACTCATGATTTAACTACTGCTTATCAAATTAGTGATGAAATAATGATTTTATATAAAGGTGTTCTAAAAGAAGCTGGTCCAGTCGAAGTTGTTATTAAAAACCCTAAACATCCTTATACTCAACTATTGATTGATTCTATCCCTCAAGCTAATCCGAAACTAAAATGGGGTAAATTAGATATTTCTGAAACTCAGGAATTATTAGATCAACCAGGGATTGGTTGGAGAGATTCTTAATCAACTTTCTTTTAATTCTCTAGTTATTCCTTCAATTGAATCCTTGGCATCTCCGAATAGCATAGATGTTTTATCAATGTAAAAGAGTTTATTATCTATTCCTGAGAATCCAGTGTTCATAGATCTTTTTAATACAATAATATTTTTTGCTTTATCTACATTAAGTATTGGCATTCCATAAATCGGACTATTTTTATTATTTCTTGCATCAGGGTTTGTAACGTCATTTGCACCTATGACTATTGCAACATCTGTAGTCACAAATTGATCATTTATTTGTTGTAAATCATATAATTTATCATAAGATATATTTGCTTCTGCTAACAAGACATTCATATGGCCTGGCATTCTTCCAGCAACAGGATGAATAGCATATTTTATATTGCATCCTTTAGATTCTAGGATCTCAGAAAGTTCTTTAATACTGTGTTGAGCTTGTGCTACTGCCAGCCCATAACCGGGGACTATGATTATATTTTCTGAGTATTCAAGCAGAATAGCAGTATCTACAGTATTTATAGATTTAAATGTTTGAGCGTTTTGGGATATACTATTTTGAGTTTCGGTAATTTTCTGACCAAACCCACCAGTAATAACATTCATCAAAGACCTATTCATTGCTTTAGTCATGATCTTAGTTAATATTAATCCTGAAGCACCAACTAAAGATCCACATATTATGAGAATGGTGTTATTTAGAGCAAAACCAGTAAATGCTGCTGCAATTCCTGAGTAGGAATTTAATAATGCAATTACTACAGGCATGTCTGCACCACCGATTGGAATGACAATTAATATTCCTAATAAAAGACCTAATATAATCAAATAATAGATGAATACATGAGTGTTAGTTAAAAGAAGTATGAACCCTATAGATATAGTGATTATTAATAGAAAAATATTCAAAATATTTCTGAAAGGAATTAAAATTGGATTAGTAGGAATAAGTTCTTGAAGTTTTAAAAAAGCTATAATACTTCCTGTAAAAGTTATCGTTCCTATAATGACACTTAAAATAATTGTACTTCCTGAGTAAATAGAAAATTTTCCTATATTGGCTAATCTAGTAAATTCTTGTGATGAGATTAATGCAGAAGCTAGTCCTCCAAACCCATTGAATAATGCAACCATTTGAGGCATAGCAGTCATTTTGACTAATTTTGCCATTAAAATTCCAATACTTGCACCAACAATTAGCCCAATTATTATCCAAGATAATTTTAGAGTTGAATTATCCAATATTGTTATTAGAATTGCCAAAAACATGGCTAGTGAGGAAATTAAGTTTCCTGATCTAGCTGTTTTGGGAGAGCTTAATCTCTTTATACCTAAAATGAAGAGGATTGAAGAAATAATATATACTAATGTGATTATATTAGTGGTTATCATTTTTTATGATTGTTTTCCGTTTTTTTAAACATACTTAGCATTCGATCAGTAACTAAAAATCCTCCAACTACATTAATAGTTGATAGAATCAAAGCTCCAAAACCGATAATTTCCATTATTCTTCCATCTCCATTTTTGAGGATAATTATGGATCCTATAATTACAATTCCTGAGATGGCATTACTTCCTGACATTAATGGGGTATGAAGAGTGGGAGGGATTTTTGTGATTAATTCATATCCAAGAAATAATGCTAAAGCAAAAATCATTATTAATATTAATAAATTTTCCATAATTAGTTATTCCTTTAACTGGTTAATTTATGTCTATCATCCTTGTTATGGGTTAAACAAATATTATTTATTATTTCATCTTCGAAATTTAAATTAATATCTTCTTTTTCTATAAGAATATTTAATAATGATTCAACGTTTTTAGATAATAATTGGCTTGCATGATAGGGCATAGTACTAGGAAGATTTAAAGTTCCTACAATTAAAACTCCATTATGGACTATGGTTTTATCTGCTTCAGTAAGTTCACAATTCCCACCTCTTTCAGCTGCAAGATCCATGATTACAGTACCTTTTTTCATATTGGCCACAGATTTTTGATTAATAAGAATAGGGGATTTTTTGCCTGGTATCATAGCGGTTGTTATTATGCTATCTGATTGAATGATAAAAGGGTATAAAAAATCAGCAGTTGATTTAATTTTTTCTGAGGATTGTTCTTTTGCATATCCGCTTTTTTCTTGAGAATCTTCTTGATTGGGCATTTCCAAAAAAGTTGCTCCTAAACTTTCCACTTGTTCTCTTACTTCTTTTCTCACATCAAAAGCTGTTACAGATGCACCTAATCTTTTTGCTGTAGCTATAGCTTGAAGACCTGCAACTCCTGCTCCTAGAACTAAAATTTTTGCTGGTGGAATTGTACCGGCAGCAGTCATTAGCATTGGGAAATATTTATTTAGTTTTGATGCAGCTATTAAAACTGATTTATATCCACTAACTGAAGCTTGAGATGATAAAACATCCATAGATTGAGCTCTAGCTATACGAGGAATTCTTTCTAAGGCTAATCCAGTTATATTATTTTGGATTAATAATTGTACGCATTTAGTATCAGTGAATGTTTCAAAATTTGATATTAATATTGATTGAGGTGAGAAATGTTTATAATAAGAATTTTCAATAGGATTTACACTAATGATTAATTGATTATTCAAGATTAACTGTTTATTATTTTCAATTATTTTTACTCCTGAATCCTGATATTCTTTATTTTCAAATCCAGATTTGATTCCAGCATCTTTTACAATGGAAAACTTATGATTTCCTAATTTAATTAATTTTGAAATTGAATCAGGTGTGAGTGATACTCTAGATTCAGAGTGTCTATTTTCTTTAACTATTCCTATATTCATATTTATAAAATATCATGAACTTAACCGAATTCTCTACAATTTTTTTTATACTTACATGAATTTATCTAAAAATAAGAAATCTGTAATATTAGTTATTGATATTGGAACAACTTTTTTAAAAATTGGTTTTTTTGATCTTAAGGCAAACCCAGTTAATGATTTTCAATTTAAAATTCCACATACGCTAAAGATTGATAAAGTTGGAAAAAATGAGTTTGATCCGATTGAATTGTCCCTATTAATTGAAAAGTGTATAGATGATATATTAATAAAATCAGATCGAAAACATGAAATTCTTTCTGTTGCAGTGGATTCAATGGCAAGCACATTTTTGGGGCTAGATAAAGATAAAAATCCTGTTACAAATGTATTTACTTATGCTGATACTAGAGCAAAAATCCAAATGGAGAAAATCAAAGAAGAGATTGATGTAGAAGAAGTATATGATAGAACTGGTTGTCCTATACATACAGCTTATGTTCCTGCTAAGGTTCGTTGGTTAAATTCTGAATTTCCAGAACTATATAGAAAAATTGAATATTGGTGTGATTTTTCAACCTACTTATATACTAGATGGTTTTATGATCAAGATGTTCCCTGTAGTTATTCAATAGCTTCTTGGAGTGGTTTATTTAATAGATATAATCTTAAATGGGATGAAGAATTATTACGTCATATAGGTATTAATCAGAATAAATTACCAAAACTAAAGCCTTATTCTTCATTTTTAATGAATCTAGGTAGTGATTTTTTTAAGAGATGGGATATTTTAAAAAACATTCCCTTTTTTCTCCCCATAGGAGATGGAGCTGCATCTCATATCGGTTCAGGATGTACTTCTGCTAATCATATTTCTTTATCAATCGGCACAACTGGAGCTATGAGAGTTTTATTAAATAGTTTTAATAAAAGAATACCCAAAGGGTTATGGGCATACAATTTAGGGAAAGATGACACATTGTTAGGAGGATCATTTAGTGAAGGAGGAAATGTTTTAATGTGGTTGATGAACAATTTATCTTTGCCAGAGCAAAGTAAAATTGAAGATTATTTAAAGAACGTTTCTTATGATAATCATGCTTTGAATGTACTTCCATTCATTGCGGGAGAAAGAAGTTTAGGTTGGTCTTTTGATGGATCTCTTTTAATTTCAGGAATAGGATTATCTACTTCTAAATTTGATATTTATCAAGCTTGTTTGGAAGCAATATCTTATCGATTTGGTTTAGTTGCTGACAAATTATTACCATCTCTAGAAAATAACTGTGAAATTCTTGTTTCAGGAGGAGCAATTCAATCCTCTGAATATTGGTTACAACTAATGAGTGACGTATTACAAATTCCAGTGAATCTTTCGAATATATCTGAGAATACATGTAAAGGCACCTCTATTTTGGCATTAGAATCATTGAATATTTGGGATTCTTGGAATTATATTCCTAGCAAGATAGTAAAAAAATATTATCCTGATTCCAACAAAGCTTCTTTGCTTAGAGAAGCAATGGGTCGTCAAAAAGATTTGTATGATAAATTTTTTACTTATTGATTTTTTACTGAATGTCCACCAAATTGTTGTCTTAGAGCTGCAAGAACTTTTAAACTGAAAGAATTTTTTTCTCTTGAAGCAAATCTAGTAAAAATTGATGTTGTAATGCTTGGAGCAGGTACTCCTAAATCTATAGCTTCTTTTATTGTCCATCTTCCTTCTCCAGAATCTTCAACATAAGGAGATAAAGTTTTCAATTCAGGATCATTTTCTAATGCAATCCTGGTGAGATCTAATAGCCATGATCTTACTACGCTTCCATGCTCCCAAATTTGAGCAACTAAAGGCAAATCATAATCAAATTCATTTTTTGCTTTTAATAATTCAAAACCTTCTGCTATAGACTGCATCATTCCATATTCAATCCCATTATGAATCATTTTTACAAAATGACCTGATCCACTCGGTCCAACTAGAAAAGTTGGTGCTTTTTGGTCATTTGAAGATAATGATTTGAATATAGGTTCTGCCTTCTCATAGGGTTTTTTTTCTCCTCCTATCATTAAGCAATATCCATTTTGAGGTCCCCAGATTCCTCCACTTGTGCCAACATCTAGAAAATGAATATTAAGTGATTTGAAAATTTTATATCTTCTTATTGAGTCTTTATAATAAGAATTCCCCCCATCTATTATTATGTCACCTTCGGTAACTAGGTATTTTAAATTGTTCAGAGTGTCTTCAGTCGGTTTTCCTGAAGGGACCATGACCCAAATAATTAAATTTTTGTTAGAGGAAATATTTTTTAATTTTTTTATAAATTCATTTAGATCATTTGTAGTAGTTACATTTTTCTCTTTTAATGTTTCAACTATTTTAGGATCTGTATCAAAAGCAACAACTTCATGATTGTCTGAAATTAATCTAGAAATTAATCCACTACCCATTTTCCCTAAACCTATGATTCCTATTTGCATATTTTTCTCCTTGTTAAAATTGATTTATCAGAAATTCATTGAAGAATTAATATAATCTAATCTTTTTAGAATCTCTAAAATTTTGTCTGCTATGATCTGTTCAAAATTTGCAGATCCAATATTTTTTTCTAGTTTTCGAATAAAATTTCCCCATACATTGAAATCTAATAGTATTCCTTGTATTCCAATTGTAGATGCAAGGACCTCTAAGCTTTTTTGCATTTGTTCTAAATCGTTAATTTTTAATATCACTGAAGTATCTAGCCTGTCATCAATTTGAGCTTGTGATGAAATTAGAGAAGCTGTATCCTCATTCCCATTTAACTCTAGTATCCATGAATCTGGGTTTAAATCTGCATCTTGTAATTGTCTTATGGATTCTAATACCATCAAATCATTATTTTCTTTGGATTCTTCATTGATGATCTTTAGAGAAATCATTAATTTTTGATTGGTAAGTTTCATGGATTCATTCATAGAGTCAATTGCATTCTTTAGAGTAGCATCTTTATAACTAATATTAGGATTATAAAGAATTGTGATTCCGACTTTATTTACTCCTAGTTTTAAAGCATCACCACATTTATCAATTGGAAAAGGATCGTCATTCCATTGATTAGCATATTGAAAATCTGTTACCCAGTCTAATTGACCAAAATTTTCTATGAAAGCATTATTAGTTCTTAATAATGTGCTTTCACCTTTAAAAATTTCAGATGACACAATGAATCTTTTAGGATTAGCTCCTAATTCAAAAGAATACAGGAGACCATTAAAAATTTTATTTGAAGTATCAGAGTGTTCTTTCATCTGTAATGTTGAACGTACCCCTTCTGCATTTGTTTCAGGCATTCCTTCTGTCCAAATTCTCTGATTTATAGGAGTTGTAGAAATAATAATTTTCTTTTCGAAACTATTCATACTTTATTTCTGGTTTTTGAATTATTGATAATATTTATCACTTCATCTAACTCATTTTCATGATCAGAATTTATATCTATAATTGATACTTTTCGCCCTAAATTTTTTAATGAAATGATGTCAACTTCTGGTTGTATATAGAATAAATTTATTAATCGTTTTTCTATTTTTGATTTTGTTTGATTATTAATTTCTTCCTTGTTTTCTACAATAAACAGTGTATGTATATTTTCAGGACCTCCTTTTTGGAGTTGTCCTGTTGAATGTAAGTATCTAGGCCCGTAGCCGAAAAATGTTAGACATCCTGTTTTTTTACTAATGAGACTAGAAATTTTTTCAAGTTTTTTATCTATTAAATTTGATTCTGGCAAGTAAACATTAATGGCTAAGGGTGTATTTTCTTTTAATATATTAAGTAGTTTTGGGATAGAATTCTGTGCTGTTTCTTTTGATCTTTCAGGAATTCTTTTTCTTCCATTTAAAACTTTTAAAGATAAAATCTTAGATTCATTCACATCAGGTTCATTAAAAGGATCTACTTCTATTAGATAACAAAAAAGAGTAATTATTAATTGCCATTTGAACATTTCACTGAGAATATTGTCTTCTGAAATAATATTAGACTTGATATAAGGGATATTTTGTTTAATGAAAATCTTCTCATTTATAGGATTTAATTGATAATCTAAAACAGAGTAGTTTTTATTATTCAATATAAGATCTTTTTGTTTATATTCTGATTTTAAAATTGGAATCAATCCTTTTAATTCCTTTCCACTAGATTCTGCAATAAGTTGCTCTAACCATGTAGCAAAATATTTTATTTCAGGTTTATGCGTAATTATTAATTGATTTATGCCTCTTTTATGGTTCATGTATAACAATACGGCTAATCTTAAAACAGGATTTTCTATTGAATTACTTTTTAATACCTTAGATGTTTTTGTTAGGTTTTTTAAGTTTTGAATTACATCAAAACCACAAATTAATCCTGGTACTAAACCAAAATGTGTAATAAAAGAAAATCTTCCACCAATATCTTCAGGTGATATAAAAATATGTCTAAAGTGTTTTTTTAATGCCATTTGATGTAATGGAGAATCTTTGTCTGTAATAGCTACAAAATGGTCTCCTAAATTATTATTTTTATTTTCAGAAATTTTTTCTTCGAAATATCTGAATAGATAATTTGTTTCTAGGGTAGAACCAGATTTACTAGAAATAATAAAAATAGTTCTCTCTAAATCAAAATTTCCTAATAAACTTTTTACATTTTCTTTATGAATAGAATCTAAAATATATAGTTTTAAAGATTTATTTTTTTTATTCTTGAGAGAATTGAATATTTTTGCAGATTGTGAACTTCCACCTATCCCAATTAAAACTACTTGTTTATATTTTTGCTCTAATAGTTCATTTAAAAAATTGGCTGCTTGAATTAGAATGTTTGGGGTGATTTTTTCGAAATTTATCCAACCAGATCTTTTTTTTGTAATTTTTTTTGATTTCCAAACTTTCAAATCTTCTTTAGATAATTTTTCTAGAATATTATCTTCAATAAGTGAATTAATTAAAGTAGAACAATAAGATTTTTCTTCTTTTGAAAGAGATGAGAATTTATATAAATCTTGATTTATTTTTTGTAAATCATTATTTGTTTTTGGCAAAGAATTTATCCTCTAATCCATTAATCAATGATTTGTAGGAATCTTCAAATTGAGTTACCCCATCTATAAGTAACTTAGAAGTAATTTCTTCAAAGTTAATATTTTGAGATTGTAAAGCATTAATTATTTCTGAAGATTCTGGAATATTCTTTTCTAATGTATTCTTTGATATTCCATGATCAAGAAAAGCAAAAATAGTATCTAAAGGTAAGGTGTTGACTGTGTTTTTTCCTATTAAATTTTCTATGTACATAACATCTCTGAATGATAAGTCTTTTACACTTGTAGATGCCCATAGAAGACGCTGTACATTAGCTCCTGATTCAGATAATTCTTCGAACTCTCTTGTTTTAAAAAGTTCTAATGAATCTTTATACGCTAATTTGGCATTTGAGATTGCTGCTTTTCCTTTTAAATTAGATTCACTAGGTAGGTTTTTGTCTACTTGAGTATCTATCCTACTTATAAAAAAGGATGCTACTGATGAAATATTTTCCAGATCGTCAAATCCATTTTCTTTTCTAATTTTTAAACCTTTTATGTAAGCTTTTGCAGCTTCTCTATACATTTTTCTGCTAAATAACAATGTGACGTTTACATTTATTCCATTAGATATAAGAGTAGTTATAGCTAACATACCTTCATTTGTTCCTGGAATTTTAATCATTACATTAGGACGAGATATTCTAGAAAACAACTCTTTGCCTTCATCTATACTTTGTTTTGAGTTAAAGGCTAATTGTGGATTAACTTCTATACTTACAAACCCATCTTTTTTTCCTGAATTAATATAAGTTGCCATTAGGAGATCTGATGCTTTTTTAATATCTTCTACAGCTAAATGAGTGAAAATATTTTCTAAGTTTTTTTCTCCATTTTTAATTAATCTTTTTATTTGAGAATCATACAAATTACTTGATGATATTGCTTTTTCGAAGATAGTAGGATTGGATGTAATTCCTGAAATTCCATTAGAAATTAAATTTTCTAAATCACCAGAATCAATCATTTCTCGAGACAAAGAATCCAGCCAAATAGATTGACCTAATTTATTAGTTTCTTTTATTAAATTGGTTGATTTCGTTTTGCTCATTGAATTATTTCTTAAACTTTTTTTCTATATTTATTAATTTATCAAGTCTTCTTTTATATTTTTTTTCTTTAACATTAAATTTAGCTGATAAGAATATTTCAATAATTTTTATTGCTTCCTCTTTATCGATTACTCTTGCACCAATACATATTATATTCATATCATCATGTTCTACTCCTTGTTTAGCAGAGTAAAAGTCATGGCAGACTGAAGCTCTAACTCCAGGGAATTTATTAGCAGTAATAGACGCTCCTATTCCACTACCACAAAGAAGAATTCCTCTTTGCGCTTTTCCTGAAGATACTGCTTTTGCTACTGGCTCTACTATATCAGGATAATCATCTTCATTATCAAGGATATAAGAGCCCATATCTAAGATGGTTAGATTTAATTGATTTAATTTTTCAATTATTGAATCTTTGAGGCTAAAGCCTCCGTGATCAGTTCCAAAAGCTATATTCATAATAGTTTTCTATAATATGGATTTACAAACGTTAATAATATTTTCTTCTGAAAATCCTAGTTCGTCCATAACAATTTTTCCAGGAGCTGAAAATCCGAATCTATCTACACCAATCATTTTCCCCTCGGAACCCACAAATCTATCCCATCCAATAGTAGAACCAGCTTCTACTGAAACTCTCTTTTTTATATTTTGAGGGAGAATAAAATCTTGGTATGATTTTGGCTGTTCCAAAAATATTTCCCAAGAAGGCATAGAAACAACTCGTATATTTACATCCAAATCAGACATTTTTATAGCCGATTTTACAGATAAAGATACTTCAGAACCTGTAGAAATGATTATTAATTCAGGAGGTTTACTCTTATCTTTTTGATAAACTGTATATCCTCCAGAGTAAAGTCCTTCTTTACTATCTATCTCTAAATAATTGGAAATAGAAGATACATCTTGTCGTGTAAGAATTAAAGCCGTGGGGCCATATTTTCTTTTCATTGCTAAATGCCAAGAAGACAAAGTTTCTTTATAATCTGCTGGTCTTATTACAGTAAGATTTGGTAGAGATCTCAAAGATAATAAGTGAGAGATAGGTTGATGTGTGGGCCCATCTTCTCCTAAACCTATTGAATCATGCGTAAAAACATAAATAACTTGTAGTTTGCTTAAAGCAGCTAATCTAATGGCAGATCTCATATAGTCTGAAAAAACCAGAAAAGTTGCTCCAAAAGGTATTAATCCTTTGTGTAAAGAAATTCCTGAAACTATTCCTCCCATTGCATGTTCTCTTATTCCAAAATAAATATTAGTACCATCAGGAGTATTTGGTTGAAATATATTTCTGTTATTCATTGTAGTTTTATTTGAACCTGCAAGATCAGCAGAGCCTCCAACAAAATTGGGGATTTTCTCTGATATTGCATTGATAGCAGTTGAGGATGCACTTCGTGTGGCAATTTCTTTTACATCTTTTTTGAATTCTTCTTTTAATAAAAAATCCCAGTTATCTGAGAAATTATTATTAATAATATTGTTAAATTCTTTAAACTCGATCGGGAAATTCAATTGAAAATTTTCTAGAATCTTTTCCCATTCTGATTCTTCTTTATTTCCATTTCTAATACAGGCATTTTGGAAATCATCAAGCTGTTTGGGTATTTCAAAAGGTTTATATTTCCATTTCAAGTTTTTTCTAGTTAATTCAACCTCTTCTTCTCCTAGAGGTTCTCCATGTGCTGATTCCTTACCTGCTTTATTTGGACTTCCGTAACCTATTTGACTATTGATGATAATCAGAGATGGTTTATTATTGATTTTCTTTGCGTTTTCTATTGATTTATCTATTTCTTCAATATTGTTGGCATCAATATCTTTTTGTACATCCCATCCATAAGCCAAAAATCTACTTGCAACATCTTCTTTGAAAGTTAAATCAGTAGATCCATCAATAGAAATGTTATTTTTATCATATATATAGATTATTTTTCCTAATTGAAGAGTTCCTGCTAAAGATGCCGCTTCAGACGTAATACCTTCCATTAAGTCACCATCCGAAACAACAGAGTAAGTATAATGATCTACAAGGTTTATATTTCTCTGATTAAATTTTGTAGATAATATCTTTTCTGCTATAGCTATACCTATTCCATTAGCAAAACCTTGACCAAGTGGTCCAGTAGTTGCATCTACTCCCTTAGTAACTCCGTATTCTGGGTGACCAGGAGTTATACTGTGTAATTGTCTGAATGATTTTAAGTCATCTAAGGATAAGTCATATCCAGAAAGATGAAGCATAGAATATAAAAGTATTGATGCATGCCCTGCAGACAATATAAATCTATCTCTATTGAACCATTCTGGATTCTTTGGATTAAATTTTAAATGATTTTTCCATAAAACATACATCAGTGGAGATAACCCCATTGGAGCTCCAGGATGTCCAGATTTTGCTTTTTCTACAGAATCTGCACACAAAAAGCGAATAGTATTTATACAAATTTGATCAAAATCCATTTTTTTATTTTCTTTCATGAAATATTAAAGTTGTATCTAATTTTATATTTTAGTTATATTCCATTAACTTTCAGTCTAATGGAGTATAAACGAGAACTGGCTGTAATATATAGAGTTTTTTTATCAGCTCCCCCAAAACAGCAATTTGAAACTTTTTCAGGAATCTCAATTTTTCCAATATTTCCCCCTGATGGAGAGAATATTTGTATTGAGTCCCAAGAACTAGTATAAATGTTGCCTTGAGAGTCTACAGAAAACCCATCAGGTACACCTGGATTTATAACTGTAAATACTCCTAAATCTTCTAAATAGTTGTTTTTTGTAACTTTGAATTTTCTAATATGATGAGGTCTTTCTGGGTGAATGATTCCTCCAAAAGAAGCACCACTATCTGCAATATATAAAAAATTCTCGTCAGGAGAAAATGCTAAACCATTAGGTTTGTCAAAATCATCACATACTATTTCAATCTGATTTTTTGTATTTACCCTGAACACATAGTTTCCGCCTAGTTCACTTTTAGACTTAAAACCCTCTTCATTGGTCATGATTCCATATGGAGGATCAGTAAACCATATTGTTCCATCACTTTTTACTACAACATCATTTGGAGAGTTAAGTTTTTTTCCTTGGTAATTATCAGCTATAGTTGTGGTTTTTCCGGATTTTTCTTTTCTTACTACTCTTCTTTTCCCATGTTGACAACTTACTAACCTTGCTTGTAGATCTATGAAATTCCCATTATTGTAATCTGACTTTTCTTTGAAAATGCTCACAGAGGAATCTGAATGAAGGCAATACATTTTATTTTGAGGAACATCGCTCCAAACAAGTTGATCTTTCTCAAAATTCCAAGCAGGACCCTCTGCCCATTTGGTTCCTTCATATTTAATTTCTAAGGATGAATCATGTTCTATGAGATCCCAGAATTTTTCTGAATTTGCAATTAAGTATGGATGATTCACATTTTCCATTACTATCTTTTTCTGTGATCTGAAGTTCCTATATGAATAGCTGAAACAACTTTAATATCATTTAAACGTGATCTAATTGCTTCAGTGTATTCACCATAATTAAATTGGTCGTCTTCATTCTTTCGTGTAGTTATTACTGTTGGTAATCGAAGATTATGTCTATTAACTATGATTTGATAAATTTTTTCAGATGCCCAATTACTTGAATTTTCAGATCCTAGATCATCGAGAATCAGAAATGGCGAGTTAATTAACTCATCGAAATCAATTTTTAAAGAAGGATCTCTTTCCTCGAATGATTTTCTAAGCTTATCTAGTAAATTTGGCATAAAACAGAAATACACAGGTAGATTATTTTTAATTCTATTTCCAGCAATAGCTAATGCCAGATGAGTTTTTCCTACACCAGTAGGACCTGTAATTAAAAAAAAACCCTCAATGTGTTTTTCCCATCTTTGGGCACTGTCAAGAGAGTGAGTTAAGATATCATTCTTTTCATTAGGATGATTAAAATTTTCAAAAGTTTGGGTTCTAATTTTTTCTAGAGATATGTCACCCAAATTAGAAGTAATGTTTTTTGACAAAATCTCTTCTCTGTCTTTACTAATTTGTTCTTTCTGACATTGACATGGAATTAATTTGCCAAAATTCAATGATCCTACACTTTCATTCTCATGACCTACCCATTTTAAATCAAGGCATAATTCACAATCATAATTATTTTTAGACATGATTGGCTCTTGGGTTGTCTTTGAATTTTTGATTATATTCTTCCGATCTGTAGAAGTCTGACGATTTAAATTGTTTAGGATTTCCCCTAGATTTTCCATATTTCTCCTCTTTAAATTTTTTAGACTTTATAAGCCAATTTCTGAAAGCGAATTTCCATCTTTTTAATTTTCTCGTTTCACTCCAATATAAAACAAATGATTTTGCTTCACTTGTCAGTTCTAGTTCATTAAATTCATCTTCAATGTCTTTTATATAATTTTCATCTAAGTCGTCTAAATTTACTTCAGTTAATCTATCTAATGTTTTTAACCAGTTATTATTAGTCATATTAGCTTGATATTATTCCTCTAGCTGCATCATTAAAGGTTGCAAAATTATCATTAACTACTAACCAAACACTTCCAATGGGGCCATGGCGGTGTTTTGCAATAATAACTTCTGCCAAACCTTTGGGATATGGTTCAGTATTATTAGCTCTAATCCAATCCTCTTCGGTAGTAAATTTTTCTTCTCTATGAATAAAAGCTACTATATCGGAGTCCTGTTCAATACTTCCACTCTCTCTTAAATCAGACAATATTGGTCTATGTGATTGTCTTTGCTCTATAGATCTACTAAGTTGAGAAACCGCTAGTACAGGAACATGTAAATCTCGAGCCATTGCTTTCAATTCTCTAGAAATAGCACTTACTTCTTGAGCTCTATTATTATCTCGATTTCCACGACTTCCATAAATTAACTGCATATAGTCAACTACTATAAAATCTAGACCTCTTTCTTTTTGCAGCCTTCTTGCTTTAGATCTCATTTCTATTACAGTTTGAATTGGAGTGTCATCAATCCAAATTGGTAAATCAGATAGTCTTCCTACAGAGTCAACTATTATTGCATCTTGTTCTGTAGTTGTTAAACGTAGACGGAGTCTATGTGTATCAATTCTGGACTCTGAGGATAATAACCTTAATGCAATTTGTTCTCTTCCCATTTCTAAACTAAAAATGGCAACTTTTTGATTGTTCCCAGCAGCATGTCTAGCTATATTTAATGCAAGGGTACTTTTTCCAATACTTGGTCTTGCTGCAAGAACTAACATATCTGATCTTTGAAGTCCTCCAAGTAAATCATCTAAATCTCTAAATCCAGAAGGAATAGCTTTTTGAGTATCTTCTAATGAATCTTGAGGTAATATAAAAGTATCTAGTGATTCTCTTAAAGCAGTGAAATCTTGACTTTCATGAGTAGTTCTTAATCCAAATATTATTTCTTCAGCTTGTCCTAAAGCTTGAGTTAAATCAGGGTTATCGTTGTATCCAATCGAAGCTATTTCATTGGCTGCTCCTATTAAACGTCTCATAGTTGCAGTTCTTTGAACTATTTTCCCATAAAATTCTATGTGAAGATGAGTAGGTACTTGGCTAACCATATAACTGAAGTAACCTCTTCCACCTTCAATTTCTTTTAGTAAATCTTCAGATTCTAGGAAATCTCCAAGTGTTTTTTCATCAATAGGTGTTCCTCTATCAAATAATGATAAACAAGCATTAAAACAAACACTGTTAGCTTTACTGTAAAAATCTTCGGGGTTCAAAAAACTAGTTACTTTTGTTATAGAATCTCCATCTATGATTATTGAGCCAAGAACTGAAGTTTCAGCATCTAAATCATGAGGTGGTAATTTCTCTCCAAGCATTTGTAATCCCTAATTTACTAATTATTTTTTTCCTCTTTTTCGGTATTTTCTTTAGGGACACTTAGTTCTTCTTGATTTTCTTCTGTGGTTAATTCTGGTTCAGGCTGTTCAACTTCTGGAATATTACTTTCTTTACTTTCTGAAACTGGTTTTGATTCAGTATCAGTTATTTCGAATACTTCTTCTTCCAAATTTGTTCCATCACTTACAACTTTTAATCCTAAATCTATATTAATTCCTTCATAAAGTTTTACTGGAATTTTATAATCTCCTGTCATTTTAATTGGATTAGGGAATCTTATGTTTCTCCGGTCTAATTTTATTCCAGTTTCTTCTTCTAGTTTATCTGCTACTAATGTGTTAGTTACAGAACCATAAAGTCTTCCAGTAGGTCCAGTCTGCACAGTAATAGTGATGTTTTTTTCTTCAAGAGATTTAGCTTTTTCTTCCCATTGTTTTGATTCTATTAATCTTCTTTCTTGAGCTTCTTTTTGAAGTTTTGTTACTTGAACCATTGCAGATTTTGTAGCTAAAACTGCTAAGCCTTTGGGTATAAGATAATTTCTTGCAAATCCTGTTTTTACATCTTTTATATCTCCAGCCATTGCGGTAGGGAGTATGTCTTTTAAAAATATTACTTTCATCTTTTCCTTTTTATTTTTTCTTAATTTACATTAATTATGTAAAATTTTCATTTTTCAACACGGGTTATTTAAATTAAAGAAATATTTGTTTCTTAGGTTTATAATAATGAAAATGTTCATCAAGGCAAGAATTAGTATACCTTAAAAAGATTCCTAATTGTTGTATTTGATATAAATTATTAATTTTATATTAATATGATCAAAAGAATTTCTATCAGGAGGCGAAATGGATTTTGAAGAAATCAAAAAACCAGATCAAAATCAATTTACAGTTAAGTCTAATATTGAAGATTATGATAACTCTTATAATAATTCATCATGGGATGAAATCTATTCGGAATTAGATTGGTTACCTGGTGGAGGTTTAAACAAAGCATATGAATGTATTGATAGACATGTTAACAATGGGTTAGGTGAAAAAATTGCTATGCTTTGGGAGGGGAAAAATGGAGAAGAAGAAGTATACACATTCAAACAATTGAAGGAATTAACAGATAAATTTGCTAATGTTCTGAGTTCTTTAGATATTAAATTAGGAGATAGAGTTTTTGTTTTTATGGATCGACTTCCTGAATGTTATATAGCTGTTTTTGGAGGATTGAAGATTGGTGCTGTAATGGGACCTTTATTCTCTGCTTTTGGTCCTGATCCTGTAAAAGATAGAATGGAAGATGCAGGTGCTAAGCTATTGGTTACTCAACCAGAATTAAGAGGAAAGATTTCTAGTATGTTGGATGAATTAGAAGATTTGGAAAACATTATTGTTGTGAATAAAGGTAATAGAGAAGATAACCCACTAAGAGATAATGATCTTTCTTATGAAGATTTAATGGAAAAAGCTTCTTCTGATTTTTCTATTGCTAATACTAGTCAATATGATTATTCAATAATGCATTATACTTCTGGTACCACTGGAAAACCTAAGGGAGCTGTTCATAGGCATCAAGCAATTGTTCAACAGTATGCAACAGGAAAATGGGCTTTAGATTTTCACGAAGAAGATATTTATTGGTGTACTGCTGATCCTGGATGGGTTACTGGTACTTCTTACGGGATGTTTGCACCTTGGAGTAATGGTATTACTCAGGTTATATACGAAGGGGGATTTAGTGCATCTAAGTGGTACGGTATTATTGAAAAATACAAAGTTTCAGTTTGGTATACTGCTCCCACAGCAATAAGAATGTTGATGAAAGCAGGAGAAGAACCTGTGAAACAAAATAATCTTGAAACATTACGATTTATAGGTAGCGTAGGAGAACCTTTGAATCCTGAAGCAGTAATTTGGGGTAACAAGAATTTTGATCAAGCAATTCATGATAATTGGTGGCAGACTGAAACAGGAGCAATAATGTGTGCAAATTATGCATCAATGAATGTTAGGCCTGGATCAATGGGAAAACCGATTCCGGGAATTGAATTAGCAATTTTAGATAATGATTTTAACCCTTTACCTGCTAATCAACCAGGGTTACTTGCTGTCAAACCTGGATGGCCTTCTCAATTCCATGCATATTGGAATAATAGTGAAAGATATAATTCTAGGTTTAAAAAAACATGGTATATAACGGGTGACGAAGCATTAATGGATCAAGATGGATATTTTTGGTTTCAAGGTAGATCTGATGATGTTATAAACACTGCCGGTCATCTAGTTAGTCCGTTTGAGGTTGAAAGTGCATTAATTGAACATCCTGCAGTTGCAGAAGCAGGTGTGATTGGAATTCCAGATAAAATAGCTATGGAAGTTGTAAAAGCATTTGTTGCATTAAATTCAGGATTTGAATGGGATGATAAACTCAAGAGAGAGATAATGAGATTTACTAGAGAAAAACTTTCAGCTGGTGTAGCTCCTAGAGATATAAGCTATGTAGATTCTTTACCAAAAACTAGAAGTGGCAAAATTATGAGAAGATTGTTAAAGGCAAGAGAATTAGGTTTACCTGAAGGGGACACCTCTACATTAGAGGATGATTAAAATCAATTCAGTATCCTGTGGTTTCTTTTCAGTAATTTTCCTTCCAAAATAACATCTGAAGGATTAATTGTCAGATTTCGAATATTATCGATAGGATTTTTTTCAAATGTTATAAAATCAGCTGATTTATTGGGTGAGATAGATCCTGTGATGTTATCAATTCTAAGACATTCTGCGTTTATGAGAGTCATAGTTTTTATTGCTTTCCAAGAATCATTTCCAAGAAATTCTACCATTGCCCATGCACTTGCAGCAGATTTTTCAAATGTTGCGTAAGCCATTCCCATATCTAATCCACCAGTAAGTTTTACTCCTTGACTTTCCATTTTTGTAAATTGTTCAATCATATCTTGAGTTGTAATAGGTGATTTTGCTACAGACCAATTAGGTTTCCTCATTGGTAATCCTTTTTTTTCAGCTTCCATTCTTAATAATTCTGCTCCAATTGTTGGTTCAACAAATAATTGTTTTTCAGCAATTTTTGAAAAAGTTTCAATTGAATATCCGTCATATTTGTTAGAAGGGTTTTTACTTAAAAATCTGCTGTGTATAAGATTATGAACTCCTGCATCAATACAAAATTTAGTAGACTTGGCTGATAGAGTATGAGCAGTTAAATAAACTCCCAGTCTTTCACATTCTTTTCTAGCTGCCTCTATTGTTTCAAAGTCATATTGAGGTTCTCTAGGGTTAGAAGTTGGAGTAAAATTTCCACCAGATGCCATTATTTTTATATGATCTGCGCCCAATTTAATTTGATTTCTGATAGCTTTGATAACTGAATCTTGATTATCACATTCTGTCCCAAAGAAATGACAATGACCTGAAGTGATAGTTATTGGTGTTCCTGCAATCAATAATTTCGGAGATGTGAAAATATTTGACTTCACTGCATCTCTTATTGGGAAAGCAATGTCATTTCTTGAGCCTATATCCCTTAATGTTGTTACTCCAGAATAAATTGCTTTTTTTAAATTTTCAGATGCTCTCAGAAGTAGTTGTTCTTTAGTTTCACTTAATAAAATGTCTAGAGCATCGTGAGTTGCACTGCAATGCATATGAGCATGAGTTTCAATTAACCCTGGAATAAGGTAAACATCTCCCAGATCGTGAATTTTGAATTCAGTTTTTTCTGGTAATTTACTAGTAGGTGTCACATCAATAATAGAACCATTTTCTACAATTATTGAGTGGTCAATTAGCCACTTGTCGAATTTTTCACTGCAAATATATTTTGATTTATATATAGATTTCATTTTCTTGATAAGATTTCATTTCAAATATGATAACCTTTTTATTTATAATTAAAAACCAATTATTTAATATAACACTTTGTAATTTTTTGGAGAATTAAATGTCAGATAATAAAGCAACTGCTATATATTCAGAGTTGGGGATAAGCCCAATTATCAACGCAATTGGTAGTGTCACTTTACTAGGAGGTTCTACTCCACCTCAATCTGTATTGGATGCTATGGATGATGCTAATAGTACATATGTTCCTTTAGAAGAACTTGAAAAAAAAGCTGGAAGTTATATTGCTGATATGGTGGGAGCAAAAGCAGTTTATATTACTTCAGGTGCTGGTTCTGCTTTAACACTTGCTACTGCAGCTTTGATGGCAGGAGATAATGATGATCTCATAACAAAATTACCTGACACATCAGGAATGAAGGATGAAATATTGATTCAAGCTAGACAACGTTATCATTATGAAAGATGTTTAACATTAGCTGGCGCAAAACTTGTTGAATTTGGTAATAAAAATGGTACTAATAGAGATGATTTAGAGTCCTCAATCACTGAAAAAACTGTGGCTGTACATTATGTTGCTAATGAGACTTTTACAGATCCAAATGTATTATCCTTAGAAGAAACAATTGATATTGCGAAATCAAAAAATGTTCCTGTTATGGTTGATGCTGCCGGCCAAGTATATCCTATAGAGAACATTGGTAAATATGTAAACATGGGTGCTGAATTTTCAGCAATGGCTGCTAAATATATTGGGGCTCCTCACTCTACTGGTTTTGCTATTGGCACAGAAGAAATGATAAGAAAAATTTCTTTACATAGTTTTATAGCATATGAAATGAGAAGAATAAGAGGTGTAGGTAGGCCTCAAAAAATTGATAGACAAGAAATAATTGGTGCTGTAGCTGCAGTAAAACTTTGGACTTCTATTAATCATGAAGACCGATTATCGAAAGCTTATAAAATTAGCGAAACAATTGCATCTTATTTGAAAAATATTCAAGGAATTAAAGTTCAAGTAAAAGAAAACTCAATAGGTCATGATCCTTTTGGGGTAACAATAGAATTGGAAGATGATAACAAATCTTTATTAGATGTAGTAGAAAACTTAAAGAATGGAAAACCAAGTATCTGGCTAAGATGTAATTCAAATATGGATGGTGTTTTAGATGATTCTAAGCTTGCTGTTTCTCCTTTTGGTTTACAGGATGGAGAAGAAGAAATTGTTGGTGCAAGGTTGGCTGAAGAATTAAAGAATTTAAATTAACTTATGAAAATTGGATTAATGAGCCCAGGTGATATGGGTGCGTCTGTAGCTAATTTTTTCGTTAAAGCAGGCTTTCAGGTTTATTCAAATTTATCGAATAGGTCTGGTTTATCTAAAACTAGAGCAAAAAATGCAGGAATTGTTGATCTGGAATCTTTAGAATCTATTGTTAATGAAGTAGATTTATTTTTTTCAATTATTCCTCCAGACAAATCAGTTATTCTTGCTAAAAAAATAGGTGATATTGCATTAAGAAATAAGTTGAATTTTGTTTATTTCGACATGAATGCAATCTCTCCAAAAACTTCCTTGAAAATCGACAAAATTTTTAAAGATTTAGAAGTTTCTTATGTAGACGGGAGTATTATTGGAGGGCCACCTCAGAGAAATTTATTTCCTAGATTTTATGTTTCTGGTAACAATGCTAATAAAATTAGCCCTCTAGACGGATCTGGGATTGAAGTTAGAGTGTTAAGTGATCAAATAGGGGATGCTTCTGCTTTAAAAATGTCTTACGCTTCTATCACTAAAGGTACCACAGCATTATATGCAGCAGCTTTAATAGTAGCTAAAAAAACAGGAGTATATGAACATTTCATAAAAGAATTGTCTGAAAGTCAGAAAAATGTTTTAAATAATATGAAAAATTCTTTTCCTAATGTCAAATCAAAAGCATATAGATGGATTGGTGAAATGTTGGAAATTTCTGATACTTTTAGTGATAGTTCTATTTCAGGTAATTTTCACAAGGGAGCTGCAGATACTTTTGATATAATTTCCAAAGAATTTGAAAGAACTAAACTAGACAATTTTAATGAGAAGGATGAAATGAGGAAGTTGTCAATCTTAATTGATAAATGGTTGTTTGAAGCTGAAAATAGAAGTAATGATAATTAATTGGTTAGCTCTTTAGATAGTTCTTCAATGATTTTATTGTATTCTTCTTTTACAGTTGTATTTGTTAAAACTGTTGGTTTGTTTCCTTTTCCATAATCTCCATTTAAAGATAAAGTTCCCATCATTGGTATGTTGAATTTCTCTGATATTTCTTTTCCCGCTCCAGAACCAAAAATAGTGCCAGAAAAATTCTCTATAATTCCTAAAACTTTTTGATTTAATTTTTTAATCATATTTATTGATCTTATTGCATCAAGTTTTGAAATGTCTTGAGGTGCAGTTACTATAACAAAACCATCAAGATTTAAAGTTTGTAGGACTGTTAAAGGCCCATCTGATGTACCTGGAGGTAAATCAACTATTAAATAATCTAGTTCACCCCATTCTGTCATTAATACTAACTGGTTAATAGCGTTAGTAATCATTGGTCCTCTCCAAATAGTAGCCTCTTCTTCATTTTCATGGAAAAAAGCCATTGACATTACTTTTACATCGAATCTGGAAGATGGAATAAAAACACCTTCTTTAGGTGAACTAGGGGGAGAATTATGATGGAGGATATTTGTTACATTAGGACAATCTATATCAACGTCAAAAATAGCAACTTTATATCCTTTGCTTGCTAAACTTACTGCTAGGTTTACAGATACAGTGGTTTTTCCTACTCCACCTTTACCACTATATACTCCAATTTTATGTTTTATATTAGATAAAGATTCATCTATTTGTTTTCTTTTTTGGAAAGCTGCTCTTATTTGATTTAGTTTTGCTTCTTCTTGGGGAGAGCGTTGCTTTTCAGAAGTCATAAGTAAAAACTAATCTATTCCTAATAATTTTTTCCCGTCATCAGTAATTCTATCTGGGCTCCAAGGTGGATCAAATACTAATTCTACTTTGACATCCTCTACACCATCTATTTCTGAAATAGCCCACTCAGCTTGCTGTGCTATATAAGGCCCCATTCCGCACCCTGCAGCAGTTAAAGTCATATTTACTGCAACGTCACCATCATCTAAATCTACATCATAAATCAGTCCCAAATCTACTACATTCACAGGTATTTCTGGATCGTAAACTTCTTTTAATGCATCTATAACTTTTTCTTTTGTTAATGTGTCAGTCATTTTTTCCTTTTTTAATTTTCAAGTTTAATTTTATGCTCTTGAAGTTTTCTGTCAACAATTTTATTTTTCACTTTCCAGTTTTCTTAAATCTATTAATTGGTCTCGAATTAATGCTGCTTTCTCAAATTCCATGCAACTTGCTAATGTTTTCATTTCTTTTTCTAACTTCTTTGAGAGTCTCTTTATTTCTTCTTTAGATAAATCTTTATAATCAGTTTTCTCTATATTTTCCGAGTTTGTTTTTACTCTTTCAGTAATATCTTTTATTTCTTTGATTATACTTTCAGGTTTTAAATTATGTTCTAAATTGTATTTCATTTGAACACTTCTTCTTTTTTGAGTCTCGCTAATTGCTAAATTCATTGATTTAGTGATTTTATCTGCAAACATAAGCACATGACCATTTATATGTCTTGCAGCTCTGCCCATAGTTTGTACAAGAGAAGTAGAACTTCTTAAAAATCCTTCTTTGTCTGCATCCATTATTGCTATTAAACTGACTTCAGGTAAATCCAAACCTTCTCTTAGAAGATTAATTCCCACTACTACATCAAATACCCCACTTCTTAGTTGCGTTAAAATTGTTGTTCTTTCCAATGTGTCTATTTCTGAGTGAAGATAATGAGTTTTTATTCCCATTTCTATTAAGTAATCAGAAAGTTCTTCTGCCATTCTTTTAGTAAGAGTAGTGACCAATACTCTTTCCTTTCTTTTTATAGTTTTTTGTATCCATTCTATTAATACATCTATTTGATTTTTACTTGGAATAACTTCTACTGTTGGATCAAGTAAACCTGTAGGTCTTATAATTTGAATAGCTCTGTTTTTTTCATTTTCAGTTTCATAATCTCCAGGAGTAGCAGATACAAAAATTATTTGATTTAATCTTTCTTCAAATTCTTCAAATTTTAATGGTCTGTTATCTATTGCTGAAGGTAGCCTGAATCCATGTTCTACTAATGTTGATTTTCGAGAATAATCACCTTTATACATTCCTCTTATTTGTGGCAATGTTATATGGGATTCATCTATAAATACTATAAAGTTATCAGGAAAATAATCAATTAATGTTGGAGGAGGCATTCCTGGGAACCTTCCACTGATATGCCTTGAGTAATTTTCTATTCCAGGACAAATTCCAGTTTCTTTTAATAATTCCAAATCAAACATAGTTCTTTGTTGTAATCTTTGAGCTTCTAACAATTTATTTTGGACTTTTAAAATTTCCAGATGTTCATCTAATTCTTCTTCTATATTTTCTAAAGCTTGTTCTAGTTTTTTTTCAGATGTGACCCAATGAGTTGCAGGGAATATTTCTACTGAATTTAAAGTTCTTATTACTTCTCCTGTTAACGGATCTATCATAGTGATTTTCTCAATTTCTTCACCCCAGAATTGGATTCTTAATGCCAGTTCTTCATTAGAGGGGATTAATTCTAAATTGTCACCTCTGACTCTAAAAGATCCTCTAGTTAAATCGAGATCATTTCTTTGATATTGTATTGAAATAAGATTTCTAATTAAGTTCCTGAGTCCTTTTTCTTCATTAATTTTCAAATTAATTTTTACATTGGAATAATCTTCAGGATCACCTAGTCCATAAATACATGATACAGAAGCAACAATCACAACATTTTTTTCTTTAATTAAAGAAGAAGTTGAAGCATGTCTTAATCTTTCTATTTCTTCATTAATGCTGGTTTCTTTTTCAATGTAAGTATCTGTTCTTGGAACATAAGCTTCAGGTTGATAGTAATCATAATAAGACACAAAGAAATGAACAGGCATCTCCGGTAATAATTCTTGAAATTCTGTAGCCAGTTGAGCAGCTAATGTTTTGTTATGAGCGATTATTAGTGCAGGTCTTTCTAAAGAAGAAATAATGTTAGCCATCGTGAAAGTTTTCCCACTTCCTGTTACTCCAAGTAGAGTTTGCCTTGAAAGACCTTTTTTAGTTCCATCAATTAAGTTTGAAATAGCCTTTGGTTGATCTCCAGTTGGCTTATATTGATTATTTAGGTTGAAAGTAGGAGGATTTTGTAAATCAAATTGCATTTTTAAGTTTGAGTCTCAAATAATTCGATAATCTCATCTGTAATGTCAATATTAGTAAACACTTTTTGCACATCATCTAAATCTTCAAGATTTTCCATTAGTTTAAGGATTTTGAGAGATATTGTTTTCTCTAGACTAAGAAAAGATTTTGGTACCATTTCTATTTGAGCATTAACTATCTTAATTGTATCTTCTAGAATCAAATGTTTTCTTAGACTTTCAAAATTATCTAAAGAAGTATAAAAAGTGATCATTTCGGAATCTATTTCAAAATCTTCTGCTCCTGCATCAATTCCAGATAATGCTGTTTCTTCAGTAAGATTAGTATCAGTTTCAATATTTATGGTTCCTTTTGTTTCAAAACCCCATGAAACTGCCCCACTTTCTGCAAGTGTTCCGCTACTTTTTGTTAAAGTCGACCTTACTTCAGCCGCTGTTCGGTTTCTATTGTCAGTTAAAGCTTTTATTAGAAGAGCAGAACCTCCAGGTCCATAAGCTTCATATGTAATTTCTTCTAAAGTTATTCCTCCTGTTTCTTTCCCTGAACCTTTTGAAATGCTTCTTTCAATATTTTCATTTGGCATGTTAGCATCTTTCGCATTTTGGATAGCTAACCTTAGTTTGAAATTAGAATCAGTCTCTCCACCACCATCCCTAGCTGCAATAATTATTTCCTTAGAAAGTTTCGTAAATAATTTTCCTTTTCGAGCATCTAAAACACCTTTCTTATGTTTTATTGTGCTCCATTTTGAATGACCAGACATATAATTATCCCTTATAAATTCTTTATATTATCTAATTGGATGAAGAGTCAGGCAAGTTTACTAAAATTATTTTATTAATAATATCTATTTTTGAGATAATATTTTTGGAAGCAGGAATCAGATGTTCTGAGTTGTTTTTAGTTGTAACATACACGTCATTACTTCCTGTCTCTATTATTTGAGTGATCTTTCCGATTTCTCCAATATTTTTGTCAATTACCCTACATCCTATTATTTGATAATGGTAATATTTATTGTCTTCCAATTTCTCTAAAGAATTAGTTTCTAAGAAAACTTTTTTTCCTCTTAATTTTTCTGCTTCTTCTTTAGTATTTATATCTTTAAATTTTACAATTATCTTTTTTAGATTATTTCGAGAATTATCCACATCATAAATATTTTCTTCAATCCACACTTTTTTGGCATTTACTAAATGGATGGGTTCTTTAGAAAAAGGCATTATTACTATTTCACCTTTTATTCCAAATGGCTTTGTGATTATGCCCAGTTCAACTTTTTCTAAATCGCTCTTTTCTTCCATATTTTATGAGATTCAAATATGAATGGGTTTAGTCTATTCGAAGGCGTATTTTTCTCCCACTTTTTACAGACCCAACTCTGATTAAGGATCTAATAGATTGAGCAACTCGACCATTTTTTCCAATTATTCTTCCCTTGTCATCGGGATGTAGTGTTAGTTTGAGAGTTATTCCGTCTTCAGTATCTTCTTCTTCTATACTTACAGAATCCGGGTTTTCTGAAAGAGCTTTTGCTAAATACTCCACCATTTCACTGACAGATTTTTCAATCATTGTAATTTTAATTTTCCTAGTAAACCTGATTGTCTGAAGAGATTATGTACAGATTCTGATGGTTGAGCACCATCATTTACCCATTTTATTATTCTCTCTTCATTTAAATTTATTGTTGAAGGATCTGTTAAAGGGTTATATGTGCCTACTTCTTCAATGAATTTGCCATTTCTAGCAGCTTTTTGATTCGCAATTACTACTCTGTACATAGGCTTGCCTTTAGTTCCAATTCTTTTAAGTCTAATTCTTACCATATTTTTTTTTGATTAATGTTATTAAACCACTAGATTCTATTGACGCTATAAAAGTATGTCAATTTATAGTTTATTGCTATTTAGATAAAATGGTACAATATTGTAAGTTTTATTTAGCGATTGATATTTAATATCCTCAGGATTTATGTCAAATTCTATGATCAATATAAAAATTTATTTTTTTGCATCTATTAGGGAAAAACTTGGTAAAAAAGAGATTTCATACCAATTAGAAAAAGATTCTTCTGTATCTCAATTGCTTCATTTATTAAAAATAAAGTTTAATTTGGTTAGTGTTAATGATTGTATGGTGGCAGTAGACATGGAATATGTTGAAAAAGATTATATTATTAAGAATGAAGACAAGATCTTTTTGATTCCTCCTGTAAGTGGTGGTAGTGATGAGAATTCAAATTATGGTGACAAAATCATTATTCAAGAAAATGAGATTCAAGAAGATCAATTGATAGAAGATTTATTTTCTAAAGAAGATGGAGCAGTTGTGGTTTTCCATGGAGTAACTAGGAATAATCATGATAATAAAAAAGTCATATCCCTAGAATATGAATCTCTAGTCCCAATGGCAAAAAATGAAATAAATAAGATTTTTATTTCAATCCATAAAAAATGGGACATTTCTAAGATTGGTTTATTTCATAGATTAGGAAAGCTATATCCAGGTGAAACAAGCATGATAGTTGCAATATCATCAAAGCATAGAAAACCTGCTATTCAATCTATTGATTACTTAATTGATGAATTGAAAAGAACTGTTCCTATTTGGAAAAAAGAGATTTATGAAGATCGGCAAGAATGGATATAAGATTAAACCTTATCTCCACATAAATATCTGAAGTAGGCTTTCGAAATCCTATTATTTGGTCTAATCCACAAACAAAATCCACATATAACTCTAAAAATAATAGACAGTTACATAGTATGAATAGTAGAATTTGAACTTAAATTTAGTTGCGTGGAGAGTTCGCATAGAGGCCTAGTGCGTCGGTTTGCTAAACCGATGTCGGATTATTTCCGACCATGGGTTCGAATCCCATACTCTCCGCCATAATGTTGAAGAAAAAATTGATATAATTGATACGTGGAAAAAAATATTTTACAAAAACAAAATAAATCTGATTTTAGTTATCATATTTGGACTGTAGGGTGTCAAATGAATAAATCTGATTCTGAAAGACTGGCTACAGGTTTAGAAGAATTAGGCTTACAGGAAAATAATGATTTGGAATCTTCAGATGTAATTGTATTAAATACGTGCGTTGTAAGACAATCTGCAGAAGATACAGCAACTGGATTATTAGGAAAATTAAAAAAGATAAAAAATATTAAACCAGAAACTGTTATTGGTGTAATGGGATGTATGGTAGGGCCTAATTCTAAGACCCTTTCTCGTAGATTTCCTCATGTAGATGCATGGGCAATACCTCAGGAATTCGAAAAAATACTAGATCCTGTAGCTCAAGTAGTTGATAATGATCTTTCAGGTTGTGCTCCTGACTTAGTCCCAGGAAAACCAAAAGTTGCAACTTTTATCCCAATAATTCATGGTTGTGATAAGTTTTGTTCTTTTTGTATTATTCCTTATAGACGTGGAAGGGAAACTAGTAGAACAATTCAAGATATTTATCAAGAAACTAAACTCTTGATTGATAGAGGCGTGAAAGAAGTTACACTGTTAGGTCAAAATGTAGATTCATATGGACATGATTTAAATCCTAAATCAGATTTGGCAGATTTATTTTATTCAATTCATGATATAGAAGGTTTAGAAAGAATTAGGTTTTTGACTTCTCACCCAAATGATATGTCTATTAAAATAATTGAAGCTATAAGAGATCTTCCTAAAGTATGCGAAACTATAAATCTGCCTTTTCAAGCTGGAGATGATGAAATTCTAAAAGTTATGAGAAGAGGATATTCTAGAGAAGAATACTTTGAAAAAGTAGATCTTATTAGAGAAACAATACCTAATGTTTCCATGACTACTGATTTAATCATTGGATTTCCAGATGAAACTGAATCACAATTTCATAAATCAGTTGAAGTGTTAGAAAAAATTCGCTTTGATAAAGTTCATGCATCTATATATTCTGAGAGGCCAGGTACGATCGCTTCAAGAAAATATAGAGATAATATTCCTAAAGAAGAGAAAAAAAGAAGGATGCAGGTAATTCTAAATCTTCAAGAAAAAATTTGTTTAGAAAATAATATTAAATTTGAAGATCAAGAACTAGAAGTTCTAGTAGAAGGAGAAAAAAAGGGGAAACTTTTTGGAAGATCTAGATTAGACAAACTTGTATATTTCCAAGGAGATAAGAGTATAATTGGACAAATGATAATGGTTAGAATTACTAATTCAAGTCCTTGGTCGTTATCTGGAGATAATTTAGGTGCGAAAATTCAAAGTGATTTTATAAATGTCAACTAAAACTTTCAAAAAAAGAAATCCTATTATTCCAATCTCAGAATTGGAGCAAATGGCATTTTGTCAGACTTCATCTAACTTAAGAACAAAAACATTAGAAGAAGAATTTAAATCAGGTGTTAGATGGCAAAAAGCTCCAAGTAGATATTTAAAACTTTCTTCAGAAGAGTTAGAAGAAGGAATAAAAGAAGCTAGAAGCATATTAGGAGATGAACTATTTATATTGGGGCATCATTATCAAAGACAAGATGTAATTAAACATTCAGATGTTCAGGGTGACTCTTATAAATTATCTGTTCTGGCATCTCAAGCAAAAGCAAAACATATAATTTTTTGTGGAGTACATTTCATGGCAGAAACTGCTGAAGTTTTATCTGCTGAAGATCAAAATGTAATTTTACCGAATATGGCTGCTGGATGTTCTATGGCTGATATGGCTGATATAGAAGATGTACAGGATGCTTGGAATGACTTGGATGCGATTTTTTCTAATAAAGACCAGATTATTCCAATAACATACATGAATTCTACTGCAGAGATTAAATCTCTTTGTGGAGTAAATGGGGGATTAGTATGTACTTCAAGTACAGCAAAAAAAGCTTTTCAATGGGCATTCGATAGGGCACAAAGAGTATTGTTTTTACCTGATCAGCATCTTGGAAGAAATACTGCTAAATCTTTAGGTATACCATTGGAAGAGATGGTTGTTTGGGATCCATTTAAAAGAATGGGGGGCCTCTCAATAGATGAGATAGAAAAGTCTAAGGTTATTCTTTGGAAAGGTCATTGTTCAGTACATACTAGATTCACAGTTGAACAGATAGAAAATGCAAGGAATGAATTTGATGCAAATATAATAGTTCATCCAGAATGTACTACTGAAGTGGTCGATAGATCCGATTATGTAGGTTCTACCGAATTTATTGTTGATACAATAAATAATGCTTCTAAAGGAACAGCTTGGGCTGTTGGTACTGAGATTAATCTTGTTAATCGATTATCAATAAATAATAAAGATAAAAAGATTTTTTGTTTAGATCCAGTTGTTTGTCCTTGTGCAACAATGTATAGAATTCATCCTGCATATCTACTCTGGGTTTTGGATGGTTTACGAGCTGGTTTAATTATTAATCACATAAAAGTTTCTGAAACTGTAAAGAGAAATGCTAACAAGGCTATTAAAAGAATGATAGCTCTTTAATCTGGCAGGATTTTTGGTAGATTTAATTAAGAATAATGAAGTACAAAGACTAGTTGAACTCAGTTTAGAAGAAGACACTAAACTAGGGGATCCTACTAGTGAAGCAATTTTTTCTTCAAATTCAAAAAAAGCAAAATTAATTTTAATACTTAAAGAAAATGCTGTTGTGTCAGGTTTAAAATTATTTGAGTATGTTTTCCAAAATATTAATTCTGAAATAGAGTTTCATACTGATTTAGTAGATGGGTTTCAGGAGATAGGAAATATTGGTGTTTTATGTGGTCCAATAAAATCAATTCTTACTGCAGAACGTACTGCCCTCAATTATATCCAAAGAATGAGTGGTGTAGCTACAGAAACCTATAATTTAGTAAAATCAATTGAAGATTTACCTGTAGAAATTGTAGATACTAGGAAAACTATTCCTGGATGGAGAGTTTTAGACAAATATTCTGTGTGGTTAGGAGGAGGGAAAAATCATAGGATGAGTTTAGGAGACCAAATACTAATAAAAGATAATCATCTAAATAATGTATCAATTACTGACGCTGTTAGGACATCTAAACAAAAATATGATTCTTTGAAAGTAGAAGTGGAAATAGAAAATTGGTCACAACTTCGTGAAGCAATAAATACTGACTTAGATGTGATTATGCTAGATAATTGGGATTTATCAGACATCTCAGAAGCTATTACTTTTATTAGAGATAATTCAGATTATATAAAAATAGAAATATCTGGTGGAATATCAAAATCTAATTTAAGAGAATATGCTGAACAAGGAGCTGATTATATATCAATAGGTTACATTACTAATTCTTCGAAAGCAGTGGATTTCAGTTTAGAGTTAAATTAGAGTTAAACAGATTTTCTAGAGATTTCTTTTTCTCTAGAATCTATAAGTATTGATACAGGTCCCCAATTATTTGATGTTATTTCCATATATGCTCCAAATTCACCAGATCTGATATTTAAATTGGTTTTTCCAATTTCTTGTAGGAAATTTTCATAAATTGAGATTGCTAATTCAGAATTTGCAGCATCTGAAAAATTAGGGCGTCTTCCCTTTCTTGTAGAACCATAAAGAGTAAACTGACTTATTACTAGTATATCTCTAGAAGAATCAGTAACTGAAATCTCAAACCCGGATTCTAAAGTGTTTTTTGGAAAAAGTCTTAAGTTTAGAATTTTATCTACTATGTATTTTGTTTCATGAAATGTGTCTTCTTTATGAATTCCTAAGAAGACTAATAGGCCTTCATTAATATTGGAAAAATTTTCTTTATTAACCAATACATTTGCGTGTCTAACCCTTTGGATTAAAGCTTTCATTTCTTTTTTGTAGAAGAATTTGAAGGTTTTTTTACAGATGATTTATTAGGGGTAGTTTTTTTTGTAGAATCAGTTTTCTTTGCTTTAGAGCCTTTATCTTTGATTTTATTGGTATCTTTTTTAGATTTTGCATTATTATCAGAATTAACTTTAGACCTGTTATCTGTAGAATACCAACCAGATCCTTTAAAATGTACAGCAACCCTACTTATTAACCTCTTACTAGAGTTACCACAAACTATGCAACTAGCTATGGGTTCATCTGAAAAACTTTGAGTAACTTCAAAGATTTCTCCACAATTCTCATCATTACATTTGTAATCATACTTTGGCATTATTAAAAACCCTCATGAATAAAATAGAAAATGCTTTTCAAAGATTTTGAAGTTAGCATTAATTGAATATGTTGTCAAAATATATTTCATAAATTCTTAAATCCAGATGACCATGATTCATTAATTTCTTTAAGATTAATTTCTAATATTTTGTTTATGATTAATTTATTAGATTTTACTATTCCTATATTTTCACATGGAATAGAATTCATATCGCATATATTCATAATTTTTTTTAATTTTTTGGGGTTTGCTGAAAAAATTATTGTTGATTTATTTTCACCAAATAAAGGAATCTCCCAACTATCAATTGGCATATCAATTTCTGCGCCAATATTTCCTAAAGCACAACATTCAGAAATTGCTACAGCTAAGCCACCACTAGAACAATCATGAGCTGAATTCACTAAACCAGAATTGATGAGTTTTCTTGTTAATTTTTGGAGTTTTATTTCAAAATCTATATCTAATAAAGGTTTTCCTGATAATTGTCTTTCTATATATTTTTGAAATTCTGAACCTGCGAGATAATTAGGATTATTACCAAAAATATCATTTCCTATTGCAATAATTAAATCATTCTCTTCTTTGAAAGAAGATGAAACGCAATTTTTAAAATCATCAATGAGTCCGACTGAACCTATAATAGGTGTTGGATATATAGAATAATTATTTGATTCATTATAAAGACTTGCATTTCCACTTATCACTGGAATTTCTAGTTTATTACAAGCATCTTTTAACCCTAGTATTGTTTCAGACAATTGAAATTGAACATCTTTTTTTTCAGGGTTTCCTAAGTTTAATCCATCTGTAATTGCTAGGGGAGTAGCTCCAACACAAGAAATATTTCTGCATGATTCTGCAACAGCCATCATAGCTCCTATATATGGATCTAAATAGCATTTCTTACTATCACAATCAGTGCTTAGAGCGATTCCTTTTGAAGTTCCTTTTATTTGAATTACTGAAGCATCTGCTTCTCCAGGAGGTATTATAGTATTTGTCTGTACTTGATGATCATATTGTTGGAAAACATATTCTTTGGATGAAATATTAGATGTATTTAACAAAGATTTTAGAATGCTTTTTGCAGGAATATTTTTAATATTAGGATTTGATAGTTTTTCATTCTGAAGTTTGGATAACCATTTAGGTTTTTCTGAAACAATTTTGTAACTAGGAGCCTCCACTAAATATTCTATAGGAGTAGAAGAAAGCAAATTGTTATTTTCATATATTTCTACTTTTTTATCTTCTATAAAAGTTCCTATAACTTTAGATTCTAAATCCCATTTACTAAAGAGTTTATTAAGATTTTGATTGTATTCTTTTTTTACTATCAATATCATTCTTTCTTGAGATTCAGATAACATTATTTCATATCCAGTCATTCCAGTTTCTCTTACAGGGACTTTTGCTACATCTAAAGATAGTCCTAGATTGCTTTTATGAGCTACTTCAATTGCTGCACTTGTTAACCCTGCTGCTCCTAAGTCTTGCATTCCTACCACCCCTTCTAATCTACAAGCTTCAAAACAAGCTTCTAAGAGCTTTTTTTCAAGAAAAGGGTTGGCTATTTGTACAGCAGTTCGTAATTCAGAATCAGAATTGAGTGATTGAGAAGCTAATCCAGAAGCTCCATGAATTCCATCTCTACCTGTTTTAGAACCGACAAGTAATAATAAATCACCAGGGTTTTGAGCAATTGCTTTTACAGGATCAGCATCTTTAAGAATCCCAACACACATTGCATTTACTAGTGGGTTGTCTGTGTAACATTCTTCAAATTCTATTTCTCCACCTATATTAGGAATTCCAAGACAATTTCCATAACTGGAAATTCCTTCAACTACTCCAGATAGTAAATATTGATTTATCTTTTTGTCTATAGGACCAAACCTTAAAGAATTGAGTAGTGCTATCGGGTATGCTCCCATGGCCATTATGTCTCTGACTATTCCCCCTACGCCTGTAGCAGCACCTTGTTTAGGCTCAACTGCTGAAGGGTGGTTATGAGATTCAATCTTCATTACAATGCTGTATCCATCTCCTATATTTACAGCACCTGCATTCTCTTTGCCTGCTTCAATTAAAACATTTCTGCTTTTTGTAGGTAAGGTCTTGATTAGTGATTTAGTATGTTTATATCCACAGTGTTCACTCCACAATGCTCCAAATAAACCCAACTCTAATTTTGAAGGGGTCCTCTCTAATAGTGAAACTATTAATTGATATTCTTTAAGAGAAAGAGCAATATCTTTGAGGAATTTTTTTTCAGATTTTTTAAGTGCTTTACCGTGATTCATTTGATTACATAATTAATCATAGATTGAAAAATTAGATTTCCATCATTACTTCCGATGTTTCCATTACAAGCTCTTTCAGGATGGGGCATCATACCCAATACATTTCCCTGTTTATTCATGATGCCTGCTATATTATTGATAGATCCATTGGGATTAGACTCTGTATCTATTGTCCCATTTGAATCACAGTACCTGAACACAACTTTTCCAGAATTTTCTATATCATCTAATGTTTTAGAATCTACTTGAAAGTTTCCTTCACCATGTGAGATAGGTATTTTAAGAATTTTTTTAGAATTTATTTCAGAAGAAAATATAGTGTTGTTATTAGAAACTTGTAGATTTGTCCACTTACATTTGAATTGAAGATTTTTATTTCTTATTAGTGCACCTGGTAGAATCCCTGCTTCACAAAGTATTTGAAATCCATTGCAAATACCTATTACAGGAAAACCCTTTTTTACATATTCTCTTATTGAGTTCATTATTGGAGAAACTTGAGCTAAAGCTCCAACTCTTAGATGATCTCCAAAAGAAAAACCTCCTGGAATAATAATTGAATCTATTCCTGAGAGGTCAGTTTCTTTGTGCCAAATATATTTTGATTTTTGCCCTAAATTATCAGAAACGGCATACTTACAATCTTTATCACTCCATGTTCCGGGGAAAACAATAATTCCAAATTTCATAAATTTTATTTTATAGGTTTATTGTAAAAAATAAATATATAAAATTAGAGATGAGGTTAATAATATTTTGAAGATTGTTTAGAGCTTTTTCTTTTTTTTGAAGCTAATTTCATTTTTCTGATTTCGCTAGGAGGTTCAAAGTGTTGTCTCCTTTTGGTCTCAGAGAGTATTCCATCTTGTTGAACTCTCTTGTTGAATCTTCTTAACAAGCTGTCAAAAGTTTCTCCATCGTATTGTTTTACTTCTGTCATTAATATTCCTATTTAATGTTTCTTTACCAAAAAGCATTATAACCAATAGTAAATCTAACTTCAACGAAGCTATGTTTTATTTATTAAAACTTCAATGGAATTTTTGATTCTTTTTATACATTCTTCATATCCTATTATAGATAAGGTATCAAATAGTGGAGGAGCGACTTCTTTTCCTGTTAGTGCTGATCTTACTGTACCTAATGTTTGCCTTGGTTTAAGTTGAAAAGTACCCATTAAATTTCTAAGATGTTTTTCTATATTTTCGGTTTCGAAATTTTGGCTAACTTCTGGTTTTTCTATTACTGAAAGAGTTTTTTGTAATATCATTATAGTTTCTTCTTTAGATACTCCCTTCTGAATAAGTGTTTGATTTGTTTGATTTGGAACTATAAAGAAAAAATCTACATATTCCATTAAATCATTAATTGTTTTTAATCTGTCTTTTACAAGTGGGACAATTTTCTCTAATACTCCTTTATTTAATGGCCTTTTTACTGTGTTGGGTAATTTTTTTTCCAGTTCTTGATGAAAAATTTTTGCTAAAAATTCAGTTGAATATTGTCTTATGTAAACACCATTCATCCACTTGAGTTTTTCTTGATCAAATATTGCTGGACTATCATTTAAACCTTTTAAGTTAAATTTTTTTATAGTTTCATTCTTAGAAAGAATTTCTTGGTTTTCACCTGGATACCATCCTAGTAGGGTTAGATAATTATTTAATGCTTCAGGTAAAAATCCAGAATTTCTATATTCAAGTATCGATGTAGCTCCATGTCTTTTGCTAAGTTTTGTTTTATCTTTTCCAAGTAATAATGATAGATGAACATAAGTTGGAGGAGTAAAACCCAAAAATTCATATAACAATATATGTTTGGGTGTGCTCGAGATCCATTCTTCACCTCTTAGCACATGTGATATTTGCATCATATGATCATCAACAACATTAGCTAAATGGTAAGTAGGCATTCCATCAGCTTTTAAGATTACAAAGTCATCTATGGTAGATAAATCGAAATTTATTGCTCCTCTGATTGTATCTGTAAATTCTCTGTTGCCACTTTTAGGAACCTTTAATCTAGTTACTATTGGTCGTCCTTCTTTTCTGGATTTTTTTAGTTCATCACTTGTTCTATTTCTAGAATACCCATCATATCCAGGAGGTTTACCATCTCTTATTTGTTTTTCCCGCATCACTTTAAGTTCTTCAGGGGTTCTATCACATAAATAAGCATGACCATTATCTAAAAGATATTTAGCAGCTTTAGAATAGAGATGTTTTCTCTCTGATTGAGTATATGGGCCAAAATCTCCACCTTTTTGTGGTCCTTCATCCCAATCTATCCCCATCCATTCAAGACCTTTCAAAATATTTTCTAAGGATCCTTCTTGCTTTCTTGTTTGATCAGTATCTTCTATTCGAAGTATAAATTTTCCATTATGATGTTTTGCAAAAAGCCAATTGAATAGAGCTGTTCTCATTGCTCCTAAATGAGGTTCTCCAGTTGGGCTTGGAGCAAATCTGACTCTAATATTTCCTTGATTTTTTGACATTCAATCCTTAAGTTCAATCATTTTCTATATTATTTAATATTGTTTTTAGATCTTTTGGCAAATCACTTTTAAATTCCATTAAATTTTTAGTAACTGGATGAGTGAAAATGATTTTATTGGCATGAAGAAAATGTCTATCAATTGATATTTTGCTCTTCTTTCCATAAAGAGAATCTCCTAATATTGGATGCCCTATTGAACTAAGATGCACTCTGATCTGATGCATTCTTCCAGTAAAAATTTTAATTCTAAGTAGTGAAAAAGTTTTAATGTTTTTAATAGTTTCATACTTAGTAAGAGATTCTTTTCCACTTTTCACTATTGCTTGTTTTATTTTTAAAGTTGGGTGTCTTGCAATTGGACTATTAATAGTGCCTTCTATTGGCTCTATAATACCCTTTACCAATCCGATATATTCTTTATTAATTTCTCTAGACTTAAACATATTTGATAGGGATACAAATGATCTGTTATTTCGCGCTACTATTAATATCCCAGAAGTTTCTTTATCTAATCTATGAACTATTCCAGGTCTTTGAGAGTCACCTACATCTTTTATTTCAGGAAAATCATTTAATATTCCGTTTAATAATGTATGGTTAGGATTTCTTGTGCCTGGATGCACAATGATTCCTGCAGGTTTATTGATCAATATAATATCTTTATCTTTATAGATGTAGTTTATATCAAGTTTTTCAGGAGTTAGATCAGGTTTTTCTTCAATGAATGGTTCGAAATCTATAAAATCTCCTGAGGTGAGCAAGAATGAAGGTTTTGTGATTACCTTTCCATTACATTTTAATCTATTTAATTCTATCGACTTTTGTATTTGATTTCTTGGAATATTTAATTTTTTTGCCAAAAAATAATCAATTCTTTCTGAATTAGATTTTTTTTTAGAGTATTGGAAAGAGTACTCTTTTTGATCAAAATCTTTGCTTAAGATATTCAATTTATAGTTTCCTGGATTTTTGTATTTTTTCTGAATTATTTTTTTTATCACTTGGTGTGGTGAAAAAAGAAAAAATTAGTAATGTTATTCCTATCACAATACTAGAGTCTGCAATATTAAATGTGGGCCATCTGTATACACCTGAAACTCCAATATCAAAAAAATCAACAACTGATCCTAAAAATATCCTATCTAAGAGATTTCCTAAGGCTCCTCCAATTTGCATACTTATAGCAGTTATTACTAATGGTTGATCTGTGTCAAATTCCTTTAAGAAGTAAATTAATATTATTAATACTATTATGCCTATAGTTGTTAAAAGAATATTTTGATCTTTTATTAAACTAAACGCACTTCCAGTATTTCTTACATGGGTTAGTCTAAAGAAACCTTGTTCAGGTATTGATTGATGAATTGCTAATTGAGATCTTATTAATAATTTGGTTATTTGATCTGAAATAAGTATAAAAGATGAAATGCTAAGTATAATAAGGAGTTTATTGAGATTTATTTGCTTGAAATTCATTTTAGTAATTAAATTTAATACAAATTTATTAAGATGAGTATTAATATTAAGTTGTTTACATTATATAAACTTATCATTGTAAATAAGGAAGGAACAATATGAAAATAGATTTTAGAAGTGATACCGTAACTAAACCTACAGAAGAAATGCGAAAAGCTATGTACGATGCTGAATTGGGAGATGATGTATATGGAGATGATCCTACTGTAAATAAATTGCAAGAACTAGCTGCAGAAAAAACGGGAAAAGAATCAGCACTTTTAGTTTCTTCTGGAACAATGAGTAACTTAGTTGCTATTCTTGCATTAGCACAAAGAGGTGACGAGGCAATTGTAGGAGATAAATCTCATATTTTTTTAAATGAAGCTAGTGGAGCTTCTGTTTTAGGAGGAATCAGTTTAAGGCCTGTTAAGAATCAAGAAGATGGATCAATTGAATTTGATGATATTGAAAATTCTATAAATCCTATTGATCCTCATAAAACTAAAAGTTCTATTTTGTGCTTGGAAAACTCGCATAATTTAACTGGAGGACAACCTTTGAGTCCTACTCAAATTTCTGAACTTTCAGATTTTGGTAGAAAATTTAATTTAAATATTCATTTAGATGGAGCAAGAATTTTTAATTCTGCAGTGGCATTGAAAGTTGATTTGTTAGATTTAACAAAATCTGTAGATACTATAGGTTTTTGTTTGTCTAAAGGTTTATCTTGTCCTATTGGAAGTGTAATATGTGGACCTGAAGATTTTATAAAAGAAGCAAACCGTTGGAGAAAAATGTTAGGTGGTGGAATGAGACAAGCTGGTGTATTTGCTGCTGCAGGAATTGTAGGTTTGAATTCAATGATTGATCGAATGGATGAAGATCATCAAAATGCAAAAAAACTCGCTTTTGGTTTATCTGAATTTTCTGAAATTATAATTGATCCTGATAGAATAAAAACAAATATTGTTAGATTTGATTTGAAAGAAATGGATTCAGATTTCTTTGTATCAAAGCTAAGAGAAAATGGTGTTTTGGTAAATGGTTCAGTGAAGACAAAGAATTTGAGAATGGTTACTCATTATGGCATTATTTCTGAAGATATTGACTATACAATTGAAAAAGTTAGCAAAATAGTTAATTAATTTTTAATGATTTTTTTCATTAAAAAATTTCTTTCCTTTTAATTCTTCTGGTAAATACTCTATTTTCTTACCCAAATTATTATGAGGGTTTTCATACCCTTTTCCGTAATTAAATCTTTTAGAAACAGAATTAGTAGCATTCCTTAAATGTAATGGGACTTCATGTTTTATAGGTTTATTAACTTCATCTAAAGCTGATTGGATAGCTATATAGGCAGAATTGTTTTTTGGTGCTTTTGCTAAGTAAATTGTTGTTTCTGAAAGTATTATCTTAGATTCTGGCCATCCAATTCTAGCTACACTCTCTAGAGCAGATGAAGCAATTGTAAGAGCTAAAGGATCGGCTAAACCTATATCTTCAGAAGCAGAAATAACCAATCTTCTTCCGATTATTTCAGGATTTATTCCTGTATCAATTAATCTTGCTAACCAATAAACAGAAGCATCTACATCTGATCCTCTAACCGATTTAATTAATGCTGAAATTAAATTGTAGTAATTATCATTGTTATAAGAAGTTGTTAATTCAGTTTGTAATATATTATTTATTTGATCTTCTGTGATAATTATTGAGTTTTGTTTCCCTTGTGAAGCTAATTCTATTGTATCTAAGATTATTCTTACATCGTTGGAAGTTTTTGAAATGAAGGTTTTTAAAGTTTCATCTGAAATTTCAATATTTTTTTCATTAAGCCTACTTCTAGGATCATGCAATGCTTGTTCAATAACATTTTTAATTTCATTAAATTCAAGATGTTTTAGTATGAATACTCTACATCTTGATATCATAGGGCCTATTAATGTTCTACCAGGGTCTTCTGTTGTAGCACCTATAATTGTAGCTATCCCATCTTCTATAATGTTTAAAAGTGATTCTTGTTGGTTTCTAGAAAAATGGTGAATTTCATCTATAAATATTACTGTTTTTACATTTTGAGTTCCAAGTGTTTCTTTAGATTTTCTTGAAGCTTGACGAATAGATTCAACTCCGGATTTGACTGCATTAATAACTTCTAATTTAGAATTAGAAGAATTTGCAATAATATTAGCTAAAGTTGTTTTTCCTACGCCAGGAGGTCCCCACAAAATCATAGAAGGAATTATTTTTCTTTCAATGGATGTTCTTATTACTGATTTATTTCCTAACAAATGAGATTGACCAAAAAATTCATTTAAATTTCTTGGTCTTACTCTTCTAGAGAGAGGAGAATTGTATATTTTTTGTATCTCAGAATTATGATCAAATAAATCCACTAGTACCTTGATAATTATTTCTTTGTTTTTATATTTGAGTTAAGGTATATTCTACTATTTCATGGATATATTATCTAAGTTATGAAATATCAAAATTCAAATTTTTATTAAAGCGATGTTTGTGTTAGGAATCACAGGTTTAATAGGAAGTGGCAAATCAGAAGTTTGTAAGTTGCTTGGCAATTATGGATTTCAAGTAATCGAATTAGATGAAATGGCACATCAATCATACAAAGTTGGTACTGATGTTTATGAAGAAATAATTAATATTTTTGGATGTCAAATAATCAACCCTGATTTAACTATTAACAGAAAGAAATTAGGCGATATTGTTTTTTTTAATAAGAAAAAATTAACTGAGTTAGAAGAACTAGTATGGCCTAAAGTGGATAATGAAATTCGAAATAGATTTAGAACTTTAAAAAAATCTTTGTGTGAAAAAGTAGTTATTGAATCTGCTTTGCTTTTTAAGAGTGGTTGGGATAAATTTTGTGATCAGATTTGGTTTGTAGAATCATCAGAAAATATTATTAAATCAAGATTAGCTAAATTCAGAGGAATGTCTGAAGAAAAAATAGATTCAATTTTGTCTCTTCAGTTAAATTCTCCACAGATCAAAGAAAAGGCTGATAAAATAATTTTGAATGATGATGACTTGAAAAACTTGGAAGAAATAATTAACAAAACATTAAAGATAGTATAAAAGAGAGGATTAATTTTGCCTTCACAAAAATCTAGTTATAAAAATATTAAAATTGAGGATTTCAAAATTACTGAAAAACCTTTTTATATACCTATTTCTGATGAAATTAATATTTTCCATTCTGCATATAATCAAAAAATACCAGTATTACTTAAAGGCCCTACTGGAACAGGAAAGACCAGATTTGTTGAATATATGGCATGGCATATTTCTAATGTTGCTTATAATTCCAAGGCCAAAAATAATCTAACACAAGTTCCTTTAATTACAGTAGCATGCCATGAAGATCTTACAGCTAGTGATTTAGTAGGGCGTTATCTTATAGATCCTGAAGGTACAAGATGGGTAGATGGTCCTTTAACCAGAGCTGTTAAAGCAGGAGGTATATGTTATCTAGATGAAGTAGTAGAAGCTAGAAAAGATACCACTGTAATTATTCATCCTTTAACTGATCATAGAAGAGTTCTTACAGTCGATAAACTTGGTGAGTTGATAGAAGCTTCAGAAGGTTTTTTGATGGTTGTTTCCTATAATCCAGGATATCAGAATGCTTTAAAAGATTTAAAGCAAAGCACAAGGCAAAGATTTATAGCTATTGAATTTGATTTTCCTCCATTTGAAGTTGAAAAAGAAATTATCAAAACTGAAGCAGGAATTGATGATTCTACAGCATCTTCATTAGCCACAATTGGAGAAAAAATTAGAAATTTAACTGATTATGGTTTAACTGAAGCCGCTAGTCCCAGAGTTTTAATTTATGCTGGCCGTCTTATAAAAGAAGGAATTCCACCTAGAAGAGCATGTCAAGTTGCAATAACTTGGGGTATTACAGATGATAAAAAACTGCACAGTAGTATAGAAGAAGTGATTTCAGCTATTTTTCCTTAAAATAAACTTCGTAATTACAATTTAAAATATGCAGTATTCAGTAAAACAAATAGAATCAACCTTAAAAGTTAATAAGGTTCCAAAAATTTCTGATAAAAAGTTTTTTGGAATTCCAAAAGCAGCAGTTTTTGTATTATTAATAGATAGGCCTTATGGAACAAGTATTCTTTTAGTGAAAAGATCTTCTAAAGTTTCTACTCATAAAGGTGAAATATGTTTTCCTGGTGGTAAAGAAGAAAATTCAGATAAATCTTTTTTAAATACCGCTTTTAGAGAATTGAAAGAAGAAATAGGTGTTTCTAGAGACTCAGTAAATTTAATTTGCTCTCTGACTCCAGAAATTACTAGAACAGGCTATGTTATTATTCCTTTTGTTGGACATTTACTTGATGATTCTTCTATAAAACCTGACATGTCAGAGATAGAAAAAGTAATGTTTGTCACTTTGAAAGATATACAAGATCCTGATAGAAAACGAACTATAGATTTTATTTTGGATGGTTCTAGTTTTCATAGAAATGGTTTTATGGTGAAGAATTATCTTGTATGGGGAGCAACATCTAATATCACCAATGAATTAATAACAAAAATTAATTATTACAATTAAGAATGAGTTCAGAATATCAAAATAAAAAATTAGAAAAAATTGAAAAAGAATTAGAGTCAATTTCTAAAGAATTATATTTGACTTTCCTTCATAGCAGAAAAGAGTTAAAAAATTATTTTGATGAAAAAACTCTTGTTGAATGGGCTTCGAATGGATTAAATATTTCTCAAGCCTCTCAAAATTCCTTGAACACAGGTAAAAAATTTTTTGAAATCAGTTCTTTTCTTTATGAAAAAATCCCTAAGTCTGTTTTTAATATTTGGATGGAAAAAGTAGTTTTGATTTGCAAAGATTCTAGTACTTTAGGATATTCATACTTGATTTCTAGTCCCTCGATTTTGAATGTTTTAAGACCTAGATATTTACAAGAATGGTCTGATATAAGTAAAAATATTTATACTGGATCATGGAAGACAAATTCTTTAGCTTCTAAATTTATGGAGTCTTCTCCATTTTTACTTAAAACAATTTCTTTTGATGATTTAAAAAATTTATCGGATTATTTGAATAATATTGCAGTAAAATCATGTGATTTGGCTATTCAAAATTTAGAATGGTGTAAAGAAAATTTATCTATTTTAGGTAAAGAAAATTCTGATTTCATAGTACTGATAAAATCTTTAAGTAATTCAGATTGGCGCGAAATAAATGGTTTTTTTGAATTTTTAGATTTAAATATTGAGAAAAATAAAATAGAAAATATTAGTTACCTTATTCAGTTACTCTTACATTTTGAATTAGAAAAAGATAAATCGGAAAAACCAAAGAACAATTCCGATAATTTCTATCAGAACCAATCTAATATTAAGATATCTGATTTCACAAAAACTTTTCTGTCGATTACAGAAAAATTTGGAAATTCAGATCTTGAGAATATTTTTAATATGAATTTAAAGCTTATTAAACTCTCATCTAAAGCTGCAAATAATTTCAATAATTCTGTAAATGTTCTATTAGAAAAATTGACTAATAGCCAACTAAAAGAATGGTTTTCAACTGGATTAGCACTTCTAAAGAAAGATATTGTTTTAGGTCAAATGTATTTTGCAATGGAAACAGAACAATCAATATTGTTACTGGATTCTTTGTCATATTCTGTAGATATAGAAAGAGAAAAAGAAATGTTTAAAATTTATTGTGCTGCTCTATCTGGAAAAGAACTTGAAATTCAATCATCTCAAAAACTTGTTGAAAAACAAATTGGTTGGTTAGATTCAAATTTGGCTACTACTGAAGGAACTACAATTTTTCTTCCACAAACTATAAAAAGATTTAATTCAAAAAAAGATAATTTTGCATGGTATAAAGTTATAGCTACGCATCAGACTGGTCATGTTGAATTTGGGAGTTTTGAATTTAATTTTAATAGAAAATCTTCTTCTTTTATTGATTTAAGGTCTCGTGTTTGGGATTTAAAATCCCCAAAGATTACAAATGATTCTAATAACGAAAATAATCTTGACCAAAATTCTAAATCATATTTATCTGATATTAGTAAATTTTTAGATTTATTTGATGATTCAAAACTAGCTTTAGATATTTTTACTTTATTAGAGGCTTCTAGAATTGACAAAAAAGTTTTAAGAGTATACCAAGGCATCAAAGAAGATTACTTAAAAGTTCAGAATATAGCTATAACTAATAGGCCTAAAATTGAAGAATTGCCTACTAGAGAAGCTTTGGTAGAGATTTTAATAAAATACAGTATCAATCCTAATATAAAAATCAATATTCCTAAAATTCATAAAGATACAATTTTAAGATTGTCCATTTTTGTAGACAAAATGAATTCTCCTAAAGCTTTAGTTGAAGATTCAGCAGAAGCAACTATTAGAATATATAAAATTCTTTCAGAAATTGAGAATACTGTGTCTGATGAACAAGAGTTTGAAGAATTAGATCTAGATCAAGACAATCAAAATGAAGAAAATAGTGAAGAAAATGATCAAGTAATTAAAGATATATTAGACTATTTCCAATCGTTTGAAGAAGTCTTAGAATTTAGCAATTCAACAGAAGACACATCTGATTCTGAAGTTGTCCCTGAAGAATCAGATTATAAATCACCTCAAGAAGTGGAATATAGAGGAGATTTTAAGCCTGAACTATCTCAATTGCTTTATGATTTGCAAATTGCCGGAGGAACTGATTTAGATGGTCAAAATATGAATCTTTCAGAAAGTGAATTAGAAAAAATGCTCAAAAATTCTTCTGAAATTCAAGATGGAGATTCTTCTGAAACTGATCAAATTGATGGTAATGTAGCAAAAAATATTGCTGATCTTATAGATAAACTAGATGGTCAAGAATCGAAATCTGGAGGAATGTTTTCTGATTCATTTGGTCATGTTGATGAAACTGGTAATAGTTTAGTCCCTTCAGGAAAAGATCAATTTGTATATGATGAATGGGATTTTAGAGCAAAAGAATATAAAAAACATTGGTGTTTAGTCAATGAAAAAAGTATGTCTGAAGGCGAATCTGATTTTTATGATGAAACTCTTTCAAATTATTCTGGTTTAATGAAAGAAATAAGGAAACAGTTTGAATTGATTGTTCCGGAAAACTACAGAAAAATTAAAAGATTGGAAGATGGAGAAGAACAAGATCTTGACCTTGTTATAGAGGCCATGACTGATTTAAGAGCTGGAATTACTCCTTCAGAAAAATTATATTGGAGAAGAAATAAAGTCGAGAGAGATATAGCTGTAGCTTTCCTATTGGATATGAGTGCTTCAACTGCAGAAGCTATTGAAGATACAAAATATTCTAGAGATGATTGGGGTGCTCCCGATGATCCTGAAAAATATATGGAATGGTTAAGGAAAAGAAGATCTCAGGGATTAAGGAGAGGTTACAAAAGAATTATAGACTTAGAAAAAGAAGGGATAATTCTTTTGATAGAAGCCTTAGAAACTTTAGGTGATTTTTATGGAATCTATGGTTTTTCAGGATACGGACGTGAGAATGTTGAATTCTTTGTAATGAAAGAAATAGAAGAGAAATTCAGTCCTGAGGTTTCAAAGAGAATCGATAGAGTAAGTCCTTTACATGCTACTAGAATGGGTCCTGCAATCCGTCATACTATAAAAAAATTAGAAAATGTTGAAGCAAAATCAAGGTTTTTATTTTTGATCAGTGATGGTAGGCCTCAGGATAGAGGATATAGCAGAGAAGGAGTGGAAAAAGAGTATGCAGTAAATGATACCAAAAAAGCTTTACAAGAGGCTAAATCTAGTGGTATCACACCTTTCTGTTTAACTGTAGACAAACAGGGTCATGATTACATGAAAAATATGATGGATGATATGAGCTATGAGGTATTGGACAACATCAGTCTTTTGCCATTAAGATTACCTGAATTGTATAAAGCTTTAACTATGACTTAATTAAAATTATTAAGTATTTCTTGAGCCCATTTCTTATCTGCTAAAATCACATCTTCTCCGTCTTGAGGCACAACGAAAACATGTTTTCCATCAGGACTATTAGAGCCAAAAGTAATTGCTACCCTCGAAATAATCTTATTACCCTTAGAATTAAAACCTTCAGTTCTTATAAAAATATGAGGGGAGTTAGAATTGGCACCAAATTTTTCAAAGTCTTTTGGGGTTTTTAATCCAGTCCCTTCGGATGCAATTCCGTCAAAATCTGGTTTAGAGATATGTTTTATTAGATCCCTTAATTCTTTTTGATCTTTTATTTGTTTACCTCTACATGGTTCTATTTCTAAATAAGGCTCTTTTGTTTCTGGATGAATTAACAATTCGCATTTTTCCCAATTGAAACTATTTTCAGGATTAGATTTGATGTATCCGAATGCTTTTGAGATCTTCCCATCAATATAGAAAACTATCTCAGTAACAGTCATTGGATCTAGAGAATAAAACCAGTCTGGTAGTGGCGGAATATCAGCAAGTTTTTGAATGACTTCACCCCAACTCACATCAACAGCCATTATCTTTGTTCTACCTTTTACTGTTGCATAGTGATAGGATCCATCAGGAGTTTTATCGCCTAACTCAACCTCAACTTTACTTCCATCAGAAAGTTCAATTTGAAGTGATAAAGTAGGTTCATCAAGGCCAAATTTTGATCGATTCTGTTCTGAGTCATCTATGAATCTGCTTGTTAATGGACCTTGTAATAAAAATGTAAAACCTCCCCATCTATTTAAATTAAGAGGTGTGTTTATTAAGGAAGTAAAAAACCATAATCCTTGTTGATCTTCTCTTTTTTCTACTGAAATTTCATTTGTATTAGTTTTTATATTAATCGCAGTCATATCCTTATTTGATATTCTGTATAGATAAGGAGATTCTTGGTTGTTGTCATCTTCTGAATTATAAACTTCTAAATAGAGCCATGTTCCTAATATAGAACTTAGGGCTAATAGAATTACGAGTACAAGTGAAATTCTGATACTCAAACTTATCGTCTCCTCCACCAAGCCAATATGCCTAGGGATCCAATAATGCTTGGCATTAATAACCATCCGCTCCATCTGATAAAGGCTCTTTCATTTTTTGTAAGTACTAATTCTCTGAATACGGTTTCTTTTACTCTAAGAGAAATAAGTTCTGTATCTTTTGTTAACCAATTCACTGAGTTTGCAAAAAGATCTTGATTTCTTGATGAAGTGATATATTTGTTACTGGCAAAGTCAGAATCTCCAATAACAACAATATGAGAGTATAGGTACCCTTCATCTGTTTTCATTTTCGGTTCTCCTATAATTGTACTAATTACTTGACTTGCCATAGCTATTGGTAATGGTCCCGGTGTTTCTGTTTTTTGATCGAATGAAAGTACTTCAGAATCAGTTTCAGACCAACTGTTTATTGTAGTAAATGCTAAAGGCTTAGAATTTACATAGAGAACTCCTTCTGGAGTGATTGGGATTTCTTCATCTGATAATGACATTCCAATATAAGATGCTCCTGGAAAATACATGACATCAAAATTATGAGTAATTGGATGTTCAGGTATTTGTAAGTTTGTGTTTTTCACTTGTAAGAAATCTAGGCTTGGAGCAACATAACTGATGGTGTCTACTAGTGTTCCATTACCTACGATAATTCCCCATTGAGCTAAAAATGTGAGATATTCTTCTGGTGCATCAGATTCAACTAGTAAAAATATATTTCCTCCGAAATTGATATATTCAGTCAAAAGTTGAGATTGTGATTGATTGATTGGTTCTTTGGGATCAGCGATTATTAGTGCTGCAGGGAAATTTTCTGGATCTCCACTTGCTAAAAGATTTCCTAATTCAGAAATAGTGATATTGTTTACTATATAATTATCTCTAACTAACGCATTTACTGCTAAGCCGTAACCATTTGAATTTTGATCAAAATCTGTAATGTCTCTTTCATCATGACCTGAAAGAAATAAGACCATTTTTTGTTTTAATTGACTGACTACTAATAATCCAGTAATTATATCTTGTTCAGAAAATACATCTGGAGTTTCTCTAGGATCAATTCCTATTGAATAAGATATTCTTTGAGTGTCACTTCCTTTAAATGCGAGAGCAGGTAAACTTCTTCCAGATAAAAATCTGTCTATTCCGAGATTTTGAGCTATATCTGGATCTAAGTCGGGATCTATGAGCTTATAAGTTAAATTTGTTGTTGTGGATCTTTTAGAGAATTCACTTAGTAGATCTTCAGTGTGCCTTATAGCTATATTACTGTTTTGGTTATTGCTTTTGATGAAAATAAATATCTCTATGTCTTCTGTTAATTGATCTAAAACTGCCCCTGATTGTTCAGATAGTTCGTATTCTTTTGTTGCAGTTAGATCTGTTCTAAGCCACTCAGTAGGAGAATTTTTATTTTCTAGCCAGAAGAAAAGAAAATTTGCTGATATCATGAGAATGATTGTTCCCAAAACTATGAAAAAAGTGTTTGCACTATATCTCCCTCTTCTTCCAAAAACACTTCGAAATACATTTTTCCAATTTAATATTCCAGCAATTAACAAACTAATTAATGCTACTCCAGAAACTATTATTCCTGCATCCTGTATATCTCTGAAAAATATGTAAACAAGTATGCCAATGATTAATGATCCAAATCCAAACAGAACTAATAATTGTGTGAAAGATCTTGAATTATCTTTTAACCATGTTAATAAGTTGAGTGATTTTTTCTTTTGTGGAATTCTTGATTGTTTTTTGTCTTGATCTTGATTCACTATCTCCACCTTCTACTTTCAAGAATAAGAATTGTGAGCATTAAAAATATTAAAGTTATAGAAAAATAATAAGTTATATCTCCTATTGAAATTATTCCTCTTGCAAAGTCAGCAAAATGTCCACCTTCGGAAATCCCGAAACTTTGTTGATCAAATACGGAAAAAGAACCTCCAAGTTGAAGTTGGTTTAGTATTTTAGCTATATTTGGGGTTAATCTGTCTGCAATAAAATCAATAAATGTTAGAGTAGTTAAGATTCCAGATCCCACTACTAAAGAGACTAATTGATTGGGTCCTAATGCAGATGCAAATAAGCCTACTGATAGAGTAGCTGCAGCATATAAAATTAATCCTAAATAACCAGTAAATATGGGTCCGATGTCAGGTACTCCATATATTAAAAGTATAATTGTGTAATAAATCGTAAGTGAAAACATCAATAATATTATTGAAAAAGCAGCAAGGAATTTTCCAATTACTATCTCAGTTTCTTTCAATGGAGAAGTCAGAAGAAGTTCTAAAGTTCCAAGTTTTTGTTCTTCCGAAAGTAATCTCATAGTGATTGCAGGGGATAGAAAAATTAGAAAAAACACAGCTCCAGCTAAAAATCCTCTTATGCTTGCTTCTGCAAAAGCATCGGAAACAGATGCTACAAAGAAAAATCCTGTAACTGCTAGGAAAGAAGCAGATACAATATATGCCATAGGCGAAGCTATATAAGTTTTTAGTTCTTTATTTGCTATTAAAAAAATATTTTTCATTTTTTTTGTTTTTCATCAGTTGTTACATGCATAAAAATCTCTTCTAGGGTCATTGGAATAGAATTTAATCTGATTAGCCCCCAACCTTTTTCAATTATGGTTTTGGCAATGATTTCTTGAGCATTATTTTCAGGTTTTACTTCTACTATAAGATTAATATTTTCGTCACTTGTGCTAGTTTCTTGATTAGTTAGACTTTGCCTAGCATCTACTATGAAATTAAGATTTCTAAGTTCTTTAAGAATTTCATTGATATTTTTTGCTTTAATAGAAAGTTCAATTTGTTCAGAAGTTTTTAATTTTTCAGATAATACAGAAGGTTTGTCGTCAGCTACGATTTTTCCTTCATGAATAACAAGTACTCTTTTGCAAATCATGCTTACTTCAGGAAGAATGTGTGAACTAAGAATTAAGGTGTGATTTCCTCCTAATTCCTTGATTAAACCTCTAGTTTCAATTACTTGTACTGGATCAATTCCTATTGTTGGTTCGTCAAGAATCAATATTTTAGGTTCGTGTAGAATTGCTTGAGCAATTCCTGTTCTTTGCCGATAACCTTTTGATAATTTTCCCACTAAAACATTACGATATTCACCAAGACCTATTATTTCTATTACTTCAGGTAGGCGTTTTTTAATTTTGGAATTACTCATCCCACGTATTTTCCCCATGAATTCCAAATAATCTGTCACTTCCATATCTTGATACAAAGGAACACTCTCAGGTAAATATCCAATTAATTTTCGGATTTCTAGAGAATTTTTTATAATATCAAACCCTCCTATAGTTACATCTCCTTCAGTAGGAGGAGTAAAGCCTGTCAATACTCTCATAGTAGTAGTTTTACCAGCTCCATTTGGACCTAGAAGCCCTACAATGTCTCCTTTATTTAATTCAAAGGAAATATTGATTACTGCTGGATAATCTCCATAATATTTTGATAAATTATTTACTTTAATCATAGTAATATTGGATAACTGATTAAAATTATAAAAACGATTACAAAATAAAGATGATAGCCAAAACATTCGAATTCTTCAATAATATTAGAACCTTTTATGAGTTATCATTGAAAAAAGAGATTATTTCTGAAATAAAAAATGATTAAAGATTATATTTATTTAGATAACGCAGCTACAACTAAAATTAAGAAAGAAGTCCTGGAATCTATGATTCCTTATTTGAAAGATAATTTTGGTAATCCTTCAAGTTTGTATTCTTTTGGCCAAGAGTCAAGAAATTCTATAGAAGAAAGTAGAGAGAAAATTTCTACTGTTTTTAACTGTCGTCCTAAAGAAATTATTTTTACTAGTGGAGGGACTGAGTCTGATAATTTAGCTATTTTGGGTGGAGTTAATGCTATGAAAGAGTTTGGAAATCATATCATTACGTCTTCAGTCGAACATCATGCAGTACTTCATGCTTGTGAAGAATTAGAAAAAAATGGATTCGAAGTAGATTATCTCCCTGTGGATAAATTTGGGTTAATATCCCCTGATGATTTATCAAATTCTATAAAACCTAATACCATTTTTATTTCTATTATGATGGCGAACAATGAAATAGGCACAATTCAGGATATTTCCAAGTTAATAAAAATTGTTCGCAAGAAACAAAATTTAAATAACAATATTATTTTATTTCATTCTGATGCAGTTCAATCTTTGGGTAAAATGAAATTAGACATGAAACAATTAGACATTGATTTACTTTCAATTTCTGCTCATAAAATTAATGGGCCAAAAGGAATTGGATCTCTATTTGTAAGGGGGGGAACTCCATTAAAACCGTTAATTTTTGGAGGAGGACAAGAAAAACAATTAAGATCAGGAACTGAAAATGTGGCTTCTATCGTAGGCTTTGGAGAAGCTTTAGTGATAGCTGACTCTGAGAGAGATAATTTTAATGAAAAATGCAAAATATTATCAGATAAATTGACAAACAAAATTTTTGAATTAATTCCTGATTCGTATTTGAATGGTCATCCGAAAAATAAATTATCAAATATTGTAAATTTTTCATTTGATGGAGTCGAAGGAGAACCAATTCTAGTAGGGTTAGATTTTGCAGGAATTTATGCTTCTAGTGGTAGTGCTTGTAGTTCAGGATCTCTTGATCCATCTCATGTTCTGATTGCTACTGGCTTAAATCCAAGATTAGCTGTGGGATCTATAAGATTTAGTCTTAGCCCTACTAATTCAATAGCCGAAATTGATTATGTTGTAAAAGAATTGGCCAGGATAATAAAAGATCTTAGAAAAATGGGAACTTAAAAATATGAGGTTTTTATAATATGAATACTAATAAATTATTATTAATTATTGCAGTAACTTCAGTTCTATTAGCTATAATTTTAATTCCAATGATTATTTTCAAACCATGGATCCCGGTAGACCCATTGTATGTTTCAGGTAAAGTGTTTTATCTTAGGGTTACCGAACCTTTAGTATCTGATGAGATTATATTTTCTGGAAATTCACAATCCGGAGAATTGACAACATTTAGAATTAAACCGGAAAATCCTAATAATAAATTAGCAAAAGTTGACGTTGAATTAACTAATCATTCTAATTCTACTGTAAAAATATTAATAGATAGTAAGTCAACTGAACTAATTACAAATAAGCAAGATTTTTTTAAACCCTTAGATTCTGTTGAAAAATCTGAAGCTATAGATAACTATGATTCTAGTGATTTGATAGAATTTACACCTTTATGGGGATCTTTTGATCTTTTTCCTAATGAAAAAATAAAAGGATCATTTGCCTTTGAAATCCCTACCAATATTGTATTTGTGCAATTTGCTTGGTTGGCATCGGATTCTATAACAATTGCCTATACAGAGTGATCAAAATGGTAAAAGATATTTTAGATTTATCTCCATCTAGAAAACAATTTATAAAATTAAAAAAAGATTATTCTGAGGAAATATTATTGGTAAGAGTAGGTGATTTTTATGAAGCATTTGATGAAGATGCTAAATTAATTTCAAAAATTCTTGGAATAGTATTAACGTCTAGAAATGTAGGTAAAGGTTTAAAAGTTCCTTTAGCTGGTATCCCTTATCACTCTATAGATTCATACTTAAAGCAATTAGTTGACTCTGGAAATAGAATAGCTATTTGTGAACAAACTGAGGAACCAACTTCATATAAGGGTATTTTTAAAAGAGAGGTAGTGAGAATCATTACTCCGGGAACTCTTTTGGAGCCTGATTTACTTCAAAATGATAAAAATAATTATTTGTGTGCCGCTATTTCAAGTGATTTTGAAGTAGGTTTAGCTATAGCAGATATAAGTACAGGCGAATGTTTTGCTGGTGATTTCCCTGATCATTTGGTCACTGATGAGATTACAAGACATTCTGTATCTGAATTAATTTGTGATAATAAAGTTAGAATGTTATTTGAAGAAAGTGGAGAAGTGCCAACCAATGTAAGAATAGTATCTCCAGACAATCAAAACTTGATTAATACTGCTCAAAAAATTAAAGATTTTTTAAGAGTTAAAGATTTGAAAGGAATGGGTTGTGTAGAAGGTAATCCTTCTTTGTTAGCCGTAAATGAAATTATTAATTATATATCTGAAACTCAGAAACAGGTTTTACCCAAATTTAATAATATTTCCATTCTTTCCAGAGACGGAATTCTCCTGTTTGACAATCAAGTCTCTCGTGATCTTGAATTATTTGAAACTTTGAATCCTTCTTCCAAAAGCCTTACTCTTTTTGAGATTTTAAATTCTACAAAAACATCAATGGGTGCAAGATTGTTAAGGAATTGGATTTCAAAACCCCTAGCAGATTTGAAAAAAATTAAAGATCGTCAGAAATTAATAAAAGTGTTTTTTAAGAAAAACATTCAAAGATCTGAAATAAGATCATTATTGAATTCTATTCCTGATATGGAAAGACTGATGCATAGAATTCTTACTAATAGAATAAATCCAAAAGAAATTGTTGCTTTAGCTTTATCTGTAAAAATAATTCCAGATTTAAGAAAGATTATTGAAAACCTAGATAAAAATTTACCTCAAATTAATAATTTATCTAAACAAATAAAAGATTTAAACGAATTTTCTGAAAATATTTTAAGTGTTGTTGAAGAGGAACCTGTAGGTTTAGTTGGAGGTGGGAAAATAATTAGGAAAGGATTTAATAAGGAATTAGATATTCAAAGAGGATATATTTTTGAATCTAGAGAGAAATTGGCCAGTATAGAAAAAGATATAAAAGAAAAAACTGGAATTAATAATTTGAAAGTAGGATTTAATAAAATTTTTGGATATTACTTTGAAGTTTCAAAATCTTATGTTGAACAAGTACCTGATTATTTTCATAGAAAACAAACTCTAGTTAATGCAGAAAGATATACAACCTCTGAACTGAAAAATTTAGAATCTAGGATTATTAGTGCAAGAGATAAAGTTTCAAGATTGGAAAATGAATTATTTAATCAATTATGTGTTTCTCTTGCTGAATACCAGAACGATGTTGTGACAGTTGCTAAAATAATTTCTAAAATTGACGTTTTATCTAATTTAGCCGAAATAAGTGTCAATAATAATTATATTTGTCCTGATTTTACTCAAGAAAATAAGATTAATATTAAAGCTGGGAGACATCCTGTAATTGAAAAGTCTATGCCTTTTGGAAAATTTATTCCTAATGATATAGATCTTTCAAATGATAAAAGACAAATAATTGTAATAACTGGTCCTAATATGTCTGGGAAATCTACATATATTAGACAAGTTGCAATTCTTACATTAATGGCGCAAATAGGTTGTTTTATTCCCGCTGAAAAGGCAGAAATAGGTTTAGTAGATCAACTATTTACTAGAGCTGGTTTAAGTGATGATATTGGAGCAGGCAGATCGACCTTCATGGTAGAAATGGTAGAAACTGCTACTGTTCTCAGACGTGCTACTTCAAGGTCATTAGTTATTTTAGATGAAGTGGGTAGAGGAACAAGTACATATGATGGTCTAGCTATAGCTAAAGCAGTAGTAGAGTATATTCATAATAATCCTGAAAGAAGTTGTAAGACATTGTTTGCTACTCACTACCATGAATTAACTAATTGTGAAGAATATTTAGATAGATGTGTTAATTCACGTGTTGATGTAAATGAAACAGGAAATGATGTTACTTTTCTCCATAAAATTGTCCCTGGTGCATCAAAAAGAAGTTACGGTATTCATGTGGGGAAACTTGCAGGTCTTCCTAAAGAGGTGATAAATAGGGCATATGATCTCTTGTCAGACTATGAAGGAAATAGTATAGGAAATCATGAAGAAAGAATTATAAATAATAAAGATAATGGATTTCAGATTCCAATGATGGGCAACCAAGAAGAAAATTGGATTTCTGAAGAAATTTCTTCAATAGATGTTAACCAAATGACTCCTTTAGATGCTTTAAATAAACTATCAGAAATTAAGAAAAAATCTCAAGAAATTAATGATGATGGAAAAAATCTTTAATAGTAAAAATTTCACAATAGAAAAAATCATTGTTGGCCCTTTTATTGAAAATTGTTATTTGATAAATAGAAAAGAAAGCAAAGATTGTTTTTTAATAGATCCAGGTTATGAATCATCTAAGTTGTTAGATAAGATTTCTTCATATGGATTTGATTTGAAATTTGTAATGGTTACTCATGGTCATGCTGATCATATAGGGGCTATTGCTAAACTTAATCAAGAATATGAGTTTGAAGTATTTTTGGGAGAGGGGGATCAAGATTTATATGAAAATCCAGATAAATGGATAACTGATTTTTTTCCGGAATTTGAATCTCCTCCAAAAAAATATTCGATAATTAGGAATGATAAGAAAATGAAAATTGATGATTTAAATATAGATGTTATTGTTACTCCAGGTCATACATCAGGTAGCTTATGTTATAAATTAGCAAATTATATTTTTACTGGAGATACTTTGTTTAAGAATTCTATAGGAAGATATGATTTGCCTGGAGGTGATAAAGATAAGGAATTATCCAGTATAAAAACAAAATTGTTAACATTAAAACAAGATTGTATTGTTCTTCCAGGGCATGGTGACTCTACTACAATAGGTTCCGAAAAAAATAATAACCCTTATCTTATTTAATTGGTTTTTAAAATATATTTATTCCTATAAATAGAGGACCGAAAATAAGTGAAACAATTGCCATAAGTTTTAACAATATATTTATTGCTGGACCAGAAGTGTCTTTAAAAGGATCTCCAACTGTATCTCCGCTTACTGCAGCTTTATGTGCTTCAGAACCTTTTCCTCCATGATTTCCTAGTTCAATATATTTTTTTGCATTATCCCATGCACCACCAGCATTAGCCATAAATATTGCTAAAAGGAATCCAGATACTATAGATCCTGCTAATAAACCACCTAGGGCTTCTTCTGAAATGATTCCTACTATTATAGGGGCAATAATGGCAGTTAAACTTGGTAAAATCATAGCTTTGAGAGAACCTGTAGTACTAATTTCTACTGCTCTAGCAGCATCAGGTTTTACTCCTTTTTTTCCTTCTCTGAGACCTGGTATTTCTCGGAATTGTCTTCTTACTTCTTCTATCATTGCGCCAGCCGCTACTCCAACAGCCTGCATAGTCATTCCAGAAAAAATGAAAGGTAAAGTAGATCCAATTAATACTCCAATAAGAACTGGTGGTTCTAAAAGGTTGAAACTTTCCACTTCAATAACATTTGCATATGCTGCCATTAGAGCTAAAGCTGTTAATACAGCTGATCCTATAGCAAATCCTTTGCCTGTTGCTGCAGTGGTATTTCCAAGAGCATCTAGTGCATCTGTCCTTTCTCTTACTTCAGGGTCTAGTCCAGCTTGCTCAGCCAAACCACCTGCATTATCTGCAACAGGACCATATGCATCGGTAGATAGAGTGATGCCCAGTGTTGCTAGCATTCCAACAGAAGATAATCCTATGCCATATAATCCTCCCAATTGATAAGCAGCCCATATTCCAATCACTACTGATAAAGCTGGTATTAATGTGCTATAAAGGCCGACTGCAATTCCTGCAATAATATTCGATGGATGACCAGTAAGTGATTGCTTGGCTATCCATTTTACAGGACTATATTCATAAGATGTGAAATACTCTGTTGCTGTTCCAATGACCTGACCAACAACTAGACCTATAACGATAATATAAAAATAATAAATATCTATGTCTAAATAAATTGTTGCAATATAAGTTCCAATTAGACTAAGAATTCCTGCTACAAATATTCCTATTCTCAAAGACCATAATAGAGAACTCATAGTTGCGTTTGGTTTTGTTCTTACGAGAAGTGTTCCTATTATAGACGAGAAAATACCAATTCCTCCTATAAGAATAGGAAATATAATTGCTGAACTTTGTGATAATTCATTATCTAAAGTTGTGAATAATGCAAGTGCAATTGTAGCAATGATAGATCCTGCATATGATTCAAAAAGATCAGCACCCATTCCTGCAACGTCTCCTACATTGTCTCCTACATTATCTGCAATTGTTGCAGGGTTTCTAGGATCGTCTTCAGGAATTCCAGCTTCTACTTTTCCAACTAAATCTGCTCCCACATCGGCGGCTTTTGTATAAATTCCTCCTCCAACTCTAGCAAATAATGCTATTGATGATGCACCAAATCCGAAACCCGCAATTATATTTATATTTCCAAAAACTAACCAAAGAATAGAGACTCCTATTATCCCAATTCCTACTACAGTCATGCCCATTACAGTTCCTGTATTAAATGCTACTCTTAAAGATGAGTTTAATCCTTTTTGGGCTGCTTCTGCAGTTCTAGAATTTCCTCTTACTGCTATACTCATTCCTATAAAACCTGCTAGAGCAGAACCTATAGCTCCAAAAAGATAGGATATAGCAGTCCATGGACCAGAACTTGTAATATTTCCATTTGAATTTAATGCCTTAATTTTATCTACGTTTAAAATATTAAAATCTATAAAGACTGAAATTATTACAAACATAGCAATAACAAATATTGATAGGATTGTATATTCTTTTTTTAAGAAGGCCATTGCCCCTTCTTGAATCAAGAATGCAATTTCAGAAAGAACTGGGTTTTCAATTTTTTGTCTTGTGATCTTTATAGATAAAAATAGGGCAGTCAGAAGTGCTAGAATTCCAGCTATTATACTAACGATTATAAAATTCATTTTTTTCCTTTTATAAGATTTCTTGTAAATAAAATTCTAAAGAAACCTATCATTTAATTTATTGATCAGTCAAACCATTTTTTTTTATTGAAGATTTGTTTTAAATGTTTTTTAGAGTGTCTTTAAAATCTTTCAGTTGGTTTTCTAGTTTTTTTCTATCTAATGATAGTGTTACATCTCCTCTCGTTCTTTCTACTACAGATCTTAATTGATCAGTAGTTCTTCTTAATCCCCCAGTCACTGCTTCTGGGAAATCTATTGTTTCAAGTAAATCAGTAACTTCATTCATTATTCCCAAATAATTATCAGCTAATTCATAATTTGATTTTCGAATACTATCTAATGATGTTCTTCTAAGCTCACTACTAGCTTCAGCTAAACCTTTTAAATAAGAACTTGTAGTTACTTGAAGATCTTCAGGCGTGGGAATATTAGATTCAGAAAGAAATGAATATACTAGCATTGCTTCACAGTATTCTTTTTCCGTGTCTAAAAAGAATACTGTATTAATATTAAGATAAAAGGGCTTTAATGCATCTTTAGCTTTTTCCAAACTTTCTTTTGATTCATTTGCAAGAACCAATGCTTCATCAAATTGATTTCTATGACTAGCTCTTATAGAAGATGATGATTTTTGAATACTTCTTCTACAGTTTGAGAGAGCAGACTCTCTTCCAGAATGGGCTTCACTAAGATTTTGAATTGATTCATTAATAATTGTTACAAGATTATTTTTTTTATAATTCATAATTCTCCTATTTTAATCTGTAAATTGTTTCATTTCGTAAATAATTTTTTCAGGATTTTTTGATTTCGTTATTGCACTAGCAACACAGAATGCATTAGCTCCAGATTTAGTGATTTGTTTTATATTGGTTAAATTTATTCCTCCTATTGCAACAATTGGTTGAGGAACTAGATTTTTAGCTTTTCTAATAATGTCTATGCTTGATGGAATGGTGTTAGTTTTTGTTTTAGTAGTGAAAATTGATCCTATAGCTATATAATCTGTATCTAATTTAGATGATTTTTGAATTTCTTCGATAGATGAATTTGAATTACCTATTATTTGATTTTTTTTTAGGATAATCTTTGCATCTTTTACTGATAGGTCTGTCCTTCCTACATGTACACCATCTACATCGGATAGACTAGCAACAGCACAATTATCATTAATAATGAAGAGTGTATTGTTCTTTTTACAAATAGAATTAATGATTTTCACATGAGTAAGTAATTCTCCATCATCGTGTATTTTACTTCTTAATTGAAGGATATTAGTGCCTGAAGAAGCAATTAGTTCACACATTTCATATAAGGGTCTCTCTAATATGTGTTCTGGATCTACTATGACATAAAGTCCCCGTAATTTTTTTATTATTTCTGATTTACTCATTTTTTACTCAACCTTCATATTGATTGCACTTAGAGGCTTGAAAGACATTCGATGTATTTTTGATGGGCCAAAAATATTTAACGATTCAAGATGTTGTTTGGATCCATACCCTTTGTTAGATGCAAAACCATAGTTAGGGAATTTTACTTCATAAATATCTCTCATCATTCTATCTCTTGAGATTTTTGCTACTATTGAAGCAGCAGCGACACTTAAACATCTTTGATCTCCTTTAATTAAAGATATACTGGGTATTTTTAGTGATTCAAGTTTTACTGCATCAATAATTACAAAATCAGGGATAATTTCTAATTCTTGAATAGCTTTGTACATAGCATTCTTTGTACAGTATGAAATTCCTTTTGAATCAATTTCTTTTGATGTTGATATACCTATCCCGATATAACTTTTTGTTAGTATGTTTTTGAAAGCAATATTTTTTTGTTTTATTGATAAAGTTTTACTATCCCTAAAAAGATTATTTTTATTTAGGAAAAATTTTTCATCAAGGGCAACTGCTGCTGCTACTACAGGACCAGCTAAAGGACCTCTTCCCACCTCATCAATTCCTACAATTTTTTTATTTCCCCATTCTAATAATTTCCTCTCTATTTCTCCTTGAGGAAATGATGTTTTTTTTAATGGAATAGGAGTTTTTTCTAGTTCTAGTAAATTAATAATTTTCTCCTAAATGGATATTATGCTGCAATTTTTTCGTTTATTTGAGATCCTTCGATTATTCCTCCTCCTACAACTTCATCTCCTTGATAAAAAACAATAGCTTGACCTGGAGTAATTGCTCTTTGTGGTTCGTCAAAAATTATTTCTGTATGTGTATTTAATATCTTTACAATTGCTGTTGAATTTTTACTCTGGTATCTAATTTTTGCTGTAACTTTTATGGGGTTTTCAGGGATTTCCCCAGACAGGAAATTCACTGCAGATGCAATTACTTTAGTTCGCATTAGATCTTTAGATGTTCCAACTTCAACAGTTTTCGTTTTGTGGTCTATGGAAGTTACAAATATAGGTTCGTTAAATCCACCATTTAAATTTAATCCTTTTCTTTGTCCGATAGTAAAATTATAAACCCCATCATGTTTTCCTACTGTGTTTCCTTTCACATCAACTATTTTACCTGGGTTTTTTTCAATTCTTTTTTCAAGAAATTCCTTGTAATTTCCATTTGGAATAAAACAAATATCCTGAGAATCAGGCTTTGAAGCATTTAGTAATCCAAGATTATTAGCAAGCTCTCTGATTTCTGTCTTAAGAAATTTTCCAATCGGTAATTTCAACTTTGATAGAAATTCCTGATTTAAGTTATATAAAACATATGATTGATCTTTAGTTTCATCTTTTCCTTTTATTAAATGCCATTCATTTTTTTGATGCTTTATTTGAGCATAATGACCGGTAGCAATGTAGTCTGCATTTAGAAATTCTGCTCTTTTTAAGAGGAAATCAAATTTCAATCTGTCATTACAAGCTAAACAAGGATAAGGTGTTCTTCCTTTTTCGTATTCAGAAATGAAATAATTTACAACATGTTCGTTAAATTCTTTTTCAAAATTTAAAAAATAATGTTTTGCTCCTATTTTTCTACATACAGCACGTGCATCTTCCACATCTTCAAGTGAGCAACAAGATTTGTTTAATTTGCTTGCTTTTTCTTCTGGATAAGAGAATAATCGCATAGTGATTCCGACAACTTCATAGCCTTCTTTAGATAATAATGCAGCGGCCACAGAAGAATCTACTCCTCCACTCATAGCTACTACTACTCTTTTCTTTGTTTTAGTATTCATATTATTAAATTATCACGTTAATATATTACAAGGAAATATTTATAACATTGTTTATAATTAAAATATATGAGTACTGCAAACATTAAACTTAATACCATTGAAGAATTTGGTAGATTGGCTGTAAAAATTTTATCTGATAATTTGGGAGATAATGTGGTTCTTTTAGATGTTCGTGGTAATAATGATTATTCTGATTTTTTAGTAATTACTTCAGGTAGAACTGATCAACATCTTGAATCTTTGTCTACTAAAGTTACTAAAAATTTAAGAAATGCTGGTTTAAGGGTACATCATAAAGAGGGAAGTGGTTCGGGAGGATGGATTCTATTAGATTTTTTGGGCCTTGTCACACATATATTCAGTGATGAATCCAGAAAAAAATATGATATAGAAGATTTGTTAGAAGGAGGACGAGAAATCGTTAGGCTTCAGTAGTTAACCCTGTCCAGTCATCTATTGATTTTTCAAAATTTTGGATCTCTTTTTTGTCAAAGAAGAGTTCTATTTCTCTCTTAGCATCGGAGTGATTAGCAGAACCATGAATTAAGTTTCGTTCAAGGTCTATTCCATAATCTCCTCTTATAGTTCCTGGCGGAGAATCTTGTGGATTAGTCTGACCCATTAATGTTCTTATTTTTTTTATTGAATTAGGACCATTAATTGCAATTGCTATTACTGGAGAACTTGAAATGAAGTCAACTAAGTTTTTAAAAAACGGTTTTTCTTTATGTTCCTGATAATGTTTTTCTGCTAGGTTTTTGTCTATTATGATCATTTTTAATCCAATTATTTTTAGACCTGTATCTTCAATTCGGGTAATTATTTTTCCTGATAAATTTCTTTGTATTGCATCTGGTTTTATTAATACTAAAGTGTTTTCTAAGGACATTAATTTGTTCTCCATTTAGGTAATTGTTTTTTAGTTTTAGTAATATTCGGTGGTCTTGAATAGATTGGTTCTATCAGTTGATACTGATTAAGTAAATCTTTTTCAATTATTTCCTTGATAGTTTTTATAAAACTAATTGAAGATCTAGTTGGATTTTTATTAGCCACAACATTATCAAATTCTATTATCTCAGACAATTCTTTTGCAGATTCTCCACAAATATATGATTTTGCAGATAACATTTTAGAAATCTCCTCAGATGTATCCACTCCATCTGGTAGAAAAGTCATAGTATTTTTGTATTTTTTCCATGCATATTTATTTCGTCCAGCTGGAAGGAAAGCAATTAAATTATCATAGGAGTTTTTATATTCAAAAAATTCTATTAAAAAAGTAGGAATTCCTAAAGTTATAATGGAATTTGGCAATGAAATTCCTAGAGCAGTACTTATACCTACTCTTAAAGAACTAAACCCTCCTGGTCCTAAGGCAACCCCTAGATGTGTAATTTCAGAAACTTTTTTTTCTGAAGCATCTAAACATTTTTGTACATTTGGCATAAGTTCAAGGCTATGATTTTGTTCTGAGAACCAATCTATATTATGTAATATTTTATAATTATGAGATAGAGAAACATTGGCAAATTTAGTAGAAGTATCTATAGTTAACAGGGTAAATTCTTTCATTTAAATATTTTTCTTAATATATTTTATTAAATTTTTTCCTCTTTCAGAATAAGAGAAATAATTTAATTGTCTAGAGTTTTTTCCGTTAATTATTGTGTAAATGATTAAATCTGGATTTGGCATATAATTTCCACCATTTTCAGGCCATTCAACTGCTAATGCTCCGGTATCTAATAATTCTTCTAATTCTAAGTCTATTACTTCTTCAGGCTTATCTATTCTATATAGATCACAGTGAAAAAGAGTGATGTTACCACTGTATTCTGTTATCAATACAAAAGTAGGACTCCTTGCAATCTGAGAAGAATTGATTCCCATAGTTAAGCCTTGAATAAAACGTGTTTTTCCTGCCCCTAAATCTCCGCTTAAAAGAATCAAATCACCTTTTCTTATATATTCTCCAAGAACTTTTGCTTTTTCTTGAGTTTCATCTTCTGAAGAGGTTGATATTGATATTTCAGGTTTTTGATGTGATTTATTTGTCATTATTTTTAAAATGATCCCATCCTTTTGATAGGAATTTGGAACTTGGTTTTTTGTTTTCCAGTAATGTTAATAATTCTGATGACTTATTTTCTACATTTCCAATTATAGTTAAATTCAAGTCATTTTCATTCTTAATTTTAGTAATTAATTCATTTTTCCCGGTTATAAGAAGTTGGTAGTCTTCTCCGCCATTTAAAGCTTGATTTTTCCAATTGGTAGGAAAAGCTTCTTTTAATTCTTGAGAAACTGGAATCTTATCAGTATCAATAATTATTGATACTTTACTTGCTTCAGAAATTCTTGTTGCATCTGTAAAAAGACCATCACTTATATCTATGCAAGATTTTATGCCCATTTTGGAAAATATTTGAGATTCTTTAATTTTAGGTTTGGGCTTGAAGTGAGCATTTTTTAAATATTCAAAATTCTTTACTCTTTTTTTTAATAGGGTTAAGCCTCCACTTGAATCCCCAAGGAATCCAGTTACTGCTATTACGTCTCCAGGTTTTGCACAATTTCTTTTCATTATTAATGGTTTATTATTTTTAACTTGGCAGAAACCTGTAGCTGCAATGGAGACGAATAGTTCATTGCTTCTAACTAAATCCCCACCTATGATTTGCCCGCCACCAAATGCCAATATATCCTTAAATCCAATATATAATTCTTTTAAGTTTTTTCTTTCGATTGATTTGGGGACTCCGATTGTAACAAGAAAATATTTTGAAGAAGAACCCATAGCAGCAAGATCACTTTGATTAACTGCAATAGATTTCCATCCTAAGTTATAGAATGATGTGTAAGAAAGATCAAAATGGATATTTTCAACAAGAGCATCAGTGCTCTGAGTAGCGAATTCATGTGATCTGAATACTGCTGCATCATCTCCAATTCCTATTAAAAGGTTATCTTCATTAGAATTATTGATTAAAATGTTGCAAAAATCTTTTATGAGTTCTTTTTCTGAAAAACTTGACTTCATGTTGAAATTTCTTAACTTAATAAAAAGTTTAAAATATTATTTAATGTAACAATTATAAGTCTTAAGGAGAAAAATTGATGCCTACGGTTCAAATAATGTGGTACAAAGGAAGAAGTGCACAACAAAAATCTGAATTAGCAGATGTGATAACAAAAGCTGTTGCAGAAATAGGAAATACAACTGCTGAGGATACTCAGATAATATTTCATGATGTAGAAAAATCAAATTGGGCACATGGTGGAGTGATGGCTTCAGAAAGTTAAATATGGATAATTTAAGTAAAAGACATTGTGAGGCATGTAGAGTAGGCTCTTTACCTGTGACAGATTCAGATTTAAAAATTTTTGCTGAAAATTTTAAAGAATGGGTACTGTTCAATGAAAATGGAATAAGAAAAATTAAAAAACAATTTAAGGTTTCTAATTTTCAAGAAGCCTTAACTTTTACAATTAAATTGGGAAAATTGTCAGAAGAAGAGGGACATCATCCTCTATTAACTCTAGAATGGGGAAAAGTTAGTGTAGTTTGGTGGACTCATAAAATTAAAGACTTACATATGAATGATTTCATTATGGCATCCAAGACTGATGAACTGTTCATGAAGTATTATTAATGTTTTCAATAATTAATAAAAAAAATAAATCAAATCCAATTATCGGTCTATCTTTAATGGGATTTACAATTATAATCTGTTTAGCTTTTTTGATTTATTTTGGTGCGTGGGTTACTGAAAAAAGATTAGAAGTTCGAGAGCAAAAAAACCCAGTTTGGTGGGAAAATACAGTTTTATGGGTATGTCCTTTACATTGAAAAGTTATCTAAAACATTATGTCTGGATGATAGTTTCTATTGGTGTATTTGTTCAGATGATAGGAAGTGCACTAAGAAATATTTTTGGAATACTTGTTGATCCCTTAAATGTAAACTTCAATTGGTCTGTAGGAGAGATAGGCATAGCGTATGCAGTAATGTCTTTAACATCTGCTTTATCATCTCCGTTTTCTGGATGGTTAGGAGATAAATTTGGGGCAAGGAAAACTATATTTTTTGGGACAATTTTATTCTTAGTAGGAATGTTATGGGTTTCATTTATGAATAATCTATGGGAGTTTTATCTTGCTTATGGACTTGTTTTAGGGTTTTCTCAGTCTCTAATAGGTGTACCAATTGTACCAGCTGTTATCTCTTGGTTTAGAAGGCATGTTGGCTTAGGAACTGGAGCATTAATGGTTTCTTGGAGCCTTGGGCCAGCTTTGACTATTCAAATATTAGCAATATCTTTTGTTAATTATGGATGGAGAAATACATTTTGGGTTCTTGGGCTTTTAGTTTCAATTATCACATTCGTATTATTAATATTTTTTAAAGATAGCCCAGAAAAAGCTGGGAAGAAACCATTTGGATGGTTAGAAGAAGATGAAGATTCAAAAAATAATTTATTAAGTTCATTTGATTTGAGTAAACAAAGATTAATATATAGGACAGATGCGTTTTGGCATTTAGTAAATATTCATTTTTGGGGTTGTGTGGGTCATGCAATTATCTTAGTTTGCATTATTCCTTTAGCTATTAATAAAGGAATTGGCTCTATTCAAGCTGCAGGTGTATTAAGTACTATAGCAACCGTAAGTATTTTAAGTCGTTTCTTTTTTCCTATTATAGGAGATAAGTTTGGTAGTAGATTCATTATATTTATTTCATTTTTAGGACAAGGTTTGAGTGTTTTGATTCTATTATTTACTGATTCCACATTTGGTTTTTATGTTTTTGCTGTTTCTTTTGGAATTCCTTATGGTGGAGAAGGTACAGTTCATCCAGTAATTAATAGACAATATTTTGGACAATTCCCAATGGGAAGAACTTATGGATGGCAATTATTTGGAGCTGGATTAGGAATGGCTCTTGGAGGAATAATTCCAGGTTTAGTTTTTGATTTATCTAACTCGTATGATATTGCAATAATAATTTCATGTGTATCAAGTTTAATTGGTGCTATTATAGTAATAATTTTACCTAAAACATCTAAAGAATTAATTGATTGGAATCTAAGTTTGGAGCAGACATGAAAGAACAAGAATTTTGCATCTTTGCTTTTTATCAATTTAAAACAACTACTAACAAATTACAGCTTCAGAAAAATTTGAATAGTTTGTCTAAGAAAGAAAAAATAAAAGGTATTGTCTTGATCGCTGATGAGGGAATTAATGGAACAGTTTCTGGTTTTATTGATGGAATTAAGAAATTGGAGGAATATTTAGAAAAAGAAGACTTCACAACTCTTGAGAAGAAATATGCTTATTCTTCATATATGCCTTTTCACAGAATGAAAGTTAAATTAAAAAAGGAAATAATTACATTTGGGGGAGAAAAAGTAAATGTAGAAAAACAAACTGCTGAGTTTGTAAGCCCTGAAGATTGGAATAAATTGATTGATGATCCTGAAGTCACACTATTAGATACAAGGAATTTATATGAAACACAAATAGGTACTTTTTCTGATTCAGAAATATTGGGGATTAAAACTTTTACTCAATTAAAAGAACTTGTTGATAAAAAAATATTGGAAAATAAAGATAAAAAAATCGCAATGTTTTGCACCGGTGGAATAAGATGTGAAAAACTAAGTTCGTACATGATAGAAAATGGTATGAAAAATGTATTCCAACTAAAAGGAGGAATTTTAAAATATCTGGAAAATATCTCTGCAGAGCAAAGTAAATGGGAAGGCGAATGTTTTGTTTTTGACAATCGTATATCTGTGAAAAATGAGTTACTTGAAGGTGAAGCAATTATATGTCCTGGTTGTAGATACCCAGTTACTCCAACAGATAAAACATCTTATAAATATGAAGATTCTGTTTCATGTGATAATTGTTATGATCGTTTGTCAGAACAGAAAAAAGAAAATCTACGTGAAAGAAAACGACAGATACAATTATCTTTATCCAGAAATGAGCCTAACCGATATATTAGGGTTACTCCTAAGGAATACCAATAATTCTTAATGGACAAGTTTAATTTTGGATGGAATAATAATTTTTTAGGCCCGCTAGCTCAATGGTAGAGCAATTGACTCTTAATCAATAGGTTCTCGGTTCGAGCCCGAGGCGGGTCACCATTACCGACTCCAAAGGTTATTTTGTTATCTACACAATCCTTTTATAACTCTTAAAGCTATATAGAGTCGGCTAAAAGATATTAAATCTTCTAGAGATTCTCACAAATACTCAAATGTCATAGAATGAATCAAACCATATTGAGTAAGAGCATGAAAGAATTAGAACCTAAAGTAAAATGGATTGATAAGATAATTGTTTATATCATGTTTGTCTTAATAATAGGTGTTGTTGCACTTTTTCTTTTTAGGATTTTCGGGATTTTCTGGGGCTAAAAGATATTAAATCTTCTAAAGATTCTCACAAATACTCAAATGTCATGATAATATTATCTTTCCCAGATTTTAGGATTGTTTTAGTCGTGCATTACTTTCCTTAATCTGGGGTTTAATGTGATGTCTTCTAAAGATTCTCACAAATACTTAAATGTCATAGAATGAATCAAAGTTATATTTGGCTGATAGTCCTTTTTTTAGGTAGAGATTTCACTCTTTCCTTTTTATTTGGGGTATCAGCTGAAGATTTTAATATTAAGGAGAAATCGTATGTATGGAAGTATATTTAGTTTTAAACCAAAACAAGGAAAAAAAGCAGCTCTAATAGATTATTTAAAACAAGATCAGACTATACCCGCAGGGGGAGTGGCATGGTTTGTTATGAATCCTGATGATGAAGGAGATTTGATTGGAATTGCTATTTTCAAAGACAAAGAATCATATAGAGCTAATTCTGAGAGACCAGAACAACATAAAAGTTTTTTGGAAATGATAGAATATCTTGACGGAGAGCCTACATGGAATGATGGAACTTTTATAATAGATCAAATAGTTTAATTATATAGATTTGGTATCAAATAATTGAAATTCATATAATGACTCACATCTATCTTGAACCTAGAACTTTTAATTAATATATATTCCTATAATCTTCTAATAAATACTCAAATCACATAATATATAAAAGAAGTGGGGGTTATTATGGAAATAGGTATTAAAAGGATTGCGAAAAAAATCGGATGGGTTTTGATCTTTGCATTGATATTCTCTATTCCTTGTGCATTTGTAGTAGTGGGGATTAATTTCTTAATTACAATCAATGATATTTTTAATTATATTGTACTTTGTCTTTTAGCTGGTCTAATGGCATCTTTGGTTGGAGATTGGAAATCATATCGACTTATTAAATACTTATCTAGAAAACATGGATTTGAATTTAGAGAAAAGAGATAAAACAAACAAGAAAGTAAGAGATAGATTTAAAATTCGTTTCAAAAAATATGTTTCAAATGTTATTATAGTTTCTTAATTAACATTGATATTTTAATTATATTTCACACTAACGTTAGGAGGTATTGAAATGACAAAAACACTAGTAGCATTAGTAGTTATAGCAATTGTACTTACTATAGTAACAGGTGTATTTTATTTAATTCCAACTGATGGTGGTGATGATTGTCCCACAGTGAAAGAAATAGAAATGAGTCCATTCATGAAAATTCCTCCAGAATGTGAAGAAATGAACTAATTAATCATTGTCTTTGGGTAGATTATTTGATGTAATGCCAACACTTATTTTAGTTCTTTTTGGAATATGTCAGGTTTAAAGATTTTGAGTTAAGATTTTTAACGAAAATAATATAGTTGCTATGCCAATATTGTATAAACTTGCTTAATTATGGTTATTTTGAAAATAACTTTAGCTATTTTTTTGGGATTAATTGTTTTATCAATTATTTTGAGTTTACGATCTGGGTTAAATTTAGATGAAAATCATCCTTATGCACCTCCTGGATTTGATGAAGATGATATACCTCATATTGATGATTTAAGAGATTAATAAACTCTCACATCATATTCCAAACTAATTATATTGTTATAACCATATATTTTTTACACAAACATATATTGATAATGTTATTAAATATCATTAACCCCCCGATTACTTATGGGGGGGGGTTAATTAAAGAATTATTTATTTTCACTATCTCGTTTTGCTGCAGCCCAAATGACTAATCCAAAAGCTGTTTTATTTACTAAATCAGCAAGATTGTAAATGGCATTCATTGTTGAAGCAGCATTACTTATATCCAGTAAATTACCAATAACGAATCCTATAGGGTAAATAGCCCATCCTACCAATTCAAATCCATCTCATAGCATTAAATGCATTTGTGATGATGAATTTCCACTATTAGAGCTGGTTTTAGCTCCTTCTCCAAAGAAGATTAAGTAAATTACTATTATCCAACCTATCATTCCTAATATAAATGCTGGAATGTCAGAAATGTAGTTAGCTTCTCCCAGGTAACCAAATACAAGCATTATCAGAGAACCTAAAAGTAATTGCCAAAATAATCTTGTTTTTACTTTTGTGACAGCCTTCAAAATTAAATAAAATTCTATTATTTGTAATGGGACAGTAATTATCCAGTCAACATATCTGTAACTTGTAGGGCTCATTTCTGTATCAACCCAAATTGACCTCATAAATAAATAATGCCAAAATGCAACACCTGTAACTAGAGAGCTACAGTAAGTGATGTTCTCCATTGCTTGATAACATCTCCTCTTTCCATAAAAAGAACACTGATGACGCTAGCATTGAGGCAGTAGCAACCCAAAAAGTTATTCCAACAAAATCTCTAATCATAAAACCTCCAAATTATTTTTCATGAATAATTATATATTGTGTTTTTTCGTTCTTCGTAACAAATTCGTGACATTTTCTTATTTATGAATAAAAATCCAACTTAAATCGTATTTTACTTTTTATGAAATGAAATTGTTTTCACTTATATTTGTTAATATATTTGTGAGGTGATAATGACAGAAGAAATTTTTAACACAGATGCATACATTAAGAAATGTGATTCTAGAGTAATTAGTATTACCGATGATGGATTAGAATTAAATAAAACTGTTTTTTTTCCTGGTGGTGGTGGTCAGCCTAATGATTTTGGTATTCTTAAGTTAAAAGATGGTCTTGAAATTCCTATAGAAAAAGTTAAAAGGATCCATGGTGATATATTTCATTTTCATGATTTTTCTAAAATAAATATTGATGATCAATTAACATGTGAAATTAATTGGGATAGAAGGTATAAGCTTATGAGAACTCATACTGCTCTTCATATTTTATGTGGTGTAGTTTGGAGAGATTATGGTGCTGTTGTTACTGGAGGTAATATGGATATTTTAAGAGGAAGAATGGATTTTGAATTTGAATCATTGTCATCTGAAATGAGTAAAGAGATTGAAGAAAAAGTGAATCTGGAGATTGAAAAAGATTTAAATATAAAAGTAGGATTTATTCCAAGAGAAGAAGCATTAAAGATTCCTGGATTAATCAGGACAAAAGTAAATTTGCTACCTGAAACTATTAAGATCTTTAGGACAATTGATATTGAAGGTTTGGATATCCAGTCTGATGGAGGGACTCATGTTAATTCTACAAAAGAAGTTGGCAAAGTTGTAGTTACTGGTCATCAAAGTAAAGGTAAAATTAATAAAAGAATTAGGATAGAAATTACCGATTGATTACTTTTTACTCTGGTTTTTTTAATCAAATATGAACATTTGCTAAAATATATTTTAATGAATCTTGTAACTCATGTTATGAAATTCAGAATTAAATTTGTGATATAAAAATTATAATTTTCTAAATGATTGATTCAATGAAGTTGTTTTACGATGACCAATGTAGTTTTTGTACTAGATCTGTTCTTTTTATCACAAGATTTTTAAAGATATCTGAAAAGATATTATTTAAAGGTCTTCTGATAATGTAATAAAAAATATTATGGAAGAAGAAAATTCTTGGATACTTATTGATAGTAAAGGCAACAAGTGGATGAGGTTTTCTGTTTTTCAACAACTTGTGAAATTGTCTCCTAAATTTCAATGGGCTTCTTTTTTAATCTCCATAAAAGCAATTTCTTATATAGGTAATGGTATATATCTTATTATTGCGAGAAATAGAGGTAAATTGAGCAATTTCTTTAAGTAATATTTTTATTTTGTTAATTTCCAAAGAGAAGAATTGTTTTGATCTGAAATTAAATAGACATTACCTTTAGTATCAATTTCCAGATCTCTTATTCTTACAATTTTATCTTTGATTAAAATTGTTTCATTGACAATTTTGTTATTATCCATATTTATTTTTATGAGCATATTGTATTTTAGAGATGTTACCAATAAATCACCTTCCCATTCCTTAAATTTATTACCTTTGTAAAACATAATTCCACTAGGAGCAATTGATGGAACCCATGTAAGTATTGGTTTGGTGAATTTGGGATTAAATGCTTCTCCATTTCCTATTTTAGATCCTGTGTAATTTGTACCTCCCCAACCTATTTCTTTCCACCCATAATTTCCTCCATTTTTTATCTCTCCTATAAAATCTCCGCCTTTAGCTCCATGATTTGATATATATATTTTATTGTTGAAAGGAGATAATGCCATACCTTGAGGATTTCTAATTCCAATTTGAAAAATTTCTGGTAACCATTCTTTATTGTTTTTAAATTTCGGATTTGTTTTTGGTATAGATCCATCCAAATTTATTCTGATAATACTACCAGGATGTTTTTTAGAATCTTGAGCAATCATTCCTTGACCACGCTCACCAATTGTTGCAAAAAGCATTTGATTATCGACTACTAGTCTTGAACCAAAGTGTTTAGTCCCTATTAAAGGAGGTTCAGCTTGGAAAATAGATTCTAGTTCAATTATTTTATCATCTACTAATTTTCCTCTGGATATTGAAGTACTTGTTTTTCCAGAACCTCTATCTTCAGAGAATGAAAAATAAATAAAATTATCATTAAATAAAACATCTAATAATCCTCCTTGGCCAGATGTTACATAATTAATATTATGTTTAACTTCAAACTTTTCATTTGTAGACAAATTAATTCTTATTAGTTTTCCGCTTTTTTCTGTAACTAATAAGTTATTGTCATCTAAGAATGTCATGCCCCAAGGATAATTTAGGCCTTGAACTATTTCGATTAATTTAAAATTTTGAAGTTCTGTAATATAGTTTTTGAAGTTTTTTTCAATGGAAATATTTTCTGAATTTGAATTATTCTTAGAATCTATATTGGATTCAAAAACCTGATTATTAGAAGAGATTGTTTTATCATTTAAGTTTTCATCACTGCATGAAATAAAAAATAAACTAAAAAAAGTTATTAACAGTAAATTTTGCATAATTTATTAACTTTCAAAAGTAATTTGTGGATCTAGATTTTTAGTAAGAACATTTATTGAATCAGATAATGTTTTTTTTAATTTTGTGTCAATTATTTCACCATTTGAAGATATTTTATTTTCAATGTTTGGCACTAAAATTTTAGGTTGATTCATAATTTTCATTCCTAAGTGAAAAATTATCTGATTTAAATTTGTGTAACTTAACAGCCCTCCTGATATTCCAGGTGTCGCACAGATTACTAAACCATATTTTTTGTTCAAACAATTAGGTGGCCTTGATAGCCAATCAATGATATTTTTTATTACTCCCGAGTAAGATGAATTATAAGTAGGAGTAGAAAAAATAATTAAATCAGATTCTTGTACATTATTTCTAAGTGTTTTGACTGAACTAGGCATTCCTATATCTTCAACATCTTGATTATACAATGGAATATCATTAATATTTTCTATTTTTGCATTCCATTTCATTTTTTCATTTAAACTTTCTAGAATGATTGATAGGAGAGTTCTATTCCATGAGTTATCCCTTAAACTTCCACAAATTCCTGAGATTTTCATATTTTCAATTCCTTAATAATTTTCTTGAGTGTTTTATAATTAATATAAATATTAAGTTTATAATATAGATTTGAGATTTTTAATATTACTTTCGTCATTTCTTTTTCTATCTTGTAGTGTTTTATTTAATTCATCTGAAAATAATGCTTGTGATCAAAACCCTGATTTGGTTACAAAATATTTTTGTGAAGAAGAATATTTAAAATCTTTTTTAGCTTCTGATTTTTTAAAGATTGATATTATTGCTGATCCAAATGATCGTGTATATAAATATTTTAATAATTCCTCGTCAGATATCGCACAACGTATTTGCTGGATCCTGAAGGAATTGAATATGTTGAACATGAAGAGAAATATTATGAGTTTTGTAATGATTACATTACAGATCAAGACTCAGAAAAATATAATTTTAAATTACTTGATTTCTGAAGGTTATTGGAGAACAGTAAGAGAAAAATATTGGAGTATGCATATATTAAAAGATATAAATTATTTACCTTTATTACTTGAATATGGCTATTATTTAGACTCAATAAATGATGTTTTGGTTTTTATAATCAATGATGACACTTTATTCTCAATAGAAAGAGGAGTGGATCCAGACTTAGTTTTTGAACATTTGGGTATTAAAAAGAAAGAATTACTTAAAACTACTCTAAGAGATCATTTAATAAAACCTCTTGTACTAGAAGATAGATTGTCAGAAGCTTTCATGATTTTATATTTAACTGAGGGTCGAGATTATGCTTTACCTAAAGCTATCTTTGCTTATGAAAATGATAAGATAATTGATTTTCGAATATTTGATGCTGAGAAGTGTGAATTGTTTAAGAGTAGGGAGTATTTATTAAAAAGTATTTTAGAGAGAAATAAGGATCAATGTTGGAAGGATACTTCAGACTATTTTAATAATGAAAATTTAGAAATAAAAAAAAGATATAGATTAGAAAAAGAATTAGGCTTGAAGAAGAATTTTATAAATTATAATGTGTCAATTTTTGAATTAGAAAATAAAATCACTTCTTTCTATATTAATGAGTTGATCAAGATAGGATCGATTGATAAAAGTTTCTACAATTTAATCTTTGATAATTACATAATTATTTGTGAGAAGAAAGAAATGTGTGATTACACTAAACAAGTAATTGATGTTAAGGGAGATTCAGCATAGATAAAAAATCGGGATAACTCGAGAGACCTTTTTCATTATGGAGTAAACATGATGATTGGTCTGGATTCTCATCCGAGTTATCCCAATGAATTAAATATATTACAGTAATAATTTATAATTTCAAATATTAGTCTAGAGAATGCAATAAATTTAAAATTTGTTCTGCTACTTTCTCCCCAGATTATCCCAAATTGTAGAGCCATTTGTTTCCGAGGGAATTATGATTAAAAGTTTTTTCTTGAACTGATCTCATTTGTTTTTGAATAAATCTCAGATTGTTTAAATTCTCAAAAAAAGGATTGGGGATAACGATTAAAACACAGGAGTAATAAAATAAATAAAATTGATATATATATTTTAAACAATATAAATAAAAAATTGTTCTTTAAACATAAATATTTATCATTCTGATAGAATTTCTTATTAGATAACTTCTAAAAAGCTAAAAACTATATAATCAGGAATCTAAATGTGCTGAGAAAAGTTAATTTTCGAATTTAATAATTAACTTTTGCACTCAATATCCTAAAGGAGATTAATTGAAAATAGTAGATACTCATGCTCATATTTATTCAGAAAATTATGAAAAATATCCCTTAATGGATGATCCTAAGGAAATATTAATATTTAAGGATCATCGTAAACATTTTTTACCCAAAAAAGGAAGAGGAACAATTGAAGATTTGAAACTTGAAGTAAAACAAAATAATGTTGATAAGGTTGTTATAGTCCAAACTCATAGTGCATATGAGCATGACAACAGTTTAACTATTGATATAGTTAGTGATAATAATGATTGGACAGTGGGAGTTTTAAATTTAGATCCTTTTGATCAGAATTCAATAAAATTGATGCAGAATTCTAGAGAATTAGGAATAAAAGGCAATAGGGTTTCAACTTTTTGGCCAAAAGATGGGAGCATTTTGCCCGAACATAAAAGATTATGGGAAGGTGCTAGAGATTTTGATTATATTATTACAGCTTTATTGAATCCAGAAAATTGCAATTCTCTTTCTGAGCTTCTTCAAATGTTTCCTGAAGTTCCAGTAGTATTAGATCATTGTGCTAATTTATATGCTTCAGATTATCCTGATTCTCAGAATTTAAAAACTGTTTTAGAATTATCAAAATTTAAAAATCTATATGCAAAACTTTCATATTTAGTAACAGGATCTGAAGAAGAATTTCCCTGCAGAGATATGTTTGATTTAACGGGAGAGATTATTAATGCTTATTCTCCTGAAAGATGTATTTGGGGTAGTGATTTTCCAACTTCTTTGTGGATTCCTAAAGTAACTTATGGTGAACATCTAGAAATTTTTCAAGAACATCTAAATATATCAGATGAAGAAAAACAAATGATTTTAGGCGAAAATGCATTAGAATTATGGTTTTCTAAGAACTAAAATGATTACTTTTTTAAATAAAATTAAATCAATGTTTTCTACAGGATGGTCTTATTATGATCAAATTCCTGGAATATATTTTTTCAAAATATTCTTAGGATCTACCTTTGGAATTCTTGTGATAGGTCTGATTTTGTTCTTCGTATATGCAGATTTAAGTCCTAGAAATCAACCGGTTAGAACTATTATGGGTTCTTTGGAACAAGGTGATAATAGAAAGAATAAAATTGTAAATACAAAAGAAGAACATATTTATAGATTTCAAGGTAAGGAAAATGATCTTATTGTACTTAGAATGAATTTAAATCCTCATGTTTTATACGATACAGAGATATTACTAGAAAACCCTAATTCAATGTACGAGAAGATTACTGAAGAATATTATGTAGAAAAAAAATCTGGAATAATAGTTAAACAATTTTTATTAAAAAACACTGGCACTTATACGGTTTTAGTGAAATATGATTTTGAGAAGCAACATAATTATTATGATTTTGATCTTTTTTGGTTTAATTTTGATGACTACTCAATAAAATATCCTGATTATGAACTAAGTTTAGTTTATATAAGAGACTCATAAATCAAATGAATCGTTATTTATTTTGGATTGTACGTTTATGTATTATAGGGATAATACTTGCTCCACTTGTATTATCTCCACATACTGTTTTTCCATTTGTTGTAGGCAAATCTTTATG
>Ga0187827_10000288_pt1 | contig 80204 bp, 80 predicted proteins | sample ETNtaG_39_FD_167969 | JGI IMG/M metagenome (GOLD analysis project Ga0187827, IMG submission 167969) | Marine microbial and viral communities from oxygen minimum zone, Eastern Pacific Ocean - ETNP2014_SV_150_PacBio MetaG (Illumina Assembly) | ecosystem: Environmental > Aquatic > Marine > Hypoxic... | reverse complement strand
TTAGTGTATGTTTTTACGAATGTTCCTTTTTGACGGTAAAGATTATCCTGCCAAATGAAGGATATATACGTCGATCGTCCTCGAAAAGAAAAAATTATGTTTTCGTATAAATCATCGAAGATCTTAACGGGCTTTGTTATTGTCGTTTTTATCTTCGGATGTCAAATTGAAAATAATAATCCCCAAACATCAACAGACCCCAAGCTTTACCTAGTGTCATCCGATATAGGTGTAGGGTCTAACAGGATTCCTTTCTTCATATTAAAGGGAGATGGATCACGATTGACAGGGACCAACCAGGATCTATTGATCAAGTATTATAAAGAAAGTGAAGATTTAGCTTACAAAGCCTCCAATACCATATGGAGACCTTGGCCAAAAAAGGGAGGACTGTATGTGACCGACATGCAATTCCTTTCATACGGATTATGGAACGTTAAAATATCCTTTGGCGATCCCAAACAAACCGTTCAAAGTACAATTATCGTAAAAGCAAACCCAGACGCCCCTAATCTAGGGGAACAGGCCCCTGTAATCAAGACAAAGACAGTAAACGATACAAACCCTATAAACACGTTAACATCAGATCCTGACCCTGATCCTAATCTGTATGCCGTAAGTTTGGATCAGGCGCTAAGACAAAGTATCCCTTTGGTGGTAACGCTGTCAACGCCAGGCTATTGCCAAACAGCAACGTGCGGTCCCCAAACAAAAGTATTATCAGATTTAAGTGATTCCAATGGTGAAAATATTGCTTTTATTCACGTAGAAATATTTGAAAACCCTCTTGAAATGAAAATAACCGGAGACCCATCTGTAGGTGTCGAATCGGAATCTGTTATGGAATGGGGGATAACTACTGAACCTTGGACTTTTTTAATTGATCAACACGGAATCATTAAAGAAAGATATGAGGGCTTTGTATCCAAAGAAGAGTTGCAAGAAGATATCAATACTCTAATGGACAAATAACCTAATAATCATCGATGGAAACGATTATGAAACTACCAAGCCGTTCCTTGAATTTTATGATTATCGGTTCCTGATTTAAAGAATGTTCAAACAAGTGAGAAGGAGTGAATCCCTGAAATTTACCCACATTTTCAAAAACCCATTCATTTCCATCGGTATCTACGACTTTTAACGATTTGACCCTGGTTAGAGATTCCGATTTAACTTCCGTCACGTAAGCAATAATTTCGCTGGAATTTGATTCCTTGCATGATAAAAACCCAACGAGAACCAAGGCAACTAAAATAAGATAAACTAATTTATAATTATTCATTAGGAAGACCTTCCAAAATAGGTCTAACACCAGTAATTCGTAGCACCCCTCCATTTTGACGCCACAATTCCCTATTATACCCATCGACAAGTAAGAAACTTGGAGTAACATATAATCGAAATTCTTTTGCGTAATTCAAAGACACAGAATTCGTTGCGTCCAATATCAGAAAAGATACTGAATCTCCATATTGCTGACGTAACCTCTTCACGAAAGGTTCAGATAATAAACAGGCCATTCAACTATCTGAATAAAGTTCTATAAAAACAGGCTTATCTGACGATAAAACTGCTCCAATTTCCTCATCCGATACCGGGTGATCAGATGGCATCCACCACTGAATCAAAAAAAATAATAACGTAACCGTTATGACTGAAGTTGGAATCTTCAGTTTCCAACTTCTTATGGGCAACCAAAGAAAGGCTAATCCCAATAGAATCATTATAACGATTAATGAATTGTAGTTGATAATTTGTATGATCAAAGGTTTGCGACCTTTATCAGCGAAAATTTGTTAAACATAATTAATAAGTATGCAAAATATGTTGGGATATTTGCTCAAAGGAATCAACTAAAAAGGAGTCTATTTTGACCGAAAAAGTTGTAGTGACTGGTGGATCAGGTAGAGCCGGGGAATTCATAATTGCCGACCTCGCTTCACAAGGTTATGAAGTTTATAACGCCGACCTTATTAAACCAAAAATTGGTTCTAAAGCCGAGGCAGCCAAATGGTGGAGGACTGACGTTACAGATTTGTCCGACGTTATGAACGTAATGAGAGGCGCTTCTGCTGTCATTCACATGGCAGCCATACCAGCCCCAGACCGTGATCCTGAACATCGGGTTTTTTCAATTAACACGATATCCACCTGGAACATATTGGAATCGGCAGAATCACATAAAATAAGGAAAGTAGTTCTAGCTTCATCCATCAATGCATTAGGTGCTGGTTGGGGATCAAAAAAAGTGTCCCCTGAATATTTTCCTATAGATGAAGAACATCCAACCCGCGTAGAAGACGCTTATTCTCAATCAAAATGGGTCGGAGAACAGATTGCCGACGCTTTCGCCAGACGATCAAATAAAACCCAAATTGCGAGTATGAGGTTTCATGGATTATGGGATAAAAATACTGCTTTAGAACATAAAAACGGCGGAGACAAATTAACAACTTCAGGACGCAATGCAATGGGATTTTGGAGCTGGTCGGGACGTAACGATTCGGCACGTGCTTGCAGATTGGCGATAGAAAAAACTTTTGTCGGTCATCAAGTATTTTTCATTAATTCTAAGGACACAACTTTGGAAATACCTACAATGGATGCCATCACAGTAGAATATCCAAATGTTCCGGTAATGGAAAATATTAATGAATTCAATAGTCCTCTATCCATAAAAAAAGCGGAGAACATACTAGGTTGGGTTCCCGTAGAATCGTGGCGACATTCAACTGTAAAGGAACCCGAAGATACAGACAATAAACCTTTACCCTACAAAATTCAGTGGAATTCCGATTAGATCAAACAGTAGTGAATTCAATCACCATTGCACGAACATTGGCATCACAATGTGCTTGTATTCGGGGTTGGATTCAGAACGGAATACTCCTGGAGATGATGATGAATCTGCTTCTATTATCAACTCTTTTCCGTCAAGAACATTCAACACATCCAATAAAAATTTACTGTTGAAAGCAACTTTTGTAGCAGGGCCCCTGACAACCGCAGTAATACTATTTTCGTTTTCGCCCATTTCCTCCGCTTTTGATAAAACCTTCACCACTGAATCGTTTTCGGATTCGTCATTTTTCTCAACAACGAACCTGACGATATTGGATCCATCACGTGCGAAAATTGAAGCCGCTCTACTAGCCTGCTTGATTTTGTTGGAATCGACTGTTATTACTGTAGACTGGTTTTCAGGGATTAATTTACCATAATCTGGGAAGGTTCCCTGCACGAGGGATGTAACAATTTCAGAAGAATCCAATTTAAATTTCGCCGACCTAGATTCAGAATCAACACTCATTTCAACATTTTCTGACCCGTCCGATAATAATCGTTCTAATTCCGAAAGAGTCTTTGCTGGTACTATTATCCCTACATCTTCCGCAATTTCGTTCGATAGTGACCCTTTTTCAACAGCTAATCTAAACCCATCAGCTGCAGCCAAAGTATAGGAACTTTCCGCTAATTCAATTTTTACCCCAGTTAAAACCGGTCTAGAATCATCGGTAGCCGCGGCTACAATTACGCGTTCCAAGGAAGATCTAAAGGATGCAGCAGGTATTACGGTTGACGGTCCACCGGAAACGGGAGGGATAGGTGGGAATTGATTAGCATCTATACCATTAATGGTTGCATCAGATGATCCACATATAATCTTGACTCGTTCGGGATCAGTTAGTAAATCAATGTTTACAGCTTCTCCCGACAAGGCATTTATATAGTCGGTAAGAATCCGTGCTGGTACTGTAACAGCCCCTTCGTTTTCTATTTGAGCTCCAATCCAAGTACTGATAGAAATTTCCGTGTTCGTAGCTGTTATTTTTAGTTGACCATTGTCTGATTCCAACAAAACATTTTGAGTCACAGGAAGCATTGATCTCGAAGAAACTGCTCGACTGACGGAAGAAAGGCCTCGGCTTAAATTATCTCTTAGGCATGTTACCCACATGATTTTCACTCTCCAAGTTATAAAAACACTATACCAGTGTGTGAAAGTATAGATACGGCAATACGTACGGTCAATTAAATAACGATTAAAAAAGAAGAATAACGGTAAAATCGTAATTCAATCACAAATGGGTAATGTAATTTTTTGTTGATGTAAATAAACTATATCCTAGTTAAATTTTATTACAAAAATCAACAATTTTTAAATGGATAAACTCTTTCTTTCAAAAATACTGGGATCCGTGGCAGCCGGTACCCACACACCCGATCAAGCAGTGAAAGAAATATTAAATTCATCTCCAATCGAAAATCATGGTTTAGTAAACATAGATTATGACCGACACAATAGGACAGGCTTTCCTGAAGTAATTTTTGGTCAAAACAAAACAGCCAATCAAATCTCTGAAACTGCCAAAAATATTTTCGATAAATCAGGTGTTGTCCTTGTAACAAGAACGAATGAAAAATCCTACGGTTTATTACTCAAAAATATTCCTTCGGCACAATATTCTCATACAGCTAAATGCATTTGGGCAGATAACCGAAATCTTAAACAAACAATAAAAGGATTGACTGTTATATCAGCCGGAACATCTGACGAACCAGTAGCTGAAGAAGCAATTATTACCGCGAGCCTTATGAGATGCTCGGTAAACAAAATATCAGACGTAGGAGTAGCAGGATTGCACAGATTAACTGACAGGCTCTCAGACATACGCAAAGCTCGTATTCTGATAGTGGTCGCAGGTATGGAAGGTGCACTTCCCAGTGTTGTATCCGGGTTGGTAAGAGCACCTGTCATTGCAGTTCCTACATCTGTGGGTTATGGCGCAAATTTTGGGGGCTTAACCGCCTTGTTAGCAATGCTTAATTCTTGCGCTGCAGGTGTGTCAGTAGTGAATATCGATAACGGCTTCGGAGCAGGGTATCAGGCAGCATCGATTTTAGGCGCTACCATTGAATAGTCAAAAGGTCAATCCAGCGTCTTCAAGTATGAAATGATATCCTTCAAATCAGACTCGGGAAGATCAGAATAAGTAGTAGGCATCAAATTGTCATATCCTTCCACTAAATATTCTCCAGGATACTTAATTGATTGAGTCAGATAATCTTCTGATGACATGTTCGACCTAGTTTGGGCACGTTCAAACACTCCCTTTAAACCCGGCCCTATTATTTTGTCTTCTCCAATGGAATGACATGCGTTACATCCCAAGTTAATAAACAAATTTTCACCGCTGGTAGGATCACTTGCTCTAGTTGTTACCACAGAATTCGCAGAACTATTACTGGGTACCCGCGAATCCTTTACCGCAGGTGTGGGACTAAATGTTACAGGGGTGGCAGTTGGTACTGGGACCTCCGTACAAGCAGACAAAACCCATATAAAAAAACATGCAGAAAACAAAAGTAAGACTTTTTGGTTCAATATCGGTTACCTCTATCACAGAAATTTCAAATTCATACGAACGCGTCAAATAAATTTTATCAGTCAATTAAGGAATTTGACTCTTCCGCTTACAGAGATTTTTAGGAACTTTTTACCATTGGGCTAACTTATACGTTTTATCTCAATCGTTTCGTCAGGTTTCAGGGCTACTCTTCGTATCCGTATTCCCAATTTTAACAACCAATAACTAAGCGTGGCTTTAGTAAGGTTAAGTTTTTTTGCGGCTCCCGTGAGACCAAGTTCGTTAACCAATTCTGGCAAGAGACTTTCAAGTTCTCTCCGTTGGCGTTTTTCAACTGCCAACATCTTCTTAGATTTTTTTTCCGCCATAAAACTGATTTCCTTGTTCTCTACGCTAATGTATAAGATTCATAGTTTCAATATCAACATCGGTTAAGTATATTAAACTAAACAAACATAAGTCAATATTTATTCGGTTTTTATTTTATTTATTTTTAGTTTTTGTTCAAAATCTTTTCAAAATTATTTATAAACTTTATTGAATTCCAGTTTATATAATGCCTTTTTCTTATATCGTTATTTGTGCATCCTCGGTCAATATTATGCACGTTGTTCGTATATATTACTGGATATTTACAAATAATATTGATTATAGGGAAGTTATTAGTTGTTCTCTCCCCTATCGACAATTAGCGTAGAAAAACATTGTCTTCTGTAGGTAAACACTATTTCCATGGTGGAATGGGCTCTATGGTCGTTTTGATCGTGGCAGTGGCATTATTTGTTGATGGCTTCACCCGTCAAGTTGTTACAATCAAAATAAGGACACTCTCTATTGGTTTGTAATCGCACATTTTGTTTATACACATAAATACTCTTATAAGTAACATCGAGGCGTTTTTATTATCGTTCACTACTTCTGTTTACGATGTATTGGGCTGGCCAGGTGTAACAATACTAATGGCTTTAGAAAGCACGATCATACCCCTACCTAGTGAGATAATAATGCCACTTGCCGGTTGGAAATTGGTATTGGATAAGGGATTAGGTCACATGCATATAGTTTTAGCCGGAGTTTATGGATCGGTCGGTTGCTTGATGGGTTCTATAATCGAATACTATATAGCCCGAGCTGGTGGACGACATTTGATAAAAAAATATGGTAGATACATTCTCATAACCGAGAAGGATCTAGCGTGGGCTGAGAGATGGTTCTCCAAAAGAGGTGATATTACGGTCCTTATGGGTCGAATGATACCCGGAATCCGGGGTTTCATTTCTATTCCCGCGGGAGTCGCAAAGATGAACGTTATGAAATTTATGATGTTTACCTTTATAGGATCATTCCCGTGGACCTTAGGTTTAGCGTGGGGCGGTTACGCTTTGGGCGATAATTACGACGCGATAAGAGAAATATCCCGACCGTTTGATTTACCAATACTTTTTGTTATTTTAGTATTGATATCCATCTTTTTATGGTACCGATTAAAAGAAATAAAAAATCAAAGTAAGTAAACTGTGAACAACAAGAATTTTTCTCAGTAACACGCGTATCTTTACAGATATGAAAACTTTAGTTATGCAGTCCAACAATGGAAAACACTAATGGTTCTGAAAAAACAATCAAAAAAAATCACCCTAAACATTAACGGTATATCCGTAGATTGTTCAATATCAGACTCTGTACTCGATGCAATAAAAAAAACCGGTTTCGATGTACCGACGTTATGTTACGATGAACGGTCAGGTCCACGTGGATCGTGTCGTATGTGCCTTGTTCAGGTCGAAACAGACACAAACAACGAAATCGTAGCCTCTTGTACAGCGGCTGCGTCTGATGGAATGAATATCCAAACGCACAGTAACCCAATGAAGGAATATAGGCGTAATTTATTAGAATTAATTCTTTCCGAAACAGGCCCAATGAACGATTGCCCTAAATGTAACTCAACAGGTCAGTGTGAATTCCATAGGGCTACAACTGATTACAAAGCCAAATGGGACGTGTACCCCCACTTAAAGGGAAAAGGCCTTCCAGAAGATCCGAATCCATTTATACAAAGGAATTACGATTATTGTATTTCATGTTATAGATGTACAGACATTTGCAACGATTGGGAACAAGCTGCGGCGATAACGCCCGCCGGGCGAGGACAAGAAACCTCTATACATTCATTTTTCGATAATCAATTATTGAAATCTCCATGTACCTTCTGTGGCCAATGTATAAACACTTGTCCGACTGGTGCTTTAGTTGATAAAAAAATGGTAAACACCCTAACTCCCACAAAAACGCAGAGAACAAAAACTATATGTCCTTACTGTGGGGTTGGATGTGGTATTCATCTGTTATCGGAAGATGGAGAAATTAAAGGAGTAGAACCGGATTTTGAAGCTCCGAGTCGTGGATCGTTATGCGTAAAAGGGCAATTTGCGTCCTGGGAATTCGTAAAGTCTGAAGAACGGCTACAATACCCTCTGATAAAAACAAATGGAACTTTTAAAAAAGCGACTTGGGAACAAGCTCTGAATAAAGTTGCCAATACTTTCTCGCGTATAAAAGAAAATAATGGTCCGGATTCAATTGTTTGTTGGTCTAGCGCTCGAGTTGTAACGGAAGCTAATTATCTTATGCAAAAATTCGCTCGGGTAGCTGTCGGTACAAATAACATAGATAATTGTTCTCGTACCTGACACGCTCCAACGGTCGCCGGTATGGCGGTCATGGTCGGAAAAGGTGCTATGACTAATTCCATTGAAGAGTTGTCCGGTAGTAAGCTACTACTAGTTGCGGGTTCTAACACTACTGAATCGCATCCCGTTATATCCATAAGAATGAAAAGAGCTGTAAAAAATGGGGCAAAGCTTATCGTGGTGGACCCTCGCAAAATTGAACTGGTCAAATGGGCTAATCGTCATATGCAAATAAAAGTTGGCACAGACATACCTTTATTTAACGCTATTGCAAATGTCATAATCACTGAAAATTTATATGACCATGAGTATATAACGGAACGTACTGAGGGATTTGAAGATCTAGCCAATCACCTAAAAAGATACACTCCTGGCTACGCCTCTGAAATATGTGGTGTAGATGTGGAAGACATAGTAAATACCGCCCGAGAATACGCTGCCGCTTCCCCAAAAGCAGCAATATGCTATACGTTGGGAATAACTGAACATTCATGCGGGTCACATAACGTACAATCATTGGCCAACTTAGGTATGTTATGCGGGAATTTTGGAAGACCCAACGCTGGAGTTAATCCGCTAAGGGGACAAAATAACGTTCAAGGTGCTAGTGATTCTGGGGCTTTACCAACAGATTTGCCGGGCTATCAAAAAATCGAACGTCCCGGAGTTAGGGAGAAATTTGAAAAAGCTTGGGAAGTTTCGCTACCGAAACGACGGGGTATAACTAAAATCACTGCAATGGATCAAATGATCATGGGGAAAGTAAAAGGTGTCTACATAATGGGTGAAAACACCGTTGTTTCGGACCCAAACGTCAATCACGCCGAAAAAGCACTTCGATCAGCCGAGTTCATAGTTGTTCAGGATATTTTTATGACCGATACGGCTAAACTAGCCGACGTGGTGTTGCCAGCAGCGTCTTTCGCCGAATCCGATGGAACATTCGCCAACTCTGAACGTCGAATTCAACGCGTAAGGCCCGCAATAAAGCCTGTCGGGGAATCAAAACAGGACATTGAAATAATTCTAGAATTGTTTAGAGCAATGGGACATCCTCAAAATGTTTCAAGTGCTAGCGACATATGGGACGAAATGCGTAATCTAGCGCCAATTTTCAAGGGTATAACCTACGAACGACTAGATAAGGGCCAAGGTATTCAATGGCCATGCCCTGATGAAAATCATCCAGGAACACAATACTTACACGAAGACGGCATGGAATCGGATTTACCAGGTTATTTTTCAGCGGTAGACCATATGCCTCCTGCTGAACAACCAGATGAGGAATTCCCATTCTTGCTTACCACCGGAAGGAGACGTTCTACTTATCATACAGGGACCCAAACTTCTCATGCATCAGGTTTCGATCTACTAGTACCTAACGAGATGTTAGAAATTAACAAAGCCGATGCAAAAAAATTGGGTTTGACTGATGGCGAAGAAATAATAGTTGAATCAAGAAGAGGAAAAATTACTGTTGAAACAAAAATATCTGATAGATCTCCCGCTGGAACAGTGTTCATGACTTTTGCTTTTCCGGAAACAACCCGCACAAACGCGCTGACTAGCGATGCATATGATTTCATCACAGAAACTCCAGAGTTTAAAGCCTGTTCCGTCAACATAAAAAAGAAGCTAAAGGTTAATCATTCTTGACGACCAAAATGATGGGTCTCCGGCAGGCGGAAAATCTATATAGTCTATAAGGCCTTCAGGACGATTACCTTTCACATATGAAACTACATTTTTTATAGCGAACTCCCATGCAGATTCCTTCAACCCAGGACAGCCTGTCTTAACTTCCGGGATTTCATCAAACGATATATACCTTCCCAATTGCTTTAGTACTTCAATTTGTGGTCCACAATCTGCATCAATTAATAACTCGTCTGAAAAATTAATTATTAGAGAATCTTTACGAATTAGAGACAATTCTCTATTGGAAATTATAAATTTGGAAGTAGGTCCGACTCGCGCGTGTAACGTAATCACATCGCTCCGGGTAAGGAGTAAATCTAATGACATACGCCTAATACTTGAATGTGTTCTGTCAAACAAGGGTGTACAAATATCGAAATAGGACACTTTTATTCCTTTGGACAGAAGAGATTTACCCACTCGCGAACCAATTTCTCCAAAACCAACGACACCTACATTAATTTCGCTTAGAGTGTAATTCTTGTTTGTAATACATTTGTAAACTTCGCTGGCAACTGATGCAGCCAATTCAGGTGATACAGTTGCAACTAAAATATTAGATTGTCTCATCTTGAGAAGTACGTCTGGGTCGACTTTGTGTCCAAGTAACTGAATTAGTTCAGGATTTGAATCTTTTTTGGAAGAAGTGTAAAAAGCAATAGACTCGTCGGGAAGATAGCTAGATTCAGAATAATATATTTTTGTTGATAAGCCTTCCGCATTAAGGGATTTTTGTAATTTACTAATTATGTGTTCGTCTATGCCACTTGTGAAAGCAATTTTCATCATTATTCGAGTGTAAATAATTTTTATTAATCTATTGTATGAAATATGCTATTTTTTTTTTATTAGTAAAATAGTTTTATCGGCAATAAATAAAATGCCCCTGTAGCTCAACCGGACAGAGCGAAAGATTTCTAATCTTTAGGTTACGGGTTCGAGTCCTGTCAGGGGTACCAACTTTTTCCCGTTGTACTTCATTGTTTCAAAGGGTTTTTAGTAGTCAATATTTTCGCGCGTGTCACACTTTGTGACACGCTTTAGACCGTTTTTATGCTTAAACGCCATCTCAAGTATTGGGAATTAAAGGGGTGTGCGTTCCAGTTTTTTTGGGCGCCATTGAGTATTTTCCCAAGAACTTCCACCGCCCTTTCGTGTGATCCCGGTACAGCGTGGCGATATACCATCAGGGTGAACCCCTCTGTAGCGTGTCGGGGCGATACACCTTACTATTATTTTGCACCATGTTTTATCAGGATATTTTCAACTTCTCCTGTGTTTTCGGTCAAAAAAACCATTTCTATATTTGAGGTGGCATGCTCAAGTGCTGTTTGTCCATCATCGCACACCTCGTCCACTTCAGCACCGTTTTCTAATAGAAGCTGTAACACGTCGACTGAGTGCTCACAAATTGTAGATGGTGGTATTTTTGGAATACAAATCTTGACATATGTTAAAACGTTATCCGTTATTATTTGTAAATACGTTAAATAAATAACCTGAACCGACTTGAATAAACACATATGATAAATACCGTGAAAAAACGTATATTAATAATTGAAGATGACAAATCGGTTTTGCAATTGATCCGTATGTATCTAGTGAACGATGGGTTCACAGTGATCGATTCTTACGATGGGTCGGACGGCCTAAATAAAACTCTAACAGAAACACCGGATCTAGTGTTGCTGGATCTCAATCTTCCAAAAATGGATGGTATAGAGGTATGTCAAAAAATCAGGGGCTCTTCTGATCTCCCAATAATAATGGTTACCGCACGGGTTGATGAGCTCGATAAACTTGATGGCCTCGAAAAAGGTGCTGACGATTATATGACAAAACCATTTAGTCCTAGAGAACTAGTAGCAAGAGTAAAGGCCGTTTTAAGGAGAACTCAAAAGGATATAGAATCAAATAAAGATGAGCCTTTGCAGATTCGATCCAAGGAAATCGTAATCAACACAGAATCAAGAAGTATTAACGTTAATGAACAGCCTGTTTCTATTACACCTACAGAGTACAGATTGGCATGTTATTTACTTAAATCCACTGGCCGAGTCATATCTAGGGAGCAAATCATTGAAAACGTTTTTGGGTACGATTTTTCAGGATATGACAGGACGGTAGATACCCATATTTCTAATCTACGGAAAAAGCTTGAACGAGCAGGCGCGAGAAAAGGTCTTTTTTCAACCGTATATGGAATGGGTTATAGGTTTGATGGCGATATTTCATAGCCTGCAGGTCAGACTTACCCTAGGGTTCGCTTGCATTCTTTTAATAGCAATAGCACTTGTTTCTGGTTACTCAGCTTTCGAAACCAGAAATGAAATCGCTAAACTTGCCAATGAAATAGAAAAAGTACGTAATTTACGGGCTGAAGAGCTGGTAAGAAATACTTACACGGCAAACAAAAATTGGCAAGATGTGCAATATGCAGTACAGCAGGTGGGAAACCTTTTCGGCTGGCATGTAATGGTACTAGACTCTGAAGGCAACATTGTTGCTAATTCTCATGATCTTATTTATGAACCAAAACCCCTGCGAGTCATAGTTGAAACGAAAATGCATAGACGTCCATTGATCGTAAACGGAAAAATCTTCGGTTGGATGCTAGTTAATGAGAACCCAAGAATGCTACCTACTGCCCCACTACAACTTACCCAAAACCCAATAAACAATAACAATTTATCGATGGATGAAAAATCTGGTGAGCAAACGGATAGAATTGTTTCAGAGGTTCTAGAGGTCGTGGAACCACCATTGACCAGTCTTCAAACAACATTCCAAAATTCTCTGATCATTGCTGGATCAGCAGCTATATTGGCAGGGTTATTAGTGGTAAGTGTTTTTACGCGACAATCTTTAAAACCTGTCAGAGATCTCACAAATGCTGCGAAAAAAATTGGTTCCGGAGATTTTAGCCACCGTGTAGAGGTAGAAAGTGACGATGAGATAGGCACCCTTTCAAAAACTTTTAACAGTATGATTACGGAACTCGAATCCTTACAAAGGGAACGACGAGAAATGACGGCTCACATAGCTCACGAACTCAGAACTCCTTTAACGAACATAAGAGGTTATCTAGAGGGTATAAAAGACCAGGTAATAAAACCCGATAAATCAACTATTAACACAATCCACGGTCAGACCATTCATTTAACTAAGTTGGTTGAAGATCTCAGAACGTTATCCATGGCTGAAGCGGAATCACTAGATTTAGATATTAAACCCGGTGATTTAGCAGACTTAATAGAATCATCAATAACTGATTTTTCTCCCAGGGCAAAGAAAAATGGCGTAAAAATACATTCAGATGTACAAAATTCTCTCGACATGGAACAGGTCTTATTTGATCAAACACGGATGAAACAAATAATAGCAAACCTTATTGAAAATTCCCTGAGTTATTCTAATAGTGGTGATGAGATAACAATCGAGACGAGTAACAGCAATCCCCACACCATTGAAATAAATGTAATAGATAATGGATCAGGAATCCCAGAGTTGGAGCTAGATAAAATATTTAACCAATTTTTTAGGGTGGATAAATCTAGATCCCGTAAAACTGGTGGAGCCGGACTAGGTTTAACCATTGTTAAAAAATTAGTAGAGGCCCATGGGGGAACAATTTCAGTAGAAAGTAAACTCGGGGTCGGTACAAAATTCAGAATTTCTTTACCCAGGAATATCCAATAACAATTATTTGGCTGTGTAACCACCGTCAACAGGTAGACAGGCACCAGTAACAAAAGATGACTCGTCAGAAGCTAAGAAAAGAGCAGCTTTAGCTATTTCGTCCGGTTTACCTAACCTTCCCATCGGATGAAGAGATTCTAATTTTTTTTTCATTTCATCATCGTCAGTTAAACGCTTGGTCTGTGGGGTGTAAGTAAAACCCGGGCAAAGTGCGTTTACCCGTATGTTATCTTTAGCAAATTGCACGGCCATATCACGTGTAAACTGGACTACCCCACCTTTTGAATGGGTGTATGGGCTGAATCCATCACTACTAATATCCTCGGAATATCCCACTATACCTAGAATTGACGAAAGATTAACTATCGAACCCAAACGATTTCGTTTCATTATTTCAGAAGCAAATTTAGACATCATCACCGTCCCTTTTAAATTTACGTCTACCACCCAGTCCCAAGTTTTTTCAAACCCCCACTCTTTAGGTGCATTACGGGGAGTAACACCGGCACTATTAACCAAAATGTCAATTTTACCGAAAGTCTTGGCACACGTCTCAACGGCGTTTTTACAATCAGCAATATTTGAAACATCCCCCTCAACTGTAATAAATTCAACCCCTATTTTTTTAATGTCTTCCGTCAGCAAATTAAAACCAGATTGGTCGATATCCATTAGCCCTATCGAAGATCCCTCAGCGGCAAATAAGTGGGTTATGGCCTTCCCAATTCCTGATCCCGCTCCAGTTATCAATGTGACTTTTCCGTTCAGTCGGCCTGACATATAGGTCTCCAAATTCAACAATTAAACACCTGAACAACAATATATTTGGATAATTGTATTACCTTGTACTTGTAAGATCATTGTTATCTTTGAATAGTATTAGTTAATTTTTGTAAAAACAGTTGGACATTGAAACAGTCTAATAAATCCCTAAAAGACCAGATGAATTTTGCGAGCCCAATTAGGAGACTTTATGCTTGGATTATAGACGCAGGCTTGTTGTTGCTAGCAGTATTTATAACGGCCCCGATATCCAATGGTCTACTTTTTAGTAAAGATGCCGCTTTCGCGGACATAGCTATATTTGTTGTATATTTCCTGATCCCTACTGCTTTGCGAGGAAAAACTATTGGAAAATGGGTGGCAGGTATATCTGTAGTGGACGCTGAGGGGAAAATACCTGGGCCTGTAGCTATACCAAGAGAGATAGTCGGCAAATTCGTCTCCTACGCTGTTTTGGGAATCGGTTTTATATGGATTATCTTTGATAAAAAAAATCAATCCTGGCACGATAAAATAGCAGGTACCTATGTAATTGAAGACGAACCTAAAAGTAAACCTTCTTTTCTGAGAAAAATTATTCAATCTAAGGAAAACAAAAACTAAATTCAGGAATGTTAAATGAGTGTTTCTAATACGATAAAAGCACAGATGGGCGAAAGTTCATGGATCCGTAAAATGTTTGAGGAAGGAAACAAACTTAGAAGTATCCACGGAAACGAAAAAGTGTTCGATTTATCCTTGGGAAATCCATTACTTGAGCCACCATCTTCCTTCAAAGACAAATTAATTGAAATTTTAGAAAATGAACCAGCTGGTTCCCATCGATATATGCCAAATGGTGGATTCACGGACGTCAGGGACAGCATTGCACGTAACATCGGAGGAGAAACAGGTATAAATTTTGAGGGCAATGACATTCTTATGTCTATAGGAGCTGCTGGTGGCCTGAACGTTATTTTGCGGTCCATCTTGGATCCTGGAGATGAAGTAGTAATAATTGCACCATATTTCGCTGAATACAAATTCTATATTCAACATAACAATGGGAAGGTAATTGAAACTCAATGTGATAGCAAATGGTGTCCTGACCTAGAATCGTTACGGAATGCGATGACAAACCGTACAAAGGCAGTCATTATAAACTCCCCAAACAACCCTACAGGTGTTATATACAATAGTTCCATTATTCAATCCATAGCTGAAATTCTTAAAAAATGTGAGGAACAATATGGTAATGACATATACCTTATTTCTGACGAACCGTACAGGAAATTAATATACACCAACGTTAAATACCCATTCATCTACGATTATTACACCCATTCAATAGGAGTAACATCTCATTCAAAAGATTTGGGTCTCGCCGGAGAGCGCATAGGATATATATCTGTAAACCCTGCGGATGAAAACAGATCTACTTTAATGGATGCTCTCACTTTTTCAATGCGAACACTGGGGTTCGTTAATGCTCCAGCACTAATGCAAAAAGTTGTTTCTCAACTACAAGAGACCACAGTTGATATAAGTGTGTACCAAAAAAAAAGAGATTATTTGTATTCTAAATTAATCGATATTGGTTATGATTGCGTTCTACCTGAAGGCGCCTTTTATTTGTTCCCCAAAAGTCCCATAGCATCAGATGAAGATTTTGTTAAAAACCTTCAAGACAACTTGGTTCTTGTGGTACCTGGGTCGGGATTTGGGAAAAAGGGATACTTCAGGATTTCTTACTGCGTAGAGGATTCGGTACTTGAGGGATCCATAAAAGGGTTCACGAAGGTTTTCCAATATTACAAAAACAAATCGTAACTATAGCGGCTCTTTTAACCCTGTTCCAGTTATCGGAATCAGTACGTTTTCATCCTTCAAAATAGTACCTTGCTCGAGTAAACTTTCTAACCCAGAAAACACTGCCGCAGATGTGGGCTCACAAAAAATGCCTTCTGTATTTGCCAATTTTTCTTGCCAATTCAAAATTGAATTATCACGAACAGCTACAGCGGAACCATTAGAATTTTCAACCACAGTAGCGATCTCCATCAAGCGGGGCGGTTTAGCCACTGCGATACCGGATGCTACCGTCTTTTTTATTTTTGACGGTTTGGTACCATTTATGTAATTCACGATAGGCATGACATTACGTGATTGTACGACATGAAATCTGGGAATAATTGTTTGTTTGTTGAAAGATTTAATTTCATTGAACCCTCTAAACATTCCTATACACAAAGAACCATTCCCAACTGGAAGGACTACGTGATGAATCGGAATATCTAATTGTTTGATCAATTCATATGACACTATTTTCATACCCTCGGAGAAGTAAGGGTTTAAAGAGTGGGATAAATATGGTAAATTCCGTTCACGTACATACGCTTCAGCGGCTTCGGTAGATGCTTGGCGAGACCCTTCAGTTTTATGTAACTCTGCACCGAAAATCTTTATCTGATCCAGTTTTCCTTTTGATGCGGAAGATGGAGAAAAGATATGTCCTCTAATTCGCGCCGCTGCAGCATAAGCGGCTAATGAGGCTCCTGCATTACCTGATGAATCTTCTACAAATTCAGTTATGCCAAACATCTTGGCCATAGTCATTAACAATGTTGATCCTCTATCTTTAAATGATCCAGTCACAGATAGCATTTCAAGTTTGGCAACTAGAGCGGCTACACCCAACTCGTCAGCGATGGTTTTTAGTGAAATAACTGGCGTATTACCAGATCCTAATGAATTAATTTCGTGTATATCGACAGGCAATAAAGGTCCCAGCGCTGAAACTTCTCGGTAAACAATCGACAGCACATCATTACAGGTATCACATCTTATAGTGAACATACTGGGTGCAAATTCTTTCTGACAATTTACACATTGAAAATAGTGTTCTTTCAAATCGATAATCCTTATTGTCTATAATCCGTCAAAACCCGTTTAAAACAAAACATCCTGATCAGCGGGAGATCCTCCAATTCCAACGGCATGACCATCAGCCCTCCAACAAGTCGCCCCCGCCATTAAACCGTCAGATTCGAATTTAATCATATTCATTCCACCAGCTATCCTGTCTACCCATGTAACATCATTACCCAGATTACAAAGACCATTATAACTTTCGCCGGAAAATGTACGTTCTATTTCTATTAAACCTCCTTTGGTCCATATTCTGGGAGCCTCTACGGCTTCCTGAGGGGTCATCCTGTGATCTATTAAATTTACTAGCCCTTGAAGTATCGACGGAAATATTTTTAAACCTCCAGGCACACCTATAGCTGAATGATTTTTACCGTCTTGCGTGACGATGGTGGGAGCCATACTACTGGTCATTCGCTTTCCTGGTTCAACGGACAGCACACCTCCAGGATCCGGGTCAAACAATGCCATATTATTGTTTAACAAGATCCCGGTTCCCGGGACCGTAACTTTTGAACCAAACATATCGTGGATGGTCTGAGTGGTAGAAACTACATTCCCATCACCATCCCCTACAGTAACGTGAGTGGTATAGTCGGATTCGTTGGGTGTATTGGTAATCATCAACTCATCATTCAAATCCAATTCAGATCTAATATCATCCGCATATGACTTTGAAATGATACGTTCAATAGGAATTTCCGAAAATTTGGGGTCTCCGGTGTATTTATCTCTGTCAATAAAAGCCTTAGCAACAGATTTAGCGATTATGTCTAAAACTTTGGGATCCCCAAAACCCATGCGTTGAATATCAAATCCTTCCAAAATATTTAATAATTGAATTAAATGTATACCGCCCGCACAAGGTGGAGGCGGTCCAAATATTTCATAGTTCCGGTAAGAACCTTTTACTGGATCAGATTCGATAACGGAGTAATCTTCTAGATCTTTTTTATCTATTAACCCCCCATTCCTGTTAAGAAAATCACATATGATGTTTCCTAAAGATCCACCATATAATGCTGATTCTCCCTCTTTGGCTATGACGCCGAGGCTCTCAGCATACTCATATCTTGTAAATCTATCACCTGTTTTTAAAAGCTGGCCATTAGGAATAAATTCTCGCGAAGTAGCCGGAAATGTTCGTATTGCTTCTTCGTTGTTTTTTATTGCATTTGATAAATAATCACTTACGACAAATCCCTGTTTAGCAATATTTATGGCTGGGGCAATCACATCGGATAAGTCCAAATTTCCCAATTTTTTTTGAACATGGCACCATCCTTTTAATGAACCTCCAACACCGATCGAGAGAGGTCCAGTGACATTTTTTTTATTACTTCCCTCTTGCCCTTGAAATCCAAGATCATTCGTGGTTCGAAACATGTCTGGGAAGGATTTTCTAGGAGATTTGGCATAGTTATCAACAATTAAATGTTGTCCCGTGGCCAGTCGAATGTTAAAAAATCCAGCTCCAAAAATCCCTACCATCATCGGTTCAGTTACGGAAAGGGCAAAAAGTGATGCAACCGCCCCATCTATAGCGTTCCCTCCAGATAAGAGGATTTGGGCCCCCGCCGCTGCGGCTAAAGGATGGTTAGCTACGACCATACCATTTGAACCATAGGCACAACTTTTTTTTGTATCAAATGGTGAGACAGAATTTAAACGCCAATTATTTTGTTCCATAGAACCCTTATAAAAGTAAACACTTTAGTCTCTCAATGCTGAAAAACATTTAGTCAAAATTAATTAGTATGATTATTATTAGTCTAAATTCAGATAAAAATAAAGAGAAGACGTACTCTTGGCTGGTCATGTTGAAAATTAAATCTCTAGTTGAAGAACTAGCACACGTTGTAGGTGCGGATAACGTTGTTTGGGAAAAAGAAGATTTAATAGTTTACGAGTATGATGGGTCCATTGATCGGTCATTACCTTTAGCGGTAGTTTTACCAGGATCAGCAGCAGAGGTTTCAAAATGTGTAAAAATTTCCAACAAATATAACTGCTCTATAGTAGCTAGAGGTGCAGGAACAGGGCTTTCGGGAGGAGCCGTGCCGTTAAAGCAGTCCCTAGTTATTTGCCTTACCCGTTTAAAAAGGATAATTGAAGTCGACGAAAAAAATCGGTTATCAGTCGTCGAACCAGGTGTCGTAAATATTAAACTTTCGGATGCAATAAAAGATAAAGGTTTGTTTTACGCGCCAGACCCCTCTAGCCAAAAAGCTTGCACAATCGGGGGGAATGTATCTGAAAATGCGGGAGGTCCCCACTGTTTTTCATTGGGCGTAACCACAAATCATGTTCTGGGTATGGAAATTGTACTTTCAAATGGTGAAATTACCTGGATAGGTGCCAAATCCAGAAGTTACACAGGGTACGATCTCAGGGGAGCATTTATCGGTTCAGAGGGAACATTTGGAATAATTACAAAAATAATTGTACGACTCATGAAAATTCCCGAATCAGTCTCTACAATTCTTGCGGCATTTAAAAGTATGGACGACGCATCCAATACAGTTAGTGAAGTGATTTCTGCAGGTATGATACCAGCGGCATTAGAAATGATGGATCGTATCACTATAGAAGCGTGCGAACCTGTTTACAATCCCAAATACCCAAAAGGATCCGAAGCTGTTTTACTTATTGAAATTGACGGGATAACGGAATCGGTAAAAGAGGAAATTGACATCGTTAAAAAGATATGCACCCAAAATAACTCAATCGAAATACGCCAAGCTAACAATGAATCCGACCGAGTTAAATTATGGGAAACTAGAAAGGGTGCAATAGGTGCATACGGAACAATCGCACCAACATACTATTTAGTTGACGGAGTAGTACCACGAACCAAACTCACGGAAGTGCTGAGGGAAGTAAAAAACATTGGACGGAAACTCGAGGTAACAATAGGAAACGTATTTCATGCTGGTGACGGTAACATCCACCCCGCTATTTTGTTTGACGGAAGAAAAAAAACGGAAGTCAATCAAGCAATAAGGGCTGGCGGAGAAATTTTGGAGGTTTGCGTCAAAGCAGGAGGTGCATTGTCAGGAGAACACGGTATAGGCACCGAAAAACAAGATTATATGCGACTCGTCTTTAATGAAGAGGATTTACGAGCAATGAAAAAACTTAGGGCTGCTTTTGTTCAAACGGATAAAAACGTGGATGTAGAAAAATTCAATCCTTACAAGATATTCCCTAGAGGATCAAACGACGACGAGATTTATAAATTAAATGATCCTGAATTTTATCCTACCGGAGGCGAAGAATGGGCATGAAACCATTTGTGTAATGGAACCAACATAAATAACGAATTATTAAAGTTCGCTGTTGATGGTATTACACCTAAAGTTATAGAACATCCATCATCGATAAGGGAGCTTTCAGAGTTACTTTTGCACTGTAACCAAGAAAATACCGGCATGATACCTTTCGGAGGGAAAACGCGCATTCACATTGGAAATACACCCCTAAATTATTCCGTAGCTGTCAATTTGGAAAAACTACCAAAATATATCAATCACGAGCCAGGCGATATGACTGTAGTAGCGAGTTCAAATGTAATCGTAAGGGAGTTATCTGAACAATTGAAAATATACGACCAAAAATTACCTTTTGAAGTTGAACAGTCAAGTTACGCGACAATAGGAGGTTCTGTCGCTTCAGATGCCGAAGGACGGCCTCAGTCTTCCAATGGTGGTATAAGGGATTGGATAATAGGGATGGAAAACTTGACGAACACTGGACAAATAACGAAATCTGGAGGCCGCGTAGTAAAAAATGTTCAGGGTTATGATTTACATAAACTACACATTGGAGGGTTCGGTTCACTTGGGGTAATTAAAGATTGTGCTTTCAAGCTTCAACCAATAGCAGAACAAACTGAATCAATAATTACAACATTTGATGATTTTGACACAGTTTCATCATTGTATATGCAAATTTTTAATTTTCATTTTGTTCCAGAATCAATGGTTTTATCAAATAAAACGAGTGATGAGAACACTATAAGACTTTCACTTAGGTTGTGTGGAAGGAAAGTAGGAGTAGAAAGACAAAAAAAAGAAATACTGAACTTGTTTGGTGAAAATCATTTGATCGAGCCACACATAATTTCCAATGACGACCAGATTAATTATTGGGACACGTTACCAACACAAAAAAGTGAACTTAAAATAAAAATTTCCACTACACCGCTAAATATCGTACCGACAATTAAATTTGTTAAATCCGTAGCAGATTCAAAATCAGTAAAGATGCGTTATCTATCAGATTTTGCTTTTGGAAATATAATGATAGATTTTTTTGACTGTAATAACGAATCGGCTATATCAATCATCGATGAAATTAATAGCCAAATAAATAATTTGTTACAGGCTTTAGTAATACAAAAATGTGACACAACTCTTAAAAATCATTTCGACGTCTTTTTTCTGGAGGATTCTAATAAACCAGTAATGTTACGCATAAAAAACCAGTACGATCCGAATAGGATTTTTAATGCTGGGAGATTTGCTGGAAGATTATAAACCATGGCTGAATCTATTTCGAAAAAAACCACAAAAGCTTTTAGGGGAAACGGGAAATTCCCAGAATCCGAACTTTATCAATGCGTAAATTGTGGATTCTGTCTTGAATCTTGTCCTACATACATTGAAACGGGATTAGAAACTGAGTCACCGCGTGGAAGAATATCCTTGATGAAAGCAGCCAATGAAGGGCGAATCGAACTCACTGATAATGTGATAAGTCACTGGGATATGTGCCTGCAATGTCGAGCGTGTGAAACGGCCTGTCCTTCCGGAGTAAAATACGGATTCCTGATGGAAAATACAAAATTAATTTTAGAAACCAGCAGACGAAAAACATTTTTGAAATCTTTATTGTGGTATTTAGGAATTTTGATTGTAAATAAAAGATCCTTACTCTACATGTTGGGAAATATTATAAAGTTTTACCAAAAATCAGGTATCCAATTAGCGATAAGAACTATTGGATTGAAACATTTACTCCCTGAAAAACTTAAAAAGATAGAACAAAATATTCCCACTATAAGTACTAACTTTTTTCACCCCAATTCAAAAACTTATATGCCATCATCAAATGCTGAAACTAAGGGTAAGATATCTATTTTAGCCGGTTGCGTAATGTGTATCACTGATTCACAAGCTATCGAATCAACCATAAGAGTTTTAACAAGAAACGGATACGAAGTCCAAGTCCCAAAAGATCAACAGTGCTGTGGAGCATTACAAATGCACTCGGGATACAAAAACACAACTGTAGAACTAGCTAAAAAAAACATTGATGTTCTAATGTCTAACAACCCAGATTTTATAGTCAGTTGTTCAGCAGGATGTGGTGCCCAATTAAAGACTTATGATCACCTTTTTGAAGAAAAAGATGATTATTATGAAAAATCAGTAATATTTTCCAACATAACGAAAGATATTCATGAATTACTAGTAGAGATAGATTTTAAGAAACCAGTTATTGCTATAGATTCTACCGTCACGTATCAAGATCCTTGCCACATGGTTAATGTACAAAAAATATATGACAGCCCTCGAAAAATACTTAAATCCATACCTGGACTAAACTTTGTGGAAACAACCCAACGAGATATGTGCTGTGGCGCCGCTGGGACGTACTCAATAACACAACCAATAATGTCTGAAATTCTTGGCAATAAAAAAGCTAAAGTTTTAATAAAAACAAAATCACATATTATAGCGACTTCTAATCCAGGGTGCGCAATACAGTTACGAAGCTCGTTTGAAAGATTAAAAACTTCCGAAACCCAAAATGTTCCTGAGGTAAATTACGTAATAGAGTTGCTTGATAGAGCCTACGGTAATGGAGAATAATACAACAGTTTTACACTTGTTGTTGAAACCCATTTTTATTCATCACAAGCCCGCCTGGACGTATTTTATATAATTTGTTTTCGAGCTAGTTATATCTCTTGGAACACTCGCCGATTAGTGTATCATCTTGTTAATTAACAGAAGTAATTCACTAAGTACTTGTTTAGTGTTTGATTTGAACAAAACACGTTGGAAATTTTAAAGGTTAACAGTTATGGATTTAGGACTTAAAGGGAAAATAGCAATAATTACAGGGGGCACACATGGAATAGGTAAAGCCACCGCACTTTCTTTGTCTAGAGAAGGTGCATTGGTCGCCATAGCAGCTAGGACTGAAAGTGATCTAAATTCAGTATCCAACGACATAACAAATGAAACTGGTAATGAAGTTATCGGAATTCCAACTGACGTACGTAATGAATCTATGGTTGAAAATTTAATAAATACCGTCGTAAAAAAATGGGGCAGAATAGATATTTTAGTAAACAACGCCGGTACTTCATCGGCCCATAAATTAGAGGAAATGACAAATGAAATTTTATCTGAAGATTTGGAACTAAAAGTTTACGGCGCCATTTTTTGCGTACGGCACGCCCTGAAGTACCTACAAACTTCGAAAAACGGGTCAATTATTAACATAACAACACCAGGAGGGAAAGCCTCTGGAGCCGGAGGCCAACCAACCTCCCTTTCCAGAGCTGCCGGAATTTCTTTGACAAAAAGTTGGTCAAAAGAGTTCAGCCAATATAATATACGTGTAAATACGGTATGCGTCGGCGTTTTGAAAAGTCGACAACATAGAAATAGATGGAAATTAGTTAACGAAAAAGATCCAACATACACTTTAGACAAACACTGGAAGTCAGTTTCCGCAGATGTACCACTAGGTCGTATCGGAGAAGCCATAGAAGTTGGGGATGTCATATGCTTTTTATCTTCAAGCAAAGCCAGCTATGTCACGGGATCATCAGTTAACGTTGATGGTGGAACTTCACCCGTCGTTTAAGATAAGAAATCAAATGTAGCTCGCAAGAATAATTCAACACCAATAGGTAAACATTTTTCGTCAAAATCGAATCGATTATTGTGGTGTCCTGAAGAAGACACGTCTAACAAAGAGTCTTCGGTAAAACCACCACCGAGTAAAATGTATGCTCCGGGTATTCTGTTAATAAATTCTGATACATCGTCACCAACACTTACCGGATCCCATTCTGTTACTTTTTTCTTTCCAACAACACTTGTGGCAATACCTGACATCCATTTGGCAACTTTAGAATCATTAACCACGGGAGGAGTTCCATAAAGGATCTCAAATCTCGAATCCCCTTTCATTGTTTGGGATATTCCAGTTGCTATACGCTCAACAGAGGAAATGATTTGTTTTCGTACTTTAGTTGAATAAGCCCGAATAGTCCCCTCTAGTATTACTATATCGGGAATAATATTTGGGGCGGTGCCGCCATGAATTTGTCCCACGGTCAAAACTCCCATTTCGTTCGGTGATATTTCTCTGCTTACTATGGACTGCACAATCGATATGAACTCAGCCGCCATAACGATAGGATCGATTGTCCTGTCAGGCAAGGCTCCGTGCCCACCTTTACCAATGAACTTAATCCTGAAACCATCAGCACTTGCAAATACTGATCCATCATTCACCGCAATCGTACCAACCGGTATCTCATTCCATATATGTAGTCCTATAACTCGGTCTGGTTGATAAGTTTCCAACAAACCTTCATTGATCATTTCTTTAGCTCCGGCAACAATTTCCTCAGCGGGCTGAAATACGAACACAACCTTTCCATTAAATGTATCTTTTAACTTTGATATAGCCCGTGCAGTCATCAAAGCTATGGCAGTGTGTCCATCGTGTCCACAGGCATGCATATTACCATTGGTCGAAGAAAAAGGTAATTCAGTTTTTTCCTCTAGTGGCAATGCGTCAATATCAGCACGAATCATAAGAGTTTTGCCTGAGTTGGAACCTTCGATAATGCCAACAACACCTGTTTTACCTATCCCACCTATTACCTCTACTCCAGATTCCAGAAGATGTTTGGAGATAAGCGAGGACGTTCTTTTCTCGTTAAAAGCAATTTCAGGAATCGAATGCAATTGTCTTCTAAGTTTTACAATTGGCCCACTTATTTCACGAATCGAACCTTTTATCATAAAATGCCTGTTTTTTTAAATGTTTCAAACTTCTTTCTTATCAAAGTAGTTTATATCGTCAATATAGGTTACAAATACCAATATGTACCCTATATTTCCTCTCAACTCCGTTGTTTTCCCTAAACAAAGTTTGAAATTAACGATATTTGAAAATCGTTATTTGGAAATGTTGGATTACTGTATTCAAAATGAAAACAAATTTGTAACAGCTTTAATTAAAACGGGGCATGAAGTTGGCGATTATGCCATACCGTGTTCTATAGGAACATTAGTTTCCATAAAAGACATTGGCAATCGAACTAAGTTAGGAATCCCAATCTCTATAGTAGGTTTACATCGTGTTGAAATATTATCTACGAACAGAAAATACAAATATTTGACAGGAGAAACTAGAAAGTACGCTAACGACGAAGCCATTAATTATGAAGAATGTCACCTGAAGATCATAAGATCCAATTTAACGGACGTTTTATCTCAAATGGCTACTATTTCGGTTACGTATGAAAAACAAATCACAATACCAAAATATGGTGATGAATTGTTTCTTTTTACAATTGGGCTAGTATCAAATATATTGGGGGAAAATTTACAAGAAATTTTGAGAGAAAAGAAACCGGATGTTCAGTGCGTTTTATTGTTAAAAAAAATTGAAACGATCAAATCAACTTTAACAACAAAACTAAATGATCGTCTGTCAGGCGACAATTTATCAAACTACAACTAGATTTTTGCCGGATTATTTACACGCGCATTTGAATTAGATCTCAACCGATTAATAATAATATCTTGGGCATTTCTAACAAAATTAGTGTTGCCATTCCAAGTATGTAAAGCAGACGACAACACTGCCCGACCAAAAGAGAATGTCAGCTCCCAAGGGGTTGAAAATTCTCGGGATTTTCTACTAATTTGGAATAGATTTCTGGTCGCTTGAGAATCTTCCTGACCTCCCGATAAAAAAGCAATTCCTGGAACGTCTTTTGGAACATTTTGGATCAAACATTCCAACGTAGATACTGCCACTTCTTCCGAAGAATCCTCTTTGTCAGACAACCTTCCAGAGAGGATCATATTTGGCTTCAATATCATTGAATTAAGTTTTACATTTTCCTTTGAAAGTTCGCTGAAAACAATATTTAACACTTTATCTGTAACTTCATAACATTTTTTCAGAGAATGATCTCCATCCATAAGGACTTCTGGTTCAACTATAGGAACGAACCCTTCTCTCTGTGCTATAGATGCATATTTACTTAAGCGATTAGCATTTAATCGGATACAGTCATCTGATGGTGTATTTGGACCTATGTTCAATACGGATCTCCACTTAGTGAATTGAATATCGAAATTTTTGTATTCGCGAAGTCTTTTACTCAATCCATCTAATCCATGTGTAAGAAATTCTCCATCAGAATCAACCAGATGTTCTGTACCTGTATCAACTTTGACTCCCGGAACTATTCCAAACGAAGTCAACATACCCACAAAAGACTGGCCTAATTGAGACTTCTGACGTACGGTTTCATCATACATGATTATGCCAGACACATATTCATTTAAATCAGGTGTCGAAAAAATCAACTCTCGCCACCCTTTTCGTCTAAATTCGGTTCCATCTAGACCTATGGAGAGCAATCTATTGTCCATGGTTGCATTACTCTCATCAGCCGCAAGGATTCCCTTCGGTTGTTTAACAAGAAATTGAGCCAACTCACTTAAACGAGTCATTTAAAATTGTTATCCACTTATTTAGTACCAATATTTTGTTTGGTTTTTCGATATATATTAAATTCGTTGTAACATATATTGTTTAAATGTGGTTATCGAAAACATCAGATGCTACGGGTATAAAAAGTGAAAAATATTGGTATTCTAACAGCAGGCGGTGATTGCCCTGGACTCAATGCGGCAATAAGGTCAGTTGTATTGAGTGCAAAGTCGATGAACGCTGAAGTAGTCGGGTTTTTGGACGGATTTTCAGGTGTTAAAAATAACCGAACTACTAACCTCGCGACTTCAGATGTTGAGTGGATAATTGACAGAGGAGGATCAATCCTAGGTTGTTCAGGAAGCAATCCTTTCAATTCGCTGGAAGATTCCAATAAGTGCATGCAAACAATAAAAAAGCATAATATATATGGTTTAATAGTCATTGGCGGAAACAGTTCGATGGGAACCGCCTATTTAGGACAACAAAAAGGCCTGAAAATCATTGGAATACCTAAAACGATAGACAATGACGTGTACGGTACAGATGTAACCATTGGCTTTGATACCGCTGTACAAATAGCCACAGAGGCTATCGACCGTCTTAAAACCACAGCCCAATCCCACGATCGTGTAATGGTCATTGAAACAATGGGAAGGGACGTAGGATGGCTATCGGTTGCTGCAGGTATAGCAGGGGGTGCCGATTTAATTATTACACCCGAAAAACTAATGGATCCAAGAAACGTGGTACAAGCAGTAATAAAAATACACGAAAATAGTGGCAGAAACTACATTATTATAGTGGTCGGAGAAGGAGCGAAATTCCTCAACGACTCTAAGCAAACTGAGATTTCACGTCCCGACGGAGCAACAAGACTTGGTGGAATAGGAACTAGAGTGGCCGAATTAATAGCGGATCAAACCGGGTTTGACACACGAGTTTCTGTCATTGGGCATTTGCAACGCGGAGGTCCTCCAAGCCCAAGAGATAGATTATTGGCAAGCCGATTCGGGGTTTATGCGACTAAACGCCTGATAAGTGGGGAAAGCGGATTTATGGTAGCCGATAACGGTGGAAACTTAATAAATCAACCACTAGAAACAGTCGCTAACAAGGTTAAGAAAGTAGATCCACAACTACTGAAAATAGCTCGGTCACTGGAGACATTAGATGTCTACTAATTTTTTATAATCGACCGCTTTTTTAACAAATGTGAAAATAATTCTATTCCTTCTTTGTTCTTTTGAGGACTTTCGAAAGCAAAGCACAACCGTGCACAGTTTTGACCATCATTATTGGGTGCAAAGTTCGTTCCTCCCAAATAACCAACGCCCTCATTAAAAATATCGTCCCTTATTGAACATATGTCTGATCCTTCTGGGAGAGTCAACCATAAATAGCAACCACCTTCCGGATTAGACCAAGTAGCTCCTGTTCCAGAAAAATTTTCTTCTAGTGACATCACCATCGCATCTTTTTTTTGTTTAAGTAGTGGGTTAAATTTTCCCCTATGCGCATCAAGATTGTTACTTAAAAATCCTTCTATCGCATAAGCTCCAAATAAATTAGGCCCACTTCCATGCCTGAAACTCATCGCCCGTCTAGTTAAATCTTCTGGAGCCACAAAATACCCGAGTCTCAATCCAGGAGCCAACAGTTTCGAATAAGAGCCAATATAAATAACTATACCTGAATCGTCCAACGCCCTAAAGGGTGGCTGGACCTGACCCTCAAATCTTAAATCTACATAACATTCATCTTCTATAACAGGCATAGAATATTTGTTCAATATTTCCAATATTTGTTTTTTTCTTTCCAAAGGCAACGTAGGACCCATTGGGTTCTGGTGTTCAGGTATCGAATACAGGTATTTGGGATTGCGATTTTCCTTAATGAGTCGGATTATCAACTCTTCCAGCAAATTTGGAATAATACCCTGGTCGTCCACTGGGGTACCAACTATGTCTGCTTGAGCTTTTTTTAGTTGGTTGAATGTACCACCATATACATATTGTTCCGTTATGACCGTATCTCCGGGTTCAGTAATGGCGTGTATTATCAACTGAATCGCCTCACCGGATCCATTGGTAAGTACAATATCATCAGGACTCACATTAAATCCTCTGTCGTTATCGAGTTTATAGGAAGTAAATTCCCTTAGTTCTGGAGAGCCTTTAACGTGAGGATAATAGGCCATTTGCCTAGCTATTTCATCGCCTCGTGCATCGACGGCTACCTGTAGAGCGCGAACCAAGCCATCCATAGGCAGAGTTTCAGGGGCAGGGTAAGCAACCGCAAAGTCGTATTTAGCGTGCTCAACAACGCTCATGGGTAAATCCTCAGATTTTTCTGCGAATAATCCATCGTAACTAAATTTATTTGTCATAAAATTCTTCTTTGTAAGTTCATTACATTACGGTTTATCTGGTTTTTTTAGAATAATTCTACTGTACAACTAAAACTTCTGCATATGGCTACTCGATGCAACAATCCGTCGAATAAATATTAAATGACGTTCACATTTTTACCAAAATAAATACTGGGGTTGACTAACCGATTAGAATTAAGAGTCGGCGTCTTTTAAAAAAGAAGCTTTAATATCAAAATTGGCACTAACTAATGAATTTTTGTGTGAACAGATTTATTTAGTGGATGTTTTGATCATTATCGAAATTATGTTACGGACTAAAAAGGAAAAATAAGTGCCACGTAAACGCAAAGTTAATTACGAAGAGACAATAGACAATAATTTAAGTACCGAAACCGATGATTATACGTTGACTTTAGCTCGACAATCCATGATGGAAGACGAGGATTTAATAGCTGATGAAGGGGCGACTGAGGTAACCCGTTCCGAACTTGATATGTGGGAAGCAGCTCGATCAATGACTGAAAACATTGCTGTTATTTCACAATATACTCATGATTCGGAACTAACAGAAGACACGGTTAGAATGTACTTACGGGAAATAGGACGAGTAGAACTTTTGACGGCAGAAGATGAAGTTGTGCTAGCACGACATGTAGAAATAGCTCAGTGGCTAGACCAGTTGGAATCCAAATTGAATGGATCTGAAATGTTTGAAACAAAACCCAATCCTTCAGAATTGATACTAACCACAATTGAAAATATATCGGAAAACGACCAGATCATAAGGCGTGTTTTTAATTACTTAGGATTAAAAAAGTACTCTCTTAACACTCTTATCAATGATCCAAACTTCAGATTCTTAGTGGACGACGGACGCAAAGGTCACAAGTTGCCGCATAATGGTGATCTTAGTGACTTAAATGAAGAACAATATAGCCAATTTCTTACGGACGCGTTTAATGTTGATGTAAAAACAGCAAATAAAATCAACAGTAAAAATTTTGACGAATTTTCATTCGACCAACTACAAAAATTCTTATCAAATAATTTAGGAATTATCCCTGGTGCTGAATCGCAATCGATAAAACTTTTTCAAACTCTGTATAGACGTGGGGACGCTACTTACGACACGTTTATAAGATTAGTAGCCTACGGTAGCATGAACGGAGAAGAAACATTTGAAGAAAAAGAATCAATAATTCATCGTTCAATATCGGGCGTTTCATGTATTTCCAGAATGTTCCCATCTGATTTTCTCGATATGTTTGATAATCGCTCCAAAATTAACAGCGATTTTGGAGAATTGCCCATCGAGGAAATTACAAAACAGTTGAATCCGTTGGAATCAATTTTTAAGACACATTTTTTACGCGTAAAAGAGGATGGCGAAAAAGCCCGAAGACATTTGGGTGAAGCTAATCTACGATTGGTAGTCAGTGTCGCGAAAAAGCATCTAAACAGAGGTTTAACTATGCTGGACCTCATCCAAGAAGGAAATATTGGGTTGATGAGAGCAATCGAAAAATTTGATTTCAGAAAAGGTTTCAAATTTTCAACATACGCGACTTGGTGGATCCGACAGGGAATTACAAGAGCAATAGCTGATCAAGCTCGAACGATACGGATACCTGTTCACGTCGTTGAAACCCTCAACAAAATCATGCGAGCTAGAAGAGAATTAGGACAAGAATTAAATAGAGAGCCTACTGTGGAGGAAATAGCAGGCAAAGTTGATCTGCCTATTTCAAGGGTGACTGAAATTTTGCAAATGTCGAATGAACCCGTTTCACTGGAAACTCCTATAGGAGAAGAAGGCGAAAATGAACTCGGCGATTTAATCCAAGATAACACCGCACCTGCTCCTGCGGATATCGCAGCACAATCTTCAATGACTGAGGAAATTGAAAGAGTACTGTTAAACCTTTCTGAAAGGGAGCGGCGCGTCTTGCGCCTCCGCTTCGGACTAGCAGATGGAAGACCTCGTACATTAGAAGAAATAGGTGGCGAACTGAGTTTAACGAGGGAACGGATTCGTCAAATAGAGCGGAAAGCACTTAACCGATTGAGGATAGACAAAGAAGTTGGTGAGCTCAGAGAACTTTTAATTTAGGAGTAACAGTTGCAAAAAGGGGCAGATTTTAACAGAGTTACGTTTAGCGCGAAACCAGAATTTGCTGTACTAATAAATGAGACTTTTGTTAAATTAATAACAGGGCTACACGATGCGTTCCACGATCGAATACTTGGCATAAGGGAAGAGCGAATAGACTCCATAAATAACGCTCTAAACGGACGACGAAAGTTTAGATCCGTAAATTCTCCTAATGATTCAGAATCTCACTGGGAAATTCCCGATCTTCCTGACGAATTAAAAAACCCAGGGATTGAGATATCAGGACCCGCACATGTAACTCCAATGTTTATCAACGCTCTTAACCCCGGACCAGACGGATACAGAGCGGAAGGGTACTTAGACGATGATGAAGATTCAGCCAGTCATAGGTTAGATGATTCTTTTTTGGCGGCAGTAAATCGAACAAATGCAATAGATAGAACACTGAAGTACCAAGATAAAGAAAAAAACAAAATCTACACTATTGTAGATGGGAAAACACCTTTTTTTATGCACCGTGAACGGGGTCTTCATTTAGATGAAAGAGATTTTCGTATAGATGGTGTACCGGTTTCTGCTACTCTTCTATCTACGGCTTTGACACTGTTTTATGCAGGACAAGCCCAAGCAGCATATGGACAAGGAATTTATTTTTACTTACCTAAAACTGAATCCCCTCAAGAATCGGCACTTTACAAAGACATATTTGACGAATGTCGAAATAGAATAGACGGATTACAAAAGGCTTCTATCAAAGCAATATTACTGGTAGAGTCTTTGCCCATGGTCTATTGCATGGAAGAATCCTTGTATCAGCTGGGTGATTATGGAGCTGGATTGAATGCAGCAAGGTGGGATCTAAAAGCCAGTCTTCTAGAGTATGCTATGGCCGACGCAAATGCTGTTTGGCCGGATCGTTTCGGAGTAGATATTAAAAGTACTCCATTCATAGCAAATATATTTCGCCGATTAGTAGCAATTTGTAATAAACGTTCAGCGGTACCGATAGGAGGTATGGCGACCACCCTTCCCCACAGAAATCAAAAAATAAATAAACAAGCCTCTGAAGCTATACGGCTTGATAAACAATGGGAGTCCGAAGAAGGATTTGTAAGAGCCTGGGTGGCACATATATACCATATGTCAGCGGCAGCAGAGCCATTTAAACAGTTTCCAAAAAGTAGCAATTTTATTCAGGAAAATTCCGACCCGGAAAAATACCCTGTGAAAATCGAAACGCCAAATGGTGATCTGACAATGGAATGTACTCGGCAAAATGCAAGAGTACTGATCGAATATGTTGAAGGTTGGCTAAATGGGAGAGGAGCAAAAGGAATAGACCGGTTAGCAGGTCGACCTGGGGAACGACCAGCACTGATGGAAGATCTAGCTACTGCCAGAATGTCAGTTGCCCAAATAGCGCAACGATTGGTTCATCAAGCTAAATGTGAAGAAACAGGTCAAACCCACGATCCTAATATAATTACAAACTTACTGGTAAACGAATGTGAAGAAATTATTTTAAACTTGGGCAAAGATGCGAAACGTACCGATATTTCAAGATACAAACATGCCATGAATATATCAATGAAATGGATAAAAAATTACACAGAATTCGACTTTAGATCGCTTGGAACCTATTCGTTAAACGAACTCAAACACATAGGATCTGAAGACCAGAAACTTTAGTTGGGTTTTGGGTAAACAATACCTTTCAAATTTTAGAAAATTTCGTGATTCTTTGACCATCGATATGATCACCTATTTCTGCAACGTAAATATTACCTGATGAGTCAATGCAACATCCATGAGCTGATACACAAGCTTCCTTATTACCTCTCCATCTAGTTATTATTGAGCCATTTTGATCCCAAATGGAAATGCCATTACCACCTCCCTGTTCAACCACATATACCAACCCATCGTGACCAAAATGTATATCTCCAGGACCTACAAGATCATCCCATTGATTCAAATATTTTCCGTCCCGATCAAATATTTGAATCCTGTTATTTTCCCTATCACAAATATATACTCTGTCATCAGGATCAACACCTACCTTATGTAGAATGGAAAACTGTCCTGGACCTGTCCCTGCTTCACCCCAAGATAATTCAAGATCGCCGGTTGGTGAAAACCGATGTACCCGTCTATTACCATAGCCATCTGAAACAAAAATAGATCCATCTGAAGCCAATGCCACCCCAGTCGGGTTATTAAATGGGTCACCATTACCCCCTACAGTAGTAACAGTAATACTTGCATAACCAAATACACCAAGTTCCATTAAAACTTTGCCATCTGTTTGATGTCTTGTGACTACATGTGTTTGGTGGTCAGCAAGCCAAATTGTGTCTTCACGATCAATAAAAATTCCATGTGGAACTTTAAATTCTCCATGTTGATTACCTCTATCTCCCCAAGAACCGATAAAGTTACCATCAACGTCCCAGCAAGTAACAGGGTTATTTGATCTACTGAATAGCCATAATCTATCGTGGGAATCAATGGCAACATCAGCACACTCGCCCATGTTCCAAAACTCAGGTTTTTTTCTTAGCCAATCCCTGTCAACTTCATACCTATTTAATCCATCGCCTACAACTGTCAATTTGAAGCCCCTTTCATTTCATGGTTTCCCATTTTCGTAAACTGGCTACTTCTCGCGGTGGATCTTGCATTGATCCAAAAGCTGTATACGATACTTCAGCGATATAAATTGAACCATGAGAGTCTACAACTATACCGTGTGGAGCTATAAACTGGTCATGTTCTTCACCTCTCGTGCCTTTGCCAAAACGACAAATACGAGTACCATCTTTACCTATAATTTCAACCCTCAGGCCCAAACCTGGAACCCCTTCTTGAACAGGTGGAGCTCCAGCTTCAGCAACTATAATTTGCTTTTCTTCCACTCCTTCCGTCACGGCTATGGGGCGATGCATATGTTGGAACGATATAAACTGTCCTTCCAAAGTGAAAAATTGAAGTCTGAAATTCTCCCTATCGCATACTACGAGGGCGTCATCACCAAACATAGCAATATTATGAGGCAGAGAAAATTGTGATGGTAAAGATCCAGGTTCTCCCCATGAAAGTATCCAGTTCCCGTCTGAATCGTACCTATGGATCCTGGAATTACCATACCCATCTGAAATAAATAAATCTCCCGTTTTGGAGTGCACTGCTACATCCGTCGGCCTATTGAAAGGTTTCCCTTTCTGCCAATCAGCGGGTTGTCCTTTAGTACCGATCTGAAACAGAATTTTTCCTTCCTTGGTTCGCTTCTGAACAATGTGAGCCAAATCGTCCACCAAATACAAATTGTCATCGGCATCTATTTCTATACCGTGTGGTCGATCAAATTCACCTTTCCCCCAAGTTTCCAAAAAATTCCCATCCTTATCGAAGATTATTAAAGGATTATCTCCTCTATTGAAAACATAAACATTATCATCAGAATCAACAGCCACCGATGTAGCTTCCTTAAAAAACATAGGATGGGGTAATTTAGCCCAATATTCAACTGGTTTATAGTTCATAACATATCCTTCTATTAATAATGTTCGTAAATAAATTCAAGTGACCTTTTCCCATTTTCTTAAACTAACAACCTCGCCCAATGGCGTAGAATCCAATCCAGAATTAGCTGGTCTAGAAAAATAATTCGTCCAAGCAACCTCCGCGACATAAATTGAACCTTCAGAATCAGTGGATATTCCATGTGGCGAAGTAAACTGCCACAATCCTTCCCCAGGAAGTTTATCGCCGATTTGCTGTAACATATCCCCTTCTGGAGTAAGTATGGAGACTTTAGCTCCAAGATTTGGAACCCCTTGTTGAACAGGCGGTGGTATCATTTCTCCCACATAAAGCCTGTCATCACCCAACTTACCTTGGGTAATGGACATGGGATGGTGAAGGTGTATTTGTTTCAAAAATTTTCCATCAAGATCGAAAATTTGTAATCGAAAATTTTCTCTATCACAAACAGCTATTCTGTCCAAACCAATCATTGTTATATTGTGTGGTAACGAAAATTCCCCAGGATCTGAACCAGGAACTCCCCAGGAAAGTATATGATTTCCATCTCTATCAAATTTGTGGACTCGCGAATTGCCATACCCATCAGAAACAAAAAGTTCACCTGTTTCAGGATGTATTGCTATATCAGTTGGCCGATTGAATATACCACCACTTTGCCATTTACAGGGTTTGTTTTTATTACCAATGGTAAATAAAACTGATCCGTCGTTATCACGTTTTTGGACAAAGTGCCCATCATCATCTACTACATATATATTGTCGTCTTTGTCAATTTCAATACCATGCGGTCTGACGAATTCTCCGTGTCCCATGCCACGCAAAAAATTACCGTCAGAATCAAAAACAGCAATAGGTTCGTTTCCCCTATTGAATACGTAAACATTATCCTTGGAATCAGTCGCAACAGATGTAGCATCTCCGCGGAAGGTTATTCCCATAGGTAGTTTAGCCCATCTATCTACAGGCGCAAATTTGGTGTTTGATTCAACAATATCAACCATACATTAATTCCTTGGTTTCCTAACTGTAAAGGGTTGCTACAATAATTACTGTCTGTTTGGATAAATAACATCGTACTATGAATCAGAAGACAATGCCAATTTCGTAATAAACTCGTGTAAAAATTTCCACATTACTTTTACTAGGAGAAAGTTGAAAACAATTTATCGTGGCGTTCCAGTAGCTTTAATCGCATTCCTGTCTACAGGGCTTCCAATAGGAACAGCACAGTATTCTTTTGGTGAATTCGCGGCACCATTAATGGAAGAATTCGGTTGGACCCAAACTCAATTGAATATGGGATTGTCAATGTCGATAGTTTCAGGACTAACTGCGCCTATAGCGGGAAAACTCTCTGATAAGGTAGGTCTGAGACCAGTAATGGTTTTCTCTATTATTTTGATCTCCGCTGGTTTCCTTTTCAGACCCCTTATATCGAATTTGTATCATTGGTATTTATTAAATGCTCTAGTGTATGCCGGTTTTCCGGGGGCGACGGTTCTGCCGTCAGGAAAACTCGTTGCGGCTTGGTTTCCATCAATAAGAGGACGGATGATGGGAGCAGTCACTGCTGGAAATAATTTTGGGGGTATAACAATGCCGCCTCTAGCTGCAATAATAATCGCAAATCTCAATTGGCAATCGGCATATATAGTTTTTGCAATAGTGATGGCAATTTTGGCAATTTTTGCCTATTTTATAGTCACAGATGATCCAGAAATCATCCGACATGAAATGAAAAAAGCTGGCAAGAATATCTCGTCCAATATGAACAGTATCAAATCAGGCACTACTCTCAAACAATCGATTTCTTCAAAAAACTTTTGGCTAATTATGTTTGCATTAACTGCTGCTACTTTTACTTACCAGGGAGTTTTGACCCAGTTAAGACAACATTTTGAAGAAAGTGGTTTTACAGCTGTAGCAGCGACGACAGGACTAACGACGATCGCTTTTATGGGTATAGGTTCAAAACTGTTTTTTGGAAGAATCAGTGAAAAAATTACGGCCAAATCCGCAACGATTATTTCTGTAGCTCTTCAAATTATTGGGGTCTGTCTATTCGCAATGACGGATGACACCACAATTATGTGGATTGGTATATTTGTTTTCGGATCGGGATTTGGTGGATTAGGAGCCCTGATCGTTTTATTGGTACAAGAGACTTTCGGGTTGATAGAATTCGCCTCCATTATGGGGATAATGCAACTAGCCATGGTAATTTCTTCCACGGGAGGACCAATAATTGCGGGAATGGCGCACGATAATACTGGGTCATACGATCTTGCTTTTATATTAATTGCAATAATTTTCTTTATAGGGCTCGTTACACTATTCCTAGTAAAGGGGAAAAACTTTACTGAAAATTAATATATAAGTCCTCGTCCGTTTTATGTCCTAATTAGGTTTCCTTTAAAACAGCTTTGGCGTAGTTTATCGATTTCAAATCATGTTCCCATTGATCTCCCAGCGTCGTACCCTCTATTGCCATGTAACCTGAGTAGTTTGCATCAGCCATCGCAGTAATGGCAAATCTATAGTCGATTTCTCCATCAGAAAGTGGAACCCGCAAGTAAACCGATCTGTTATTTTCAGGATGATATACCCTCAATAAATTTTTACAATGCCAATATTTGGATATAGGAGCCATTGCTAAAATAGATTGATCGAAATCTTCTTCTGGGACATCATAATTCCATAGAATATTCCCAAGATCCGGATTTATCCCAAAATTGTCCCGGTCGACCATTTGATTTAACAAAACTGCAGCCCATGAATTATCAACAGGCGAGTTTTGATGTACTTCCACCGTAATGTTAACACCTACATCTTCTGCAATATCACATGCATTCTTAAAATTTTCTGCTATTCTTTCGAAAACCCATATCATGGCATCCTTAGAACTGTCTTGAGATAAGGGCCAGCCGTGCTGACTTCCAGGCAGCGAACCTGGTGGATGACCCGGATATCGGGCTGGAGCACTTAATGCTCCATTAACGACCTCCGCCCCACACCACTCTGCATATTTAATGGCCTGATTTATTTTTTTTACATTTGCCGGACCATTTTTTGCGTCCGTCAAAGTACCACCAGACCTAATTGCTCCAATTTTTAAACCCTGATCGTTCACTTTTTTTGCAAAGGTTCCAATTTCTCCCTTTGGATTTCCAAGTTTGTTAAATACCTCAAAACCGACTTCTATGGCGTCAAAACCCATTGATTTAACCTTACTCAAAAAATCATCTGTATAATTCTCAACGGAAAGGTTCCAACTATCGACTGATTGAGGATACAAAGCAAAACGTCGGTGAGCGTAACAAAACCTCATATTTTTTTCCTTTTACTTGCTAGAATCATAGTCTGTTTAGAGGAGTGTAACACCATAATTAGCCATCAAAACAAAATATCACTATGAAAATTATTAATTTGAATGTTTACGTAACGAAAACCGAGCCAAATGCGCGCTCATGGATATTCGTAGAAATACAAACTGACGAAGGTATAACAGGAGTTGGGGAATGTACCAATTCGGGAGGCGGCGGAGCTTTGGTAATAGCCCAGGCTTTAAATTTGCTAAAAGAAACACTGGAAGGACAAGATTTCTCAGATGGCCTCATAGGACAAGATCCAGGTCACATAGATAGCATTTGGCATCAAATATTCAGACGTTTCACAACTTTAGGTTCCAGAGGATTCGCCACAACACTGGCTAGCGGGATCGATATGGCTCTATGGGATATAAAAGGAAAAGCCCTTAATAAACCGGTGTATGACTTACTCGGAGGTCCTATGCGTGAAACAGTGCCCGTATATTCTCACCTTTCACCAATTGATGACATAAAAAAATGTGTAGAAGACGCTAAAAGACAAGTTGCCGCCGGTTATTCAGCGCTGAAACTAGATCCTTTTTCACCAGAAATGAGCCGTATCCACAGAAGATATATAGATGGAAAAATATCACCTTCAGCAGCAGCATATGCCGAAGATTTGATGTCTGCTATTAGAGCTGAGGTAGGTATCGATACGGAACTTATGATAGACGCACATGGTAATTTTGATGTTTCTACCGCTACAAATTTGTGTAGGAGAATGGAAAAATTCGATTTAACATGGTTTGAAGAACCACTACAACCTGAAAGTCTGGATGCTCACAGGCAATTAAGAAACAACACAGATATAAATTTATGTATAGGGGAAAGAAAATATACTAGATGGGATTTTGCTCCATACCTTCAGGAAGGACTTGTGAATTACATCATGCCTGATATCTGTTGGACCGGAGGTATATCCGAAATGAAACGGATAGCCATCCTGGCCGAAACTTACTACGTGCCCATAAGCCCGCATGATGCATCAGGGCCCATTAACGTTATTTCCGGCGCTCATGTACTGATGAATGTTCCAAACATATACAGATTGGAAATGAGCGATCACTCTATAAACGCGTATAACGCTGTTATTACAGAAAATTTGGATATCAAAGATGGCTACATTACCCTTCCGGACAAGCCAGGGCTCGGAATTGATTTGGATTACGATTTTATATTAGGTCACCCTGATCCAGATTGGGTAAAAGTTAACTCGTAAACTGAAAAATTTTGTTTTCATTGTACAGATACAGTAAAGACAAACTTATTACACAGCGTAATCGATGTTTGATTTGAGAATTGCATTAATTAGTACTGGTACCTCCTTATTCTGGATTTCTCTGTACCTGTATTCTCCAGTGTTATCAATACACGCGAAGTCACTAGGCGGTACCCTTCCAATGATAGGTTTAATAGTGGCGTCCTACGCGTTTGGACAAATTATCTTTCGAATTCCAATCGGAATTTATGCAGATAAATTTGGGCGGAAGCCATTTGTCGTATCATCCCTAGTATTAAGCTCATTAGGAGGAATATGGTTAGGATTTTCTACAGATCCTTGGTCTATGTTTGCTGCTAGGACCATAACAGGTATCGCAGCGGCTGGTTGGGTTGCTATTAGCGTAATGTATGCCTCTTTTTTTCGTGAAGATAATTCCACAAAAACAATGGCCAAGGTAATGAGCATAAACTCGGTTTCGATTTTAGGTGCTACATCTGTTGGAGGATTGATGGCTGACTTTATGGGAACTAGTTCAACATTTTTTGCAGCGGGTATCCTGGCCGCAATAGGTGCATTCATTGTCGCCTTAATTTCCGAGCCCGAATATGGAAAAAGAAATCACAGATTTAAACAATCATTAAATACCATAAAATCACCATCATTGATAAAAGTGTCGTTAGTAGCGATAACATTACAGTTCGTCACTTTTGGTGTCACTTTTGGCTTTTTACCGATCTTTGCCGAAAATTTAGGTGCATCAAAATCAGACTTGGGATTTATGACCACAGCTGGGTTAACAACTGCGCTTATTTTTACTGTTATTTGCCCGTGGATAACCAAAAAGATAGGACTGAAAAACGCTCTTTACATTGCATCAATATTTTCAATTATTTCCCTTGCTTCAATACCTTTCGTTGAATCTCACTACTTGTTGATACCGATCCAAAGCTTAAACGGCGTGGGCAGAGGTTTAATGAACACAATTTTGATAAGCCTAGCTATAAGAGCGGCATCTCCGGATTTAAGAGCTACGGCTATGGGAACTTATCAGGCGATATACGCATTGGGTATGATGTTAGGACCATCAATTTCTGGGATAATTGCATCAATATATGGAATTCCAATAGTATTCTGGTTTGGTGTGTTGGTAACCATTCTTGGTCTAGTGGTCATTTCCAGTTTAAAAGTACAAAAAGATCAACGTCATTAGGCGTAAAACAAGAGGAGATCAAAAATGCAAGATTACAATAAACTTTCAGAAATATCCCATGAATGGAGAAATTGGTACTATGATGGAGAACCCAAGCTCCCAATTGTAGCTGAACCAGTTAATGATGCTTTCGAACTAATCAACGCGACTTTATTTGGACATATTTATCAAAGGGATTCCCTACCCGGTAAAATAAGATCGATATGTACGATAGCTGCATTAGTAGCGCTAGACAAACCCAATCAATTACCTGGGCATATCACAGGAGCTCTCAACTATGGGTGGGAAAAAATTCAAATCATTGAAATCATCACCCAAATGTTATTTTACGGAGGATACCCAGCTTCAGTTAATGCGCTCAACGCTGCTGAAAAAACTTTTCAAGAATATGACAAAAAGCATCCATGTAACAAAACAAAAACCAATTAAACAATTTTATGTACCCTTAGAATTGATAACACAAAAACGTGATTGGAGCTTCATATGAAACAAGATGGGATGCGGAGTGAATCAGATTCGATGGGAAAATTGGAGGTGCCCCATGCCGCGTATTATGGTGGTAATACTCGAAGAGCCGAGCTAAATTTCCCAATTAGCGATCTCAGATTTGGCCGCTCATTCATAAAAGCGATAGGTCAAATAAAACAAGCTTCCGCCAAGGTTAATAAAGAACTGAATACTCTCGACCCACACATCGCCGACATCATTATTGACGCGGCCGAAAGAGTGATGAATGGGGAGTTCGACCAGGAATTCGTGGTAGACATATTCCAAACCGGATCGGGAACCTCTACAAATATGAACGCTAACGAAGTGATCGCCAACGTAGGAATAGAATCTTTGGGCGGAATATTAGGTTCGAAGAACCCTATACACCCTAATGATCATGTCAACAAGGGCCAATCGTCGAACGACGTGATACCAACCACGATCCACCTCGCTGCAGCCGGTGCAATTAAAAACGACCTTATACCCGCCATGGAACAGTTGGAACAATCATTCCAAGAAAAATCCAAAGAATTCTGGGAAATAGTAAAAACTGGGCGTACGCACCTGCAAGATGCTACTCCTATACGGCTAGGGCAAGAGTTTCTTGGGTACAAAGGGCAGATGACTAATGGTATTGAACGAGCAAAAAAAGCTCTTGATGAATTATGCGTATTACCACTTGGGGGGACGGCAGTTGGGACCGGGATTGGAATGCATCCGAAATTTGCTTTTAAGGTCATCGAACAATTAAAAAATATGACAGGTTTAAATCTTTCGGAAACGAAGAATCATTTTCAAGCTCAGAGCACCGTAGACAATTGTGTCGCCGCTTCCGGAGAAATCAAGACAATTGCAGTTAGCTTGATGAAAATAGCAAATGATATTAGATGGCTTGGATCCGGACCTCGTGCAGGTTTGGGAGAAATAAGCATCCCAGAGGTCCAACCAGGATCATCAATTATGCCAGGTAAAGTAAACCCCGTTATAGCTGAATCGGTGACGATGGTTTGTGCCCAAATTATTGGCAACGACAATACGATCACGATTGCTGGGCAATCGGGAAATTTCGAACTTAACGTTATGATGCCGGTTACAGCTTACAATCTCTTGCAATCAATAGATTTATTGAGCAAGTCTTGCAGCAATTTTTCTACCCAATGCGTTGATGGATTAAAAGAAACCGAAAAAGGACCAAATATGGTGTTAGAAGGTTTGGCAATATGCACCGCCCTAGTTCCCATAATAGGTTACGATAAGGCAGCTGATATTGCCCACGAAGCCGCCAAAACTGGGGAAACCATAAAACAAGTCGCATCACGAAGAACTGATATTGATAAAATCGAACTGGATAGAATACTTGACCCTATTAAAATGACTGAATCAGATTAATTTAAAACGGAGGAAATCTTTTTGGATATCGAGAAAAAACTTATCGAACTCAATATAACCCTGCCCAACACCCCTAAACCAATTGCTAATTATGTACCAAGTAAAAAATCTGGAAATTTAATTTTCCTATCCGGACAAGGCCCCAGAACACCTGATGGAGACTTTATATCAGGAAAAGTTGGTGTTGATATAAGTGTTGATGAAGCTTACGACGCTGCCCGTATGGTCGGAATTCAATTATTGTCAGCATTAAAATCTGAAATAACAGACCTGAACAACGTAAAACAAATTATTAAACTCCTAGGTATGGTTAACGCAATCGACAGTTTTAAAGACCATCCAAATGTAATTAACGGATGTTCTGATTTGTTGGTCGAAGTTTTCGGAGAAAAGGGAAAACACGCTAGGTCCGCGGTAGGCGTTGCAAGTTTGCCCAATCAGATACCTGTTGAAATTGAAATGATTGTTGAAGTTGAATAAGGGTTCTTTTAAAACCTTATGTTCGATAAACAACATTTTCACATTAAATCTAAAATCCAATAATCTCACAAATACTTCAAGTTTCCATTTCAATTCGATGGGAATTTATTTGGGACTTAATGAATTATTGGTCCGACCACTTTCAACATTTCACATAGGTTTATTAATTGGATAAATCAGCAAAAAGTACACTGAAATCGCTGATATGGACGGTCTATTTTCCTTCATTTCTCTTAGCTATTGGCCAAGGTATAATGATTCCGGTTCTCCCTCTTCATGCACGTGAAACAATGGGAGCTAATGAACTCATGATAGGAATGGTGGTCGCAGCCAGGCATCTTGGAACAATGGGTTTTGATATCCCCGCAGGGGTTCTTATATCTATGTTTGGACTAAGAAAAACCATGATTTCTGGTATAGTGCTTTTCGCAATAGCTGCAATAGGCACAGCACTAAGCCCCAATTTGTTTCTACTTATTATGTGCAGGTTACTAGCAGGGGTTAGCTACTCTTTTTGGAGTATTTCAAGACACTCTTATATAGCTATTAACGTACCCTATTCGATCAGGGGAAGATCCTTATCTTTTTTTGGTGGAGTTTTCAGAATAGGAACTATAATAGGTCCGTTATTAGGCGGTGTTTTAGCAGAATACGTGAATATTCGTACTCCATTTTTTGCCCAGGCCGTACTAGCAATTATTACCCTAATAGTTGTATTGATTACTAGCAGAACAATATCCGACGAAAATATCAAACATGAAGAAAACAGTTCAGTAAACAACCTTAGAAGTACCTTTTTATTGCATAAAAGGGATTTTGCCAGCATAGGTCTTATGGCAGTGGCGTTACAATTCGTAAGGTCTGCGAGAGAATTTATTATTCCCGTTTTGGGTGATGATATGGGTTTGAGAAAAGATGAGATAGGATTTATAACAACCTTATCGTTTTCAATAGATGCAATGATGTTCCCAATCGCTGGAATTGTAATGGACAAGTACGGGAGAAAATGGTCGGGAATACCCGCATTCTTTCTAATGGGACTGTCAATGATGATAGTCCCATTTACGTCGACCTATTATATGTTAACCATCGTCGGACTACTCGCTGGTATGGGGAACGGTGTATCTAGTGGTTTGGTATTAACAATAGGATCAGATTTAGCTCCGAAAAAGGGACCTAGCAAATTTCTGGGATTTTGGCGATTTATTACAGATTCTGGACATGCCGTCGCCCCAATGGGTTTAGGATGGGTCGCCGCATCATATACTCTGGGATTAGCTTCCCTACTATTTTCAAGTATCGCAGGATTAGGAATAATTATGCTTTTACTTTTTGTTAAAGAACCATCAGAAAAATAGTTTGATGAGATTAAGATTAATGTTAATCGAAAATTACATATTAGAATTCAACAACTTAATAAGACCCCTTAGACAAACAGAATCAGCTTCTGGATCCCTTCCATCAACCCAATCTTTGTGCTCTGCGGACATTCCTTCTACTGCCCCATGTTCTACAGTTGTTTTTACCCATCTGTAAGCTTCTTCAATTGTGGGTAGAAGATTTTTACCGGTTTTTATCGAAAGATCAGCAACTAAACCATATCCTCCCCAATTAGAACAACTCGATATTATTAGTTCAGTTGTAGTAGTAACACAAGGATTGTCAGGCAGGTTTTTGAAACCTGGTATTACAGTTTTTAAGTTGCCCATACCAATCTCATTTCCCCCATCACCAATACCTATCGATCGAGGGTGTTGATCAAATAGGTGATCTATCTTTGCATTATAAGGAGAAATATCAACACCTTTCCAGTTTCTATATGTACCATCCCCAACAAGACCAGCTCTTTCAATCGAAATGAGCGCCCCAACATTTCTCTCGGACAACAAATTCTTGGCAAACTCGGCAGATTCACGATGATTAGTGATAGGAAACTCTATTACTTCCGTTTCGTCTGAAATAGCTTTCACTATCTCGTAAGAATATTTATCCGTTACCAAAGAAGTTGAAAATCCAAGTGTTTTTAGGGCATTTGACATAGCCACAGCACCTGGAGGACCGTCAGTTTCAGAAGCATTAGCGTCGATGATATAAAAACCCGTAATTATCATTATTTCACCCTGGGTTTTTAGCAACAAATTTGATGAAGAATCAATGTAATTTTTCTTCATATGGGGACTGAGGGCAGTCATCCCTCGAAAATCATCTTGAAGAACAATCGATTCTATAATTTTAGAAATTTCTTTTTTAGGGGCGTCCATTAAAATGCCGCCATATCTTCATCTTGTATGTCCGTTACAAACATATGTCCAGGATCATGAGTATACATAATATTTGGTTTACTATTTAGCGCTACAGCCTGCGGAGTCACTCCACAGGCCCAAAATACAGGTACATCATCAGGATTTAAGGGAATATACGGGTCACCATAATCGGGGTTCGATAAATCAGATATACCAATTTTACCAGGGTCCCCAACATGTACCGGGGCACCATGCACTGATGGGAAACGTGACGTCGATTGTACACATCGTACGACCTTATCAGATGGGATCCACCTTTGGGTAACAACCAAAGGTCCTGAAAATTTGCCTGAAGGAACTGTATCAATATCAGTAATAAACATTGGTACATTTTTGCCTTCTGAGTAATATGGCAGTTTGATCCCATTTCGAATTAATGCGTGTTCGAAAGTAAAGCTACAGCCCAGAAGAAAAGTTACTAAATTTTGATTCCAGTATTGCGTTAAATCGCTCTCATTGGCTACTATTTCTCCATCACGATAAATAAGGTATTTTGGAACATCTGTACGGATATCTGACCCTGGAGCCGATAATTCAGCTTCATGTTTACCATCGTCCATAACTTCAATTACTGGACATGGTTTAGGGTTTCTTTGGCAAAAGATCAAAAAATCTAGTGCGTCAGATTTGTCCAATATCACCACATTGGTCTGAATATAATCTGGAGCCTGTCCTGCCGTAGGCCCAGAAAAACCTTGTTTCCTACATGCCATCCTAACGTCCATCCCAGTTTTATACAATTTCAATCTAATCTCCAAAATAGTTGTTGTTTCTGATAATCAAAATAAACCATATAATTGAAATTCTCATTCTATTCACATATATCAAATCTTCAGGAAGATAACACAATGAAAATAACTAGAATTGATCAATTTTCACCCCGTCCCCGTACAAGACTTATAAGAATAGTAACGGATTCAAATATTGATGGCTGGGCAGAGAGCACACTTGAGGGTAAGCCCAAATCAGTACCAGCCACTATAGAAGAATATTCACAATATTTGATAGGGAAAAATCCATTGGATATTGAAAAACACTGGCAACAAATGTACAGGTCTTCATTCTTCCGTGGAGGAGCTCACAATATGAGCGCGATAGCCGCGATAGATGCAGCCTTGTGGGACATCTCGGGCAAATATTACGGAATACCAAGTTATAAATTAATGGGAGGAAACGTTAGAGACAGAATAAGGGTTTACGGGCATTGGGGATTAAAAGATTTGTCTGATGAGTCAAAAATTGAATCCAAAAAACGGCTAGAAAAATTATCCAAGTTAGGATATACAGCTTATAAATCTGGTCCATCCGGATTTTGGAGAGCCCATGAACCACCTTCCAGAATCGATAAATTCGTGGAAACCGCCTACACCATGAGGGATTGGGTCGGACCGGACATAGAACTATCTTTCGATTTCCACGGAAAGATGACACCAGGGCTGGCCATAGAATTATGTAATGAAATAAAGGGCATGAGACCGATGTTTGTCGAAGAGCCTGTACCGCAAGAAAATGCAGATGCCCTGAAACTTGTGTCTGATCATGTTCCTTTCCCCATAGCTACAGGAGAACGGTTGCTTAGTAGATGGGAATTTCGCAATGTTATAGAGAAGCAAGCTGCCTCTCTGCTGCAACCTGATGTAGCCCACTGTGGCGGACCATCGGAACTGAGAAAAATAGCAAGCTTTGCGGAAATTTATTATCAACACATAATGCCTCATTGCGCTATTGGTCCGATTGCCCTAGCCGCCTGTATGATGGTGGATGCGGTAACTCCAAATTTCCTGATTCAAGAGCAGGTCGATCAATCACTAGGAAACGGGCTATTAAAACAAGACTGGAAAATCAAAGACGGACATATAGAACTATGGGAAACGCCTGGGCTAGGATTCGAAGTTGAAGAAAAAGAAGTAGAAGCCACGTATGAAGGATTCGAATACGGATACCACGGGGAACTAGGAGGTGAAACCTATTACGAAAATGACAATTCAGTAGCAGACTGGTAGAACTTAATTAAGTGTCGCCCCTCCATTAACGTTGATAGCTTGACCCGTGATTTCACTTGAGTCATCCGACGCCAAAAACGCTACCGATTTACCTATATCCTCAGGAGTTTGGGGTCTACCAAGTGACATTGTAGCTTTGGATAGTTGAATAAATATTTCTTCAGTAGACATGTCCCGATAATCGCTGTTATTCGTCTTATGGTTTATCGCTATGGCTTCCCACATTGGCGTCCATAACCTGCCAGGGCAAACAGCATTAACATTGATATTATGTTGCCCCAATTCTATAGATAAGAGGTGCATAAACTGTATAACCGCCGCTTTGGAAACCATATAAGGTTGTTGAACTGTCCCGCGGCCTTTTTCCGCAACACCCCTAGGTTTCCGACCTCCATGCGACGCTATTATGACAATTTTGCCGGATTTACGAGATATCATGTGACCTTTAACCTCTTCCACAGTGTTTGATACTCCTCGTACATTGACCTCCCAAGTAACGTCCCAATCTTCATCGACAGAATCAATACGTTTATTAAAGCCCTGAGCACCAATCACTCCCGCATTCGGCACACATATATCAATTTTCCCGTACTTTTCAATAGTTTCATTTACGAAGGTACTTATAGAAGATTTATCGGTTACATCTACAGCACCAGTTATCATGTCACCACCTATGGATTGAACGTATGTTTCCAAGTCAAGTAAATCTTTTTGTGCAATGTCTGAAACAGCTATTTTTGCCCCTCGTCTAGAAAGCACCTCTGCAATACCTCGCCCTATACCACGGCCTGCGCCTGTTATAAATGCTACAGATCCGTTCAAGTCAGTCGTCGTTGTCATAAAATTGCTCCAAAAAATAAACAAATATGTTTTACGGTGAATATAACATGATTATACGTAAATGAAGCAATTACAATTGAATCAATAAACCAAAATTTTATAAATTAGGATCAGTAATTTGCCAGAGTATGTGACAGACAACACTACCTTAGAATCTTTAGTTTCACTTGCAAAAAGAAGGGGATTTATATTTCAAAGTTCCGAAATATATGGAGGGTTGGGCAGTGTTTGGGACTATGGACCGGTTGGGGTTGAACTAAAACGAAATATAAAAGAACTATGGTGGAAATCCTTCGTACGCGATAGAGAAGATATAGTGGGTATGGACGCTTCGATCCTGATGCACCCCTCAGTGTGGGAAGCATCTGGTCATCTCGATAATTTTTCCGACCCATTAGTACAATGTGGATCATGTGATCGAAGATTCAGGGAAACCAATGTAAAAGATAAAACATGTCCGGAATGCGGTGGAACTTTAGGCGATTCCCGTCAATTTAATTTAATGTTTAAAACATTTATGGGACCTCTTGAAAACACATCATCGGTTGTTTACATGCGCCCAGAAACTGCTCAAGCCATGTTCGTTAACTTTGATAATGTACAAACCACGTCAAGAAAAAAAATACCATTTGGGATAGCTCAAATTGGTAAATCATTTAGAAACGAAATAACACCTGGAAATTTTACTTATAGAACCAGAGAATTTGAACAAATGGAAATGGAATTCTTTTGTGAACCGGAAACCGACGAAAAATGGTACAAATATTGGACCGAGTTCTCAAGAAATTGGTTTACTTCGCACGGAATAAGAGAATCAAAAATTAGAATAAGAAAACACACGAAGAAAGAATTACCCCACTATTCTAAAGCATCATCAGATATAGAATTCAATTTTCCATGGGGATGGGGAGAACTTGAAACAATATCAAATCGATCAGATTTCGATTTGATATCCCACTCGAAAAAGAGCGGACGTGACCTATCATATTTTGACCCTGACAAAAATAAACGCTATACGCCTTACGTAGTTGAGCCCGCTATGGGTGCTGATAGATCGGCGTTGGCGTTTTTGTCTGACGCATATGACGAAGAAGGTACTGGAAAACAAAAGCGCACTGTTTTACGATTTCATCCGGATATCGCTCCCTTTCAGGTAGCGGTACTTCCCCTTTCCAGAAATGATTCTCTCGTCCCTACAGCAAGGTCTATATACAAATCATTGATTACCAAATTTAATACACAATACGACGATTCCCAAAGCATCGGCCGTAGATATAGACGCCAAGATGAAATAGGCACACCGTTATGTGTCACCATAGATTTCGACACGATCCAAAAAGACAACTCTGTAACCATTAGAGACAGGGATGATATGGGCCAAATACGAGTTGATAAAGAAAAAATAGTTGAAGCAATCAACGATCGTATTACGAGGTTAAAAAAATCATATAACCCGAAGTAATAATGTTTCGTAACATCTTGAACTATACAGCCATTGGTTTTTTACTTTTTTGTTCCACCACCTGTTATTACAATAAAAACTTAGGTGAACAACCTTTACCACATCAAATAGAGCCATCACCATCCGTTATCAAGGGTCAAACTATTCAAGGGGATTATTATGACAGTAATGATTTCCAAAACAAACCCATGGTATTAAACTTCTGGTTTCCTTCATGTCCGCCGTGCACGATGGAACTAAAAACAATCGAGAAAATATATCGCGCACATAATAATTCCATAGAAGTTATAGGAATAATGCTCTTAGGTTTAGACACTCAAGAAGACGGTAAGCAATTTTTAGAAAAAAATAAAATCACTTTCCCTACTATTCCAGACACACATGGAATAATAAACACCTTCGAAGTTACGTCATTTCCAACAACAATCTTCCTTGATAGTAATCATCACGTAAAAGACTCTTGGGTAGGCATAATTGATGAAAACACGCTAGAAGAAAAAATCTTGAACTTCAAATAGAGACACTGTTATGTTAACAGAAACAAGTGAATACGTTATGGTAATCGCCCGTTGGGGCCACATATTAGGTGCAAGTACCTGGTTGGGCATTAGTCTAACTTATGCTGTGGTTATCGCTCCGCTAAGATTATCTCTTCAATCCCATGAAGAACTATTTAAAACCATAAATATACGTTATAAAGAAATTGTGGATTTATCCGTCATAATCATTTTTATATCTGGTTTAATAATGACTTTTGATAGACTCACCGGTTTACCTCCACCGACAACATGGACAATCCTCCTCGGTTCAAAGGTGATATTAGCAATATTAATGGTGTATCTCATTTGGAATGCCAGGCGAAATAGATCATTAAAATCATCCAATTTTATAATGAATCGCCTAGGAAGGATTTTTGGTTACAATGCCACAATAATTTTAGGTGTCGTGATTTTTTTACTGGCCTCATGGATGAGAACAGTTTTAGAGATTGGCCTTTAACTTTCTCAGACGACTATACGGTAGTTTCTTTGACAGGTCCATCATCGATAAACCTATTTGAGGATGCTTAAGTCTTGGGGCAATCTCAGCCATAGGAACCATCACAAATGGTCGCAAATGCATCTGATCATGTGGGATTGTCAAACTATTTGAATCGATCACCATATCACCGTAAATCAGTATATCGATATCGATTTTACGGGGTTTTTTGAGTCCTTTTTCACTTCTGCCCAATTCTATTTCTATTTCAGTTAAACGCTTCCATAAATCTATTGGATTAACGTCAGTTTCAATTCGCAATACCATATTGAGATAATCGCCATGGTTATTATCAACCATCCAAGGCTCAGAAACATAAAGGGAACTGCGACCAGTAATATTACAAATACACGATATTTTTTCAATGGCCTTGGCCAAATGGAATTCTCTTTTTCCTTGATTCGAACCGAGACCAATATATGCACAATGTGACTCTTTTTTTATCATGTGATTATCGAACTAGAACGTCTGACATTTTGCATACTCGCGCCATTATTTTTACATCATGAACTCTTACGATATCTACTCCTTGGGTTATGGCGTAACAAACCGATGCAGCAGTACCTTCAATCCTTTCTTCAACCGGCGAATCTATTACTGAAGAAATGAATGATTTCCTAGATGTACCTACGAGTACAGGAAATCCCAAATCGTTCTTTAGTTTTGATATGTTGCGTAATAGTTCAATAGATTCCGCTGCATTCTTACCAAAACCAATACCAGGATCTACTATAATTTTGTCTTCATTGACACCGTGGGCAACAGCCTTTTCAATCGCCTTGTTTAAATCAAATATTACAGAATTCACTACATCATTTTGAGATTTAGTCTGTGTATGACTGATGATCAAATAGGTACCGTGATTTACAGCAACTTCAGCCATATTGGGATCCGATAACATTGAAACATCATTAATGATAGAAGCACCCAACTCACACGCTTTGTTAGCGACGTTGGCCTTCATCGTATCAATTGATACTGGTATTTCGAAATTATCGACGGCTATTTTTATCGCAGACGATATCCTATCAATTTCATCAGTATCAGATATAGGCCTACTATCTGGATACAACGAGCGTGGACGCGTGGATTCACCTCCTACATCTATAACGTCAGCCCCATCTTCCACGAAAGATTCCAGTTTGTTGAAAATTATTTTATTGATGTCCCCCGACTCAGTTAAGATCCCATCTCCCGAAAAAGAATCAGGGGTAACATTCAAAATGGCCATCACGTGAGTTTTATTACCAAAAAACATCAGTTTTTCCAAAAATAACGCGTATATAACTTACTCTGCATAATTTACGGTGAGACACTATAAAATATACATCTTTTTATTTGTTTTGTTGAAAATTTGTTTAGAATGCTGCAAAAACGGGCGGCATTTTAAAAGAATATTATACGTGGATAAAAAAATGACAACTAGACATTATGGAATATTCAAACATGGCTGATGATGACGTAAAAAAAACTTTAGACGAACTGAAATCTAAACGTAAGGATGCTTTGTTAGGCGGTGGATTAAAAAAAATTGAATCTCAACACCAAAAAAACAAGCTTACCGCAAGGGAACGTCTACAAAAACTGTTCGATAGTAATACTTTCAACGAAATTGATCAATTTGCAGTTCACCAATCGAATGACTTAGGCCTAGACAAACAGAAGTTTTTAGGGGATTCAGTTGTAACTGGTTTCGGTCTGATCGACGGGCGTAAGGTGTTTGCATACGCTCAGGATTTCACTGTTCTTGGTGGATCCTTATCATATGTTGCATCAAAAAAAATATGTAAAATCATGGACCAAGCTTCAAAAATCGGTTGCCCGATAATAGGTATAAATGATTCCGGTGGGGCGAGAATACAGGAAGGGATAGATTCTTTGGCGGGTTATGCTGAGATTTTCAAGCGAAACACCCTTCTTTCTGGAGTAGTTCCTCAGATTAGTATAATTGCTGGACCAGCAGCCGGTGGAGCAGTATATTCCCCCGCGATCACTGACTTTATTTTTATGGTTGACGGTATAGGGCAAATGTACATAACCGGACCTGACGTAGTAAAAGCGGTTACCGGAGAAAATATTTCTCACGAAGAACTTGGAGGATCAACTACACATTCAGTAAAAAGTGGAGTTGCCCATTTCCGTTCACCTTCTGAAAACGAGTGTTACAGTAAAGTCCGTACCCTTCTTTCTTATTTACCTTCCAATAATTCTGAAAATCCACCCAATGTCAAAATGACGGACACTACAAAATTGGATGACACAATCAGAAACATTATTCCGCCAAATAGTAATCAACCATACGATGTATTAGACGTTATCAATAAAATTACTGACCAAAATAGTTTTTTCGAAATACACAGTGAATTCGCCAAAAATATCGTCGTCGGATTAGGTAGATTGGACGGTTACGCTGTAGGAATTGTGGCAAATCAACCCGCTCAAATGGCAGGAATGCTCGATATAGACGCTTCAGATAAAGCGTCTAGGTTTGTGAGGTTTTGTGATGCTTTTAACATACCATTAGTCACTCTAGTAGACGTTCCGGGTTTTATGCCAGGATTACATCAAGAATTTGGAGGGATAATCAGACATGGAGCTAAATTACTTTACGCGTACGCGGAAGCAACTGTCCCAAAGCTTTCTGTGATATTAAGGAAAGCTTATGGTGGTGCATTTATCGTAATGAGCTCTAAAGGATTAAGATCTGATGTCAATTTGGCTTGGCCTACTGCTGAAATAGCCGTAATGGGCCCCGAAGGTGCCGTTAATGTCGTATCCCGCCGTGAAATATCAAAACACGAAAACCCCGAGGTAAAACGCGCTGAGCTTGTAAGCGAATATAGGACAAAATTCTCGAACCCGTATGTTGCCGCCGGTCGAGGTTATATTGATGATGTAATAGACCCAGCCGAAACCAAAATAAAACTATCTACCAATTTGAAAATGTTGCAAACCAAAATAGACAGTATTCCTCCGAAAAAACATGGAAACATCCCACTCTAAAAAAAATAAGTCCGACAAAGAAAATTATAAGAACATCGTAGAAGAAGAAGCGTTCGTAAACTCTATGGCAACGATGGCACGGGAAGTCTGGAAGTTTCATGACCGTTTTGGACTAGGCTCAGGTAGACACAGACATTTAGAAGCAACGGAAATTCTCACAAAGAGAAAAAATATTCTGGACGAAGAGTTAAACGAGATGGAAATCGAGATCACATCCAATAAACAGTATGAAACATTATTGGAATTAGCTGATGTTTTGTTTGTGGTTATGGGACACGTCGAATCAACGGGAAAAGCAGGAATCGACGCGGTAGAATCCGTAACAAAAAAAAATTCTCAAAAGACTATCGAAAAATATACAATCAGGAAAGATACCGGAAAACTTTTGCCTGTAGCTGGAAAACCCCATAAGTGGAAATAACTAAAAGAATTACAAAACCGATTAAGGATCGTGATGATTAAAAAAGAAACTATTTCGAATGCTAAAGAACATTTCGGCAAAATATTACAGCAACAAGCCAACAGAATTGAACGCATTAAAAATGAATCTGATTTCATCGCCTACAAATCGTTGGATGAGTTAACTATCGGTATCATCGGCGGTGATGGAATAGGGCCCGCTATTACTCAAGTGGGTTATCAGGTTTTGAAAAATCTATTACATGAAGAAATTAGTTCTGGCCGAATAAAATTCAAAATTATTGAAGGTCTCACTATAGAAAATCGGGCTAAACATCTACAGGCAATTCCTGATGCAGTCCTTGAGCAAATAAAGCAATGCCACGTGACATTAAAGGGTCCAACGACTACGCCCGAAAAAGGAGATTCTTGGCCTAATATAGAATCGGCCAACGTCGCTTTGAGAAAGTCTCTTGATCTTTTCGCTAATGTACGACCAGTCCGAATACCCTCAGAAAAAATAGACTGGACTTTCTTTAGGGAAAACACTGAAGATTTGTACGCTTTAGGTTCTCAAGGTATTGATATTAACGATGATTTCTCCATTGATTTTAGATTGATATCTTCTCCGGGATCTCGGCGAATTATAAAAGCTGCATTTGAACACGCGAAACGTACAAATAAAACAAGAGTAACTGTGGTTACAAAGGCAAACATTGTTAAATCTGGAGATGGAAGGTTTTTACAGGTAGCTGAAACCGTGGCGAAAAATTACCCAGGAATTACCATGGATGGTTGGTACATTGATATTATGACTGCCAAACTACTGGATAAATCAAGGCGTTCCGATTTTCAAGTTTTGGTAATGCCAAACCTCTATGGCGATATATTGACAGATGAAGCCGCAGAAATACAGGGAGGGGTGGGAACTGCCGGTTCTGCAAACATCGGAACAAAATACGCTATGTTTGAAGCAATTCATGGATCAGCTCCAAGAATGGTAAAAGAGAAACGAGACCAATACGCCGATCCGTCTTCAGTTTTAAAAGCGGCAGGTCTTATGTTGTCACATTTAGGTTACACCGATTTGGGTACCAAAGTTGATATGGCTTTAGAAATTTGCGGACAGTACGAGCGAAAATTCGAAATCACTGGCCGTGATACGGGTGTCACAGGCAAAGAATATGGAGACTATGTACTTGAAACGATTGTTGCCAAAGACATAGAGGATAAATGGAACGCATACGTTGATATCTAAAGTAAGTTCCGTAATGAGAAGTTAATTTAGTAAAGTTTAAGTTTATTGATAAGGATACACAGGTGAAGTTCAAAGTTTCAATTATCGGAGCAGGAAATGTCGGAGCTACAACAGCTCAAAGAATATACGAAAAAGGTTACGCAGATGTGGTTCTTTTAGACGTAGTTGAAGGAATGCCACAAGGGAAATCTCTCGATATACTCGAATCTGGACCAATCATAGGAACGGACGCAAAAATAATTGGTTCAAATAAATATCAAACAACTGCCGACTCAAATGTTGTCATTATCACCGCAGGTATAGCCCGGAAACCAGGAATGAGCAGAGATGATTTATTAATGACAAATATGAAAATAGTAAGCGATGTCACTCAAAAAGTAGTCACATTTTCTCCAAATTCTATCTTGATAGTCGTTTCGAACCCTCTTGATGCTATGGTTCAAGTTGCATATAACGTTTCTGGATTCTCAAAAGAAAAAGTAGTCGGGATGGCTGGAATACTCGACACTGCAAGATTTCGAACATTTTTAGCTCAAGAATTAGAGGTATCCGTAGCGAATGTACAAGCATACGTCTTGGGAGGTCATGGAGATACTATGGTCCCACTTGTAGATTCTACGAGAGTTGGGGGTATGCCAATATCGCAAGCCATTACATCAGATAGACTTCAGGAAATAATACAAAGAACCCGAGATGGGGGTGCTGAAATAGTGAAGATGCTAAAAACTGGATCGGCCTATTACGCCCCTTCTGCAGCTGTAACACAAATGGTGGAGTCAATTCTCCTAGACAAAAAAGAGATCCTTCCGTGTGCAGCTCTATTAAATGGACAATACGGTATCAATGGTTTGTTCGCTGGCGTCCCCGTTAAATTAGGGTCAAATGGTGTAGAAGAAATAGTCGAAATGGAACTCAATAAGTCAGAATTGGACGCATTAAAAAAATCAGCTGATTCAGTATCAAATTTACTTGATATTATGAACAATTTTAGTGACGATAAAAATTAGGCTTAACTAAACTTAGGGAAGTAGCAATATCTATATAGAATAACCAAAATCATATAAGCAAAGTCCTCTCCCACTACAAATCAAACACCCAAACAACCACATGATTCAGCCATAGGACATACCTATTTTTTTTGGGTAACACTGCTTATAAAATTCTTAGTTGAAACAACGTGTTTTTGTAATCCTAGTTGGGTTTCTGGAATCCCCATAGCCAAACCTACAAGTTGGGGGACGTGAATTATAGGTATATCAGCATTATCGCCTCTATTTTTCCTTCGAGCCTTGGGTTGATATCCATCCAAATTCAAATGGCACAACGGGCATGGTGTAACTATCGCATCCGCACCAGAATCTTTCGCACTGCCGGTGTGATTTGAAACCATTTTTAACGAATTTTCTTGATTTATAAATAAAATCGGAAATCCACAGCAAGCCGTTCTACCAGAATATTTTGTTACGTTGGCCCCAACTGCTCCTATTAATTGCTCCAAAGAATTTTCCCTGCCTGGGTTGTCAGTAAACTCCAAAACTTCAGAAGGTCGTACTATATAACAACCATAAAAAGGCGCGAAATTAACATCTTTTAATTCAGTTTTAAAACTCTCTTTGAGCTTTTTTATGCCTATGTCTTCTATTATTACCCAAAGCAAATGTTTGACTTTAGTTGTACCTTTGTACTCAAGTCCTTCATCCTTAAGATATCCGTTGATTTCTTCTAAATATTTCCTGTCTTTTTGAACTCGGAAATTAGCCTGGCTAATGACCCCTTGGCACGTCGAGCATATAACTAAAATAGGTAACTCTAATTTTTCAGCCAAAGCCAAAGTTCGAACGTTCAGAATGTCACCCATTTTTTCATTCTTTTCTTGCAAGACACCAGCACCTGTACACGAAGCTGTTGATAATTCTATTGTTTCAATCTGCAGACGTTCCATTACAATGGTTGCAGAATCATACAACTCGGGCGTACCCCCTCTAGCAACACAACCTGGAAAAAACGCGTATTTCACTCGTCTTCTTTCTCTACTTTCACGTAAATATTTTTAATTGCTTCTTTTTTTTCCGCTTTATGTGGGATAATTGGAGGTAATTTCCCCCTGATCAAAGCTTTAAATCCAATTGGAATCAGATCGATCAGACGGGGTATGTTAGTCCACCCTGCAGAGCTAATCGCTAAAAGGGTTTCATCAAGTCTGCCATGTTTTTTTACGGATCTGTAAAAAGTTTCAGAGTGTCTGTAACCAGGACTGTTTTTGTGCCCTAATCGGATAGCAGTTTCGCGCATCTCCATTATGCGATCCATTGGTGCCACATCTTTTGGACACACCTCAACACACTGCATACATCGAGTACAGTCCCATATTCCTCCCTCCGTATCGTTAAGATAACTTATACGCTGGGATTTTTCATCGTCTCTCGGATCCTCTACAAAACGCCATGCTTTCGCCAACGCTGCTGGTCCAATAAATTTTTTATCGACCTCCAGTACTGTGCAATCTGATACACATACGCCACACATTATACAATTCATTGATTTAAGTAAATTTTCCATTGATTCATTTGAGGCAATAAATTCACCCGTAACAGGCTCTGATTTGGGGGTGAGGTAAGGCGTTATCTCCTTAATCTTTGAAAAAAAACTGTCAACAGAAACAACCAAATCACGGATAACAGAATGGTTGGCTAGGGGCTCGATGTTCAATTCACCATCTTTTTGGATGATTTCTTCCAGACGTGTCTTGCATACCAATCTAGCGCGCCCATTTACTCGCATTCCACAAGAACCGCATATCGACGCTCTACATGCGCATCTTAAAGCTAAACTCCCATCAACTTCTTCCCTTATTTTTATTAAAGCATCTAGGATAGTGGCATTGGCATGAATACCCAATTTATAACCCTGCCACCACGATTTGTTTTCTTTAAGTTCCGGATCGTACCGCTTTACACGCATACTTACTTGCATCAATATCGCCTCTCTATGGGTTTCCACTTAGTAATCGTAACCGGTGTGGTTTCTACCCTAACACCATTTTCCGAATTGACGTCTTTAAAAACTAACGTGTGCTTTAACCAATTTTTATCGTCACGACCGGTAATATCGGTACGGAAGTGAGCTCCTCGGCTTTCTTGTCTTGTTATAGCTGCATTAACTACTGACCAGGCAATATTAACCATGTACTCTAATTCTAGAGCAAAAACAAGATCCGTATTAAAAATTTTACCTTTACGATCGATAGAAACATTCGGTATCCGATTCATTATATCTGACATATTTGCAATAGCCTTTTCCATAGAATTTTGATCTCTGAAAACCCCTACACCATTGGTCATAGACCTGGCCATGTCGTTCCTTACTGCGGCAGAACGCTCTCCGCCGTTATTCTCTATCATCCTTTGTAATCTATTACGTTCATCGGTTAAATATTTCTCGTCGATAAAAGTTTCTGAAATATCACGAACATATTTCATAGCATGGGCACCCGCTCTCCTACCGAAAACTACAGTGTCTAAAAGGGAGTTAGCACCTAGGCGGTTAGCCCCATGGACACTAACGTTGGCACACTCCCCAGCAGCATAAAGTCCATTAATAGACGTCGCACCGTCGGAGTCGGTTTTTATACCTCCCATTATGTAATGCATCCCTGGACGGATCGGAATGGGTTGTTCAGCTAAATCAACTCCCATGAATTCAACAGCTACTTCCTGTAGATAACCCAATCCAGATTCTATATGCTCTCTACCTAAGTGACGAAGGTCAAGTAACACATTACCATCAATACCACGACCTTCATCTATCTCAGTCTGTTCGGCCCTAGAGACGACATCTCTCGAGGCAAGTTCCATATAGTCAGGGGCATATTTTTCCATAAACCTTTCCCCTTTTGAATTCAGCAGGTACGCACCTTCCCCACGAGCCGCTTCTGACATCAATATACCCGTGCCTGCAAGGGTAGTAGGGTGATACTGGATCATTTCCATGTCCATGACTGGAACACCAGCATTCCATGCTAAAGCAATTCCATCTCCAGTACAGATAAGGGCATTAGTCGAAGGTTCAAAAACGCGACCAGCTCCACCCGCGGCAATTATCACTGCCTTTGCCTGAATCAGATGCAATTCTCCAGTTTTTATGTCAAGGGCAACAACTCCCTGACATCTCCCTTCAACAATAATCAGCTTTGTTACAAACCACTCCTCATAAATATTAAGACCATATTTTAATGCTTGTTCATATAAAACATGTAGAATCGCTGACCCAGTGATAGCTCCCACAAAAAAAGTTCTCGCAATTTTCTGACCACCAAATCGTCTTGTCCCTAATTTACCATCATCTCCTCGACTGAAAATAACTCCCATCCTCTCTAGTTCAATAACGGCGTCACCGGCTTCACGAGACATTATTTCCACAGCATCTTGGTCAGCCAAAAAATCAGAGCCTTTGATAGTGTCATAAGCATGATCTTCCCAGTCGTCTCCCCTATCAACTAAAGGAGCGTTTATACCGCCTTGGGCAGCATTGGAATGACTTCTAACGGGATGTACTTTAGAAATAACCGCTACATTTAATCCGTTACGAACACCTTCTACTGCCGCTCGCAGTCCAGCCAAGCCTGCCCCAATTATTAATATATCGTGCTGGTACATTCTGTTGTTATTCTGTCCCTTTTCTAAGTTGAAGCCGTTTTGACAAATCACCCCAAAACTCTTGTGGTGATTTCCGTCTCAGGAAAATCACTTTACGGTCGGATATCTTGATTTTCACATGGTCGGAATTTACCATGTCCATATCGACAAATCCATCAACATTTAAAGTTGCTTCCGACCGAGCTGCAAGTCGGAGAGTTACGGTAGAATCATGAGTTAGTATGGCTCCACCAAACTGACTCATATGTGTCGCAATCGGTTTCAGCAACATATTGTCGGATTTTGGATCAAGGACAGGCCCACCCAAAGAAAGTGCATAACCAGTGGACCCTGTCGCAGAAGAAACTACGACACCGTCACAACGATAGGTAGCTAAATGAACACCGTCTATCTCAGTAAATATTTCGATAACCCTTAAAGTTTTACCTCGCGCCAAAGTAACATCGTTTAATGCATACATAGGGTAACATCCATCCACATGTGCTTCCAACATAAATCTATACTCTCTTCTAGCTTTACCGGAAAAATACCATTCTACTCGATCAAGGACGTTATTAGCCTCAAGCTCGCTCATGAAGCCTACCCTGCCCGTATTTATCCCTAGAATAGGTATGGCGTTTTTAGAGGATTCATGGGCGACTCTAAGAATAGTACCATCACCACCAATGGCCACAAACAAATCGGCTTTGTTTATGCAGTCACTGTTTTTTGTTAGTTCGTTCTCATTTAGCTTCCAACAATCATACTCAATGCCGAATCGATCTATAATTTCACAAGCAATATCACCCGATTCAGAGTGTGATTCGTTAAAAATGATTCCAATATTTGTAAATCTATCCAACATTCAAAATCCTACATAAGTGATTCTATCGCTGTTTTTGATAGATGTATTAAAAAAGACGGAAAGATACCAAAAAACAATATACCGATTGCTCCAATTAATTGAATCGAAATACCAACTTTATCAATTGAAAATTCCGGATCTGATTCTGGAGTGTCAAACACGATTGTCTTAATCACTCTCAGATAGTAAAAAGCTCCTACAACTGTACTAATACCTCCCAAAATGGCCAACCATAAAATACCTGAATCTACCGCTGAACTAAAAACAAACAATTTACCCATAAAACCAACAGTAGCCGGCATACCAATTAACGAGAGAAATGCGATCACCATAGACACTGCTATAAGGGGCGATTTTTGCAACAATCCCTTTAATAGGTATATTTCATCATTATCCGATTTTGACAATATGGCTCCGTAAGTAAAAAATACCGTAAGATTAGTGAAAGCGTATCCAGCCAAATAATAAAGTAATCCTACTAAACCTAAACTTCCGGTTGATATTGATGCAATTCCAATTAGCATATACCCGGCCTGAGAAATACTTGAATACCCCAATAATCTTTTAAAGCTCGTCTGCCGCAACGCAATAAGGTTCCCAACAATCATAGTCAGAGCAGAAATAACAGCAAATATTGCTATCCAATATTGTATTACTCCGTCATGATTCATTGCCAATAAAAATATACGTACAACAACGGCAAAGGCTGCTGCTTTAGAGGCCACAGATACAAAGGCAACAACTATCACCGGGGCTCCTTGGTAAAAATCAGGTACCCAGCTTTGCCAAGGGACAAGAGACATTTTAAAACCAAATCCCGCAATTATGGCGACAATCGAAAACATTAAAGCAGGAGTTAATGAATCCATATTTTTCAATTCGTAAAGGATTTGATCTAAATTGGTTGATCCTGTAAGACCATACAAGATAATAAATCCATAAAGTAGCGTGGCTGTTGAAACGGAAGACATCACAAGGAATTTAACGCCAACTTCTAGCGCATATCCATTCTTTCTTATGGCTCCTAAAGCTATCAAAGGCAAGGAAGCCAACTCCAGTGAAACGTATATGGCTAAAAGATCACGGGATGAAACTAAAGCCATCATCCCAGTAAGCGATAATAACAACAATATAATCATTTCTCCTCGGTCAAAATCCATTTTGTCGAGGAGGGTTTTCATCATCAATAGCGTCGCAGCTCCGACCGGTATGATCAAAAAATAGAAAAACAGTGCAAAATGATCAACCGAAAAAGACTCTCCGAGAATTGGCGATCCTATCGGAGTATTTGTCCATCCATTCCAGAGATTCATAGAAGCCAGAAAAGAAAGAATTAAAAACACAATGCTAACGTAAATGACATGAGACACATTTCTAGTAGTTATTTCTAATAAAATAGCAATCAAAGCCCCAAGGGCTAAAAACATGATTGGTGATAATATCAGTAATTCTTGTATCGTCATATTCTCACCTAATAATTGAACCAATCCCTTTTTCTAGCATGTCAGTTATTAATCGTGGCCATACTCCAACTAGTAAAATTGGAAAACCTAATAAAACCATGGGGATCATTTCTTTCCAACCAACATCCGTTAGGTTTTTATAAACCGTTTTGGATAGACCTCCAGTTGATGGTCCTTCCCCGAAAAGCGTCCGCTGTATCATCCATAAAACGTAACCAGCAGCTAAAACCACACCAAAAGCTGCAATCATTGTTGGAACTGGCCAAACTTTAAAAGTACCAATAAATACCATTATTTCTGACACAAATCCAGATGTTCCTGGTAGTCCCAATGATGCGAGCCCAGCAATCAAGAAAAATACCGAAATAAAAGGCAGTTTTTTCCAGAGTCCTCCTAAGTGAGGGATATAACGAGTATGGGTCCTGTCATATGTTAATCCGATAGTCAAAAATGCTAATCCGGTAATGGTTCCATGGGTAAACATTTGGAGAGCAGCTCCACTTAGACCAGCAATAGCCACTTTTTGATCGACATGTGAAATGGCACTAACACCCAGTAAAACGTATCCCATATGACTAACTGAGCTGTAAGCAATTAGGCGTTTCATATCTGTTTGACGAATTGTCACCACTGCTCCAATTACTGTAGAAAAAGCCGCAATTCCAGCGATATATGGAGCCGCGTCACTAACATTGAAACTCGATGTTTGTTGAAAAAATCCTATGTTGATTCTCAATATTCCATATCCAGCCATCTTTAGAAGTACACCGGCTAGCATTATAGAAACTGCCGTAGGTGCATCGGTATGGGCGTCAGGCAACCAACTGTGCAGAGGCCAAACGGGTAGTTTTACGGCAAATGCAACGAGGAAAAAAATAAAAATTAAAGCAGCTGGGGCAATCAACGTCGAACCTGCTAACATTTCGGGAATACCCTGTTGAATCCCAATAGATGGGATTGCAACCATAGTCATAGTTGTCACAGAGGTAGACATGTATATACATAAAATCCCTATAAGTAAAAATACTCCACCCATTGCGGTAAATAGTACAAATTTCATGGCGCTGTATTGAGGTCTGCCGTTGCCCCAAATCGATATCAACATGTACATGGGGATTAATTCAAATTCAAAGAAAACAAAAAAAAGTATTAAATCTAGTGAAGTAAATACACCTAAAACGGAAGTTTCCAAAAATAAAAGCCAGAGAAAATATTCTTTTACACGAACATTAATACGCCAAGACGCAAAAGCCGCAACCATTCCGAGTAGACCAGTTAGGAGAACTAAAGGGGCACTCAGCCCATCCACTCCTAATATGTACGAAGATTTTAATGATTCTATTGGAATCCACTTTTGGTAGTAATCCACAAACTGGATACCACCGCGTTCTGTGTCATATCCGAAAAATACAACCAACGTCAAAACAAAAGTGATAGTGGCAATCCCTATTGAACTCCACCTTATCTTGTTTTCCGTCGCCTTACCACGAAATATTACTACTATAGCAATGCCGGCTAATGCTGGTAAAAATACAGTAAGAGTTAGAAGACCATTAAACACTTCTACTTACCCTGAAACCCATCTTTATAATTTCTTTTTAATTCCACAATATTAAACCTGCAACCAAAATTATCAATCCAAGGATCATAGTCCCCGTATAAACTTGCAATTGTCCAATTTGACCTGAAGATAAGAATGTCCCAACTCTGATGGTAAATTTGCCAATTAAAATATTTATATTGTCTATCCATTTAAGGTCAAAAAATTCAACTGTTCTCGAAAACCGATTGTAAAAATTCTGTCTAACCAATTTTTCTTCATAAAGAAAATCAACAAAATATTTTTTTTCCAAAAGAAAGCGAGCCTTACGGAGAACTACAGAATTATGCGGTAGAACTATGTAACGTTTGAGGTAAATAAGCGTTGCTAAAACTAGCCCAATTACAGCCATCAGGGTAGAAACGATTGCGACAACAAAATTAAATTCTGGTTTACTACCAGCATGTATCGCTAATAGGTCATTATGGAACACCAGTTGGTTTTCCAATCCCATAAAGTGAGCAAACCAATGTTTACTTACAATTAGAAGGTCTATAGGAGGATTTACAACAAACCCTATAATGACCGCCATAACTGCAAGGAAAATAACTGGTACCACCATAACTTTTGGGGCCTCTGCCAAATGGGGTGTTTCTAATGTTTCAGGAACATTCAAACCATTATCCTCTAAATCCTCTTTTTCTTTTTTCCCTCCACCCCGAAATTCTCCGTGAAACACAAGAAATATAACCCTGAACATGTAAAAAGCTGTCATCATAGCCCCAACAATGGCAAGCAATACAAGTACAAACTCTAAAGAGAAGAATGATAGGTCATGAAAAAAATGAGCTAATATTTCATCCTTAGACCAAAAACCAGATAAAGGAAAAATCCCAGCAAGGCTCAAACTAGCAATCAACATTGACCAATACGTGTAAGGCATAATTTTTTTTAAACCACCCATATACCGCATATTGAAAGTGCCCGAAGCATGGTGGACAGATCCAGCACCAAGAAAAAGGGCCGCCTTAAAAAATGCATGCGTAAACAGGTGAAAAACTGCTGGAACATAAGCACCTATTCCTAGCGCTAACATCATATAACCTAACTGGCTCACAGTGGAATATGCCAATACCCTCTTTATATCGGAAGCTACAAACCCCATAGATGCAGCTAAAATAATGGTGAAACCACCTATTAAAGAAACTAATAAAAGTACGTTTGAAGATTGTTCAAAAACAGGAAACATGCGAGCAATCAAAAATACTCCTGCAGTAACCATAGTTGCCGAATGTATCAAGGCCGACACGGACGTAGGCCCTTCCATCGCGTCTGGTAGCCATGAATGTAGTGGAAATTGGGCTGATTTCCCCACAGCGCCTGCTAGAAACCCAAGGCTCACTAAAGTCGCGACTGTAGTTGAAACATTACCACCTTCTATGGCATGGTAAATAGTTGGAATATCCAACCACGAAGGATTTTGGGAAGCCAAATAAATAATACCCAATAAAAATCCGAAATCACCAAACCGTGTCATAATAAATGCTTTCTTAGCTGCTTCAGCAGCTGACGGCCGGTTCATCCAAAAGCCGATCAGAAGATATGACGAAACTCCTACCAATTCCCAAAATATAAATAATTGAATCAAATTACGAGAAATAACAAGACCTATCATCGATGCCGTAAATAAAGACATATATGCGTAATAACGGACGTAACTGCTGTCAGATTTCATATATGCCATTCCATACACCTGAACAATTAAACTGACACCTGTTACTACCACAAGCATAATTGAGGTGAGTTGATCCAACAAAACGCCAAACTCAACTTGAAAATAACCAAACGACAACCAAGTTCTCTGGGGAAACACCACTTCACCATTGACGATCACGTGGAATAGTGACGCCAATGAAAATATAAAAGCCAAAGTTATTGACCCTACAGTTATAAATCCTGAAATTGGAGATCTCGTACCCAAGATAGGTCGAATCAAAACACCGTTAATTAAAAAACTTAATAAAGGTAAACCCAATATAGCTATCAATATGAAATCGGAATCGAACAAAATTTGCCCCACTAAAGCTTCCTAAGGATTTCATCCGCTACATGTTCACGCCCCTTAGGTACTAATAGCCTGTAATCAGACTTTTCGTTCCAATCTAGAATATTACCAGCAGGAACAATTTTCACGGGTAATCCTTCTCCTTCAAACAAGTCTCTCCACATTTCAGCTATCTGGAGATTACTCAACTTTTTGTAATCTGTCCACATTTCATATCATCCTTTTAGATCATCAATTTCAGTAATTTCTATATTCGATCTTATTCTAAAAAGTACAAAAACGATTGCTAAAGCCAAAGCCGATTCAGCTGCCGCTATGGCTATTATAAAAACTCCAAAAACCTGTCCGGACAATGCAGTATTTAAGTCAAAAGCGGTAACTATAGAATCTGAGTGCAACAAAAGAGATGCTGGCGTAAACCGGGAAAAAGCAACAGCGGCAATGACAATCGAATTAAACATTATTTCAAGGGACATAATGGTCGTTACAAAATTTCTCCGGGACAAAACACCATAAATACCGATAGAAAATAAAGCCCCAGATAGAATTAGTACGTTTTCCAGTGTCATAATTCGGTTTACCGACCAATCTTTTTGTTTCTTATGATCATCAGGCTCCCTATCAAAGTGGTTACAAGTATTAATCCCAAAATTTCAAAAGGCACCAAAAAATTAGAAATTAAGGAAGCACCTATAGCAGGAGTACTATCAATAAATATGCCCTCATTTTTAACAACATCTAATTCGCGGGCTGCTTTTATTTGTATCAAGTCTGATTCTGGTAAAACGGTTTCCACATAATACCCAGTAAGACCTGCAACAGCATCTTCATTGGAGATTTCATTAACACTCCTCCAATTGGTAGTTTGAGATATATATGCAAACGTCACAAACAACATTATGCAAAGAACAGCAGTTAATGGCCTATAACGAGAAGGAAGACTTCCACCTGCCACATCTTTTATGAACATAACTGCAAAGGCGATTAGTACGGACACGGCGCCTACGTAGACTAAAATTTGTACTACTCCTACAAATTCTGCATTCATAAGAAAAAAAAGAAAAGAAACTAAAAGAAACGTGAGAGAAAGAGCTATAGCCGCCCGGAAAACATTCTTAGATGTAACAACATAAACTGAGCTTATTACAGTTAATAAACTAACAATCCAGAACATTAAATGAACTATTCCACTGGTTTGAATATCCATCAACGATTAACCCAATCATTGTGCATGTCCTCGTCACTTGGTTTCTCGTGGCGCCCTGCTTGTCTATGGTTATCTATTTCCGATTCAAATGGGTTAAAACTATCGTCTTCAAACTGAGGTCTGTACCAAGAGCTTGGTTTCTTTTGGTTTTCTATCAATTCTTCCTTAGTTACTATCAGGTTATTTCTTACAGGTCCACTTCTTTCAAATAGTGTTCCCATGTGAAGCGCATCATATGGACATGCCTCCACACACAATCCACAAAACATACATCGCCCAATATCTATGTCGAAAACGTCTATTGCGTAACTTTCACCTTCTTGCCCATCAGTTCCTCCAGGTTGTGTTACGATTTCTATTATTCCCAATGGACAAAACTTAGCGCAACTCGCACAACCCGTGCAACGATCCTCAAACCATGTAAACTCATTTCCTCTAAACCTACTTGACTGCGGGATCTTTACTGGAATTGTTGCCATATTTAAGAGGGATTTTATTGCCGTCTTAGGTTGTTTAATAAAAAATTTAAACGGGTTGGTTGAATTGGCGGCAGATATTGTAAATAATCCAACTCTTCTGTTTGGATATTGAATGGTAACTGGTTTACGAATGAAATTAAATAAGGTAACTTTAAGACCTTTTAATAAACCTAGTCCTATCATTTTTCACCCACTTTATTTACTAGTGATGGAGCTAATGTTTCTGTACCAACTGGATATGGTTCATTGTCCCTACCCGCTTGGATTGTCTTATTATCTTTCCGTCGCAAAACTTTACCTACAACTATCACGGAAGGAATAGCTACAAGCCAATTAATACCAGCCATAATCCAAATTTCTCCCATAGTGGGATTTGGCCAAATAGTGACAAGTATGGCTGTGGCTACAATATTTATAAGGGTAAGCTCAAATAGACCCTTCCAGGCGAGTTCAAGTATTTGATCAATTCTCAACCTAGGCCAAGACATTCTGACCCATACTATAGCGATTAACACGATGACTAATTTTAGTAAAAACCAAAACTGGCTGGGAAGTATATCTGGACCCTTCCAGCCTGACAAAAACACGGTGGTAATGATAGCGGAAGAACCAATAGTAGCAGCAAATTCCGCTAAAAAAAATATTCCAAATTTCATACTTGAATAATCATTTAGATAACCAGCCCCTAATTCGGATTCGGCTTCAGTTAAATCAAAAGGGGTTCTATTAATTTCGGCGAGGGAAGCTAGAAAAAAAACAAAAAAACCAAGAGGCTGAAGTAAAATAAATGGAATTTTTTGTTGTTCCACTATGCCTCCCAAAGAAAGAGTCCCTGCAAACATTAAAACCCCCACAAGGGACAATGCCATAGGTATTTCGTAACTTATTAATACGGCTACAGCCCGCAATCCCGAAAAAATTGCTATTCGGTTCCCGGATGCCCAAGCAGCAATCACCACAGCTAAACCACTCATAGAAGTGACCGAAAGGATAAATAAAAGTCCTACGTTTAAATCAACTACAAAAGTACCAATACCCATGGGGATGACGGAAAAAATCATAAAAACAGGAAACACCATTAAAATAGGTGCAATATTGAATAAAAGTCTATCCGCATCAGAGGGAACTACATCCTCTTTAAACATAACCTTTATGGCATCTGCTACTGAACTAAATAGTCCCCAAGGACCCCAACGATTAGGTCCTAGCCGGTTCTGAAATCTGCCATACAGCCTTCTTTCTCCCCAAATCGATAAAATAACCGCACCTAAAATTCCATTTATAAAAATAAAAGCCAGTAAAAAGCCTGCCAATAAAAAAGCCAACCATTCAAACCCAGCTGGAAAAATTCCTTGGACATAACCATATTCGTTGACACATTTATCGCTAGAGCCGGACAGATTACAATATATTAATCTAAATATAACGTTTTCATATAAAAAGTCGGTCATCTATCAACCTCACCCATGTTTAAATCAATGCTACCGAAACTAACAAATAAATCATTAAACAGGGTTCCCACCAACATTTCCCTCAGTAAAGTAAGGTTAATTAAAGATGGAGCCCTAACGTGACACCTATAGGGAGCAATACTCCCATCACTAACCAAATAAAAACCAAGTTCCCCTTTAGATCCTTCTATAGCAGCATAAGCGTCTCCAGGTTCAGGTCGAATTAACCTAGGTACATCATGGAATGAGGGCCTTACACAACCTGGCTCAATTCTCTCGAGGCATTGATATATTATTTTCACACTTTCACGCGCCTCCTGTATCCTCACCCAAAACCGTGCGAAATTATCTGAAGAACTATGTAAGGGTCTTTGAAAATTTATCTGGTCATAAAAATCATATGGGTTACGGTGCCTTAAATCCCAGTCAACACTTCCAGCACGTAACATAGGTCCGGTAATTGAAGCGTTTACCATGGTTTCAGGTAGTAAAATTGAAACGCCCTGCGTTCTTGATGTTATTATTTCGTTGCCAGATAGTAGTTCTTCTAATTCATCCAATGCATTAGGTATATCATTCAAAACCTTATCAAGTGCAGGCCAAAATTCATCAGGTGCGTCCATAAAAACTCCCCCAGGTCGAAGGTATGAATTAGTTATTCGGGCCCCACACAACATTTCAAATAAATCTAATATGTACTCCCTTTGCCGCATCGCGTATATCAGTGGAGTACCCAACGCACCTAAATCTTGGATCAAGAAACCGGTAGCTACAAGATGACTCGCCACTCTTTGTAATTCTGCAGCTATCATCCGCAACCACACACCTCTAGGAGAAGGTTCCACATTGCATAATTTCTCTACTGCAAGCATATAAGCCTGATTGTTTAGCATAGACGACACATAGTCCATGCGGTCCGTAAGTGTTAAAACCTGAGTATAAGTTCGTTCTTCAGCAAGTTTTTCAGAACCTCTATGTAAATACCCAAATACCGGTTCAACGTCAATTATTTCTTCTCCGTCAAATGTAACCCTCATACGGAAAACTCCATGCGTTGAAGGGTGCTGGGGTCCTAAATTAACTGTAATAGGCTCAGTTGTTGACATCAGCCTCTTTCTTCCGAATTAATAGATTGATCATACGTTATATAGTCTTTACGTAGTGGGTGTCCTGGGTACCCCTCCCACAAAAAGAGCCTCTTATGATTTGGGTGTCCTTCAAATGTTATCCCAAACAAATCCCATACTTCCCGTTCCTGATAGTCAGCTCCACGCCAAACATTTACAACACTGGCCAACACCGGATTGTTTCTACCTTGTCCAACCTTTGTTTTTATTACAGCCGAAGCATTTTTTTTGAGCGATGTAATGTGATATACAACCTCAAAATAGTCCAAATAATCTACAGCGGTTAAGCTGTTCAAAAGGTCAAATCCAAACTCAGGATTATCACGTAAAGTAAAACAAATCTGCAAAATGTGTTCGCCTTTAACCCACACATCGGTCCTGTTACAAGATTCAATTGCATCAGGATTCTCACCAGCCAACGCCGTAGCTAGTGAATTACCGTTCCACTCATCAGTCATTCGAAACCTGCTGGATTGGAATTTAGGCTGTATCGTCTAACCTTATCGTGCAACTGCATAATGCCGTACAAAAGCGCATCAGGGCGTGGAGGGCACCCTGGGACATAAATATCAACAGGTACGATATGATTAACGCCAGGAACGACGGAGTAACTTTGGTAGTAGGGACCGCCAGAGGTAGCACAAACACCCATCGATATTACCCATTTTGGTTCAGGCATTTGGTCATAAAGCCTTTTAAGAGGTACAGCCATTTTCCAGGTTACAGTACCTGCTACAATCATCAAGTCAGCTTGTCTTGGGCTTGCTCTCATAGCTTCCATTCCAAACCGCGAAATATCGTAACGGGCCATGGCAGTAGCTATCATTTCGAAAGCACAACACGCCAAACCAAATTGAAGTGGAAACATGGAAGATTTTCTAGCCCAATTCAACAAATAGTCTACGGAACTTACCATAACGCTATTTTTCATGTCAGCAGGAACATCTACTAAAGGTTCAGGATATGGCTTCAAATGAGTAGATTTCATTTTGTTTACAGCACCACCTTCATTTCTATCCATAGACCAAGTAATTTCATGTAAAGGTCCGTCCGCGACCTGAGGAATACGGACTCCATATGCATCCACATTGTCTTGATTTATTTTTGATTGTAAATCCATTCAAGATCCCCCTTACGCCAAGCGTATACAAATGGAATAGTTACAACGAATAAAAATACTAACATCGCCCCTAATGCTATAAATCCAAATTGTTGTGATAACAAGCCGTATTTGACAGCCCATGGATAAATAATAACCGTTTCAACATCAAAAACCACGAAAAGAAGCGCATAGTAATAGTACCGAAAGTTAAACATCACTGGCTTGGGACTAAAGGGTGGCAAACCACTTTCGTAGGCAGATAATTTTACCTGAGTGGGACGTGAGGGACGCACTTTTATAAATTGGGCCATATAACTCACCAACAACATGCCAACAGGCACAAATAACGCCAAAACGGTATAAATCAACAAAACGCCATATTGGTGAAAATAATACTCCATATTGGCCAACCTTAGGTATTAAGATACATTTTTCAGATAAACAGTTTAAAGCCCATAACGCACTTTACGAGAATAACATTAGTCATTTTAACCAGCAAGTATAAAGTACCTTTTATGTGAATGAATTAACATCAATCGTCGAACAAAATGACTCCTCTCCCGTCCTCACCCCGATCCAATGCTTGGTAAGCTTCATTGATCTCGGCTAACTTATACCTACGGGTAACCATAGATTGTATGTCTATCCTACCGAGCTCATAAAATTCTAATATTTTTCGAAATGTTTCGTGCGGACTAATGGAACCATAATAACTACCTAAAAGCGATTTTTGGTCCCTAACAATATCGACCATAGGGATTTGAGTAACCGACCCTTCTGGCGCCAATCCAATAACGACAGTGGTACCACCCTTACGCGTCGACTTAAAAGCCTGCATTGTAGTCTCACTGTGACCAAAAGTATCAAATGCGAAATCCAATCCATCACCAGATAAAGAGTGTATTGCCTTTACCGGATCTTGATTCTTAGAATTTATTACATCAGTCGCCCCATACTTATAGGCAAATTCTAACTTATGATCATAAATATCCACAGCTACAATTCTACTGGCGTTCATCAATCTTGCACCTTGAATTGCGTTTAACCCAACACCACCGGCGCCAAAAACAGCTACCGACATACCTGCTCTAATATCTTTTTGATTGATAACTCCTCCCACCCCAGTAGTGACGGCACACCCAATGAGGGCACTAGTTTCAAATGTAATAGAATCATCTATTACATAGCAAGCCTGAGAGGGAGCTATCACGTATTCGGAAAACACTCCAAGTTTGGCAAATTGATGAATTTGTATTTGGTTATTATCCTTTAAGCGATACGTCCCATCATATTGTCTTGTACCTGTAATTCTATTTGTGTCACATAACTGAGACAAACCCATTCGGCACGAACGACAAAAACCACAAGATGGTACAAAAGATAATATACAGTTATCACCTTCTTTGACATTCGAAACACCTTCACCCACTTCCACTACTTTCCCTGATCCTTCATGCCCTAAAACTATGGGAAGAGGAAAGTTCGTTTCACCTTTCATAACGTGGTGATCCGATGCACATACACCCGCAGCACCGATTTTCACACGGACTTCCCCGAATTTTGGCCTATCCTGTTCCAATTCAATTATAGGCATTGGATTCAGTGTTTTGTAAAGTACCGCAGCTCTTGTTAACAAGCTAACCCTCTCCTAGGTAATTATGAGTATATTAACTCTCCTCACAACGATCGCAAAGGTGATCCATAATCATAACCGTCAATATTTGGACGCAATTTGCCGTCTAGTTCAATTTGCCTGAATCACCGAGCCCGATTGCAACATATTAGCTACCTCAGCTTTTAAATCTTTAACTTCCATTATATGTGGAGATCGTCCGTCTCTCTTTTTATCCCATAAAACTTTACCATCAACCGTCACTTTAAATGCTCCACTATGACCTGGAACTACTGAAATCGCTAAAGATGGGCCTCCGGCCTGAAATAATTCGCTAACCATGTAAGCTGCTAAATTACCATAGCCACATGGTACGCAGTATTCTATTTCAGCTTCCATTTTCCAATGATCAGACAATGTTGTTACCTTTCTGAATAGTATATTTATTGTGATTTACACTTTTTTAGGTATATCAATTTGATTAAACCGATTATCATGTCATTATAACCTCATATAAAGGTGAACACATATGGAACAAAGTTTTGGATAGAACACGAAGTACTGTAATTTTAAAACAAGTAACACGTGACGATGTCGTCCGACTAATAGAATGGCTGGACGATGAAGAAGTAAATGAGAGTTGGTTTGGACGATATAACTATGGCGACGTGGCACACTTAGGGTACGAACCACAGAAAATGTTATCCGCAAGTAAATCTGAATGGGAAGAAGTTTTCAATGACCCTCATCATGAACCCCACAGAGATATATTTTCGGTTTACACCTCTGAAAGTATTCATATTGGAGAAGGACAGTTGTCAATAGATGAAGCGTTAGGTGATGCTCAAATATCAATATTAATTGGTAAAAAAGATACATGGCACAAAGGTTACGGTAAAGCAACCGTAATGGCATTACTCGAGCACATATTTGATAAGCTTAATTTGTACAGAGCCTGGGTTGATGTCCCAGATTATAACCTTCATGCCAAAAACCTATTTCTACAATTAGGATTTCAACATGAAGGAACATTAAGGAAAAGCCGACCACATGATGGCTCTAGACACAACTCCCATATCATGGGAATGTTATTAGAGGAATATCGTCTGAAATTTCCTGATGGAGTTGATAGCCATGTGGACCTATAAAATGATCATGGTTCTAAACAGTATTAGATAAAGACTTCATAACGTCCAAATACTTTAACCCCGACCCAGTATTCATCAATACGACACTCATATCCTTTGTAATAAATCCAGTATCCAAAAGCTTTTTCAGTGCTGAAAAAGTTGAAGCTCCTTCAGGAGCAGCAAAGATTCCTTCCATTTTCGCAATAAACCTCACCGAATCGATCATAGATTCATCCGACACGGTAGTGACGCAACCTCCACTTTCCCGAATAGCCTCCAAAACCAGAAAATCTCCTATAGCTGCAGGGACTCTCATACCTGAAGCTATTGTTTTTGGATTTTTAAATTCCTTAGCGTATTTTTCCCCACTTGAAAAAGCTTCAAAAATTGGAGCACAGCCCGCAGCTTGAACAGATATTAAAATAGGTTTTTTATTTTTAATCAATCCTAATTCCTGCATTTCGTAAATAGCTTTCCAAATACCAACTATTCCTGTACCTCCCCCTGTTGGATATATTATGACATCCGGCACCAACCAATTCATCTGTTCAATTATTTCGTACGCCATTGTTTTTTTCCCTTCCACACGATACGGTTCTTTCATGGTAGAAATATCAAAAAATTCGTGTTTTTCAGCTGCTTTTGCTGAAGCATTCCCACAATCAGTTATTAGACCATCAATTAACGTCACATTGGCTCCATAAGCCTCACACTCAATTCGGTTAGCTAACGGAACATCTTTAGGCATAAATACGTTAGCACCAATCCCGGCTTTGGAAGCATAGGCTGCCATCGCTCCTGCTGCATTACCTGCAGATGGCATCGTTATCGCTTTTATACCCAGTTCATGAGCACGGGAAACAGCTGTTGCCAAACCCCTAGCTTTGAAAGATCCGGTTGGATTAACACCTTCATCCTTAATCCATAGGTCCTTCATTCCAAGGTAATCGCCTAAATGTTCTGAGCGAAGTAATGGCGTATATCCTTCACCTAATGAAATAATATTTTTTTTGTCTCGAATGGGTAAAACTTCTCGATATCTCCACATATTTTCGGGACGTTCAATTAGAGAATTTTTTGTCAAAGTTCTAGAAGCTAAATCTAGATCATATTGCGCTAATAGTGGTTTACCAGTTTTAGGATTGATTCTGTTGGGACGATCAGCATCAAATTTTTCTCCAGTCAAAGAACACTTTAGGTGGGTCATGGAACTGTAGTTTAGTTCACCCATTAAAACTCCTTTTTCAAAATCACTTTATCCGTCTATTAAAAAATTAGGGATATTAGATTACATCCTTAAACAAATTGATATGTTTCTCGTACTGCTGTTTTACGTAATCTAGAAGAAAACGTTTTTACGAATATTGCTGATATCTCTTGGACAGTTACTTTATGGGATATTTCATCGTTGACACGAGTGACTTCAGACTGAGGGTTACCGCATGGTATTATGTGGTCAAAAAAACTTAAATCCGTGGACACATTCAATGCAGCGCCATGAAGAGTTACGCCACCTGAAATCCGAACCCCCAATGCAGCTATTTTTTTTGGATTTCCTGATTTTCCAACTACCCACACCCCCGTTTCTCCCTTTATTTTCTCACCGTTGATATTTATAACCTTAAGTGCATCAATTATTGTGTCTTCTAATAATCTGATGTAGGTTATCGGCCCCAAATCATATTCTCTCAACCTAATTATTGGATAAACAATTAGCTGGCCTAGTCCATGAAATGTCGCTTCACCACCCCTGTCTACATTGATAACTTTAATACCCTTCCTCTCAATATCCGATAATGTAGATCTGATATGTGTTTTATCCGCTCGCCTACCAAGTGTTATCGTTCCTGGGTGCTCCATCAACAAAATAGTGTCAGGTCTAATACCTTTAACACGTTCAGCATGAATGGACGTTTGTAATGTTCTGGCTTTGTGGTAGTCCAAAATACCACATGAAATCACTTTAAATATTTCCCTTTTCACGTCAAATTAGTGCGAGTGTTAATTGATTCCAATATTTTTTTTACTGCCTGTACAAAACTAGACGCCTCTAGACCATCTACTATTCTATGATCAAATGATAAACACATATTCATCACAGAGCGAATTTGAATGTCTTCTTTATTGTTCGATTTTATAACCATTGGGCGTCTTACAACCGATTCGGTTGTAATAATCCCTGCCTGCGGATAATTGATTATTGCACCTCCAAGAATAGAACCAAGAGTGCCAGTATTATTGACAGTAAAAGTTCCTCCTTCAACATCGTTTAATTGAAGTTCACCCTTCCTTGCCCTCATAGTCAAATCTGACAATTTTTTACAAATATCTAAAAATCCCAAGCCATCGGCATTATGAATGACCGGCACTGATAGACCGTCCAATCCTGCAATTGCTATACCTAGATTTACGTTCCCTCGTAGAACGATTTTATTATCAATCCACGATGAGTTTAGGTATTTATTTGAAGTAAGAGCCCGAGAAACAGCATGAACAGCAAAAGTAAGGTACGTAAGTTTTATCTTATGGAGGCTTTCAAATGACTCTCTGTTGGAATCTATACATTTTTTGACTTCGGTCATATCAACTTCAACAGATGTCCAAGCATGAGGTATTTTGGAGGAAGACTCGACCATTCGATCTGCAATTATTTTTCGGAAGGGATTTGGAGTTACAAAATGATCGTCAGACGCAACAGTAATAGTGTTTTTAACGTCTACTTCATCAACATTTACTTTATCTATGTGATTAAGGACATCTTTTTTAGTTACTCTGTTGTTCTGACCTGACCCGCTTACATGTGTAATATCTATACCATGCTGCTCTGCAAGTTTTAAGACCACAGGCGAATAGCGATTCTTTTCCAAATCGGAAGATATGACTTTATCTATATCCTTATCTTCCCTCGTTTGTTTGGGTAAATCTTCCGTAATGAGACTGTTGTCCTTAAATTCTCCCCCAGTCGGTCCAACAGCTGCAACATCCGAAATAGACCCTATTATAGATTGATCAGGAATTGTTATATCGGTGGGTCGATTATTTTCGACTACGTCAATTACGTCAAAAACAGCAATCATGTTTCCCATTGGTACCGTTTCACCTTCGGAAACAGTTTTTTCAATAAGTTTCCCTGTATGTGGCGACGGAATTTCCATACTTACCTTGTCCGTAATGATTTCAATTATCGGCTCATATTTTTCTATGTCTTGACCAACATTTTTCAGCCACTTAATCACCACAGCCTCGGTTACCGATTCTCCTATTTGCGGTAGTGTTATTTCGATTTTCATTTATATAGACGACAATTTACTTACGGCTGAAGTAATTTTCTGTTTTGAGGGTAAATATTCAGATTCCTGAATGGGAGAAAATGGCATGGGAGGAATTTCTAAAGGTGTCAACCTCATAATTGGAGCATCTAGATCAAAAAAACATTCTTCACTAATGATGGCCGATACCTCTGAAGATATACTAACCGCCGCTGTATCTTCTTGGACAATCAATGCCCTGCCAGTTTTAGACACGGATTTAACGATCGTTTCTCTATCTATTGGTCTTAGTGTCCTTAAATCGACAACTTCTACGCTTATTCCCAGTTTTTCGCATTCAACTGCGGACTGAAGTACGTAATGAAGCATGAGCCCGTAGGTAATAACGGTTAAATCTTCTCCCTCACGTTTGATTTCAGCTTTTCCTAGAGGGATAGTATAATCGTCCGATGGTACTTCCCCTTTAACCAACCTATACGTTTTCTTGTGTTCTAAAAAAATTACCGGATCATCATCTCTGATAGCCGACCGCAAAAGACCTGAAGCATCGTAGGCAGTAGCGGGGGCCACTACTTTTAACCCCGGAGTATGTGAAAAAATTACCTCTATGCTTTGAGAATGGTATAACCCTCCTCTAACTCCTCCTCCGTACGGTATCCTAATGGTCATGGGACAGATTTTTTTTCCGTATGTACCATATCTTATTTTAGATGCCTCACCCACAATCTGGTTTACCGCTGGCCAAACAAAATCAGCGAATTGAATTTCCGCGATTGGCCTCATACCATTTACTGCTGATCCAATAGCTATGCCACAAATAGAAGATTCAGCTAAAGGCGTATCAATCACTCTTTCAGGTCCAAAAAGTTCTACGAATCCATCTGTTGCTAAAAAAACACCCCCACGAGCACCTATATCTTCACCTAAAATAAAAACTGATGGATTTTGTTTCATCTCACTTCTTATGGTATCTCTGACGGCTTCTATTACAGAAACAATTGGCATAATAAAACCTCAAAATTCCAGATCAGAATGTAGTAACATCGTTTCCACACCAGGATATGGTTCATTACCAATTTTTTCTGTAGCGTCATCGACTATTAATTTAGCTTCTTTTTCCATCATCTGTATATCACTCTTGGACAAAACATTAATTGAAACCAGCTTCTCCGCAGTTATTGGTAAAGGATCCATTCTAGATAATCCTTCAATATCATCTTTACGTCTGTATTTGGAATGATCATCATCCGTGGTGTGCGGTAAAAGTCTTTCTACAGTCGATTCTATCAAAGTAGGACCTTCACCTTTTCTTGCCCTGTTTGCGGCTTCAGACGTAGCTTCAAACACATCAAAAATATCGGTGCCATCGACTAGTACTCCTGGCATACCATAACCAGCGGCTCTGGACGATATGTTTTCCACGGCCATCTGTTTGGACAAGGGTACAGAAATTGCATAGCCGTTATTTTCACAAAAGAAAATAACTGGTAATGAATGAATAGATGCAAAATTCATCGCTTCATGACAATCTCCTTGACTGGCCGCTCCATCACCAAAAAATACTAATGTAACAGCGTTAGAATCTCGCATCTTATCCGCTAATGCGACACCCACAGCCTGAGGTAATTGAGTTCCTACAACATTAGAAAATGAAAAAAGATCTACCCTAGGATGCGAACCGTGCAGCGGAAATTGTCTAGCACCGCTCATAATCTCACCATCCTTCGCTAAAAAAGTTCTAAGCTGCTCTTCGGGAGTAGTTCCAAGAGCCAACGTAACGGTAAATTGACGATAGTAGATTAGAAAATGGTCCAAGGACGGATCTAAAGCTTCGACACATGCGACCTGGCTGGCTTCATGCCCTTGGGCGGAAGCAGCTATTGCAGCCTTTCCTTGCCTATTAAGTATCCAAACTCGTTCATCCAACGCCCTACTAATCAACATTGTACGGAACATCTTTTTCAGGCGAGATTTATTTAGTTCATTTGTCATCACATTTTATTTTATATAAATTAACTTTTATTTCACCAAAAGTAGACATTGTTTACAAAACTATTTTAAAATTAGTAGTATAAATAAAAACAATTTTATAACTCTTCATTTATATATCACTAGCAAGCAAAATGTTTAACCTTCAGCTAATTCGTTTTATTCTGATACCAACGCTATTGGTTTCTTTTGCTTGTTCGGCTTCAGAAGAAACTTCAAAGGAAAACAAAACGATGGATCAAAATGTGGAACAATCATCTCCAAAGTATCACCCTCCAAAGGGAGACCTTGACTCAACTAAATCCTATACGGCTACATTAAAAACTGATGTTGGCGATATAGTTATAGAACTCTACGCGGACATTGCGGCCGTTTATGTTGAAAACTTTGTTAATCTTGCAAAATCTGGATTTTATGACGGGTCTTCTTTCCACCGTGTAATCCCAGGCTTTATGGCTCAAGGCGGAACGAGAAACGGAGAAGGTCCCGGTTATAAATTCAACGATTTTTTTCACCCTGACATGAAACACGATGGGCCAGGGGTAATCTCGATGGCAAACGCTGGATTAAATACAAACTCATCTCAATTTTTTATCACGTATTCAGAAACTCAATTTTTAGACCCATTTGACGAAAATGGAAACCCAAAAGAGTGTGGCACTCCTGGCGTTTCTTGTCATGCGGTATTCGGGAGAGTAATTAAGGGAATGGAAACGGTAGAAAACATAACACCCATTCAACCGGGAGAACCAATTACGCCAACCACTATACTAACCGTTGACATAAGCGAATAACGCTAATCGCAACAATGAACTGATCGAGAAACTGCGAGTCCCTGCCCCCTTAGTGGCTTATCACAG
>Ga0187827_10000287_pt1 | contig 80381 bp, 66 predicted proteins | sample ETNtaG_39_FD_167969 | JGI IMG/M metagenome (GOLD analysis project Ga0187827, IMG submission 167969) | Marine microbial and viral communities from oxygen minimum zone, Eastern Pacific Ocean - ETNP2014_SV_150_PacBio MetaG (Illumina Assembly) | ecosystem: Environmental > Aquatic > Marine > Hypoxic... | reverse complement strand
CGGTGCCCGCCGACGTCCAGGACATGCTCGTCGCCCTCAAGGCCGACCTCGAGGCCGGGACCATCCCGACCTGCGTCTGGGTCACCGACGCACCAGGGTGCGAAGTCGCACCAGAACCGGTGCTCGGCGGCACGCTGCGGGTCGGCCTCGAAGCCGAAACCGACGGGTTGAACCCGGCTGTGAACCGGTTCGCGGCTTCCGCCTACCAGATGGGCGCGGCCGTGTACGACTACTTGGTTGGCGTCGAAGACACCCCATGCCAGTGCGTATACAAGCCGATCTTGGCCGAGTCGTGGACTTCCTCCGACGACAACGTGACCTGGGACTTCAAGTTACGGGAAGGCGTCAAGTTCCATGACGGAACAACGCTGAATTCCGAAGCTGTCCTTCACGCATTCAAGATGCAGTTGAACGATCCGACGGTGGGGATTGCCGTCAGGGCACTCTTCCTCCTCGATGACCCGGAGACGGAGTACTTCGAGCCAGCCCAGATAATCGACGAGTACACGATTCGCTTCCACGCGCCGCGGCCGCACGTCGATTTCCCGGGCATCTTCACCACCCAACTCGGGATGATTCCGTCACTGGCGTACATGCAGGCTGCTGGGGAGGACGGGTCTTTGAACCAGGCTCCCGTCGGCACCGGACCGTTCATGTTTGACAGCCGTGAACAGGACAACATGACCCGGTTCGTCCGCAACCCCGACTACTGGCAGGGAGACGTCTACCTCGATGCGATCGAGTTCTACATCTACACCGATGGCGAAATCGCTGCTTCGGCGTTGGCGGTTGGGGATATCGACGCGATGGGCACGTCGAACGTGGATGCAATCCTGGCGATCCGAGATCTCGCCGATGACGGCTACACGGTCCTCGAGGGAGACATGGGCGATGACAGCTTCGGCGTGACGAACGTGACCCATCCACCGTTCGACGACATCAGGGCCCGCCAGGCGCTCACCTACGCCTTCCCTCGTGACGACTACGTCGAGTTCATCGGCGCAGGCGTTCTGAGGCCAGCGGATCAGGTGTTCACCCCTGAGGAGTTGTACTACAACCCGAACATCGTCCAGGAACACGACACGCCGGATCTGGCGACACCGTTGGTGGCTGAGTACTGCGCCGACGTCCCGGAGATGTGCACCGACGGGAAGATCAACATGGAGTACCAGTACTCCGGCCCATCGGTCATCCAGGACCGCATTTACGACCTGCTTACGGACGGCTGGTCGGACCACTTCAACGTCACGAAGGACATGAAGCTTCAGGACGAACACATCACCGAGGCGATTCTGGGCATCTACGACTTCATGACCTGGCGCCAATTCGGGTCGCTCAACCCGGATGGGCACATCCTGTGGACATCGTGTGAGGCCATAGGGGCGCTTTCCCTTAACTGGCCGCGCGAGTGCGATCCGGTGCGGGATGAGGCGATGTTCGCCGCCCGGGCCAGCGATGATCGCGAAGGGAACAGAGAATACTGGGATACCTTCAGCCAGAGCATCCACGACGGCTACGCCTACCTGTTCCTCACCCACACGATGTGGACCCACGGATACGCTCCAGGGGTCGCGAATATCTGTGGTTACGAGTTCCCAGATGGGACCTCACCGCGTTGCCACACCAACGGCGGCAATCCCGGTTGGGCCCACTTCTGGATCGAGGAGTAACGAGGCAACTTGGCCTTCGGCCAAAAAGCGAAGTGAATGGGGTGGTCGGCTATGTCGGCCACCCCTTTCACCTTGCATCACAAAATTGATTGAGGTCTGATGAATTTCGTGGCGCGCCGGCTGGCGTTCATGGTTGGGGTGCTGTTCGTTACCACCTTCATGGCCTACGCGGCCATGAACGCCCTCGGGGATCCGCTGTTCAACGTCGTCGGCTTCTACACGCAGGTCGACTGTGATGCCGTTATCGCCGGGGCAGCTGAGGACGTCGTCGGGACGCGGCCAGGGAGCAATCTTGGTGAGTGTCAGATCGTCGCCGAGGCACGCGAGAAATACCACCTCAATGACCCCTTGCCGGTCCGCTACGGGCGCTGGATCAGCGCAATGGCCCAGGGAGACTTCGGGGAATCTTTCAAGAACTACATGCCCGTCAGCACGATCCTCTCGGAACGGCTCCCCAAGTCACTGCTGCTCATGAGCATGTCCATAACGGTCGCACTCGGCATCTCGATCCCCTGGGCCGTGGTGGCCGCCTACAGGGCTAACCGCCGACTGGACAAGGCGTCTACCGCCGTCTCCTTCGGCTTCCTGTCCATCCCCGGCTTCGCCCTCGGGGTCATCCTGTTGTACTTCTTCGTGGTCCGGTGGAGGATCTTCCCGAGCAGGTTCGTGGATGACGACTTCTTTTCGCGTCTGGACTCGCTCTCCCTCGCCGCTCTGACCCTGGGCCTGCCGTTGGCCGCCGTCTACCAGCGACTACTCCGCACAGACCTCATTACGACGCTCCAGGAGGACTTCGTATTGACCGCCAAAGCAAAGGGCCTGTCGGACCGCCGGATCATGTTCCGGCACGTCCTCAGGCCGTCCCTATTCGGGATGGTCACCGTCGTGGGCCTGAACACGGCCGCGCTGTTCGCTGGTTCCATAATCGTCGAGCAAATCTTCTCTATTCCTGGGATAGGGCGGGAGTTGTATGTGTCCATCGTCCGAGATGACAATCCGGTCGTCCTGTCCTGCGTGGTCGTGATCGTGACCGCCTTCGTGGTCATCAACACCGCCGTCGACCTCCTCTACAGCTATCTGGACCCGAGGGTGAGACGTGACACCTGATATGGCCGAACCCACGACTGTCGAGCGCACCCCCGACGTTGTCGATCGAGGTCGTCCTCGACCCGTTCCCAGAGCAGGGCCATGCGGAGAGCCAGAGGTCGTCAAGGTACGACGTCGGCTTGGAATCGGTTTCTGGGGTGCAATTAGCTGGATATTCCTGATTTCGGCAGCGGCACTCTTGGCCCCGTGGCTTCCCATCGCCGATCCTGATGAGATCGGCGCCGGCCCACGGCTCGGAGGTCCGAGTTGGGACAACTGGTTCGGTGCCGACTCCAACGGCCGGGACATGTTCTCGCGCACCATCTGGGGAGCCCGGGTTTCTCTCATGGTGGGGTTCGTCTCGATCGTGCTCGGCTTTCTCATCGGAGGACTGGTAGGGGTGGTCAGCGGTTACCTACGCGGGCCCACCGATCGGATCCTGAGTTTCATCATCTTCGTCATGCTGAGCTTCCCCTCACTTGTGCTGTTCCTGTTGGTCATCAGCATCGTGGGCCAGGGACTATGGGTCGTGAGCCTGACCCTGAGTGTCCTGGTCGTCCCATCGGTGGCCCGCCTCGGCCGGGCCGTCACCATCGCATTCGCCGAACGGGAGTTCGTGGCCGCAGCCCGACTTCTCGGGGCCACGAAGCGACGGGTCATGGTGCGCGAGATTCTGCCCAACGTCCTCATCCCCATGTCCGCGCTGCTCCTACTCGGCCTGGGTGTGACCATCGTCGCCGAAGGCGGCCTGGCTTACCTGAACCTGTCGGTGGCCGACGGGTTCTCGTGGGGGAAGATGATCAATCTCGGAGCGGCACCCCGAACACTGCGGTCGGCCCCAGGGGTGGCCTTCTTTCCGATCGGAGCCATGTTCCTGACCGTGTTGTCACTGAACTGGGCCGGTGATCGACTTCGCCAGTACCTAGATGTCCGCGAACTCGGAATCGGGAGTCGCTGAAATGGCCGGAGCCCTGCTGACCGTCCAGGACCTGAGCGTCGGGTTTCTCACCGAGCAGGGCCTGGTCCGGGCCGTCGAAGGCGTCTCATTCGACCTCGAACCAGGTCAGACGCTTGGCGTCGTCGGCGAATCCGGTTCCGGCAAGTCAGTCACCGCCAAGGCCCTCATGAACCTGCTGCCCTCGTATGCCCAGGTCGGAGGAACGGTCGACTTCGATGGCCGCGACATGTTCGCCATGGCCGCAAACAAGGAGAAGCACTTCTGGGGAGTGGAGATGACCATGGTGTTCCAGGACCCCATGACATCTCTCAACCCGGTCAAAAAGATCGGCGAACAGATCGCCGAATCGCTACGCGTCCACCTGGGCCGTAGTCGACGCGACGCTCTGGCCGAAGCCGGCGACCTACTCGAACAGGTCGGCATCCCTGAACCGGCAAAGCGCCTCACCCAGTACCCACACGAACTCTCCGGTGGGCTCCGCCAACGGGTCGTGATCGCCATGGCACTGGCCTGCGGGCCCCGCCTTTTAATCGCCGACGAACCCACCACCGCACTCGACGTGACCGTCCAGAAGCACATCCTCGACCTCCTCGACGACCTCCGTCGAGCCCGTGGCATGGCCATGATCCTCATCACCCACGACCTGGGGGTTGTCAAGGGCCGGGCCGACGAGGTCATGGTCATGTACGCCGGCCACACCATGGAAGAAGCGCCAACGGCAACCCTGTTCGCCGAAATGCACCACCCCTACACAGAGGCCCTACTTGAGACCATCCCCCGTATCGACACCCCCAGCCACACCCGACTGGTACCCATCCCCGGCCGGCCCCCCGAGGTGATCGACGTACTCGACGGTTGCCCCTTTGCTCCCCGGTGCCGCTACTCGATCGCCAGGTGCCTCACGGATCAACCGGGCCTCACCCCCCACGGCGCTGGCCACCTGTGCGCCTGTCACGCCCCGGTCGGCACCACGTCAGGCACCCAGGCGCGTTCAGCGAACGAGTTGGCCGGAACCACCGCCACTGGCCTCGACATGGCCCAGTTCGCCCGTAAGGTGTCCGTCGCCGACCCGGAACAATCGGGAGCAGCAGGCTGATGGCTGGTAGCGGCACCGCCCATCTCCGAGGTCACGAAGACATGGTCCTGCGGGTCGAAAACCTCGTGATGGAGTTCCCGGTCGGTGGACGTGCAGGCCACCATCAGGTCGTCCACGCCGTATCCGATGTCAGCTTCGACATCCGTCGGGGCGAGACACTCGGCATCGTCGGGGAGTCGGGCTGCGGCAAGTCGACTACTGCCCGGGCCATCGTCCAGTTGCCGCCCCCCACCTCGGGTCGGGTGGTCCTGGACCCGGGAACCGATCAGGAGGCTGAGTTGACCGCCCTGGTGGGCGAGGACCTGCGGCAGGTGCGGCCCCGGCTCCAGATGATCTTCCAGGATCCGATCTCGTCGCTCAACCCGCGCCGCCGGGTACGCGACATCGTCGGCGAGGGCCTCCACATCTGGGCCGAGGAATCCGACGACGAACAGATCAGGGCCAAGGTCGACGAAGTGCTCGAAGCGGTTGGCATCGATCCGACGGTGGCCGCCAATCGCCGTCCCCACGAGTTCTCCGGCGGCCAGTGCCAGAGGATCTCCATCGCCCGGGCGGTCGTCCTCGAACCCGAGATCCTCATCTGCGATGAGCCCGTCTCGGCTCTCGACGTCTCCGTGCAGGCACAGATCCTGAACCTCCTCGAGGAGATGAAGAGCCGATATGGCCTGACGCTGGTGTTCATCGGCCATGACCTGTCGGTGGTCCGCAACGTCAGCGACCGGGTGATCGTCATGTACCTGGGAAAGGTGTGCGAGGTTGGTGGCGCCGACGCCCTCTACTCGGCCCCCGCCCACCCCTACACCCGGGTGCTGCTGGCGTCTGCCCCTGAACCGGCGTCAACCGTTGATGGGTCGGAGTCGGCCATAGGCGACGAGATCCCGTCGCCCATGGATCCGCCGTCAGGGTGCCGATTCCGGACCCGCTGCCCCCGGGCCGACGGCCGGTGTGCAACTGAGGAACCCGTACTAGAGGCCTTGGACGACGACCACTTCGTGGCCTGTCACTACCCCACGGCCGCCGGGCCATCCGGCGCATAGGGGTTGGCGAAATCCTTCAGCCGAGCCGGTCCAGGATCTGGTCCTCGTAGGACCAGTCGAAGTCACGGCCACCGGTCGTGGTGTGCCAGGCATGGGTGTGGGCCACCATCGACGCCAGATTGTGTTCCGGCTCCCAGCCGGTGTCACGGCGTAGGGCGTCGATGCTGAACACCACGTTGCGGTTCCAACGGTGGATGTTCGGGGCAAGCCGCGGAATCACCGTGGTGAAACGGAAGCGGTGACGGATCGCGGCCTGTCGGCGCCGAGCCTCCTCGCTTGTGCGGATGTCGATGTTGGCCCGGGACTGTCCACCCGATTCGAACTCGATGCGACCGTCCCACAGGTCCTCCATGAAGGTGGCGGGGATGAACCGGATGTCGGGTTCGACGCCCAGCACCTCGGCGGTGGTGTGCACGTAACCGAGGTCGGTGAAGTAGTCGCGTCCGGTCAGGTTGTATCGCCGGCCGAACGTGGCCGGATTGCCCATCAACGCCTCGAGGGCCCGGGCCTGGTCGTCGACGTGGCCGACCTGGCCGACCGTGGTCCCGTCGCCGGGAACCAGAACCGGTCGTCCGGCCTCCAGGCGGGCATACATACGCTGTTCCCGGTCGGGGATGATGTTCCGAGGTCCGTAGACCATGGCGAAGGCCACCGTGGTAGCCGGGAAGCCACGCTCCGAGTGGGCCTCGGTGAGTAGGTCTTCGCAGAGCAACTTGTGCATCCCGTACTCGATTTGATCGTCGCCACGTTCGGTGGGGTGGTCCTCCCTGATGGGAAGTCGTTCGGTGGCCGAGTAGATGACGGTGGAGCTGGCGAACACGTAATGGTCGACCCGTCCCTCGAGGACCTCGACCATGAGTGCCACATCCTGGGGGTGGTAGGCCGTCATGTCCAGGACGACGTCGAACCTCCGGTCACTGAGAACCCCGCGGACCTGGGCGTGGTCGGAGCGGTCGGCTTTCAGCCGCTTGATGCCTTCGGGAAGCGGCGCCTCGGTCACTCCCCGGTTCAGGATGGTCACCTCGTGCCCGCAGCGGGCCAGTTCGTGGACGAGGGCCAGGCCGTTGAACTGCGTGCCGCCCATGACGAGTACCCGGAGGGGGTCTCCGGTCACGGGACCACGCTCTCCCAGATCTCCCGTTCGTCCGATTCGGGATCGGCGAGCAGGCCGCACTCGTCGTCGAGGTCCATCACGAGGCGGTGGTCGGGCTCGTAGGGCGGCCAGTCGCCGAGGGCGGAGGTCGAGGGGTCGCCGTGACGGATGAACGCGATCCATGAGTCGTGCATGGTCTCGGCGAGGGCGTCGGGGCGGGGGCCCTCGCCGAGGAACACGTCGGTACCCGGACCGTCGAGGGTGTTGAACGTGAACGGGATCTCGAGGGCGTGGGCGGCGCCGAACTGTCCCTCGAACGCCCGGGAGTCCCACGAGAAGCGGTACATCCACGTCGCGGCACCGTTGGCATGGCGGTTCTCGGCCAGGCGTATGGCCGGTATACGGAAAACCCGGTCCGTGGCGATGGCGCAGGCCACCCAGCCGGCTTCCACGTCGGAGAGCCGCTGCCGGTAGCAGGCCAGCACGGCATCGGCATCGGGTGACATCCGGGCGGTGTAGCGGTGGACCCTGTCCTCGCTGAGGCCGGTCACGCCCCAGAGGGCCATCTCGTCCTCGTTGGTGCCGGTCAGGAGGCCGACTTCGCTTCCGGCCCCCTCGGCGATCAGTTCGTGGGGTGCCCGGGGCAGGGCCTCGTGGCCCCAGACCGGGTAGAAGGGCTCTGGGCCATGTGACGGACGGGTGCTGCGTTCGACGATCACCTGCTGCTGGGCCTCGAGGATCCGGTCGGCGCCGATCTCGAGCAGTTCTGCGGCATTGGGCTCGCCGAGGGCGGCAAGGAACTGTGCCGAGATCTCCTTGCCGGACTCGGGATCGTGGGTGTTGTGGGCGGCACCGCTCTGCGCGATGGCCCGGTGGACGAGTCCGGCGGCGTGGGGCGAGGCCAGCACGTTGCAGACGCTGAAGGCGCCCGCCGACTCGCCACCGACGGTGACCCGGTCCGGGTCGCCGCCGAACGCCGCGATGTTGTCCCGGACCCATCCCAGGGCGGCGAGCTGGTCGAGGAAGCCGTTGACACCGGCTGAAGCGAACCGGTCACCGAGGTGCGGCGAGAGGTGGCAGAAGCCGAGGGCGCCCAGCCGGTAGTTGATCGTGACGACGACGATGTCTCCCCTGATGGCGAACGAGGTGCCGTCGTACCAGGGGGTCGCACCCTGGCCGTGCTGGTAGGCACCACCGTGGATCCACACGTAGACGGGGCGTCGGGCGTCGTCGGCCGCCGGCGTCACCACGTTTAGGGTCAGGCAGTCCTCGTCCCAGGCGAGGAGTACCCGGTTGGTGAGACCCTCCCCGGGGAGCTGCGGTGCGGCCTTGCCGAAGCGGAGGGCGTCCCGGGTGCCGTCCCATGAATCGTGGGGTGTCGGAGGTGCGAAGCGTCGATCGCCGACGGGTGGCTCGGCATAGGGGATGCCTGCGAAGAGTTGGACACCCCGGCGATGACGCCCGCGGACCGTCCCGCAGGCCGTCTGCGCCAGGGGTCCCTCATCGTTCACGGTGTCGGCTCCATGTCGAATGGGGCCGGACGGCGACCCGTTGGCGTCCATGCAGCGGTGGGCTGGATGTTGGGCGACATCGGCATGTTCCTCGTTCGGTCTCCCGGCGGATGCCTGAACGGTAGCCGGGGCCACCTCCGGCGGGATCGTCGGGAGCCTCAACCCGTGATCCCGTCCGGGGTGTGGCACGCGCCGGGGCCACCCGCTCGGGATTTCGACGGAGTTCGGGTCAGGGGTTGGAAGAGGGTCCGTACCGACGGAAGAATCCCCCCGTGAGCGAGAGCCGTCCGTTGCAGGGCCTACGCGTGGTCGAGAGCTCGCTGCTGGGGCCCGGACTCGTGGCCACGTTCCTTGCCGACCTGGGCGCTGACGTCGTCAAGGTCGAGCCACCGAAGGGTGACTACATCCGCCAGATGACCTGGCCGATCGTGGAGGGCACGTCGCTGTTGCACCTGCACACGCACCGTGGGAAGCGCAGCATCGCCGTCGACCTCAAGTCCGACGAGGGTGTCGAGGTCTACAAGGACCTGGTCCGGGGTGCCGACGTCGTCGTCGAGGCGATGCGGCCCGGGTCCCTGGCGAGGCTCGGGCTCGGCGTCGACGACCTGCGGGCCGTCAACCCGCAGCTGGTCTTCTGCACGATCTCGGGCTACGGGGCGACCGGCCCCTACAGGGACATGCCGAGCCACGGCATCGCCTACGACACCTGGGCGGGGCTGGTCGAGCCGACGGTCGACGACGAGGGCTTCACCCGCATCCCGACACTGCCCAACGTCGGCATCAACGTGGGTCCGATGATCGGGGCGCTCGGCATCCTGGCGGCGGTGATCCGTGCCCGTGAGACCGGCGAGGGTGTGACCATCGAGGTGGCGCAGTCAGACGCGGCTGCCTACATGGACTGGTATCGCATCGAGACCTATCGGGCCTATGAGCGTCCCGATGACGTGGTCACCGGCAACCCCTCCGACGACTACGAACGGCGCGCTCCCGGCCTGGCCGGCATGTGGGAGGGGGTCCGCTACCAGGTCTACGAGGCAGCCGACGGCCACGTGCTGTTCATGGCGTCCGAGCAGGCCTTCTGGAAGAACTTCTGCGGCGGCGTCGACCGCATGGACCTGTTCGAGCGATGGCCCGGCTCCACCTACGCCGACCACGCCCGCAACAACACCGAACTCCAGACCGAACTGCGCGACATCTTCCGCACGAAGACCTGTGCCGGCTGGTTGGACTTTGCCAACGCGGTCAACGTGCCGATCGCCCCGGTCAACACGCCGCAGACGGTTGCCGACGACCCGCAGTTCCGCCATCGACTGCCGTTCTACGGCATCGACGACGTGGGCGCCGAGCAACTGCCGCTACCCGTCTACGTCGAGGGTGAACTTCCGCCTACGCCGACGATGGCACCGGAGGTCGGTGAGCAGACCGATGAGGTGCTTGCGGACCTGGGCTACGACGCCGAGCGCATCGCCGACCTGCGATCGAGGGGCATCATCGGATCGGGTGGCTGAGAAGCGGTCGAGGCTACGAGGAGGCCGAGGTCCTCGTGCAGGTGATTGCCGTCCAGTCTTCGAACTTCGTTCGGTGTTCGGCGATGAGCGAGACCGGTCCGACCTCGAGATAGAGCCCCGCTACCTCGTCGGCACGTTCTTCGGGGATGCCGCTGAGCACGAGGGTTCCCCCTGATCGGGAAACCAGCCGCAGCACGTCCCGGGCGATCGCCTCGTGCACAGAGGGGAGGACGTTTGCCAGGACCAGGTCGAACGGGCCTTCCAGTTCAACAACGGGCGTCGTCGAGATGTCGATGTCCACGCTGTTGGCTGATGCGTTGTAGCGCGCCCAGGCCACGGCGTCAGGGTCGGTGTCAATGGCGATCACCGGGTCGGCGCCGACGAGTGCGGCGGCGATCGCCAGGACGCCGGAGCCGCAGCCGACATCGAGCACCGATAGCCCCTCCGGTTCGAGCCGGTCGATCTCGGCCAGCACCAGGACCGTGGAGGGGTGGCCGCCGTGGCCGAAGGTGGGCCCTGGGTCGATCGAGAACCGGATGCGGCCCACCGGCTCGCACCAGGGCGGATTGACCCCGAACCGGCCGACGACCGACGCCTGGAGGTGTCCCCGTTGGCTGACCGCCCAGTCGGGCAACTCGGTCGGGCCGTCGGGGATCACTCGTCCAGCTTGAGCACGCGGGCCGCGTTGCCCCGCAGGAACCTGGGCCACACATCGTCGTTGAAGGGCACGTCGGCCAACTCGGCGAAGATCCGGTCCAGGGAGAGGCCCATCGGGAAGTAGCCGGCGTAGATGACCTTGTCGGCGCCCCGGGTGTTGGCGTAGTCGATGATCGCCTTCGGGTAGTACTTCGGCGAGAAGGCCGAGGTCGAGTAGTAGAGGTTGGGCCACTTCAGCATCAACTTGACGATGAGGTCCTCCCAGGGCTCGCACCCGTGGCGGGTCACGAACGTGAGGTCGGGGAAGTCGTACATGACCCGGTCGATGAGTTCGACCCGCTGGGGGGCGAAGGGCAGGCGGGGACCGGGGACGCCGGCACAGCAGAAGACCGGCAGGTCGAGTTCACAACACACGGCGTAGAGGGCGTACATCTTGGGATCGTCGATCGGCACCTGCGGGTTTCCACCCGACGGGAAGAACGAGACGGCCCGGAGCCCCAACTCGTCGTGGAGGCTCCGGATCCTGCGAATCGACCCCATCACATCGTTGGGGTCGGGGTCGAAGGAGGGCAGGAACCGGTCGGGGTGCTCGGCGATGAGTGAGCGGGCGGTAGATCCGCTGGGGCCCACGCCGAGCAGGGCGTACTCGACGTTGTGGCGGTCCATGGCCGGCAGCAGCAGGTCGGCGCCTTCTGGTATCGGTGGCTCGGTCGTTTCGTTGTCGTCGTTCTCGGCCCCTCGTGCATCCGGCGAATACGGCACGTCCTTGAACATGTACTGGGCGGGGAAGACCATCTCCCTGGACTCGTCGTCCTTGAGGGCCATGAGGTCCTTGTAGATCTTGCGGGCGCCGGGCCCGGCCTTGGTGCCCATCATGGTGTCGATGGCGGGGATGCTGTCGGGACCGGTCGGCATGCTCACGGTGCTCATCTTCCGGCCCGGTGAGGCTGTCCGCCAACCCGTGGTGCGAGACTCGGACCATGACAGGCGAAGTGGGAAGGCGACTCTCCTCGTTGAGCAGGTCCGTCGAGGGCCACGTGGTGCTCGTCACCGGCGCCGGGTCGGGCATCGGGAGGGCCACGGCACACCTCTTCGCCGACGAGGGGGCACGGGTGGCGGTTACGGACCTGGACGCTGCTTCGGCGGACGACGTGGCGGCGGAGGTCACGGCTACAGGTGGCGATGCCCGGGCGTGGGCGCTGGACGTGACCGACGCTGCGGCTGTGCAGGAGGTGGTCACCGAAGTGGCTGCCTGGGGCGGGGTCCTCGACGTGCTGGTCAACAACGCCGGTGCGGCGGCAGGGCACCCCATCGACCACGATGACTTCGAGGAGACCTGGGACCTCGGCATCGACCTGTTGCTCACCTCGCTGACGCGCACGATCCGGGCGGCGTTACCGCACCTCCGGCAGGCGGCGGCCGGACGCATCGTGAACATCTCCTCGACGGAGGGCGTTGGCGGTTCGGCCAACATGGCCGCCTACACCGCCGCCAAGCACGGCGTAATCGGGCTCACCCGGTCTCTGGCCGTCGAACTGGGCGAGAGTGGCATCACCGTCAACGCCGTGTGTCCCGGACCGATCCACACAGGCATCACGTCGGCGATTCCCGAGGAGATGAAGGTCAAGTTCGCACGTCGCGCGGTGCCGGTCCGCCGCTATGGAGAGCCGGAGGAGATCGCCCACGGCATCCTCCACCTGGCGCTTCCGGCGTCGTCCTACATCACCGGCCACGCGCTCCTGGTCGACGGCGGTATGACGATCAAGAACAACTGACCCGGCCGCCCGGGCGCTCCGGAGTCACCCCTGGTAGAGCACCAGGGCGTCATAGAGGACGGACGGCACCTCGTTGTCGATGACGTGGATCGCCACCTGGGTGGCCACGAGGGTTCCCTTCTTGTGCTGCCGGGCCTCCCTGAGCCGGTTGCGGGCGTGCACGGTGGATCCTGACGGCACCGCTGCGAGGAACCGCAGGCCGTCGGCGCCGTAGTTGATCGCGTTCTGGTGGCCTGTGATCCGCACGTCGCCGGTCTTGTTGAGGCTCGGCAGGAGGCTGAGCGTGAGGAATCCGTGGGCGATCGGTCCGCCGAACGGGCCGGCGGTGGCCCGTTCGACGTCGACGTGGATCCACTGGTGGTCGCCAGTGAGGTCGGCGAACCCGTTCACCATCTCCTGGGTCACCTCGATCTCGGGTCCCCAGCCGCTCCAGTCGTCGCCGGCACGGGCGTTCAGTCCGTCGATGTCGTCGAAGGCGATTTCGTCCATATGCGTTCCTCCCAGTGTCATGTGTGCTGTATACGGTGGCCGTTGAGCGGATGCCGGGCCAACGTGGCCGGTTGTCTAGGGTCACGGACCGTCGCCGGTGGCGGCGTCGGTAACAGCGAGACCGGGGATGCGACAAGTTGGATCGGCACTATCGCGAGGCGTGGGACGAGATGACGGCCCCGGGCGCACCGTTCGCCTGGTCGGTTGTCGACATCCGGGGCGTGCCGACGCGTGCCTATGACAGCGCCCCACCCAGCATGGCGCTGCTCTGGGCTGGCTCAGTGGCCCACGGCGACAAGGACTACATCGTCTACGAGGACGAACGCCTCAGCTACACGGAGGCCCACAGCCTCGTCGATGCCCTCTGCGCCCATCTCGCTTCTGTCGGAATCGGGTACGGCGACCGGGTGGCGATCGCCATGCGGAACTATCCCGAATGGGTGATCGGCTACTGGGCCACGGTCAAGGTCGGGGCGGCCGTTGTCGGCATGAACGCCTGGTGGACCCGGCCCGAGATGGAGTTCGGGCTCGCCGACTGTGAGGCCACCGTCCTGTTGTGCGACCGGGAGCGCCTAGAGCGGATTGCTCCGGGCCTCGATGTCCTGCGCGAGGAGCGCCGCCTCCACGTGGTGGCCGTGCGCACCGATGGCGATCTGCCAGACGACGCCGTCCACTGGGACGACGCCCTGGCGGCGGCCGGTGAGCCGCCCGAACCTCCTGCCATCGATCCTGAGGACGACGTCTGCATCTTCTACACGTCGGGCACCACCGGCCACCCGAAGGGCGCAGTGCTCACCCACCGGGGAGCGGTATCGAACCTGTTGAACCTGGCCTTTTGGCAGTCCATGGCGGGCGCTGCCCAGGAGAAGGCCGTTGCCGCCGGCGAGGTGCCCCCCGGGTCGGACAAGGTGCAGGGCGAATCGAACCCCGGTTCGCTGCTGCCGGTGCCGCTGTTCCACGTCACGGGTTGCAACTGCTGCCTGCATCCGATCACCGCCGGCGGCGGGCGCCTGGTGCTGATGCACCGGTGGAACCCGGAGCGGGCCCTCGAGCTCATCGAACGCGAGCGTTGTTCGTCGATGAGCAGCGTGCCCACGATGGCCCGGGAGTTGATCAACAGCCCCGACTTCGACAAGCGCGACACCTCGAGCCTCGAGCACCTCGGCGGAGGGGGCGCCGCCGTACAGCCCGACCTGGTGACCAAGATCGAGGAACGCATCCAGGGCCGGCCCAGCACCGGATACGGCCTCACCGAGGTGAACGGCGTCGTCACGATCAACTCGGCGCACTTCTTCCTCGCCAAGCCCGAGTCGGCCGGTCCGGTCCTGCCGGTCATGGAGGCCCGGATCGTGGCGGAGGACGGCACGGACCAGCCGGCGGGTGGCCTAGGGGAACTCTGGGTGCGGGGCGCCAACGTGTTCCGGGGCTACCTCAACCGGCCGGAGGCCAATGCCGAGATCCTCACCGACGGCTGGTTCCACACCGGCGACATCGGCTACCTCGACGACGACGGCTTCCTGTTCCTGGTCGACCGGGCAAAGGACATGGTCCTGCGGGGCGGCGAGAACGTCTACTCGGCCGAGGTCGAGGCCGCCATCTACGAGCACCCGGCCATTGCCGAGGCGGCCGTGTTCGCGGTCCCGGACGAGCGCCTGGGCGAGGCCGTCGGGGTGGCGATCCTGCTGCTACCCGGCCAGACACTCGACGCCGACGACCTGCGGGCACACGTGGCGGGTCTCATCGCCTCGTTCAAGGTGCCCCGGCATGTGTGGTTCGTGGACGAGGCCCTGCCCCGGAACGCCAACGGAAAGTTCGTGAAGCGGGAGTTGCGCGAGACGCTGATCGGTACGCCGACGGCCTGAGCGCCCGAGGCAAGCGCTCGAACCGGCATCCCCGGCTACCGTGGCGCCAATGGGCGAGCGCAATCCTCACCTGGTCGAGCGCCTCCAGGGGTTCGGCACCACGATCTTCACCGAGATGTCGGTGCTGGCGGCACGCACCGGCGCCATCAACCTGGGTCAGGGCTTCCCCGACGCCGACGGCCCCGACGAGGTGCTCGAGGCGGCCGTGGCGGCGATCCGGGCCGGCCACAACCAGTATCCGCCCGGAACGGGCATCCCGGCGTTACGTCGGGCGGTGGCGGACCACCAGCAGCGCTTCTACGGCCTTGAAGTCGATCCCGACACCGAGGTGCTCGTCACCGCCGGTGCGTCGGAGGCCATCGCCGCGGCGATGCTGGCGTTGGTCGAGCCCGGCGACGAGGTGGTGGTGTTCGAGCCGTACTTCGACCACTACGCCACCTCGATCGCCCTGGCGGGTGGACGGCGCCGGGTGGTCCGCTTGCAGGAACCGGACCTGCACTTCGACGTGGCCGACCTCGAGGCGGTCATTGGCCCCGACACCCGACTGATCCTGCTCAACTCCCCGCACAACCCGACCGGCAAGGTCTTCGATGCCGAGGAGTTGGGCCACATCGCCGCCCTGGCGATCGAGCACGACCTGCTGGTCGTGACCGACGAGGTGTACGAGCACCTCATCTTCGACGGCCTCCCGCACCTCCCGCTGGCCAGCCTGCCGGACATGGCCGAGCGCACACTCACCATCTCGTCGGCCGGAAAGTCGTTCGGGTTCACCGGTTGGAAGATCGGCTGGGCACACGGCCCGGCAGAGTTGGTGTCGGCGGTCCTCGTGGCGAAGCAGTCGCTTACCTACGTCAGCGGCGGTCCGTTCCAGCACGCCGTGGTCACCGCCCTCGGCCTCGGCGATGCCTACTTCGCCGAGTTGGCCGACGACCTCCAGGACAAGCGCGACCTGTTCTGCGCCGGACTCGAGGCGGCGGGCTTCGAGTCACACCCGCCGTCGGGCACCTACTTCGCCACCGCCGACATCCGGCCCCTCGGCTACGAGGACGGTGTCGAGTTCTGCCTGGCGCTGCCGGAGCGCTGCGGGGTGGTTGCCGTGCCGAGCGGGGTCTTCTACGACGACGAGGTCGCCGGCCGCCACCTGGTGCGGTTCGCCTTCTGCAAGCAGCCAGAGGTGCTCACCGAGGCCGTCGAACGCCTCGCAACGCTGACGCCGGGGAGGGGTGCAAGGTGAAGGTCGCCGCCGTACAGCACGATGTGGTCTGGGAGGACCGTGCCGCCAACCACGCCCACCTCGCGGGGATGGTCGCCGAGGCGGCCGGCAGGGGGGCGGACCTGGTGGTGCTCACCGAGATGTTCCCGACCGGCTTCTCGCTGGCCACCGAACTGATCGTCGAGCCGCCCGACGGGCCGAGCGTCGAGTGGCTGTGTGCACAGTCCGCCCGCCACGGTTGCTGGACCGCCGGCTCGATTCCCACCCTCGACCTCGCCGACGAGCTTCCGGTGAACCGGTTCGTCGTGACCGCACCCGACGGCACCACGCACCACTACGACAAGCTCTATCCGTTCTCGTACGCCCGGGAGCATGAGCGCTACCGGGCCGGCAACAGGCACGTCACGGTCGACATCGAAGGCGTCCGGACCACGCTGTTCGTCTGCTACGACCTGCGCTTCGCGGAGGCCTTCTGGGACCTGGCCCCCGACACCGACCTATACCTCGTGCCCGCCAACTGGCCCGAGGCACGTCGGGAACATTGGAGCACGCTGCTGCGGGCACGGGCCATCGAGAACCAGGCCTACGTGGTGGGCGTCAACCGGGTCGGCACCGATCCGAAGCTCTCGTACACGGGCGACAGCGTGATCGTCGACCCGTTCGGCGAGGTGCTGGCCGAGGCCGAGCCGGGCCGCGAGGAGGTGCTCGTTGCCGAGGTCGACCCCGCACGGGTCGCCGAGGTGCGGGCGAACTACCCGTTCCTCCAGGACCGCCGCGGGTGACCACCCCCGACGTCCTCGGGCGGGTCCGTTCGCTGGTCGAGCCTGCACTGCGGGCGGTCGTGGAGGGGCTCGACGTCCGTCTGCGGTCCTCGTCGACCTACCACTTTGGTTGGACCGAGGTCGACGGCTCGTCGTCTGACCTGGGGTCCGGCAAGGGACTGCGCCCGGCGCTGGCGGTGCTCTCCGCCGAGGCGGTGGGCGCCGCCGCCGAGGTGGCCGTGCCGGGGGCCGTGGCAGTCGAGTTGGTGCACAACTTCTCCCTGGTCCACGACGACATCATCGACGGTGACATCGAGCGCCGGCACCGGGCGACCGTGTGGTCGGCGTTCGGCACGGACGAGGCGGTCATCGCGGGCGACGCCCTCCACAACCTCGCCTACCAGGTGCTGCTCGAGGATCCGTCGCCGCAGCGTCAGGAGGCCGCCGTCCGCCTGACCCGGGCCACGGCGGCGATGATCGCCGGCCAGGCCGCCGACATGGCCTTCGACGACCTGCCCACGGTGACGCTGGCCGAGTGCGTGGCCATGGAGGCCGACAAGACCGGGGCGCTGCTTGCCTATTCCGCCAGCGTCGGCGCCGTGCTGGCCGGAGCAACGGACGCCCAGGTCGATGCCCTCGACGAGTTCGGCATGGAGTTGGGCTGTGCCTATCAGGCCGTCGACGACGTGCTCGGCGTATGGGGCGACCCGTCGGTCACAGGCAAGCCGGTCGGCAACGACCTGCGCGAGCGCAAGAAGTCGCTGCCCGTGGCCGTGGTGCTCGACCAGGGCGGCGAGGCGGCCGACGAGTTGCTGGCGATCTACGGGAGTGACGCCGACCTCACCGACGACGACGTGGCCCGGGCGACGGCGCTGCTCGAGGCGGCGGGTGGGAGGTCGCACGCCGAGTCCTCGGCCGGCGCCCACCTGGTGCTTGCGCTCACGGCCCTGGACGGCCTGGGCTTCGACGACGGCGCTGTGGCCGACCTCAACGACCTCGCCCGCTTCGTCGCCGACCGCGACTTCTAGAGCCGTCGGATCGCCTCCGGCATCACGACGGGCGGACGAGGTGCGCCCGCAGTGCCTCGACCTCGGCGTGGGCGGTGCAGCCGGGGAGGTGGTCGTTGACCATGCCCATGGCCTGCATGAAGGCGTAGACGGTGGTCGGCCCGACGAACGTCCAGCCCCGGTGCTTGAGGTCCCTGCTCAGGGCGGTCGAGGTCGGCGTGGTGGCGGGGATCGACCCGTCCGCCTCGTGGACCGACGCCTCGGGCTCCCACGACCACACGTACGCCGCCAGCGACCCGAACTCGTCGGCCACCTCCAGGCAGCGGGAGGCGTTGCGGATCGTCGACTCGACCTTGCCGCGGTGCCGGATGATCCCGGCGTCGCCCAACAATCGCTCGACGTCGGCATCGCCGAAGCGGGCGACCAGCGCCGGGTCGAAGTCGTCGAACACCTCCCGGAAGCGCTCCCGCTTGCGCAGGATCGTCAGCCACGACAGCCCGGCCTGGAACCCCTCGAGGCAGATCTTCTCGAACAGTCGGTGGTCGTCGACCACGGGCCGGCCCCACTCGTGGTCGTGGTAGGCGATGTAGTCGGCGTGTGGGCCCGGCCACCTGCAGCGGGTGACGCCGTCGTCGCCGACGGCGAGATCGGCGCTCACCGTTCCCTCGTCGACCGAACCACGTTCCGGCTGGGACCCGTCATGGCTACGACAGTACGCTCCCGCTGTCCCTGCCCCGACGCCTGTCCACACCGAATCGGAGTTCCCATGATCCTCATCGCCGGCACCATCTCCCTCGATCCCGACAAGGTCGACGAGGCGCTCGCTGCCATCGTGCCGCTCATGGCGGCTACCCACGCCGAGGACGGCTGCATCGACTACGTGCTGAGCGCCGATCCACTCATGCCGGGCTGTATCCGCATCTTCGAGAAGTGGGAGGACGACGAGGCCCTGGCCGTCCACATGAAGGCGCCGCACATGGCCGCGTTCCAGGGGAAGTTGGGCGGCCTCGGCGTGACCGGCCTGTCCGTCGAACGCTTCGACGGAGCCACCGCCTCGAAGTTGTTCTAGGGGAAACGGTCGCTCAGTCGCCCGTTCCCACGGCACGGCCGTCGACTACCTGGTCGAGGTACTCGGAGAGGCCCCAGCCGGTCTTCCCGTCGCAGCGGAACCGGGTGAGCCCCTCGGTGATGCGGGTGTGGAGTAGGTCCCCGTCGGGGGTGGTGCGGCGGTTCCGCAGCGGGATCAGGGATGTGACCGTGCCCCGCACCTCGTAGGTGCGCTCGTCGGTCGACACGACGGCGGTGAGTCCGGTCTGGTAGCCGTCGTCGTCCCAGTCGGTGTCGATCGCCACCTCGTGGATCTGGTGGTAGCGGTCGCCGTGGAGGACCATGCCGCCGGCGTTGCGGTCGGTGCCGTCCCGGCTGATCAGCGAGATCATCATGGCGAAGTCCTCGTCGAAGGCCATCGGCAGCCAGCGGTACCAGGAGATGGCCTGCCAGTAGCGGGCGCCCCACGACTTGTCCCGCAGCCCGAGGCCGTCGACCTCGAAGCGTTCGCCGTCGACCTCGATGGTTCCCGTGGCGGCGACATGCTGCTCGTAATGGGCCTTCGAGAACGACGACTCGGCGTCCTGTTCGGGTTCGAGGCCGGTCTCGGCGTCGACGGGCCGGCCTCCGTACATCGGGGAGATGCCCCGGTAGGCGAGGTCGACGAAGCACGGCACGGACGGGTTCTCGGAGAATGCCACCCTCGGGTCGGCCATCTGACCGGGTTCGTCGAGCAGGCAGACCTTGCCCTCGTAGCGGACCCGGAGCCGCCGGAACGGCTCCTCGACGTCGATGCGCAGGCCGCCGGCGTCGAACACCTCGTTCGTCGTGATCGTGGGCCTCTGGTACATGAACCCCACCCGGCCGTCGGGTAGGTACACGCAGCACGACATCTCGGCATGGCCCTCGTTGACGCGGTTTCCGATCCGGAACCATCCACCCACCGTCGTGGAGTGGTCGACGACGTTGAAATACATCGACTCGTTGTAGTTGGGGACCGGGTCGGGCTCGTGGTTGTACTCGTCCTCGGGCGCGAGGACGATCCGTGTCGCACGCTTGGGTTCAGCCATGGTGGCTCCCTTGGTTGACCGCGAGTGTCGCGCCCCCCGGCCTCGAAGGCGCGATCGGGCCGCAGGTGGAAGGCGGTCGCCATGCGGAACCCGGCTCGACCGGATGGGTCTCCGGCCCCTGACAGTGGCGGGATGGCGGTGTAGGTTCGACCGTCATGGACATTCGAAACGTCACCAGCATCGCAGACATCATCCTGACCGGGGCAGCTGAGAAGCCTGATGCCGAGATGCTCGTCATCGGCGACGAGCGCATCACGTGGGCCGAGATGAGGGACCGGGCCGGGCAGGTCGTCAACGCCCTGCGTGCGTCGGGGGTCGGCTCCCAGGAGCGCATCGCCTACATCGACAAGAACGGCGCCGAGTACTTCGAGTTGGCGTTCGGCTGCGGCCTCGCCAACTCGGTGACCGTTGCCGTCAACTGGCGGCTGGCCCCACCCGAGATGGCCTACATCGTCAACGACTCCCAGGCGAAGGTGCTGGTCATCCACGAGGAGTTCGCCGACCACCTGGCCGCCTTCGAGGCCGACCTCACCCACACCGAGACGATCCTCGTCATCGGCGACCACGCCACCCACGGCTCGTACTCCGACTGGCGCAATGCCCAGACCCCCGACTGCGAAATCACCCCGCCGGGTGGGCCCGATGTTTCGATGCAGCTCTACACGTCGGGTACCACGGGCCTGCCCAAGGGCGCCCAACTGACCAACGACAACTTCAGGGCGTTGTTCGAGATCGTCGAATGGCAGATGGACGACGACAGCGTGAACATGGCCGTCATGCCGTTGTTCCACATCGCCGGTTCCGGCTGGGCCCTGTTCGGCATGGGCTGCGGTGCACGCACGATCATGACCCGCGAGTTCGATCCGGTGGCAGCCCTGCAGCTGATCGAGGTGGAAGGGATCACCCATGCCCTCTTCGTACCCGCCATCCTGCAGTTCTTCCTGATGGTCCCGAGCGACAGCGTCGACCTCTCGACGATGGAGCTGATCGCCTACGGCGCCTCGCCGATCACCCAGGACGTCCTGGTCAAGTCCATGGAGATGTTCGGCTGCAACTTCATGCAGGTCTATGGCCTGACCGAGACCACCGGTGTCGTCACGCAACTCGACCCCGAGGACCACGATCCGGGAGGCCCCCGCGAGCACCTGCTGCGGTCGGCCGGCAAGCCCATCACCAACGTCGAGATCCGGATCATCGACACCGACACCGGGGCGACGCTGCCCGACGGCGAGGTCGGCGAGGTGTGGATCCGGACGCCCCAGAACATGAAGGGCTACTGGAACATGGCCGAGGAGACCGCCAAGTCGCTCCCGGGCGACGGCTGGTTCCGCTCGGGTGACGCCGCCTACATGGAGGACGGCTTCCTCTTCATCCACGACCGGGTCAAGGACATGATCATCTCCGGTGGGGAGAACGTGTACCCGGCCGAGGTCGAGAACGCCCTGATGGGACACGAGGGGATCGCCGACGTGGCGGTCATCGGCGTGCCGGACGACAAGTGGGGCGAGGTCGGCAAGGCCCTCGTCATAGCGGTCCCCGACGGTGGCGTCACCGGCGACGAGATCCTCGCCTTCGCCAGGGAGCGCCTGGCCGGATTCAAGTGTCCCAAGACAGTCGAGTTCGTCGAGGCGATACCGCGCAACCCGTCGGGCAAGATCCTGAAACGCGAACTGCGCGACCCCTACTGGGAGGGCCGCGAGCGCAGGGTCAACTGACCTGCTGAAAGGTCCCCACCTTCAGGAGGCGCACGGCTGCTGACTAGGGTCGGCCGCCATGGAACACACCACACAGAACCGTCTGGACGGCAAGGTCGCCCTCGTGACCGGAGGCTCCCGCGGAATCGGCAAGGCAATCGCCGCCAGCCTCGCCGCGGCCGGTGCGAAGGTCATGATCACCAGCCGCAAGGCCGACTCCTGCGAGGCGGCGGTTGCAGAGCTTTCAGCGGAGACCGGCGGCGACCTGGCCTACGAGGCAGGGAACGTCGGCAGGGTGGAGGACATGGAGCGGGTCGTTGCAGCCACGATCGACACGTTTGGCGCCGTCGACATCCTCGTCAACAACGCAGCCACGAACCCCTACGCCGGACCGGTCATCGACGCCGACCTGCCCCGCTGGCAAAAGACGCTCGACGTCAACCTGACGGCGCCCCTGGCCTGGACCCAGGCCTGCTGGAACGCATGGATGAGGGAACACGGCGGCAACATCGTGAACATCTCGTCGGTCGGTGCGTTCCACACCAACCAGATACTCGGCACCTACGACATCTCGAAGTCGGCGCTGCTCCACCTGACCCGGCAGCTCGCCGCCGAACTCGCCCCCGGGGTTCGTGTCAACGCCGTGTGCCCTGGCCTCATCAAGACCGACTTCGCCCGAGCATTGTGGGACGAGGGGCGAGGCGACGATGTGGCGCAGGGGTATCCGCTCAAGCGCCTCGGCGAGCCTGAGGACATCGCCCAGGCCGTGCTCTTCCTGACCACCGACTCCTCGAGTTGGATCACCGGCCAGGAGATCGTCGCCGACGGCGGCGGCGAGATCGGCTTCCCCCGTGTCTGAGCAGCCGTAACCGCTCCCACCGACCACCGGCCCGTCCATCCGACCGTCGGGATACCGCATCCAGGCGGACGGCGCCAGCGTCGTGCTGGGCGGCGACACGGTTCCGTGTTCAGCCCTCGACGGGCTCTGCACCGGTTCTGACGCCCATGCCCAGAAGGCCATCCGCGACGACCTGATCGGCCAGGTGCCCGTTGCGTGGCTCGACGACGTGATCGACTACCACCCGACCGTGGTCGATGCCGCACAGACGGCGGCCAGGGCCGGCGTCGGCACGCTGGTGCCCAACCACAGCGCGTCCACCCCGATGCCGTGCACCGGGTCGGGCCGGGACGCCATCGCGGCAGAGCACTTCGACGGCGAGGCTCTGCTCCCGGACGACCTGGACCGGATGCTGGTCGAGCCGGACGGGTAGGACGGAAGCGGCCGGTTCAGACCTCGAGTTGGCCTGCGAGGCCCTCGGCGGCCTCGATGAACTCCTCGATCATGTCCATCACGACCTGTCCGGTACCACGGGTGCGGTTCATGGAGCCGACGATCTGGCCGACGAAGTAGGTCGCCAGCTTCTCGGCGCCGGAGCCCTCGTGGTGGGAGGCCCGGTTGATGCGCAGCAGCGCCCGGTCGGTCAGCATCGGCTGGAACGGCATGCCCAACGGGTCGGGGGTGTCGTCGCGGTCCCATTCCTCTGTCCAGGCGGTGCGCAGCATCCGGGCCGGCTTGCCGGTGATCGAACGGGAGCGCAGGGTGTCGGTGGTCGCTGCGTCGAGCATCTTCTGCTTGACCACGGGGTTCGTCTCGGCCTCCTCGGTGGTGAGCCACACTGAACCGCACCACACCCCGGCGGCACCGAGCGTCAGCGATGCGGCCATCTGGCGGCCGCGGCCGATGCCGCCGGCTGCGAGCACCGGAACCGGGGCGACTGCGTCGACGACCTCGGGGATCAGCACCATGGTGCCGATCTCGCCGGTGTGTCCGCCCCCCTCGCCTCCCTGGGCGATGATCAGGTCGACCCCGACCGCCACGTGCCGCTCGGCATGCACCCGGGTACCGGCCAGGGCGCCGACCCTGACACCCTCCTCATGGCAGCGTCGGACCATCTCGGGTGGGGGTGAACCGAGGGCGTTCGCGATGAGCGCCGGCCGGTGGGCGAGGGCGATGTCGAGCTGCCGTTGGGCCCGGTTGAGGGAGAACGGGGCGTCACCGGGCCGTTGTGCCCAACCCGCAGGGTCGTCGGGTTCCGGGGGCACCTCGTAGCGCTCGAGGATCTCGTCGAGGAACTCCCGATGGGTGCCGGGGATGAGGGCGGCGATGTCGGCGGTCTGGAACCCACCCGACTCGTCGCCTGCGTAGCGGGCGGGGACGATGAGGTCGACGCCGTAGGGGCGGTCGCCGACCTCCTCCTCGATCCACGCCAGGTCCACCTCGAGGGCCTCGTCGCTGTGGGCGACGGCGCCCAGCACGCCGAGGCCACCGGCCCTGGACACGGCGGCGACCACGTCCCGGCAGTGGCTGAAGGCGAAGATCGGGAATTCGATGCCGAACATCTCGGTGACCGGTGTCTTCATGGGGGGCTCATTTCGTTGTCGGGGGTCGGGTCAGACGGCGACGAGGCCGTCGGAGTCGATCTCGGCAGCCATGCCGATGTGTTCGTCGACGGTCATGGCGGCCAGGCGGCGGGGGTCGTGGGTCGTGCCCCAGGTGCGGGCGTCGCCGGGGGTGCGCAGTGCGACGAGGGCGTGGGTGGGTGAGTTGTCGCGGTCGTGCATCACCGTGTAGCCCTCGATGGTCGCCGTGCCGACGTAGGCGTGGTCGACGGTGCGGGTCGGCAGGCCGGCAGCCGCCTTCCGGACGTCGACTACCCGGAAGGCCTGCTTGGGGGGCTCGGTGCCGTAGATACCGAAGGCGTGCTTGGTGGCGTAGCCGCCGTTGGCGTGGACGAGTCCGGTCCCCGGCCGTTCGCGCATTTGGTGGACGAGGGCGGCGATGGCCTGGCCGCTGTAGTTGTTGAACGGTCCACCGGCGAACGTGAGCCCGCCTGTGACCGTGAGTGGCCGGTCGTGGCTGATGCCCAGTTCGGCTGTGGAGATCTGCACGGACGAAGGGAAGCAGGAGTAGAGGTCGAGGTGGGTGAGGTCGTCGATCCCGAGGCCGACGGCCGCAAGGGCTGCCTCACCCGCCAACTTCAGCACCGGCGCCCGGTGGAGGTCGAGGCGCTCGCTGATCCACGTCGTATCGAGTCCGACGCTGCCGGAGAGGGGGAACACCCAGCGGTCCCGGGGCACGCCGAGCGCCTGGGCGCGTTCGGCCGAGAGCACCAACACGGCCGACGCCTGGTCGACGGCGTTGTGGGCATTCATGGCGACGGTGTACGGCGCACCGACGAGACGGTTGGCCGCCGAGGGCGTGGAGATCTCGTCGGCGGTCATGGGCGTGCGGACGGCGGCGTGCGGGTTGTCGACTGCGACGGCGTTGAAGCCGGCCCAGAGCCCGCCCAGACGCCGACGGTGCTCGTCGATCGACTCACCCCGGTCGTACCGGATGGCCGAGTCGAGTAGTGGGTAGACGGAGATGGGGGCATCGATGCCGCGTGCCTCCTCCTCGCTGGTCGCCATCACGAGCGTGTCACCGAACTGTCGGGCCGGTGGCAGTTCGGTGTCTGCGTCCCGACGGATGTCGACACCCAGTCGTCGGGCCCGCCGGCGTGAGGCATTGACCTCGCCACCCAGCACCGCAGCGGCGTCGATCTCGCCGGCCCGGATGCGGGCGGCCAGGTCGTTCAGGAGCAGTTGGGGAGAGTGGCCGGACCACGCGGTGACGAGGGTGTCGACATCGACGGCCCTGACGAGGTCGGCGACCTGGCGACCGGGGTCGGTGTAGCGCCAGAGGCCGCCGGCCACGCCGATGAGGTCGAGTCCGGTGAGGCAACCCGGAGAGTCGGCGTCGATCGCCGCCGAGTGCAGCGCATCGACCATCAGTTCGAGGGGCGTGCGGGCCTGCCTGGGGTCGTCGATCCGGTCGGTCACCTGGGCGGCGCCGACGATGACCGGGGTGCGGAGGTCGATGGCCATGCCCCCAGCATGCAGCACGACCGTGCCCGTTGCCGAGGCGCGCCCCTGTTAGGCGCGCTTCACAGCGGCCTACACTCCCGGTCATGGTCTACGAGACACCCGAGTACCACCCGGCGTTCGAGGAGTACTGCGAGGCCATCTTCGAGTTGGCCGAGGACGACTTCGATGTGATCCAGGCACGCATCGCCGATCGCCTCGAAGTGAGCCGGCCGGCGGTCTCCGAGATGATCCGGCGCCTGGAGTCCGAGGGCCTCGTGGCGACGGGCGGCGGTGCCATCTCACTCACCGTCGACGGCATGGAACTGGCCACACAGGTGGTCAGGCGCCATCGCATCGCCGAACGCTTCCTGACCGATGTCCTGGGCCTGAACTGGACCGACGCCCACCACGAGGCAGGCAAGTGGGAGCACGTGATCTCGCCGGTGGTCGAAAAGGCGCTGGTCCGCGTGTTGGGCGAGCCCACCACCTGCCCGCACGGAAACCCGATCCCCGGTTCCGGCTACAAAGAGCCCGACACCCGACACCTGGCTGACGTATCGGTGGGGGCCGGGTTCACGGTGAACCGGATCACCGAGGAACTCGAGTTCGAACCGGGCCTGCTCGAGTTCCTCGAGGAGTCGGCACTGATGCCCGGCAACAGGGGCGTGGTCACGGCAGCGTCACCGGACGGCACGGTGACCGTCGAGGTCTCGGGCACCCGGGTAGGCGTCGGGTTGTTCGCTGCCGAACGCATCCTCGTCACCGACTGAAGGCCGGCCTGCGGGTTGCGAATACGGCTCAGGCCAGGTGGTCCGACCGGCGTACCACGAGGAACCAGGTCAGCAGGGCGCTGATCGCCACGAGCACGAGTGCCAGGATCGCCATCTCGGCGAGGTACAGCGCCTCGTAGGTGTCCCAGATCCGGACGACGAGCGTCCGGAACCCGATCGGCGACACCAGCAGGGTGGCGGGCAGTTCCTTCATGGTGGAGAGCATCACCAGGCCGCCTCCGGCGGCCAGGCCGGGTGCCATGATCGGCAGGTCGACCGTGAAGAACCGTCGTAGTCGACCGGCACCGAGCAGGCGGGCGGCGTCGTTCATCTGCCGGGGCACGGACGAGACCGCCACCTGGGCGGTTCGTACCGCCAGGGCACCGAAGTGCACGACGTAGGCGAACACGAGGACCGGCATCGTGCCGATCAGGAACTCGAAAGGCGACGCATGGAGGGTCCAGAAGATGAGCGAGATCGCCACCACCAGGCCGGGGATGGCGAAGCCGGCCACCACCACGCTGTTGACGATGCCGCCCAGTCGGGAGCGGTGGCGGGCCAGCAGGTAGGCCACGGGCAGCACCACGGCGATGGCGACGACGGCGGTGACCATGCTGACCCACACCGTGCTCCATGTGGCGCCGGCCACGTCGCCCCAGTCGAGGCGGAGTTCGGCCAGGCCGCGGCGCTGCCGGAACCAGCCGAACAGCCCCCAGTCGGCCAGCGAGACGGCGGGGGCGAACAGTGCCAGGCCCACGACCAGCGAGCAGGTGGCGATGGCCGGAGCCTTCCAGTGGCCGAGCGGGATGCGCAGGGGGGACCGGTCGCCGATCACCTCGGAGCGCGACCCACGTCGGGCCACGGTGCGTTCGGTGGCGACGACCAGCAGGGCCAGGGCGAGTAGCAGGAGGGCGAGGGCGAAGGAGCGGCCCTGGTCGAACAGGCGGGTGCGGTAGATGGTCTGGGTGAGGGTTTCGAACCGCATCAGGTGGACTGCGCCGAAGTCGCTGACCGTGTAGAGGAAGACGAGCAGGGCGCCGGCGGCGATCGACGACGACGCCTGGGGCATCACGACGCGCCGGAACACCTGCAGGGGCCGGTCGCCGAGGAGGCGGGCGTTTTCCTCGAGCGATGACGGGAGGGCGGAGAGCCGGGCCGCCACCGGAAGGTACACGTAGGGGTAGGTGAACAGCGTCAGGACCAGCCACGAACCGACAAGGCCGTGGAGTCGGAACTGGAGGTCGAGGCCGAGGTGGCCGGCCAGGTCGTGCAGGATGCCGCCGGGTGTCAGGCCTGAGCGGAAGGCGGCTGCCCCCACGAAGCTGGGGTACACGAGCGGGAGGGGGGCGACGACGCGCCAGAACCGGCGCAGCGGGAGGTCGGTGCGGATGGTGAGCCATGCCAGCGCGGTGCCGAGCAGCGCCGTCGATGCGGACACCAGGAACGCCAACTGGACCGTGTGCCAGAGCGGCTCGAGTGACCGTCGTTCGACGAGCAGGTGGAGGGCGCCTCCGGTCAGCGCCCGCCAGAGCACATATCCCCCCGGGAGGGCGAACAGTGTCGCCACGGCGATGGCGCCGACCGAGAGGTCCCACGGTGGCTGCCCGATCCCTGCCCGGAACCGGGCAGCGTTGGCCGTGGAGGGTGCGGCCGCTGGGTTCTCGCTCATCGCACCATCGTGGTTTCCGCCACGGAATCCGCTACTGATCGAGGACCCCGCTGGCCTCGATGATCTCGATGGTCCGCTTGAACTCGGTGGCCATGTCGTCGATGTCGATGGCACCGACGGTGTCGGCGGGCCGCTCGGGGAGCCTGTCGGCCGGTGCCACGCCGATGGCCAGCGGGTACTCGAAGACCGTGTCGGTCAGGTAGCGCTGCTGTCCGTCGCTCAGTAGGAAGGCCAGGAACCGGTTGGCGTCCTCCTTGTCGTCGCTGCTGTCGAGGATCGAGGCGGTGGCGATGATCATGAGGCCGCCGTCGTCGCCGGGGGCGAATCCGTGGTTGGCCGAGCGTTGGTCGTCGCCGTTCTTGGCGACCTCCTGGTGGTTGTAGTAGTGGTTGACGAGCCCGAAGCGCACCTCGTCGCGGCCGACGGCTTCGACGATGGCCCGGTTCTTGGGGTAGAAGTGCGAGCCGTTGGCGACCATGTCTTCGAGCCAGCCGATGGCGACGTCGTCGCCGTTGCGGAGGCGGAAGACGGTGAACCAGTCCTGGAACGACGAGTTCGAGCCGGGGACGGCGACGAGGCCTTCGTACCCGGGGCCGGTCAGGTCGAAGATCGAGTCGGGGAGGTCGGCCTCGGGCACCTCGTCGATGTTGTAGACGAGGACGCGGGCACGGCCGGCGAAGCCGACCCAGTTTTCGTTGCCTGCACGGTTGGAGGCGTCGACCTCGGCCAGTACGTCGTCGTCGAGCCCGGCCAGCATCCCGAGGTCGTCGAGGTAGCCGGTCGGGCCTGGGCTGCGGGACAGGAATACGTCGGCGGTGGTCTTGGTGCCCTCGGTCTCGAGGGTGAGCGCCATGTCGTTGGAGGACCCGTAGCGGGCCTCGACGGCGATGCCGGTCTGGGCTGTGAAGGCCTCGAAGATGGGGCCGACGAGGCTCTCGGAGCGACCGGAGTAGATCGTGATCGACTTGTCGTCGTCGCTCCCGCAGCCGGTGAGGCCGGCGGCTCCGGCCAGGAGGCTGACGCTGAGCAGTAGGTGGACGCCGAGGCGACGAGCGTGCGTGGAGGGAAAGTACATGGCTGGGATGGCTCCTGAAGGTAGATGTCTACGTAGTGTTAAGAGACCTTAACTAACAGGCACCGAAGTTCACAACCCGAGGGCCACCGCTCCCGACCCGACATAGGTCACACCGACGCGGTCGCCCCGTCGGTGGGTCAGGTCGGCCTCGGTCCGTACCTTGACCGAAGGGCCCTCGTCCAGCAGAACGTGGACCATGGCGTCGTGGCCGTAGTACTCGACCAGTTCGATCGTGCCGTTGTCGCCCTCGCCGACGGCCAGGTCCTCGGGCCGAAGCAGCAGGTCGGCGGGACCGTCGCAGCTGACCAGCACCGGCACCTCACCGACGGGCGTCCGGCACGAACCGACCGGTCGGTTGCAGCGGAACAGGTTGGCGTCGCCGACGAAGGTGGCCACCCAGCGGTTGGCGGGTCGCCGGTAGAGGTCGTCTGGCGTGCCGACCTGGGCCAGGCGGCCGTCGTGGAGCACCGCCACCCGGTCGCCGAGCACGAACGCCTCCTCCTGGTCGTGGGTGACGAAGATGGTGGTGATGCCGAGGTCGACGAGCAGGCGGTGCATCTCGGCACGGACCTGGAGGCGCAGGGTGGCGTCGAGGTTCGAGAAGGGTTCGTCGAGGAGCAGGACCCCCGGCCGGGGAGCGAGCGCCCTGGCCAGGGCCACCCGTTGCTGCTGACCACCGGAGAGCGTGCCGGGCATGCGGTCGGCCACGTCGGTGAGGCCGACCATGTCGAGTGCCTCGTCCACCCGGCCGTTGCGGCGCTGGTCCCGGGGAAGCCCGTAGGCCACGTTGCGTCGGACGTCGAGGTGGGGGAACAGGGCGCCGTCCTGGAACACCATGCCGATCCGCCGCCGTTCGGGCGGCACGAAGGTCCCATTGCCCGTGACGGTGCGGTTGCCGACCGAGATGGTGCCCCGGTCGGGTCGCTCGAGCCCGGCAATGGACCGCAGCAGCGTGGTCTTGCCACAGCCGCTGGGGCCGAGTAGGGCGACGAGTTCGCCTGGTGCGACCTCGAGGGAGAGCTCCGTGAGCACGGGCGGCCCGTCGTAGGCGACGGACAGGTCCTCGACCCGGAGCCCGGCGGGGGCAACGTCCTCGCCCCGGGTGGCCCGGATGTTCATCATGCCTAACAGACTAGGGGTGGTTGTCCGCACAACCCAAGACCGCCGCTCGGGGCACGTCGCTCCTGCCCATTGGCTACCGTGCCCGTCATGACCGATGTCTCCATCGGCTGGGTCGGGCTGGCCGCCTCGCTGCTGCTGGTGGCGGTAACCGTAGGCGTGTCCCGGGGGCGGCGGCTCGGCCTCGAACAGGACCTGGTCGTGGCCTCCGCCCGTGCGATCGGCCAACTGCTGCTCGCCGGCTGGGCCCTCACGCTGCTGCTGGCCGACGACGTCCAGATCGCCTGGGCATGGCTATGGGTGGCCACCATGGTGCCGGTTGCCGCCTGGTCGGCCCGTCGTCGCGAACCCCGCCTGCCGGGGATCATGGTGGCCACGACCGTCGGCTACACGTTGGGCCTCGGTGCCTCGTTGGCCGTGGTGTTCGGCTTCGACGTCCTTCCCTACGAGGCCCGGGTGCTGGTGCCGGTGTCCGGGATGGTCGTCGGCAACTCGCTCAAGGTCGTGGTGGTCGCCGCCACGCGACTCGTCGACGGCTTCCGCGACCGGGCCGGCGAGGTCGAGGCGCTGCTCGCCCTGGGTTTCGATCGACGGCGGGCCTCGCGGGACGTCACCGCCGAGGCGTTGCGGCTGGCGATCCGCCCCCAGGTCGAGATCACGCGCTCGGTCGGCATGGTGTTCCTGCCGGGAGCCCTGACCGGGATGATCCTCGCCGGGGTCGACCCGCTGGATGCAGCCCTCGTGCAGGCGGCAATCCTGTTCCTGATCCTCGGTTCGGCGGCGATCACCGGCCTGGTCGTGGTTCTGGAGGGTGCCAGACGGTTCCTGACCGCCGACCAGCGCCTGGTGCTGCCGGATCAGCCCGCCGACTGAGCCCCCAGCGACTTCAGCGCTGCGAGCACGGCAGGGATCGACAGGCCCACCACGTTCTCCCTGCAGCCGTCGACCTTGGTGACGAAGCCGGCAGCGCCGCCCTGGATGGCATACGCCCCCGCCTTGTCGAGGGGCTCGCCGGTGGCCACGTAGGCGTCGATCTCATCGTCGTCGAATTCTCGAAACGTGACGAGCGTGCGAACCACGCCGGAGATCGTGTAGCCGCCGTGGCACACCGCCAGTCCGCCGACCACCTCGTGGGTGCGGCCCGACAGTCGTCGCAGCATTTCGGTCGCCCAGTCGGGTCGGCCGGGCTTGCCGAGCACCTCGCCGTCGAGCACCACCACCGTGTCGGCGGCGAGCCCGGTCTCGTGGTTGTCGACGACGGCAGCGAGCTTGGCCATGGCGAGCCGCTCCACGAGGGCGGTCGGGTCCTCGCCCGGCTGTGGCGTCTCGTCGACGTCGGGCCGCCGGACCTCCGGACTGAAGCCGTGCGCCCGGAGCAGGTCGAGCCGTTGTGGCGAGCCCGAAGCCAGGATCAGTCGTTGGGCGTCGTCAGCCACCGGAGACGAGGGCCTCGGCCTCGGCGGGTGGAGGGGTGGCGTCGTCGGGGTCGTCCAGCCAGCCCTCGGGCAGAACGACCCGCCGGGGGCCGTTGCGGTGGCTGCGGGGGATCCGTAGCGAATCCGGGTCGAGCGTGAGGTGCGGGTCGAGGTCGGCCAACTGCCGGTCGAGGTCGTCGAGCGAGTCGATGGCCTGGAGGTCGCGGCGGACCGCCGGCCCGGTGGCGTAGCCCTTGAGGTACCAGGCGGTGTGCTTGCGGAAGTCCCGGATGCCGTGCGGGCCGGCCCAGTCGACCAGCAGGCGGGCATGGCGCCACATCGTGGCGGCCACCTCGTCGAGCCGGGGCGGGTCACCGGGCTCGCTGCCACCCGAGGTGGGTGTCGGGCCGAACACGGCGGCCAGGTCGCCGAACAGCCAGGGGCGGCCGAGGCAGCCCCGTCCCACGACGACACCGTCGCAGCCGGTGCTGCGCAACAGCCGCAGGGCGTCCCACGGCTCCCAGATGTCACCGTTGCCGAAGACGGGGATCGAGGTGACGGCCGCCTTGAGGTCCGCAACGGCCGACCAGTCGGCCTCGCCGGAGTAGAGCTGCTCGGCGGTTCGGGCGTGGAGCGCCACCGATGCGGCACCGAGGTCCTCGGCGATGCGGCCGGCGTCGAGGAAGGTGAGGTGGTCGGCGTCGGTGCCGAGCCGGAACTTCACGGTGACCGGCACGTCGCCGGTTGCATCGATGGCAGCGCCAACGATGGCGGCGAACAGGCGGGGCTTGAGCGGGATCGCCGCCCCGCCGCCCTTTCGGGTCACCTTCGGCATGGGGCAGCCGAAGTTGAGGTCGATGTGGTCGACCCGGTCCTCGCGGACGAGCATCCGCGCTGCACGGCCGACGCTGTCGGGCTCGGTGCCGTAGAGCTGGATGCTGCGGGGTGACTCGTCGGGGGCGAAGTGGCTGAGCCGGCTGGTCTTGAGGTGGCCGTCGACGAGGCCCCTGGCGGTGATCATCTCGCTGACGTAGAGCCCGGCGCCGTGTTCCCGGCAGAGGGTGCGGAACGGGGCGTTGGTGACGCCGGCCATCGGTGCCAGCACGACCGGCGGCCAGACCTCGAGCGGGCCGATGCGGGGTGCGGCGAACTCGCCCGGGGCGGCGGGCGCCACATCGGCGTTTACGGAGGTGCGAAGGCCCATGCCACAAGGCTAGGCGCGGGGCCTAGAGGGCGAGCCGCAGGCCCCGGTGACAGGTCGTGTCCACCGGCGCCGTGGCGGACCGGGCCGCCGGCCGGTAGCGGTAACAGTAGCTGTCGTGGCACAGGAACGAGCCACCCTTGACGACCCGGTCGGTGCCTAACGGCGGTCCGGTGGGGTCAACGAGGGGCCGCTCGCCGGGGTGCCGCGTGGCGAACCAGTCGGCGCACCACTCCCAGACGTTGCCCGAACAGTTGTGGAGCCCGAACCCGTTGGGGGCGAAGGCGTCGACGGGGCAGGTGCCGGCATATCCGTCCTCGGCGGTGTCCTCGCTCGGGAACGTGCCCGTCCAGATGTTGCAGCGGTGCTCGCCGCCGGGCATGAGGTCGTCGCCCCAGGGGAGGCGGGCCTGGTCGAGGCCGCCCCGGGCGGCGTACTCCCACTCGGCCTCGGTGGGCAGGCGGCCGCCGGCCCATTCGGAGAAGGCGACGGCGTCGAACCACGAGAGGTGGACGACGGGATGGTCCGCCCGGCCGGCGAGGTCGCTGTGCGGGCCTTCGGGGTGTCGCCAGTCGGCGCCGTGTACCTGGCGCCACCATTCGGCGCCGACGACGCCCCGGGTCTCGGGAAAGTCGTCGGGGAGATGGCCGCCGAACACGAACGACCAGGTTTCGATCTCTGCGGTCGTGCGGTGGCCGGTGGCTTCGACGAAGGAGGCGAACTCGGCCGTGGTGACCGCTGTGGCCGAGATGGCGAAGGGTGAGAGCTTGACGTCGCGCACGGGATCCTCGCCGTCGTCGAGGTAGCGGTCCGGGTCGTCGCCGCCCATGCGGAAGATGCCGCCGGGGAGGTCGACCAACCGGGCAAGCGGATCGGTGCCCATCACAGGCCTGCCGTGAACTCGCGGATCGCCGCTACGCACTCGGCGGCGGCCTTCACGTGGACCATGTGCCCCTGGTCGGGGACGACCACGGTGGCGCGCACGTCGAGGTCGCGCTCGAACAGGTTCGCCGAGGCGGCGAAGCGCCTGTCCCTCTCGCCCAACAGCACCAGCACCGGGCAGGTGATCTCGGTGAGGTTGTCGATGACCTGGGCGTCGACGTGCAGCGAGAGTTCCGCGACGCCGGGCGCCAGGTCGAGCTTCTCGGCGGCGGCCATGACCGAGGCGTTCCACTCCTCGCGGGCCTCGGGCTTGCGGAATCCGGGGCCGGTGGCGATGAGCACCAGGGCGGCCACGTCGTCGGGGTGGCTGAGCGTGTGGGCAAGCGAGAGGTAGCCGCCGAGGCTGTGCCCGACCAGCACGGCGGGCCGGCCGGCCTCGTCGAGGACGGTGGACAGGTCGTCGAGGGCATGTTCGCGGCTGTAGCTGCCGGGGGGCGGTGTGCCGCTTCCACCGTGGCCACGGAGGTCCCAGGTGCTGACGGCGTGGTCGGCGGAGAGGTCGTCGGCGATCGCGTTCCAGACCGAGCGCTCGTTGGCCCAGCCGGTCGTGCACACGAGGCGCATGGCGTGGTTTCCGGTTTTCGGGCCCCGATGCTCGACCGCGATCTCGGTGCCGTCGGTGCTGGTGGTCATCGCAACGGTCGGAAGAACTCGCGGATGTCGGCCAGAAGCACCTCGGGTTGTTCGAGGGCAGCGAAGTGACCGCCGACCTCGTGGTCGGCCCAGAAGGTGAGGTTGAACTTCGGTTCCACCCAGCGGCGGCGGGCACCCATCAGTTCCTTCGGGAAGACGGACACGCCGAGTGGCACATCGCCGGTGTCGCCGAACGAGCCCATGCCGGCCTTCGAGGTCTCGTAGTACATGCGGGTCGACGAGTTGATTGTGCGGGTGAACCAGTAGACGCTCACGTTGGTGAGTAGCCGGTCGCGTGACACGGCGGTGAGCGGGTCACCGTCATGGTCGGTCCAGCCGTGGAACTTCTCGCCGATCCACGACAGCAACCCGGCTGGTGAGTCGTTGAGGCCGGTACCGAGGGTCTGGGGGCGCGTCTCCTGGATCCGGAAGTAGCCGTTGTCCTCGGCCAGGTACCAGTTGAGGCGGTCCATCACCTGTTGTTCGAGGGGGGTGATGTCGGCGAAGTCGTCATCGTTGCCGGCGGGGCCTGCAGCCATCATGTTGACATGGCAGCCGACCACGTGGTCGGGGTCTACCTGGGCGATGTGGCGGGAGATCATCGAGCCCCAGTCGCCGCCCTGTACTCCGTAGTGGTCATAGCCGAGGCGTGCGGCCAGTGCGGCGAAGGCCTCGCTGGTGCGGCCGACGCCCCAGCCCCGCTCGGTGGTGGGGCCGGACCAGCCGTATCCGGGCAGTGACGGGATGATCACGTGGAAGGCGTCGTCGGCGTCACCTCCGTGGGCGGTCGGGTCGGTGAGCGGGCCGACGAGGTCGAGGAACTCGACGACCGAGCCGGGCCAGCCGTGGCTGAGCAGCAGTGGCAGGGCATCGTCGTGGGGGGAGCGCTGGTGGATGGCGTGGAGGTTCTGGCCATCGACCTCGGTGGTGATGTGGTCGAAGGCGTTGAGCCCGGCCTCGGCGGCCCGCCAGTCGTAGCCGTCGGCCCAGTGGGCGGCGAGATCCTGCAGCCACGTCAGGTCACAGCCGTAGTCCCAGCCGCTGCCGGGGATCTGGTCGGGCCAGCGGGTGGCGGCCAGGCGTCGTCGCAGGTCATCGACGTCGTCGTCGGGTACGGCGATCGTAAACGGTCGGATGTCGTCGGGCACGGGGTGTCCTTTCGGGTGGCTGCCCGACGGTACCCGTCGTCGGGGCGTCGCCCGGAGCCGGGAACCACGGTTGTCGGATGGAACTCGAGGGTGCGCGGGTACCGGTGGCCGGAGGTTCGCCAGGGAACGACGCCCGTCTGGCCCGGGCCCAAGCGGCGGCGGGTGCGCAGGTGGTGGTCGCCCGGTCGGGTGACGACCTGCGGGCGGTGGCCGACGAGGTTGGTGGCGCCGCCCATGTGGCCGACCTGTCCGATCCCGAGGTGGTCGACGGGCTGGTCGCCGTCATCGAGGACCCCCACGCCCCGACGACGTACCCGTCGACAACGCCGGCATTGCCACCGTCGACCCGGTTGATCGACGCCTGCTCTACGCCTGCTCTACGCGTGTTCGGCCAGCTCGCGAAGACGACCGAGCACCTGTGCCGGATCGCCACCGACCGGCGAGACGTTGAGTGAAGTGACCCCGGCGGCCTTGTAGGCGGCCAGGCGATCGACGATGTAGCCCTCGTCGCCGCAGAGGGTCGTGTTCTCGATGAGCTCGGCGGGCAGGAGCCCGGCGGCCTCTTCCTTGCGGCCGTCGAGGTAGGCATCCTGCACGGCGACGGCCTCGTCGGCGAAGCCGTAGTCGCGGCAGACGTCGTTGTAGAAGTTCTTGCCGCGGGCTCCCATGCCGCCGATGTAGAGCGCAGCCATCGGACGGGCGAAGTCGCGGAACTGCGAGGCGTCGTCGCCGATCGCCACGATGCCGCCGGCCACGACGTCCAGATCGCCCAGGCCGGGGTCGCGTCGAGCCAGGCCCGCCGTCACGGCATCGCCCCAGACCCGGTCCATGCGCTCCGGGTAGACGAGGAACGGCAGCCAGCCGTTCGTGGTGGCTGCGGTCTCCTCGACGCTCTTGGCTCCCAGCGCTGCGATGTAGATCGGGATGTCGGGACGCATCAGGTGGTTGATGATCTTGAGCGGCTTGCCGAGGCCGGTGCCCTGGTCCGCTGGCAGCGGCAGCGTGAAGACCCGACCCTCGTGTTCGAGCTTCTCGCGCTGCCAGGCCATCCGGCAGATCGAGATGATCTCCTTCATGCGGGTCAGGGGCAGCGAGTAGGGGACACCGTGGAAGCCCTCGATCACCTGCGGGCCGGAGGCACCGAGGCCGAGCGAGAAGCGGCCCTCGGAGAGGGCGTCGAGGCCGGCGGCGGTCTGGGCGATGCAGGCCGGTGTGCGGCTGTACGTGTTGAGGATGCCGCTGGCCAGCCCGACGGTCGTGGTGGCCGAGGCCAGGTATCCCAGCAGGCTCACTCCGTCGAAGCCGTAGGCCTCCGGGATCCAGATGCAGTCGACGCCTGCCGCCTCGAGCTCACGTGCCTGGTTGGCCGCTTTGCGGGGGTCGGTGGCGTAGTTGAGGAGTGTGGTGATGCGCATGGGTGCATCCTTCCACCCGGCGGGTGGTAACCGCTCAGTCGGCGGGCCAGCGCCGGATGACGACCAGTGCGGCCACAGCGAGCAGGGCCGCAGCAGCCGTCATGGCCATGGAGTAGCCGCTGGCGAAGGCGTCCCGTGCTGTAGCGGCGATGTGGTCGCCGACGCCAGCCGGGGCCCGCTGCGCCACCACGAGCGCAACGCCGACCGAGTCCCGGGCGATGTCGGCCATCTCAGCCGGTGCCTGGTCGAGGGCGTCGCCCAGCCCCCGCCGGTAGCCGGCGGACAGCAGGCTGCCGAGGAGGGCGATGCCGACGGCGGAGCCGACCTCGCGCGTGGTGTCGTTGACGGCCGAGGCCACGCCGGCCTTGTCGAGCGGCAGGGAGCCGACGATCGCCGCCGTGGAGGTCGGGAACCCGAGCGCCATGCCGGATGAGATCAGCAACACGCCGATGACCACGTGCCCGTACCCGGAGTCGCCGGTGAGCAACGCCATCACCACACAGCCCAGTGCCGTGACGAGCATGCCGCCGCCGATGACCCGACCGCTGCCCAACCGTGCGGCCAGGGCCGGCCCACGAGGGGACACGACGATCATCGCGAAGGCGAAGGGCATGACCCGGACGGCTGCACCGAGCGGCGTGTAGCCGAGCACGAACTGCAGGTACTGGGCGAGCCCGAAGAACATGCCGAACATGACGGCGAATGAGGTGCCGAGTGCCAGCGTGGCGAGGGCGAAGCGGGGTATGCGGAACAGGGCCGGGTCGAGCATCGGGTGTTCCTGTCGGCGCTCGACCGCCACCCAGGAGGCGAGCAGGGCCACGGCGGCGGCGAAGCCACCGAGGACGAGCGGGTCGGTCCACCCGTACTCGGGCCCCTGGATGAGCCCGAAGACCAGCGTCGACAGCCCCATGGCCGACAGCAGGCTGCCGAACGGGTCGAGGTGGTGGCCCTGCGTGTCGCGTGACGTGGGGACGAAGGCGACCACGAGCACCATGGCCGTGGTGGCGATCGGGACGTTGACGAAGAAGACCGAGCCCCACCAGAAGTACTCGAGGAGGACGCCGGCGGACAGGATGCCGATGGCGCCTCCGGCTCCGGCGAAGCCCGCCCAGATGGCGATCGCCTTGTTCCGCTCGTCGGCCGGGAAGACCACTGTGAGGATCGACAGCGTGGCAGGCATGGCGAGGGCGGCGCCGATGCCCATGGTCGCCCGAAAGGCGATGACCTGTCCGGCGGTATCGGCCGTGCTGGCAAGCAGGGCGGCGCAGATGAACACGATCAGCCCGGTCAGTAGGGCTCCCTTGCGCCCGAAGCGGTCGCCCAGTGCACCGGCGGGCAACAGGAATGCGGCGAACACGAGGGCGTAGGCGGCGTTGATCCAGATCAGGTCGGCGGCCGAGGCGTCGAGGGCCCGCTGAATCGAGGGGAGCGACAGGTTCAGCGAGCTGACGCTGGCGACGACGAGGATCAGCGAGAGGTTGAGGATGCCGAGGATGAACCAGCGGCGGGGATGTCCGGCGTCGGTCATCCGGCGATCTTCTCAGGAATGCCGATGGTTGCTGCAACCAGGACGGTCATGGGTCACAGGGCTTCCCGGTCGGAGCGGGTCCTCACCTACCATCAACGGGTGCCCAAACCCGCTGAGCCGATGCGTCTGGTGGCCGGGTTCGAGCCCGCCACCCGCGACGACTGGGCCGACCTGGCCGGTACCTCCCTGCGTGGGCGCACCCTCGGGTCGCTGACGACGGTCACCGACGACGGCATCCGCATCGAACCGCTCTACGGAAACGACGGGCGCACCGACCGGGCCGGCCTGCCGGGGGCGAGCCCCCACACCCGGGGATCGACCGCCACCGGCAGCACCGAGTCCGGCTGGGACGTTCGGGCGCTGGTGCTGGACGAGGGCATCGCAGCCGCCAACGCCGCGGTGCTCGACGAACTGGAACGGGGTTCGACCTCGGTGCTGCTCGACCGAGCGGCCATCGGCATCGGGTCGGCCGGCGACCTGGCAGCGGTGCTCGACGGCGTCTTCCTCGAGATGGCGCCGGTGGCGCTGGCTCCCGGGCCCGATGCGGTGAACGCCGCCGGCTGGCTGGTCGACCTCTGGGACCAGCAGGGGACCTCCGCCGCCGATCGTTCCGGCGCCCTCGGCGTCGATCCGATCGGCGTGGCGGCCCGTCACGGCGGTGATCCCGACCTCTCGACGCTGGTGTCGGCCGTGGCTTCGGTGGCCGACGCACCCGGCGTGCACGCCGTCACCGTCGATGCCACCGTCTGGGCCGATGCCGGTGCCAGCGAGGCGTGGGAGTTGGCGTGCTCGCTGGCGACGGGCGTGGCCTACCTGCGGGCGCTCGAGGCCGACGGCGTTTCGATCGATGACGCGCTCGCCGGACTCACGTTCACCTACTCGGCCGACGCCGACCAGTTCCGCACGATCGCGAAGTTCCGGGTGGCCCGCCTGCTCTGGGACCGGGTGGCCGGGGCGTGCGGCTCCGACGTCCGGGCCCAGCACCAGACGGCGGTCACCTCGGCCGCCATGCTTGCCCGTCGCGACCCGTGGGTGAACCTGCTGCGTGGCGCCGTGGCCGCCTTCTCTGCCGGCCTCGGGGGGGCCGCGGTGGTGACGGTTCGTCCCTTCGACAGCGCCATCGGGCGACCCGACGAGTTCGGACGCCGCACCGCCCGCAACACCCAGCTGCTGTTGACCGAGGAGAGCGGCCTGGCCCGGGTGGTCGACCCCACCGGCGGCTCGTGGTTCGTCGAGGACCTCACCGAGCGCCTCGCCGATGCCGCATGGGAGCGCTTCCGCTCGATCGAGGCCGACGGTGGCATGGTCGCCGCACTGGCCTCAGGGCGCATCGCCGCCGAGGTCGCGGTCACGCACACGGCTCGTGCACAGCGCCTCGCCACCCGAACCGATGCCATCACCGGCGTGACCGAGTTCCCCGCCGTCGACGAGGTTCCACTCGTTCGTGCCGCCGGGCCCGCATCGGCCGAGGGCCCGCTGCGCCTGCACCGCCTGGCCGAGCCGTTCGAGGCACTGCGCGACGCCGGCGAGGCGGCGGGCCCCGTCGTCCGCCTCGTGTCGCTCGGTCCGCTGGCCGAGCACTCGGCTCGCACGACGTTCGCCGCCAACCTGTTCGCCGTAGCCGGCATCCGCACCGTCGACGAGCCGGGCAGTCCGGTGGCCGTGCTCTGCGGCTCGGACGGGCGTTACGCCGTCGAGGCCGTAGACGTTGCGCGGGCACTGAAGGCCGAAGGCGTTGCGCACGTGGTCCTGGCCGGACGACCCGGCGACCACGAGGACGAGTGGCGTGCAGCCGGTGTCGACGGGTTCGTCCACGCCCGCACCGACGTCCTGGACGTGCTGGGCCGCATCCTCGATGCCCTGGGGGTGGCCCGGTGAGTGCCATCCCCGACTTCGCACACATCGACCTCGATCCCGGTGAAGCCGGTCAGACCGCACCCGTCCCCGATCTGGGCACCTTCACCACACCCGAGGGAATCGACGTGGCCGCCCTGTCGACCTCTGCCGATGTGGCCGACCTCGACTTCCTCGACACCTGGCCCGGGATCGCCCCCTACCTGCGGGGCCCGTATCCGACCATGTACGCCGCCCGGCCCTGGACCATCCGCCAGTACGCCGGCTACTCGACCGCCGAGGAGTCCAACGCCTTCTACCGGCGCAACCTGGCCGCCGGCCAGAAGGGCCTGTCGGTGGCGTTCGACCTCGCCACCCACCGGGGCTACGACTCCGACCACCCCCGGGTGGCGGGCGACGTCGGCATGGCCGGTGTGGCGATCGACTCGATCCTCGACATGCGCACCCTGTTCGACGGCATCCCGCTCGAGCAGATGACCGTGTCGATGACCATGAACGGCGCCGTGCTGCCGATCCTGGCCCTGTTCGTGGTGGCCGGCGAGGAACAGGGCGTGGCGCCCGAGGAGTTGGCCGGAACCATCCAGAACGACATCCTCAAGGAGTTCATGGTCCGCAACACCTACATCTACCCGCCGGCCCCCTCGATGCGGATCGTGTCGGACATCTTCGCCTGGACCAGCGAACGGATGCCGAAGTTCAACAGCATCTCGATCTCCGGCTACCACATGCAGGAGGCGGGGGCGACGGCCGACCTCGAGTTGGCGTACACGCTGGCCGACGGGGTCGAGTACGTGCGGGCAGGCATCGGGGCCGGACTCGACGTCGACGCCTTCGCACCGCGGCTGAGCTTCTTCTGGGCGATCGGCATGGACTTCTTCATGGAGGTCGCCAAGCTGCGGGCGGCCCGGCTGCTGTGGGCGAGGCTCATGGCGCAGTTCGACCCGCAGGACCCCCGGTCGTCGTCGCTGCGCACCCACAGCCAGACGTCGGGTTGGAGCCTCACCGCCCAGGACCCCTACAACAACGTGGTCCGCACCTGCGTCGAGGCCATGGCGGCCACCCAGGGTCACACCCAGTCGCTGCACACCAACGGCTTCGACGAGGCGCTGGCGCTGCCCACCGACTTCTCGGCCCGCATCGCCCGCAACACACAGCTGTTCCTCCAGCAGGAGACCGGCACCTGCCGCGTCGTCGACCCGTGGGGCGGCAGCTACCACGTCGAACGGCTCACCCACGACCTGGCGGCGAGGGCGTGGGACCACATCACCGAGGTCGAGGAGAGCGGCGGGATGGCGTCGGCCATCGAGGCCGGCATCCCGAAGTTGCGCATCGAGGAGGCCGCCTCCCGCACCCAGGCCCGCATCGACTCGGGCCGCCAGACCGTGGTGGGCGTGAACCGCTACCGCCCCGACGAGGCCGACGCCGTCGACGTGCGCCGGATCGACAACGCCCAGGTCCGGTCCGACCAGGTCGCACGGCTCGAACGCCTCCGGGCCGAGCGCGACCCCGCCGCCTGCACGGCAGCGCTGGTCGCCCTCACCCGTTGCGCCGAAACCGGCGAGGGCAACCTCCTGGGCCTGGCCGTCGACGCCGCCCGGGCACGGGCTACCGTCGGCGAGATCAGCGACGCCCTCGAACAGGTATGGGGGCGCCATGTCGCGGAGGTGCGCACCATCTCGGGCGTGTTCAACAGCGAGGTCGGCGAGGACGGACAGGTGGCCGACACCCGCGCCCGCATAGCCGCATTCGAGGCCGCCAACGGCCGCCGGCCCCGGATCCTCGTCGCCAAGGTGGGCCAGGACGGCCACGACCGGGGCCAGAAGGTCATCGCCACGGCGTTCGCCGACCTGGGCTTCGACGTCGACATCGGCCCGCTGTTCTCGACCCCGGGCGAGGTGGCTCGCCAGGCCGTTGAGAACGACGTGCACGTGGTCGGCGTGAGCTCGCTGGCGGCCGGTCACCTGACGCTCGTGCCCGAACTGCGCGATGAACTGGCTGCCCTCGGCCGACCTGACATTGCGATCGCCGTGGGCGGTGTCATCCCGGCCCAGGACCACGAGGCGCTGCGGGAGGCAGGTGCCGCTGCAATCTTCCCGCCGGGCACCGTCATCGCCGCTGCCGCCACCGAACTGCTCGAGCAGATCTCATGAGCCCCACCGTCGACGAACTGGTCGACGGGGTCCTCGCCCGTGACCGGGCGACCCTCGGCCGGGCGCTCACCCTCGTCGAGAGCACCCTTCCCGACCACCGGGGCCGTGCCGCCGACCTGCTTGCTGCACTGCTGCCCCACGCCGGTGGGGCGCACCGGGTCGGGATCACCGGCGTGCCCGGCGTGGGCAAGTCGACGTTCATCGAGGCCCTCGGCACCCAACTCACCGCCTCGGGCCGGCGGGTCGCCGTCCAGGCCGTCGACCCGACCAGCACGGTCACCGGCGGCTCGATCCTCGGCGACAAGACCCGCATGCAGCGCCTCGCCAACGATCCCGACGCCTTCGTGCGGCCTTCTCCGACGGCCGGCACGCTCGGCGGCGTCACCCGCACGACCCGCGAGACCCTGCTCGTGCTCGAGGCGGCCGGCTTCGACGTGGTGCTGGTCGAGACCGTCGGCGTGGGCCAGTCCGAGACCCTCGTGGCCCGCATGGTCGACTTCTTCCTGGCGCTGATGCTGCCCGGCGCCGGCGACGAACTGCAGGGGATCAAGAAGGGCCTGCTCGAACTGGCCGACATGATCGTGGTCAACAAGGCCGACGGCGACAACGCCAGGGCCGCCCGTACCGCCGCTCGCGACTACTCGGCGGCGCTGCGGCTCACCCACCCGGCCAGCGCCTCGTGGACGCCGCAGGTGGTCACCTGCAGCGGTCTCACCGGTGAGGGCCTGCCCGGGTTGTGGACGCGGATAGAGGAGCATCGTGAGGCACTCACCGCCTCGGGCGAGTGGGACGAGCGGCGCCGGGGCCAGCAGTTGGCCTGGATGTGGGCGATGGTCGAGGACCGACTGCTGGCCGCCCTCCACGCCGACCCGGCGGTGGCCGGGGTGCTGGCCGACGCCGAGCGCCGGGTGCTCGACGGTGCCGAGACCCCCGCTGCAGCGGCCGACCGCATCCTCGACGCCTTCGGCGGCTGATCTCCCCCTTGGCGCGTCGCCGGACAGCATCTACCATTGCGTGCAACGCGGTCGGGGGACCGCAGGCAGGGGGGATTTCGATGGACCGACGGACGTTTTTGCGGCGCAGCATGGCGGCGACAGTCGGGGCCGGGACGCTCACCAGCGCCCGGATGGCCTCGGCCAAGGTGGTCGACGAGGCCCAGCCGGGTGACGGGCCCTACGGCTCTCTGGAGGGCGTCGAGCCCGATGAGAACGGCCTGGTCCTGCCCGAGGGCTTCACCTCCCGCATCGTCGCCATCGGCGGCGACCCCGTGGGCGACACCGGCTACGAGTGGCGCCTGTTCCCCGATGGGGCGGCCACCTTCGACGACGGCGAAGGCGGCTGGTACTACACGTGCAACTCGGAGGTCTTCAACTGGCTCACGCCGGGCGAGGAGCGGGGCGGAGTCTCGGCGATCCACTTCGATGCCGACGGTGAGATCCTCGACGCGTACAGCATCCTCGAGGGCAGCCATTCCAACTGCGCCGGTGGCGTCACCCCGTGGGGCACCTGGCTGTCCTGCGAGGAGGCCTACATCGGAGTCGGCCAGGTCTGGGAGTGCGACCCGACCGGCGTGAATGAGGCGGTGGCGCACCCCGCCATGGGCAACTGGGCCCACGAGGCAGCGGCCGTCGATCCGGTCGACGAGATGGTGTACCTCACCGAGGACAACCCCGAGGGCCTGCTCTATCGCTACACGCCCGACGCCTACCCCGACCTCTCGGCGGGAACGCTCGAGGCGATGCTCGTCGCCGAGGACGGGTCGGTCACATGGGCGGCCGTGCCCGACCCTTCGGCCGCCGAGACGCCGACCCGTGAGCAGGTGCCGGGCGCCTTCCTCACGCCCGGCGGCGAGGGTATCTGGTACCACGACGGCTCGATCTGGTTCACCACCAAGACCGACAACCGGGTACACGCCGTGGACCTTCGCGCGCAGCAGTACACGCTGATCTGGGACGGCACCGGCGACCGGCAGCCGCTCACGGGCGTCGACAACATCACCGTCGAGGAGGGTTCGGGCGACCTGTTCGTGGCCGAGGACGGCGGCAACATGGAGGTCGTCGTCATCACGCCGGAAGGGGAGGTGGCGCCGTTCTGTCGGATCCCCGACTCGACCCACGAATCGTCGGAGATCACCGGGCCCTGCTTCAACCCCAACCGGAACCGCCTCTACTTCAGTTCCCAACGGGGTCCGGGCAACAAGTTGACGCGTGACGTGATCGAGGCCATCGACTGGGGCGACGCCCCCGACGGCCTGGCCGTGGGCGTCACCTACGAGGTCACCGGCCCGTTCCGCGGCGAGTACGTGCCGCCCCCACCGACCACCACGACCACCACGCCCACCACGACCACCACGACGGCTGCACCGACAACGACGACGGCTGCACCGACAACGACGACGGCCGCACCGACAACGACGACGGCCGCACCGACAACGACGACGGCCGCACCGACAACGACGACGGCCGCACCGACCACCACCCAGGCGCCCGTGACGACGCTGGCCAGGGCCGCCGAGACGACCGCCGCAGCCTCGGACGGCGGCGGTTCGGGCCTCGTCATCGGCATCGGCGCAGCAGCGGTCCTGGCGGCGGGAGCAGCCGCCCTCGCCCTCCGCAACCGCGGCGGCGGTTCCGAGGAGCCCGACGAGACCGGGTAGCCGACCCCCACACGCGACGAAGCCCCCTTGCGGGGACCTCGTCTGGGGACCCGGTCCGGGGGGACCGGGAAGGGAACTCGGTTGTGGGGGCCGGGCCTAGAAGTCCTCGTCGAAGGCGACGTCGCCCTCGACGCCGACCTGGTAGGCGACGACCGTGCGCTCGAAGAAGTTGGTGAGCTCCTGGACATCCTGGAGTTCCATGAACCCGAACGGGTTGTTCGAGCCGTACTTCGGGCGCAGCCCCAGTTGGGCGAGGCGCTGGTCGGCGACGAACTGGAGGTACTCGCGGGTGTCGGCCGTGGACATGCCCGACACGCCCTGGCTCAGCAGGTCCTCGGCGAACTGCAGCTCGCACTCGACGGCCTCGCTGATCATCTCGGTGATCTGCTCGGCCAGGCGGTCGTCGAACAACTCGGGCTGCTCGGCCCGCACCGTGTTGATGACCTCGAAGGCGAAGTTCATGTGGCACGACTCGTCGCGAAACACCCAGTTGGTGCCGGCCGCCAGGCCGTTGAGCAGTCCCTTCGAGCGCAGGAAGTAGACGTAGGCGAAGGCCCCGAAGAAGAACAGCCCCTCGATGCAGGCAGCGAAGCAGATCAGGTTCAGCAGGAACGCCCGGCGCTTGTCGTCGGTGTCGAGGTCGCCGAGATTGTCCACCGAGCCCATCCACTTGAAGCAGAAGTCGCCCTTCTTGCGGATCGACGGGATGTTGTGGATCGCAGCGAAGGCGGCCTCGCGCTCGGCCATGTCGGGGATGTAGTTGTCGAGCAACGTCAGGTAGAACTGGACGTGCAGGGCCTCTTCGTAGAGTTGGCGCGACAGGTACATCCTCGCCTCGGGGGCATTGATGTGCTGGTAGAGGTTGAGCACCAGGTTGTTGGCGACGATCGAGTCGCCCGTTGCGAAGAACGCCACCAGCCGGTTCACGAGGTGCTTTTCGGCGGGGGAGAGCTTGCGGTCGAGGTCGGGGATGTCGTCCGAGAAGTCGATCTCGTCGACGGTCCAGGTGTTCTTGATGGCGTCCCGGTACATCTCGTAGAACACCGGATAGCGCATGGGGCGCAGCGTCAGGTCGAAGCCCGGGTCGAGGATGTTGCCCCGATGGGTGGCGGGTACTGCCACCAGTTCGTCGGGTGCAGCGAAGGGAGATTCGGCGAGGGCCATCAGTCGCACGCCTCACAGGACTCGGGGTTTTCGAGCGAGCAGGCCACGGCCTCGGCGTCGGTGAACGCCTTGGCCCCGCCGGGCTTCTGCCCCGGCGTCGGGGTCGTGCCGTTGCCGTTGGAGGTGGTCTTGTTGATGCGGGTGGCCGGGCGGGACCGCAGGTAGTAGGTGGTCTTGAGGCCCGATTTCCATGCGTGGAGGTACATCGACGAGAGCTTTCCGATGGTGGGCGACTCCATGAACAGGTTCAGCGACTGGCTCTGGTCGATGAACGCCCCGCGCTCGGCGCCCATGTCGATCAGCGACCGCATCGGGACCTCCCAGGCGGTGCGGTAGACGGCCTGGAGGTCCTCGGGGATGTCGTCGATGCCCTGGACGGAACCCTCCGCTGACTTGATCTTGTTGGCCATCACCTCGTTCCACATGCCCCGTCCCTGGAGTTCGCGGACCAGGTAGCGGTTGATCTGGAGGAACTCGCCCGACAGGGTCTCGCGCTTGAAGATGTTGGAGACCTGGGGCTCGATGCACTCGTAGCAGCCGACGATCGAGGCGATCGTGGCGGTGGGGGCGATGGCGATAAGCAGCGAGTTCCGCAGCCCATGCTCGGCGATTCGGTCGCGCAGGCCCTGCCAGCGCTCCGGGTCGGTGGGCTCGATGCCCCATAGGTCGAACTGCAGGTCGCCCTGCGCCGCCCTGGTGATCGAGTAGTTGTCATGCGGGCCGGACACCTCGGCCAGTTCGGTAGAGGCCCACAGGGCGTTGAAGTAGATCTCCTCGGAGATGCGGGCCGACAGGGTGCGTGCCTCGGGGGAGTCGAACGGCAGCCCCAGCTTGAAGAACACGTCCTGGAGGCCCATGAGGCCCATGCCCACCGGCCGCCACAGCGAGTTGGAGTGCTCGGCCTCGGGGGTCGGGTAGTAGTTGATGTCGATCACCCGGTCGAGGAACGGCACGGCGACGCGGACCACCTCGGCGAGGCGCTCGAAGTCGAAGGCGTCGTCGACGACCAGCGACCCGAGGTTGACCGAACCCAGGTTGCAGACCGCTGTCTCGTCCTGGTCGGTGACCTCGATGATCTCGGTGCACAGGTTCGACAGGTGCACGACCCGGCCGGGTTCGCCGGTCTGGTTGCACTTGGTGTTGGAGGCGTCCTTGAAGGTCATCCAGCCGTTGCCGGTCTGGGCGAGGGAGCGCATCATGCGGCTGTAGAGCTCGCGGGCCGGGACCTGGCGCTCGTAGAGGCCCTCCTCCTCGGCCTTGACGTAGGCGGCCTGGAACTCGTCGCTGTAGAGGTCGGTGAGGTGTGGGACCTTCTTGGGGTCGAACAGCGACCAGACCCAGTCCTTTTCGACCCGCTCCATGAACAGGTCGGGGACCCAGTTGGCGAGGTTGAGGTTGTGGGTGCGGCGCTGGTGGTCGCCGGTGTTCTCGCGCAGGTCGAGGAAGTCCTCGATGTCGGCGTGCCAGGTCTCGAGGTAGATGCAGGCTGCGCCCTTGCGGCGGCCACCCTGGTTCACCGCGGCCACGGAGCTGTCGAGGGTCTTGAGCCACGGCACGATGCCGTTCGACAGGCCGTTGGTGCCCTTGATGAGCGAGCCCTTGGCCCGGATCCGGTGCCATGCCACGCCGATGCCGCCGGCGAACTTCGAGAGGCGGGCGATGTCGGTGTAGCGCTTGTAGATGCCCTCGAGGCTGTCCTCGGGCGAGTCGAGCAGGTAGCACGACGACATCTGCGAGTGGGTGGTGCCCGAGTTGAACAACGTGGGGCTCGAGGGCAGGTACTGGAGCGACGAGATGAGCTCGTAGAACCGGATGGCCTCGTCGGGGCAGGTGGAAAGGCCGCAGGCGACCCGCAGGAAGAAGTACTGGGGGGTCTCGAGGACGTGGCGGGATTCGGGGTGGCGCAGCAGGTAGCGGTCGTAGACGGTGCGCAGGCCGAAGAACTCGAACAGGTTGTCGCGGTCGTGGACGACCGTGTCGTCGAGCTTGCGGGCGTTGGCGGTGACGAACTCGACGGTGGTGTCGCCGATGATGCCGAGCTCGTGGCCGATCAGGACCGACTGGGAGAAGGAGTGGATGTTCTGGTTGCGCACCTCCTTGTCGATGACCGTGGCGAGGAGGCGGCCGGCCAGGCGGGAGTAGTTGGGCTCCTCGACCATGAGCGTCGATGCGGTACGGATTGACAGCGCATCGAGTTCCTCGGTGGTGGCGCCGTCGCAGAGGCCGGAGATGGTGCGGGTGGCGATCTTCATCGGGTCGACGCCCGACAGGCCCTCGGCGCAGCGGTGGATGGCACGCACGATCTTGTTGAGGTCGACCGGTTCGAGGTCGCCGTTGCGCTTGCGCACCATCATCCGCGATCCGCCGATGGCAGGTGCTTCGTCGAGGCCCTCGGTGGAGAGCGCGCTGTCCTCGGTCAACGCCATGTGGGGTTCCCTTCCCTTCCCCGACGACACTCGTTGCCGGCGGGGTCCCGTTGTGTGTCCCGGACGGCACGGCGCTTCGCAGGGGCGATCCTGCTGGGGGAGCGGCGCGTTGCCCGGGTCATGTATTTCACGCATGTAATTACACCCGTGTCAAGAGAATCCCCTTGGGAGGAGCGGATTTCTTTCGGCCACGCGCCCAGCGTGGGCGACGAAGCCCGAAAAGGGGTAAGTCGACGCGCGCAGAGCGCTTCAGGAGAGCGTGATCGAGAGCACGAGGGCGAGGCCCTCGACCGTCGCCTCGACCGTGTGCGTGGCGTCGACCGCCGCGCCGTAGAGGACCTCGGTCGCCAGCACCTGGCCTGTCACGTGCGCCTCGTGGGCACGCACCGCGTCGATCAGTGCCTTGTCCCCGTCGAGCCACAACAGGATCCGGTCGGTGACCACCAGGTCGGCGTCGCGGCGGGCCTGCTGTACGTGGCGGACCACGTCGCGGGCCAGGCCCTCGGACTCGAGTTCGGGGGTCACCCCGGTGTCGAGCACAGCGACGCCGTCGCCGCTGCCGAGAGCCGCTGCGGTGACGCCCTCGGGCGACTCGAGGGCCAGGACGAACTCGTCGGGCTGGAGGGTCTCACCGGCCACGTCGACGGTGCCGTCGTCGTTGCGGGAGAACTCACCCGCCCTGGCCGCTGCGAACACCGCCTGCACGCCGCCGCCGAGGCGCGGGCCCAGGACCCGGCCGTCGGGCTGGAGCCGGAATGTGGCGTGGGCCTCGAGGTCGTCGGTCATCTCGACCGCCTTCACGTTGACCTCGTCGACCAGCAGGTGGACGAGGTCGGCCAGCGACTCGGCGTCGGCGCCGGCGACGGTGAGTGACGCCAGCGGCAGGCGCACCCGCAGGCCGTGCTCCTCGCGTAGGCGCAGCGCCGTCGAGGCCACGTCGCGCAGCCGGTCCATGCGAGCCACGAGGTCGGGGTCGGCGGGCAGTTCGTCGGAGTCGGGCCAGTCGGCCAGGTGGACGCTGTCGCCACCGGTCAGGCCCCCGTGGACCTCCTCCATCACCATCGGCAGGAACGGCGCCGCCGTCCGGGCGAAGGTGACCAGCACCGTGTAGAGGGTGTCGTGGGCGTCGCGCTTGTCGGCCTCGTTGGCAGCGGTGGCCTTGGCCCAGAAGCGGTCGCGGCTGCGGCGGATGTACCAGTTGTTGAGGGCGTCGATGAACCCCTGCAACTCGGCCGTGGCGCCGGGCAGGTCGTAGGCGTCCATGCATTCGGTGACCGCCTCGACCATCGCCCGGGTCTTGGCCAGCAGGTAGCGGTCGAGCAGGCCGCCGGCGTCGGTGCGGAACCCGGCCCGGTGCCCGTCGACGTTCGCATAGAGCGTGAAGAACGAATAGGCGTTCCAGATGGGCAGCAGCACCTGGCGGACCACGTCATCGATGCCGTGGTCGCTGATGCGCAGGTCGCCGCCCCGCACGATGTTGGCCGACATGAGGTACCAGCGCAGTGCATCGGCCCCCTGCCGGTCGAAGATCTCGGAGGGCTCGGTGTAGTTGCGCAGCTTCTTCGACAGCTTGGTGCCGTCCTCGGCAAGCAGGATCCCGTGGCAGATCACGTTCTGGAAGGCCGGCCGGTCGAACAGCGCCGTGGCCAGGACGTGCATCGTGTAGAACCAGCCGCGCGTCTGGTTGATGTATTCCACGATGAAGTCGGCGGGGAAGTGGTCCTCGAACCACTGCTCGTTGTCGAACGGATAGTGGAACTGGGCGAACGGCATCGACCCCGACTCGAACCAGCAGTCGAGCACCTCGGGCACCCGGCGCATCGTCGACCTACCCGTCGGGTCGTCGGGGTTGGGGCGGGTCAGGTCGTCGATGAACGGACGATGCAGATCGTCGGGGCGCACCCCGAAGTCGGCCTCGATCTCGTCGAGGCTGCCGTAGACGTCGATCCGGGGGTACTCGGGGTCGTCGCTGCGCCACACCGGGATCGGCGACCCCCAGAAGCGGTTACGGCTGATCGACCAGTCGCGGGCGCCGTCCAGCCACATGCCGAAGCGGCCGTCGCGGACGTGGCCGGGCACCCAGTTGATGTCGGAGTTGATGGCCAGCATCCGGTCCCTGATGTCGGTGACCTTCACGAACCAGGACGAGATGGCCTTGTAGATGATCGGCGTGTCGGTGCGCCAGCAGTGCGGGTAGTTGTGCTCGTAGGTGTCGTGGCGGACGATCCGGCCTGCCTCCTTCAGGTACCGGATGATGTCGGCGTTGGCCTCGAACACGTTGGTGCCGGCCCAGTCGGCGACCTCTTCGGTGAAGCAACCGTGGTCGTCGACGGGGACCACCCGGCCGATCGGAATGCCGTTGGCCTCGCAGGTGACCTGGTCGTCCTCGCCGAAGCCCGGGGCCATGTGGACGGCGCCGGTGCCCTCGGCGGCATCGACGAAGTCGGCGCCGAGCACCCGGAAGGCATCGGCGCGGTCGGCGAAGTACGGGAACAGCGGCGTGTAGTTGCGGCCAGCCAGGTCGACGCCCTTGAGCGTGCCGATCGGCTCGGTGCCCTCGAGTTGGGCGGCGTAGCGTTCGACGGCCTCGGCGCCCAGCACGATGACGTTGCCGTCGGCGTCTCGGTGCATCGAGTAGGTGACATCGGGGCCGACGGCGACGGCCAGGTTCGACGGCAGGGTCCACGGCGTGGTCGTCCAGGCCAGCACCCGCATCGGACCGGGGTCGTCGTCGGCCGGTTCGAGGTCGAAGCCCACGGTGATGGCCGGGTCCTGGCGGGGACGGGTGGCGTCGTCGAGCCGGATCTCGAAGTTGGACAGCGGCGTCTCGGCGCCCCACGAGTAGGGCATGACCCGGAACGCCTCGTAGACGAGGCCCTTGTCCCAGAGTTGCCTGAACGCCCACATGACCGACTCCATGTAGTCGCGGTCCATGGTCTTGTAGTCGTGCTCGAAGTCGACCCAACGGGCCTGGCGGGTGACCGTCTTCTCCCACTCGCCCGTGTAGCGCATCACCGACGAGCGGCAGTGGTCGTTGAAGGCCTCGATGCCGTACTCGATGATGTCGGCGCGGCCCGAGACCGGCAGTTGGCTCTCGACCTCCATCTCGGCCGGCAGGCCGTGGCAGTCCCAGCCGAATCGGCGGGTGACCTTGTGGCCCCGCATGGTCTTGTAGCGGGGGACGACGTCCTTGACGTAGCCGGTCAGGAGGTGCCCGTGGTGGGGCAGGCCGTTGGCGAACGGCGGCCCGTCGTTGAACGTGAACTCGACTTCGTCGGGGCGGGCGTCGATCGAGGCGGCGAAGGTGCCCTCGGACGCCCAGCGCTCGAGGGCCCGCTCCTCGATGGCGGGGAAGTCGGCCTTGCCGACATTGGGGTACGGCTGTTCAGCGTCCATGACCGGAAGCAGGCTAACGGCGCACCCGGGTCGGGCCGTGGGAGGGTCGGGGCTGCACGGCTCAGACGAGGAGCCTCGTCTTTCCGAAGACGTTGCCGTAGAGGATGCGGCCGTCGTCGTCGACGTGGACGCCGGCGCCGAGGCTGTTGAACTGCGAGCCGCCGACCGTCCACGAACCGACCGACTCGCCGGTGGTCCAGTCGAGGGCCTCGATGGTCCACATCCCGCCCCGGGTGCCGCAGGTGTAGACGAGGTCGGCACCCTGGCTCACGCCCGGCACCGAGTTGGGCGAGCTCACCCCGGTGTTGACCCAGGCTTGGTGGAGTTGGCGGGCCTCCGGGTTCCACTCGTACTTGTGGAGGCCGAACGGGGTGTAGGCGGCGTGGTGGCCGAGGAAGAAGCAGAGCAGCCGGGCACCTCGCTGCGGCAGCCACCCGGGCAACGAGGACGGCTCGTTGTTGACGGTCATGGCGCCGTAGCCCGACACGGTGATCGACTGTTCGGTCTGGATGGCCGGTAGGTCCGGGTTGCCCATGTTGGCGGGGCCGATTCCGGCGATCCGACGGGATGGGGCGTCCGGCAACTGTTCCCAGTCGTCGGGGATGGCGTCGCGCCACATCAGCGTGATGTTGACGACCGGGTCGCCGTCGCCGATGACGACGAAGCGGTCCTCGTCGGGCCCGAAGCCCATCAGCGACGGTGTGGTGCCCGAGCCGGTGCCGTTGCCGTTGCGGTACCCGGCGCTCCAGGCGCCGTCGGCCTCCTCGAGCGAGAGCCGCTCGCCGGTCCAGACGACCTTGTGCGTGTGGTCGACGGAGCTGACGTAGATGCCGCCTTCCTCGTCCACGCAGGTGCTGGTGCGCACCCAGCCGTAGCCGGTGTTGCCGCGCTGTTCCTCCATGCGGGCGCAGTGGGCGGCGGCGTCCTCTGCGGCCCGGGGCAGCCGGATCGCCTCGTACGACGAGAAGTCGCGTTCTAGGCACACCACCCAGCCGTGGTCGGTGGTCAGCACGAGGCGGCCGTCGAACGTGAGGTTGACGCCGACGAAGAAGCCGTCGATGTGGTCGGGCTTGTCCCAGCGGGCCTTCTCGACGATGGCCGAGTGCCGGTCTCCCGGTGTGGCTTCGGCGTAGGCGACGGCGTGCGTCTTGCGACCCAGGAACAGGGTGTGCTCGTGGTCGAGCAGGGCGTAGACGCCGTCGAGTCCGGTGAGGTAGCGCATCGCCAGGTCGGCGGCGTGCATGAGGGCCTCGTCGCCGTCCAGGTCGTCGAGGCCGGCCAGGTCGACCTGCATCGTGTCGAGAGCCGTCGGTTCCTCGCCGGGGATGGTGTAGGTGGCGAGCACTTCGAGGGTGTCGTAGTCGAGCTTTGCGAGTTGCTGGCGGCCGTTGCTCCAGATCACCCGCCGGCCGTCGGGGTACGGGCCCGAGATGAGGCTGCCGAAGTGGCCGGGACCCAGCCAGGCGTGCTGGCGCTGGTCGCTGCCGAGGACGAGGTGGCCGTCGGGCCGGGGGCCGGTGAGGGCGGTGTTGTCCTGCTGGTCGCAGCGCCCGTGGGCGATCGGGTTCTCGGAGTCGGCGAGGAACGGGTTGCGGGGTCCGGTGCGCATGGTGAGGGGCGGGTCCGGCTAGGCGCCCTGGGCCGACCGGGCCCGTTTCCGCAACTCGTACTTGAGGACCTTGCCACTGGCGTTCACCGGCAGGGCGTCGACCACTTCGAAGCAGCGGGGCGCCTTGTAGTTGGCCATCTCGGTGCGGGCCCACGCCACCAGGTCCGCCGGGTCGGGAAACGTGCCCGACGTCGCCACCACGAACGCCATGCCGACCTCGCCGAGGCGCTCGTCGGGAATGCCGACCACCGCCACCTGGGCGATGTCGGGGTGCGCCAGCAGCAGGCCCTCGACCTCGGCCGGGTACACGTTGAACCCGCCGTTGATGAACATGTCCTTGAGCCGATCTGTGATGTCGAGGTAGCCGGCGGCGTCCATCACGCCGATGTCGCCGGTGTGCAGCCAGCCGTCGGCGTCGACCGCCTCGGCCGTCTGGTCGGGATCGTCGAGGTAGCCGGCCATCACGTTGTAGCCGCGCACCACCACCTCGCCGGGCTCGCCCCGCGGCACCTCGTCGCCGTCGGCGTCGACGACCAGCACCTCGACGTCGTCGATGGCCCGGCCCGAACTCCCGGAGATGACCTCCGGAGGGTCGTCGTGGCGGCACATGGTGGCGATGCCCGAGGCCTCGGTGAGGCCGTAGCCGGTGATGACCGTCTCGAAGCCGAGCGTGTCGCCCATTGCGTGGACGAGCGGCACCGGCACCGGTGCCGCCCCGGTCACGGCCAGGCGGAGCGACGACATGTCGAGGCCCGCCAGGTCGGGGTGGTTGAGGATCGTCTGGTAGATGGCCGGCGGGCCGGGCAGCATCGAAATGCGCTCCTGGGCGACCCGGGCCATCACCGACGGCACGTCGAACACCGGATGGGGGACCAGCGTCGCCCCGGTCAGGAGGCAGGCCAGGATCCCGGCATTCAGCCCGAAGGCGTGGAAGAAGGGGTTGACCACCAGGTAGCGGTCGTCCTGGCGCAGGCCGATCACGTCGCTCCACGACCGGTATGCCCGACAGATCGCCCCGTGGCGCAGGATGGCGCCCTTCGGCGCCCCGGTTGTGCCCGACGTGAACATGACATGGCACGGGTCGTCGGGACCCACGGCGGCGGAGCGGGCCGCCCGGTCGGCGTCGTCGACGATGGCTGCGGCTTCGAGGAACCCGCCCCAAGGGGTGCAGCCCTCGGGGACGGTGCCCCTCAGGATGACCGTCTCCTCGAGGCCGCTGCCCGCACCGGCGTCGTTCAGCAGGGCCACGTAGTCGGTGTCGAGGAAGTCGGTGACGGTGAACAGCACCTTCGCCGACGTGCGGTCGAGTAGATCGCCGGCCTCGCGCCCCCTGAAGCGCGTGTTGATCGGGATGAGCGTGGCGCCGGCGCAGTGGACCCCGAGGGCGGCCACTGCCCACTCGGCGGTGTTGGGCGCCCACACCGCCACGCGGTCGCCGGACTGGATGCCGTGGGCCATGAGGGCGCGTGCTGCGGCGTGGATGCGTTCGCGGTACCCGGCGTAGGTCCAGCGCTGGTCGCCGTCTACGAACGCCTCGTGGTCGCCGAAGCGCTCGGCGGCATCGTCGATCAGGCGGGGGATGGTGGTGCCGGACACGGCCCGGACCCTAGCGGTGGCCCTCAGGAGGGTTGCCAGACCAGCGGGATGTCGGGATGGTCGACCACCTCGGTGCCGTCGAGTTCAGCGGTCTGGTGTGGCTTGGTGGGGGCACCCTGGCGGAGTCGGTGCCGGACCCCGTCACCGCAGTAGCGCACCGACACGGCCCGACGGCGGGTTGTCGACGAACGGTTGGCGCCTGCCCCGTGGAGGGTGGCTGCGTGGTGGACGACGATGTCGCCCGGGTGGATGTCGAAGCTGACCAGGTCGGGGTGGTCGTCGTCGGGGCGCAGGTCCGGGACGGGTATGCCTTCGGTGCCGGCCAGCGGCTCGGCGGTCACGAAGTAGTTGGGGCGGTAGACGTCGCCGGCCAGGTGTGAACCCCGGAGGTAGACGATGGCGCCGGTCTCGGCGGTCACCTCGTCGAGCGGTACCCACATGGTGCAGATGCGGTCGCCCTCGAGGTGGAAGTAGCTGAGGTCCTGGTGGAAGGCGGTCTCCTCGGCGGTGCCGGGCTCCTTGACCAGCACCGAGTCCTCGTAGAGGTGTATGCGGGAGGCGTCGAGCAGCGCCCCGGCAATTCCCGGGAGCGGTGAGCGCATGGCGAAGGCGGCGAAGTCGTCGTCGTGGAGCCAGTGGTCGACGCCCGAGAGGAACCGGCCGCCACGGGTGCGGTCGTCGGTGAGGATCTCGGCGCCGAGTCCCTCGGCGAGGGCGCCGCCCATCTCGGTCAGGTCGGCCGTGACTGTGCGGTCGAGGATGGTGCGGTCCACCGGATCGGCCAGGTGCCCGAGCCATGCCGCCGGGAGGATGTGCGTGAGGAGGACGACACCGTCGCTGCGGAACGTGGCGACCTCATCGTCGGTGACCGCTCGCAGTGGCGCCGTCGGCAGTGTGTCGATCATGAGTCGTACCGGCTGGTGGCCCTATTCCTCTTCGTCGCCGCTGTCTTCGGCGTCGGGTTCGGGTTCGTCGTCTTCGGCGTCGGGTTCGGGTTCGTCGTCTTCGTCTGCGTCGGGCTCGTCGGGTGTGTCTTCGGCGTCGGGCTCGTCGGGTGTGTCTTCGGCGTCGGGCTCGTCGGGTGTGTCTTCGGCGGCAGCGTCTTCGGCGTCGGGCTCGTCGGGTGTGTCTTCGGCGGCAGCGTCTTCGGCGTCGGGCTCGTCGGGTGCGTCTTCGGCGGCCGGCTCCTTGCCGTCGCGGATGTCCTGCCAGGCCTGGACGGCCTCGCGCCAGGTGGTCTCAGCGGCGGCGAGTTCCTCGCCCCCTCGAGCCCGCTTCACGGCCTCGGAGGCCTCGTCCTTGGCGCTCTCCGCCTTGGCCAGGCGCTTCGCCGCGGCGACAGCCTGCTTCTCGGCCTCGGCGCGTCGGTTGAACAGCAGCAGGGCCTGTTGGGTGTCCTCGTCGATGTCGACCATGCCCCCATGATCGCCCGTCCGGGCCCGGGTCACACCCCTCGCGGCAAAAGGTTCCGGATCCGGCGCCTGTCCGAGCGTCGTTCCTAGAGCAGCGGTCGCACCTGTTCGCTGAAGGCGGCGAGTTGGTCGAGGTACTCGTCGAGGGTTCGGCCGCGGAACTTGAGGTGGAACACGTTGGCTCCGACGGCCCTGTCCTCGCGCAGCGATTCGGCGATCTGGTCAGGTTTGCCGGTGAGCCATGCCATCGGTAGGTCGTCGGGCGGATCGCCGATGTAGGTCCAGCCGGGCATGATCCCGATGTCGAACGAGGCGTCGTCCCGTCCGGCCTCCTCGGCGGCCCGGTGGATCGTGTCGATGATCTCCGGGTACGCATCGCGCGGGGCGCCCATGGGGATGTAGCCGTCGCCCTGCCGGCCACAACGCTTCCAGGCAGGAGCACCGGCGCCGCCCACCCAGATCGGGAGGTTGCCATTCGGTGGACCGGGCGCCACCCCGACGTCCGAGTACGAGAAGTGGTCGCCCTCGTGGTTCACGTAGGTGTCGGCCCATGCGCCCCGGACGGCGTCGATGCACTCGTCGAGGATCCTCCCCCGCTGGTGGTAGTCGATGCCCAGCGCCTCGAACTCCGCCTCGACGTGTCCGGCACCGACACCCAGGATCACCCGCCCACCGGTGAGGTGCGACAGGGTGCCGAAGGAACTGGCGGTGAGCAGCGGGTGGCGGTAGGCGGCGACCCATACCACCGACAACAGGCCGATAGACGCGGTCTGGGCGCCCAGCCAGGCCAGTGTCGCAACCGGGTCGTACCAGGTGGTGCGCATGTTGGCGGCGTACTCGTTGTCGGGGACCGCAACGTGGTCACACACGCCCACGAAGTCGAGGCCCGCTGCCTCGGCCGCCCTGGCCACCGTGAGGAGGTCGTCGGTGGTGGCGTCGTCCTCCCAGGGGTCGACCAGGGTGCGCGTCAGTGTCTGGATGGGGAGTTGGATGCCGTAGAGCGCCCCGCCTTCGGGGACCAGGTTGGCCATCGGAAACCTCCGGGTTCGTGCCCGACTCAGGATGGCACGCCGGGCCGGCGTGGGATCAGTCGGCCCCGAGTATGGCCCGGGCCCGACGTGCCACCGGCTCGTCGACCATGCCGCCGTCGACCTGGATGGCGGCGTCGCCGCGGGCGACGGCGGCCTCCCAGGCCTCGACCACACGGCCGGCCCAGGCAATCTCGGCGTCGGTGGGCTGGAAGCAGTCGTGGGCCAGCGCCACGTGGGCTGGGTGGATGCAGAGCTTGCCGGAGAATCCCAGCGCACGGGCCTCCGCGGATTCCCTGCGGAACCGCGCCTCGTCGTCGAGGCTCCGGACCACCATGTCGATGGCGTGGACGCCGCCGACCCGGGCTGCCTGTGCCACCTGCGCCCGGGCGACGGCAACCTCGTCGTTGGAATCGGTACGCACGCCGCCGAGGTCGACGACGTAGTCCTCGGCGCCGAAGTAGCACCACGCCACCCGTGGGTGGGTGGTGACGGTGCGGGCATCGACCACCCCGGCGACCGTTTCGAGCCCCGCCATGATCGGCAGGTCCGTGTGACCGGCGGCGTCGAGGGCGTCGGCGACCGCTTCGACGGCCTCGCTGGAGTCCAACATGGGCACGACCACGCCGGCGAGCCCCGGGGACAACCCGTCGGCCACGTCGTCGGCGAAGTGCCCGGTGTCGGCGGCGTTGATCCGGACCAGCAGCGGCAGGCCGGGATGCGAGGCGGTCAGGTCGGCGGTGACCTGACGGCAGATGACCCGGGCCTCGGCCTTCTGGTCGGCAGGGGTGGCGTCCTCGAGGTCGATGACGGCGGCGTCGGGTCCGCTGCGGGGCAACTTGGCGAGCACGTCGGCCCGGTTGCCGGGGGCGAACAGCACGCTGCGGAAGGGGAGCTGCGTCACCCCGTGGAGGCTAGCCCGGTGCCACCAACCGGGCCTCGGCTTCGGCGATGGCCACGTCGAGGTCGTCGATCCGGCGTTCGACTGCCGGGGTGCCGTTGGGCCCTCCCACGAAGCAGAAGACCATGTGGTGCACGGTCAGACCGGTGGCCCGGCCCAGGGCGAGGGCGTAGGCGGCACCCTGGTGCCGGTAGCGGGCGACCTTGGCGTCGAGCTCGGACTCGGTGGAGAAGGCGTCGGTCTTGTAGTCGAGGACCGTGAAGCCGTCGATGCCGTCTTCGGTCGAGCGCCACGCCAGGTCGAGATAGCCCTCGAGGAGCACGTCGTCGGTTGCGGGTACGGCCACGTAGAGCTCGCGCCAGTGCCGGGAAGCGGCAGCAGCCTGCACCGAGGGTGTGGCCAGAGCGGCGGCAACCATCGCCTCCACTGCATCGGAATCGACGTCCTCCGATGCCGCAGCCGCACGTGCATCGGCGGCGCCGTCACCCCCGAGGTCGGTGACCTCGAGGGCCTGGTGCACCGCCCGCCCGATCGCCGGACCGTGTCGTCCGGACTCGCCGTGCCATCGGTGGTCGGTCCCTTCGCCTCCTGTGTCCGGTTCGGCGGCGTCGGCCGCCAGCGACGTGGCGGCGACGGTGCGTCGCCTCTTGCCGCTGGTCCGGGCAGTGGTCAGTTCGGTCGCCCAGGTCGACTCGTCGGGGATCGGAGTTGTGTCGGGGGGAAACAGTGGCGGCAACGGCCGGATGACGGGTTCGAGAGCCAGGTGGTTGTCGATGTCGGCGGAGGCGGTGGCGAGGATCTCGGCGTTGGTCACCGTGGCGGTGTGGTCGGGCTCCTTGGCCGGGGTACTGCGGCGCAGGGCGAGGACCAGGTGGTCGCGGGCACGGGTGGCGGCGACATAGAGGAGGCGCAACCGCTCGAGGTGGTCGGCGTCGAGCAGGGCATCGGCGTGGGTCCGGTGGGCGGCGTTTGCCAACTTCTTGGTGAGGGCCACGGCGATGCCGCCCTCCTCGGGGAAGTGGACGGACATTGCGCCGCTCATGCGCTTGCTACCGAGGTCGGCGAGGACGCAGATCGGGAACTCGAGGCCCTTGGCGCCGTGCATCGTGAGTATGCGCACGGCGTTGTCGTCGGGCTCCGGGGGCACGACCTCGTCGACCCGGACGTCGTCGGCCGAGTGGAGTCGGCACCAGGCCAGGAACGACCGGAGGTCGCTGCCCCGTGTCTCGCCGAAGGCCCGTGTGGTGTCGAGGAACGTGCGGATGCGTCGCCATGCGTCGCGGGGCCGGGGCGAGCAGAGTGCCAACTCCATGGCACGTCGGTCGCGCACCAGGTGTTCGACCAGGTCGGCGGCCCCTTCCCATGGCCGGCGGGCGTGCAGGGCCGCCATCCAGGCGATGCCCTCGAGCACCGGGTGGTCGGCGGGGAGGCCGGAGGAGCCGGGGTCCTGGTGGTTCCAGCGCCCGCCCGCCGAGGCGAACTCGAACAGGTCGTCGTCGCCGCAGCCGAACAGCGGCGAGCGCAGCGCCGTGGCCAGGGCGAGTTCGTCGGTGGGGTCGTCGACGGCCCGGAGGGTGGTGAGGAGGTCGCGGACCTCGTCGGTGGCCAGGGGGTCGAAGCCCGCTTCGATGCGGTGCGGTATGCCGGCATCGGTGAGTGCGGCGGCCAGGGCATCGACCGGGGTGCGGCTCCGGACGAGGATGGCGATGTCGCCGGGTTCGCAGGGACGCCAGTCACCGCCCAGGGGTCCGCCGTCGGGGGCCGGCAGGTGTTCGTCGAAGATCGTCCAGCCCTCGGCCAGTGCCGTGCTCACGGCGGCGGCGACATCGGCTGCCGACGTTGCACGGAGGTCGGCGGCACTGCGCTTCTCCGAATCGTCGGTGCCGAGCAGTACCACCGGGGGACCGGTGGAGCCGTCGACCCGGGCGGGAACCAGCGGCGTGTACTCGGGTTGTTTCCGGTGCCGGTGCTCGATGAGGCGTTCGAACACGCCGTTGACCCAGCCGAGGATGGGTCCGGTGGTCCGGAAGTTCTGCTCGAGGTGCACGGCGTCGTCCCCGAAGGCCTCGCGGGCGTCGAGGTAGACGGCCATGTCGGCCCGTCGGAACCCGTAGATCGACTGCTTCGGATCGCCGACGAAGAACAGCGACCCGGGCCGGGGGCGCAGGTGGCGCCAGTCGTCGGTGGCGGTGTCGGGGTCTGCGATGAGGGCCGCCAACTCGATCTGGAGCGGGTCGGTGTCCTGGAACTCGTCGAGTAGGAGGCAGTGGTAGTGGTCGGCGAGGGCGGTGCGCACGGAGCGTCCATGGACCGGGTCGGTCAGGACACGTCGTGCCAGGACCAGCAGGTCGTGGAATCCGAGTTGCCCCTGCCGCCGGCGGCGTTCGGCGGCCTCGACCGCACCACGGCCCACGACCTCCACCAGACGGTCGAGGATCTCGTCGTTGAGTTGTTCGACCTCGGCGCCGATGCGGTCGCCGACGGCCCAGAGTCGGTCGCGCACCTCGTCGATGGAGATGCTGCCCGCCCAGTTCTTCTTGTTGCCGACCTTCTGCCGGCCGGTGACGACCTTGCAGTCTCCGAGGACCCGGACCACCGCCAGGGGGTCGCCGTCGGCCTCCTCGAGCCGGTCGGTGAACAACTCGACCAGGTCGAGTCGGTCGAGCATCGTGTCGGCTTCGGCGGTGCAGTGCTCGCGTAGTTCGACCACCTCGCGCAGGTCGGCGAGCAACGGTTCTACGTCGATCGGCCGGGGATCGGGGGTGAACGCCAGCCGGTGGTCGACGAGGTCCCAGTTGTCATCGAGCCGGTGGGCCATTTCTCGCAGGTGGCGGAGGCTGATGCCGAGTTCGAAGCCGGCCAGCACCGTGAAGGCGTGCCGTGGGTCGCCGAGCAACGTGTCGACGACTCCGGCCCAACGCTCGTCGAAGTCGACCAGCGACGACACCTCGTCCATGACCTCTACCGCCGGCGGCAACCCGGCCTCGATGGGGTGCTCGACGAGGATCCGCTGGGCGAAGGCGTGGAGGGTGCACAGCGCAGCGCCGTCGAGTTCGACCAGTGCCCGGGCGGCGACCTCGGCCTCGGTGCCCTGCCCGGCGGCCATCGCCTCGAGGCGGCGACGGACCCGGTCACGGAGCTCGGTGGCCGCCCGGTCGGTGAAGGTGATGGCGGCGATGTGCTCGACGGACACGCCCGAGAGCACGAGGGACACGATGCGGTCGACGAGTGCGCTGGTCTTGCCGGTGCCGGCGCCGGCCTCGACGAACAGGGTGGTGCCGAGGTCGGTGGAGATGCGGTCGCGCGCCGCCTGGTCGATGGGCACGGTCCGGTCCGTGGGCTCAACCATCTGTGCCTCCGAGTTCGATGATGGCGACCGGGCCGTCGTCGGGCAGGTCGCCGATGAGGCGGCGGTAGTCGTCGAGTCGGGGATCGAGGCGCTTGCGCCCCCAGTGCTCCAGACCGGACTTCGTGCCCAGGTCGTCGGGGTCGCAGTAGTCGCACCCGATGCCGTAGGAGGACTCGGGGGGTCGGGCGGGGAACAGGCCCTGTTCGATGCCGTCGATGATCGTGGCCAGCACATGGTCGAACCGTTCGAGCACCGGAGCGGACAGGGGGTGTCCGACGACCCTGCCGCCGTCGGTGAGGAACCAGTAGCGAACCTCGATGTCGGCATCAGGGGCCGCCAGGCGCTCTCGGGCGGCGAGCCCGTACAGGGGAAGCTGGAGGTACTGGCCGTTGACGTCGGGCGAGTCCTCGCTGACCTTGCTGTAGTACTGCTTCTTCCCGGTCTTGAAGTCGGTTACGACCAGCCCGCCACCGACGGCCCGGTCGACGCGGTCGATGCTCCCGCGGAATCGCAGGGTGCGGCCGTCGGCGAGTTGCAGGACGAAGGGCTCCTTGTCGTCGAACCCGAATGCCATCTCGGCGGCAGCCGGGGTGAGGAGGTCGCCGCTGCGTCGTTCGTCGTCGTGGAGGAGGAACTCGGAGAGCGCCCGTCGCAGCCGGCCGCCATCGCGTTGCCACAGGAGGGGGCGTCCGGTGAGGCCGCGGTCCTCGACCAGGGTGAACTCTTCTTCGCAGATGCGGCCCAGGCGCTCGTGGTGGGTGGGGCCCCATGCCACGTCGGGGGAGGGCAGGTCGCCGGCGTCGATCGACTCGGTTAGGAACCGGTCGAGGATCCCGTGGGCGAGCGACCCGCGCGCCAGGGGCGTGATGCCGTCCTCGTCGGCGGGTTCGTCGAGGGCCCCGACACCGAGGACATAGTGCATGAAGTAGGCGTACGGGCACCTGACCCAGTTCTCGAGCCGGGTGGCGGAGAGGATGGTGTGGCCGTCGGCGGGCGAGGGGAGTTCGACGCCGTCGAGCAGGCCGTCGAAGCGGGTCAGTTCCGGATTCTCGCGTCCCCGGACGAGGGCGATGCCGCGGTCGAGCACCACGTCCGTGGACCGCCGGTCGCTCACGTCGGGGAGGAGGCCCCGGTGGCGGTCGCGGAGGAGCTCGGCGAGTGCGTATTCGTGGTGGTCGGCCGGATGGTCGAGATGTTCGAGTGACTGGGCGAAGGACGACGAGGTGGCGAACCAGTCGACCTCGAGGGCCTCGAGTTGGGCCGGGCTGGGTCGTTCGCCGAGTTCTGCCTCGACCTGGTCGAGCAGCCACCGGGACGGCACGGCCTCGGTCCTGGAGCCGAGGTCGCCACGGGGGAATACCAGCACCCGGTCGGTTGCCCCGGAGGCGAACGTGGCGAGGACGCTGCGGTGGAGGTCGGCCTGTCGTTCGGCCCGCAGGGAGAGTGCCCCGTCGAGGGTGCGGCGGACGGTGTCGGACAGCAGCGGGTCGTCGCGTCGGCGGGGCGGGGTGACCCCCTCGGCGAGGCCGACGACGACCACCCGGTCGAGGTCGAGCCCGGCGGTGGCCCCGAAGCCGCCGACGAACACGCCGTTTCCGAACCGGCCCTCGCGGTCGACCTCGCGGTCGAGGCCGTCGGCAACGGCCCGTCGGAAGTTGGCAAGGCCCGGAGCGGCCTCGATCGTTCCGAGGCCGGCCAGGTTGCGGAGCAGGTCGCCGACACGGGTGTGGGCGTCGGCCTCCTCGGGTGGCCAGTCGGCACGGTCGGTCGGTGAGCCCAGGTAGCGATCGAGGAGCCCGGTGGCCCAGTGGGTGAGGCCCGGCCAGTCGGTGGGGCGCTGTTCGGGGTCGAGGTCATCGGCCAATTGCCGGACGAACGCCAGCAGGTCGCCGGTCCGGGCCGTGCGCTCCCGGGGGCCCCGCAGCCGGGTCGGATCGGCTCCCTCAGCCTGGAGTTCGGTGAGGCGGGCATCCTGGTCGGCCATGTAGCGGTTGAGGCGTTGGTCCCACTGGTCGATATCGGCCACCACGCCGGCGTCGCGGGCCAGCCGCTCCCAGGCGGTGACCGGCACGGGTAGGCCGTCGAGGCCCAGGATGGCCCCCGAGGTGAGCAACGCCATGACGGCGGTCCTGGCAAGGTCGTGGTCTGGGAGGGCGAGCAGCGCCAGCAGTGTGCGACCGGTGAGGGACCCGCCCAGTCGCCGGCCGGCCACGCCGTTGAACGGCACGTCGGCGGCGGCCAGGTGCTGGTGGAGCAGTCGGGCGTAGCGGTCGTTGCCCGGGTGGGCGATCGCCATGCGGTTGAAGGCGATTCCGGCCCTCGCCCCGGCGAGCACCTCACGGACCGCCAGCCGTGCCTCTTCGTCGGGGTCGGCGACCGAGCGCACCAGCAGGCGTGATGCAGGCGCCACCGGTGGTTCCTGCGGCAGCGTGCCGCCCAGCCGTGCGACCAGGTGGTGCAGGGGCGCATCGGCCCCGGCGTCGCCGGTGTGGGCGACGACGACGGCGACCGGGCCGTTGGCCGCCAGTGCCTCGACGAGTGCTAGGCCCGACGCCGGGAGTCGGTCGGGGAGGTGGAGTACGACAGCGCCCAGCCCGTCGAGCAGGGGGTGCCCTGCGGCGACGGTGGCTGTCGCAGCCCGGTGCAGGTCGACCTCGTCGACGTAGCGTCCGGCAAGGCGGCCGTGGACCTCGCGGTGCAGGCGCACCACCTCGACGGCCCGGGGACCTGTGTCGGCCAGCGCCTCGAGCGCGTCGTCGTCGAGTTCGCGCAGCTCGCGGTGGACCCGGACCAGCGCCCGCTCGGTGGCCGGATGGCGGGCGACGGGTAGCAGCAGCTCGGCCGACGATGCGAGGACGGACCGCACTGCAGCGCCCACCACGGGGTCGGTGACCCGGCGGCGCCCACCGGGAAGCGAGGGCCCGGCCAGCAGGCGGGCCAGGCCCAGGACGGTCTCGAAGCGGACTGCGGCCAGCCCGGCGGGCGAGCCTGCGGCCAGCGTGCGTCGGGCCGACACTCCCACGAGGTTCGAGGGCACAACCACGGTGACGGGAGCCAGCAGGTCGTCGCCCTTGGCCGCTGCGATGGCATCGGCGAGAGCGACGGTGGCGGGTGCCCCATAGGCGGTGAAGGCGAAGGTGGCGTTCATGTCGTCCCAGAGAGTACGCATCCCATGTGACAGTCCGCCCGGGTCCCACCCGTCTCGGTCCCACCTGACGTCCGGCGGTACGGTTCGACGCCATGACCGACGACACCTCCGCCCCTGAACCGGCACTGACCGAATACCCGGGCTACTGGGCGGTCGAGGACCCCGACCGTCCCGCCATCGTCATGGCCGCATCCGGCGAGACGATGACCTTCGGCGAACTCCACGGGCAGGCCTGTCGCATCGCCAACCTGTTCCACAGCCTCGGGCTGGGGTTCGGCGACCACATGGCGTTATGCCTCGAGAACCGGATCGAGTTCCTGCCGCTCGTCTGGGGCGCCCACTACGCCGGCCTCCGCTACACGGCGGCGTCGTCCAGACTGACCGCCGAGGAACTGGCCTACATCGTCGACGACTGCGGCGCCCGCGTGTTCGTCACCTCCCCCTACAAGGAAGACGTGCTGGCCGAGGTCACCGCCGCCACGCCGAACGTCGAGGTCCGCTTCTCGATCGGTGGCGAACTGCCCGACCACGCCTCCTTCGAGGACGCCGTCGCCGCCCAGTCCTCCGAGGCCGATCCCGACTGGGTGAGCGGCACCGACATGCTCTACTCGTCGGGTACCACCGGCCGGCCGAAGGGGATCAAGAGGACGCTGGTCCCCGAGCCGCTCGGCACGGCCGGATCCATCTCGGCGATGGCACAGATCCTGTTCGGCTCGCAGCCGGGAGGCACCTACCTCTCGCCGGCGCCGCTGTACCACTCGGCGCCGCTGCGCTTCTGCATGGGCTACCTGGGCCTCGGCACCACCATCATCGTGATGGAGAAGTTCGACCCCGAGCAGTCCCTGGCCCTGATCGAGAGCCACGGCGTCACCGACAGCCAGTGGGTGCCCACCATGTTCGTGCGGATGCTCAAGCTCGACGAAGAGGTCCGCTCCCGGTACGACCTGTCGACGCTGCGGGTCGCCATCCATGCCGCCGCCCCCTGTCCGGTCGAGGTGAAGCGCCAGATGATCGACTGGTGGGGACCCGTGATCTACGAGTACTACGCCGGCACCGAGGGCACCGGCCTCACGTTCACCAACTCCGAGGACTGGTTGGCCCACCCGGGCTCGGTCGGCAAGGCGATAATGGGCGAGGTCGTCATCGTCGACGACGAGGGCAACGAACTCCCGGCCAACGAGGAGGGTGGCATCTACTTCCGCTCGGACATCAAGGTCGAGTACCACAACGATCCCGAGAAGACGGCCGCCGCCCGCCTGGGCGAGGACCTCTCGACCCTGGGCGACGTGGGCCGACTCGACGAGGACGGGTTCCTCTACCTCACGGACCGCAAGGCGTACATGATCATCTCGGGTGGGGTGAACATCTATCCCCAGGAGACGGAGAACGTCCTCACGATGCACCCCTCGGTGTTCGACGTGGCTGTGTTCGGCGTGCCCAACGACGACTTCGGCGAGGAGGTCAAGGCGGTGGTCCAGCCGGCCGACGGCACCACCCCCGGCCCCGAGCTCGAGCGGGAGCTGATCGCCTACTGCCGGTCGCAGTTGGCCGACGTGAAGTGCCCCCGCAGCGTCGACTTCCGTGAAGAGCTGCCCCGCCACCCGACCGGCAAGCTCTACAAGCGCCTCCTGAAGGACGAGTACTGGAAGGACCGCCAGGCCAACATCTGACCGGGTGTCGCTGCTTCGTTGCCGCGCTCTGCACAGGTTCTGAACGACACGGGGGTCCGATGGGCGTCGCCGAACTGGTCACCGACGATCTGGTCGCCGCCTACTCGCGTGACGGCGCCGTGTGCCTGCGCCAGGCGTTCGGTCCCGAGTGGATAGCGAAGTTGGCTGCCGGCATCGAGTGCAACATCGCCGAGCCTTCCGACCGGGGCCGCTTCTGGGACCGGGACGCCGACGGGCGCACCACCTTCTACGACAGCCAGTCGTGGCTCCACATCCCCGAGTACCGCGACTTCGCCTTCCGCTCCGACATGGCCGAGATCGCCGGGCGGCTCATGGAGGTCGAGGCCGTCAACTTCTTCTTCGACGCCGTGTTCGTGCGTTCCGCCGGGACGCAGTTCCGCACCCCGTTCCACCAGGACGAGCCGTACTGGTCGGTCGAGGGGTTCGACACCTGCTCGGCGTGGATGCCGCTGGTGCCCGTCGAGCGGGCCAGCACCCTCGAGTTCGTGGCCGGGTCACACCGCTGGACGCAGAAGTTCCGCCAGGAGAACTTCGGGGCCCTCACCGGCGACGACCGGGACCGGGTGGAGTTCGACGACGACGTCGTGCCGTTTCCCGACATCGAGGGCAACCGGGACGACTACGAGGTCCTGGGGTGGGCGATGGAGCCCGGCGACGTGGTGGTTTTCAACGCCCGGATCGTCCATGGCGGGTCCGGCAACCTTGCACCCGACCGGGAACTGAAGGTGTTCAACACCCAGTGGCTGGGCGACGACGTGCGGGTGCTGTTCCGTCCCGAGGGCATGGATCCCGACAACTCGGCCGTCATGACCGAGGTGGGCCTGTCGTCTGGCGACCGGATCGGCACCGACCTCTACCCGGAGCTCTGGCGCCGGGAACCCGCCAACGCCTGAAGGCCAGCGGTCCGCCGGGTCAGCCGGCCTCTGAGTGGGTGACGGGCTGTTCGCCCATCCACTCGCGGAGCGTGTTCTTGAGCTTGGTCTGCTGGATGAACAGGTCGTGCTCGGGGCCGGCGTCGGTGGCCGCCTGCGGGGCCTTGAGGTAGAACGACAGCCACTCCTGCACACCTGACTGCCCGGCCCGGTGGGCCAGGTCCAGGAACAGCGCCAGGTCCAGCACGATCGGTGCGGCGAGGATCGAGTCACGGCAGAGGAAGTCGACCTTGATCTGCATCGGGTAGCCCATCCATCCGAAGATGTCGATGGCGTCCCACCCCTCCTTGTTGTCGCCGCGGGGCGGGTAGTAGTTGATGCGCACCACGTGGTCGATCTCGCCGTAGAGGTCGGGGTATGAATCGGGCTGGAGGATCGTGTCGAGCACACCGAGCTTCGAGACCTCCTTGGTCTTGAAGTTCTCGGGGTCGTCGAGTACCTCGCCGTCGCGGTTGCCGAGGATGTTGGTCGAGTACCAGCCGCGCAGGCCGAGCATCCGGGCCTTGAAGCCGGGTGCCAGGAGCGTCTTCATGAGCGTCTGGCCGGTCTTGAAGTCCTTGCCGGCGATCGGCACGCCGCGGGCCTCGGCCAACTCGATCATGCACGGCAGGTCGACGGACAGGTTGGGGGCACCGTTGGCGAACGGCACGTCGCTCATGAGGGCGGCGTACACGTAGATCTGGCTGGGTGAGATGTTCTCGTCGTCGGTGCGCAGGCCGGCCTCGAACGCCTCGACGGTGTCGTGGACCGCGCTGGCCTCCTGGTAGGCCTCGGTCGACCCGCACCAGACCATCACGAGGCGGTCGCAGCCGTTTTCGGTGCGGAACCGGTCGATGTCGGCGATCAGCGCCTCGGCCTGCTCCCACTTGGAGGCGACCTGCTTGACGCGCACGCCGTCGAGCTTCTTGACCCAGCGTTGGTCGAATACGGCGTCCATCGCGACGATGCCCTCGAGTTCGGCCGACAGCGGGGCGAGGTCGCTTTCGTCGAGCACGCCGCAGGTGCGGGCGGCCTCGAGCACATTGGCCGAGATCGGGTCCCAGCCGCCGAAGACGAGGTCGTCGAGGTCGGCGAGCGGGACGAACTCCCGGATCAGCGGGTTGCGGTCCTCGTCGCGGGCGCCGAGGCGGATGTGCGCCATCTGGCTGACCGAGCCGATCGGGGCTGTCAGGCCCTGGCGGGCGGCGACCACGCCGGCGATGAAGGTGGAGGCGACGGCGCCGAGGCCGGGCGTGAGGATCCCGAGTCGGCCGGTGGCGGGTGCGATGTCGCGCGGGGAGCGCGTGGATGGGGAAGCAGTGGTTTCAGGCATTCCCCGAGACTAAGGGTTATCGAAGCAACTGCGGCTAGAGTTTAGAATGACTAAATCAACCTGAAGGCGTTCCACATGGCCTCCCCACGTGACCTCCCGGTGCTCCCGAACCTCACCGTCCAGCAGCTCGAGTACCTCGTGGCCGCCGCCGACGCCCCCACCCGGGCCGCCGCCGCCGCCGGACTCGGCGTCACCCCGTCGGCCCTCACCCAGGGCCTGGCCGAGCTCGAACGCCGGGTGGGCCTGCCGCTGTTCGAGCGTCGCGGCCGCCAGACCCTGCTGCGCCCCGACGCCGCCGAGGTGCTCGCCCACGCACGCCGGGTCGTCGCCGCCACCCGCGACCTCGCCCGCTGGGCCGGGGCCCGCCGCACCGGCACCTCCGGAAACGTCCGCCTCGGCACCATCGACGCCGTCGCCGTCCACCACCGGGCCTTCGCCATCCGGGCATTTCGCACCGGACACCCCGACATCGACCTCCACCTCACCGTGGCCCCCTCCGGCCAACTGCTCGAGTCCCTCGTGCGGGGCGACCTCGACGTGGCGGTCCTCGTCCGGCCCGCCGACCTCCCCGCCGAAGTCATCGCCGAGCCGCTGCTCGACGAACCCCTCCTCGTCTACGCCCCCGACGACGCCGACGTCGGCACCCCCGCCACCTGGGGACCCTGGGTGGCGTTCCCGTCCGGCTCGCATACACGCAGCGTCATCGCCACCGCCCTGGCCGCCACAGGGGCACGCTTCGAGGTGGTCGCCGAGTCGAACCAACCCGAGGTACTGCGCGAGATGGTCCGCCTCGGGCTCGGCTGGGCAGTGCTGCCGACCGCCCAGGCCGAGCCAGGTGCCGAACCGCTCGTCCCCGCCCGCCACGAGCCGATCGCCGTCCGGCAACTGGTCCTTGCCCAGAGGGTCGACGTGCCACCCGACGCCGCCGCCGACGCCCTGGTCGAAGCACTGCGTTCCAACGCCGTCGCCCCGTCGCGTGCCACCTCCGGCCACTAGCCTCTAGGCACCCGATCGACCATGAGAATCGAGCGCCCCGATGCCCTGGCCCTCATCCCGCGACGACGAACTGTTCGGCTATGTGGCCGACGAGCTCGAGCGACAGAACACCACCCTCCAGCTCATCGCCTCCGAGAACTTCGCCTCCCCGGCGGTGCTCGAGGCCTCGGGTTCGGTGCTCACCAACAAGTACGCCGAGGGCTATCCCGGCAAGCGCTACTACGGCGGCAACGTCCACGTCGACGAGGTCGAGGACCTCTCCCGCGAGCGGGCCAAGGCCCTGTTCGGCGCCGACCATGCCAACGTGCAGCCGCACTCCGGCGCCAACGCCAACATGGCCGCGTACCAGGCGTTGCTCGAGCACGGCGACACCGTGCTGGGCCTCAGCCTCGACCACGGTGGCCACCTCACGCACGGCTCGCCGGTCAACGCCAGCTCGATGCTCTACGAGTTCGTGTCGTACGGCCTCACGGCCAGCGACGAGCGCATCGACCTCGACGATCTGCGCGACAAGGCCAAGGCCCACCGCCCGAAGTTGATCGTCGCCGGCGCCACCGCCTACTCCCGCACCATCGACGCCGCACCGTTTCGCGAGATCGCCGACGAGGTCGGGGCGATGCTCATGTTCGACGCCGCCCACATCGCCGGCCTCATCGCCGGTGGTGTGCACCCCAACCCGGTGCCCTACTGCGACGTCGTCACCTTCACCACCCACAAGACCCTCCGCGGCCCCCGCGGTGGCTGCATACTCAGCCGGGCCGAGTACGCCAAGGCGATCGACAGGGCCATCTTCCCGGGCACCCAGGGCGGACCGCTCGAGCACCACATCGCCGCCAAGGCCGTGGCGTTCCGCGAGGCGGCCGACCCGTCGTTCGCCGGCTATGCCCGCCAGATCGTCGCCAACGCCCGGGCCCTGGCCGAGGCCCTCGCCTCCCACGGCTTTCGGCTGGTCTCCGGCGGTACCGACAACCACCTCATGCTGGTCGACCTGCGAACCTTCGACGAGGAGTGCACGGGGGCCGTCGCCCAGGATGTCCTCGACCGGGCGGGCATTACGCTCAACAAGAACACGGTGCCCGACGACCCCCGTTCGCCGTTCGTGACCAGCGGCGTCCGGATCGGCACCCCGTCGACCACCACCCAGGGCATGAAGGAGGCCGAGATGGCCGAGATCGCCGAATTCATCGCCCACACACTGCGCGGCCGCGACGACGACTCGGTGGTTGCAGCGGTTCGAGCCGACGTCGCCGAACTGTGCGGCAGGTTCACGCCGTACGGCGGCTGAGCCTGCCGATGAGTTCGGCGGGCGCCACCCGGACCTGCGTCGGCACCTGATCCCATGCCCGCCGCGACCGCCTACCTGATCGTCGGAGTGGCGGCCGCGCTGGCCACGGCGCTGGCCACACCGGTAGTCCGCCGGGCAGCAGCAGGGGCCGGCCTGGTCGTCACCCCCGATGAAAGGCACGTCCACGAGTACGCCATGCCCGCCCTGGGCGGGCTCGCCATGATGGCCGGCCTCGTCGTCGGCCTGGCCGTTGCCTGGGGAATCGGCGACTTCTCGGCGGCCTTCGCGACCCCCACGGAGATGATCGGGCTGCTGGTCGCCGCAACGCTCATCTGCGCCGTCGGCACGCTCGACGACGTCCGCCCCGTGTCGGCCCCGGCCAAGGTGGCGGGCATGGTCGCCGCCGGCGCGGTGCTGTCGCTGGCCGGAGTGTCGCTGCTCGTGCTGCGCGTCCCGTTCCTCGACCTGATCCTGCTGTCACCGGACCTGTCGGCACTGTTCACCGTGGTCTGGGTCGTGCTCATCGCCAACGCCGTCAACCTCATCGACGGCCTCGACGGTCTTGCGACGGGCATCGTGGGCATCGCAGCCGGCGCGTTCCTCCTCTATGCGGTGCGGCTCGGCGACGCCGGCGTCCTCTTCGAGGGCAACCCCGGTGCCCTCCTGGCCGTGCTGGTCATCGGCATCTGCGTCGGCTTCCTGCCCCACAACATCTATCCGGCACGGATCATGATGGGAGACGGTGGCTCCATGCTGCTGGGCCTGTTGATGGCAGCATCGACGGTCTCCGTGGGCGGCCGCACCGACGCCCCCTTCTCGGGCCAGTCGTTCTTCTTCTTCGCCCCGCTGTTCATCCCGCTGTTCATCCTCGGGGTGCCGTTGCTCGACATGACGTTCGCCATCGTGCGCCGTATCGCCACCCGGGGCCTTCGGATCACCCAGGCCGACAAGGAACACGTACACCACCGGATCATGAAGTTGGGCCACGGACACCGGCGGGCGGTGTTCATCCTCTGGGCATGGACGGCGCTGCTCTCGAGCTTCGTGTTGTGGCCGACCTACACGGGCAGGGGCGACGCCATCATGCCGACCGGCATCGCCGCCGTCTGCCTGCTGCTGTTCACGGTGTTGCACCCGCGCCTGCGCACGGCCCGCCACCCGGTGTACCGGGAGGGTCGGCCGCGGCTCCGGCTCGGAGCCCGGGGCGGTCCGGAACAGGAGGAATCCGACAGCGATGCATGAGCCCGCGCACGAGCCGGATGTCACGCCGCCGTCGAGGGGTAGGGGGTTGCCCTCACGGGAGATAGAGAATATATTCACAAGCGCTGGGGGGGGCCTTCCGCCCCCACCTCATGCACCCCCGTCCTCCCCGTCTCGTCAGAGGTCAACGTTGATGCAGCAGGCTGAAGCGCGCGAGTTGAAGCAGGGCTTCGGCGACGCCGCCGCCGCCGCCTTCGAGTTGGCCGTGACCCCAGCGATCTTCGGCGTGCTGGGCTGGCTCCTCGACCGTTCGATAGGCACCTCGCCGGTGTTCACGGTCGCCTTCGTGCTGGTCACCGCCGGCTACTCCGTGTGGCGACTGGCCCGCGACTACCGCATCAACCTCGACCGCGAGGTCGCCTCCCGCCGCGAGGCCTGGCAGGCCCGGGGGCCGTTGGTTCCGTGAGCGCCGCGACCGATCACGCCGATGTCGTGCTGCCCGCCGAGGGCCCCGAACAGGAGATCGCCCGCGACCTGGCTCGCCGCGCCGCCTGGGTGTCGCCGGCCTTCCTGGTCCTCGGAGCCGTCCTCGGCGGTGTCGACGGCGCCGTGTCGGCCGGGCTGGCACTGCTGCTCGTCGCAGGCAACTTCCTCCTCGGTGCCGCCATCATCGGTCGCGCCGTCTCCGTCTCGCTCAACGCCCTCTACGGTGCCGTCCTGCTCGGCTATGTCGTCCGACTCGGCCTGCTGGCTGTGATCGCCCTGGCGTTCAAGAGCACCGGCTGGTTCTCCGCCGTACCCTTCGCCATCACCCTGCTCGTCACCCACCTCGGCCTCCTCGCAGCGGAGACCAAGCGTGTGTCGATGACGCTGGCCCACCCGGGCCTGGCGCCGTCGGCACGGAAGTTCGGTGACGAACCGTCCACCGATCCCACGTCACCCCAGGAGTAGCACCACACGTGAACGTGCTCGCCCTCGACTTCCCGCCCGTCAGCCACCTCTTCGAGTGGCCGGCCCTCCTGTTCGACGGGACCGTGTACGCCGTCAACAAGACGGTCCTGATCTACCTGGCGGCGGTCGTCATCACGGCGGCCATCTTCCTCGTGGCCGGTCGCAAGAACGCCCCGTTGGTGCCCGCCGGCGTCCAGCACGTCGCCGAATCGGGCGTGACCTTCGTCGAGGAGTCGATCGTCATGGAGACGATCGGCCCAGAGGGCAGGAAGTTCATGCCCTTCCTGACCACGATGTTCTTCTTCATCCTCTTCTCGAACATCACCGAGGTCATCCCGGGCATCCAGTTCCCGGCCAACAGTCGCATGGCCGTCCCGATCACCCTCGCCATCGTCGTGTGGTGCATCTACAACGTGGTCGGCGTGCGCTCCCAGGGCCTCGGTGGCTACCTCAAGAACTCCCTGTTCCCCCCGGGCGTGCCGGTCGCCCTCTACCTGATCGTGACCCCCATCGAGCTGGTGTCTACCTTCGTGGTGCGGCCCTTCTCGCTGGCCATCCGACTCTGGGCCAACATGGTCGCCGGCCACCTCCTGCTGGTCACCTTCGCCGTGCTCACCACCGCCCTGTGGGGTGCCTTTCCCCCGACGGCGATCGCCCCCTTCGGCATGCTCGTCCTCATGACCGGCTTCGAGATCCTCGTCTCGGTCCTGCAGGCGTTCATCTTCACGATCCTGACCGCCGTCTACATCGGCGGTTCGATGCACCCGGCCCACTAGCCGCAGCGCACCCCTCGACTTCCCGAAACCAACAGATCCCAACAAACCACCCGGACTCGGATCCTCCGACCCGGAACAACACGAACCAGGAGAAACCAAGTGCTGAACGTTCTGGCGCAAACGGCAGCCGGTGAGATGCTCGAGGGCCTCAAGGCCATCGGTGCCGGCCTCGGCTACGGCCTCGCGGCCATCGGCCCCGGCATCGGTATCGGAACAGTGGTCGGCAACGCCATCTCGGCGATGGCCCGCCAGCCCGAGTCCGCTGGCATGGCCCGGACCACGATGTTCCTCGGCATCGCCTTCACCGAGGCGCTGGCCCTCATCGGGTTCGTCGTCTTCATCCTCCTGATGCCCTGAGGCACGGGTCGAACGAAAGAGAGTCGAACCCATGCGTAACCAACGGAATCGCCTTCTGGCGGCCCCGCTGCTCGCCCTTGTCGTGTTGGTGGCCCTTGCCGGCCCCGCCTCGGCCTCCGGCGACAGCGTGGGCGCCTGCATGGCCGAACACCTCGAGGCCCACGGTGAGCTCGACAGCCACCTGCTCCACGACGAGGCCGTCCAGGACGAACTCGAGAAGTGCTTCGAGGCCCCCAGCCCGATCCTGCCCGAGTTGAACGAGATCATCTGGGGAGGCGGCGCCTTCCTGATCCTGTTCGTGCTCATGGTCAAGAAGGGCTTCCCGGCCGTGCAGGGCGCCATGGATGCCCGTGCCGAACGGATCCGCTCCGACCTCGACGAGGCCGACCGGGCCAAGCTCGATGCACAGTCCGTGAAGTCCGACTACGAGGCACGGCTGGCCGACGCCAAGGCCGAGGCCTCCCGCCTGATCGACGAGGCCCGTGGCGACGCCGAGAAGGTACGTGCCGACCTGGTCGCACGTGCCGAGGCCGATGCCGCCGGGATCCGGGAGCGCGCCGCTGCCGAATCCGACGCAGCAAAGGCCCAGGCGATCGCCGACCTCCGCGCCGAGGTCGCCTCCATCGCCCTGGGTGCGGCCGAGCGGGTCGTGCAGTCGAGCCTCGACGCCGAGGTGCAGGGCAACCTGATCGACGCCTACATCGACGAGGTGGCCGGAGCCGATGGCTGACGCCGCCGTGGCCGGCTACGCCGAGGCGCTGTTCTCAGTCGCGTCGGTCGAGGGTGACCTCTCGGCCGTCGAGGACGAGTTGTTCGACTTCGCCCAGGCGTTCCGATCCAACGACGAACTCCGCACGACGCTTGCCGACGACAACGTCCCGGCGGCACGACGCCTCCAGGTGGTCGACGACCTCCTCGACGGCCGGGCCTCGGCGACCACTTCGTCGCTGGTCGCGATGGTGGTCGGTGCCGGACGGGCCGCCGAGCTGCCCGCCATCGTCGACGCCTTCATCGAGCGCAGTGCCGCATCACGCAACAAGGCGGTCGCCACCGTGCGTTCCGCCATCGCCCTCACCGCCGACCAGCGGGAACGACTCGCCGCCGCCATCAGGACCTCGACCGGCAAGGACGTCGAGATCCGCGTGGTCGAGGACCCCAGCGTTCTGGGCGGGGTTGTCACCGAGATCGGCGACGACATCATCGACGGCAGCGTCCGACGCCGCCTGAACCAGCTCCGCGAGAGCTTCCGGTAGTACGCGAGCCATCCGAGACGAGAGAGAACCATGGCTGAACTGACGATCAACACGGCGGACATTGCGGCCGCGATCCAGAAGAACCTCGAGGGTTTCGAGCCCAGCCTCGAACAGACCCAGGTGGGTCGTGTGCTCGAGGTTGGTGACGGCATCGCCCGGGTGTCGGGCCTGCCCGACGCTGCGGTCAACGAACTGCTCCAGTTCGAGAGCGGCACGATGGGCCTGGCCCTGAACCTGGACGAGGACTCCATCGGTGCAGTCGTCCTGGGCGAGGTCGACGACATCGAAGAGGGGCAGACCGTCCGGGCGACCGGTGACATCCTCTCACTCCCCGTGGGCGATGGCCTCCTGGGACGCGTCGTGAACGCACTCGGCGAGCCCATCGACGGCAAGGGCCCGCTCACCAACACGGTGCAGCGACGCATGGAGATCCAGGCACCCGGGATCATGGGCCGCAAGCCCGTGCACGAGCCGATGCAGACCGGCATCAAGTCGATCGACTCGCTCATCCCGATCGGCCGTGGCCAGCGCGAGTTGATCATCGGCGACCGCAAGACCGGCAAGACGACGATCGCCATCGACACGATCATCAACCAGGCCGGCCAGGGCGTGAACTGCGTCTACGTCGCCATCGGCCAGAAGGCCTCGACGGTCGCCCAGAACGTGGCCGTGCTCGAGTCCCACGGGGCCATGGAGTACACGGTCGTGGTCGTCGCCCCGGCGTCCGAGCCGGCGCCGTTCAAGTACCTCGCCCCGTATGCCGGCTGCGCCATGGGTCAGCACTGGATGGACAACGGGGGCCACGCCCTCGCCGTCTACGACGACCTCTCGAAGCAGGCCGAGGCCTACCGCCAGATGTCGCTGCTGCTGCGTCGCCCGCCGGGCCGCGAGGCCTACCCGGGCGACGTCTTCTACCTGCACAGTCGCCTGCTGGAGCGTGCCGCCAAGCTCAGCGACGACCTCGGCGCCGGCTCGATGACCGCCCTGCCGGTCATCGAGACCAAGGCCGGCGACGTGGCGGCGTTCATCCCGACAAACGTGATCTCGATCACCGACGGCCAGATCTTCCTCCAGGACGACCTGTTCAAGTCGGGCGTGCGTCCCGCAGTCGACGTCGGCATCTCGGTGTCACGCGTCGGCTCGGCCGCCCAGGTCAAGGCCATGAAGACGGCCGTGGGTACGCTCAAGTCAGACCTCCAGCAGTTCCGCGAACTCGAGTCGTTCGCCGCCTTCGGCTCCGACCTGGACGCCCTCTCCCAGGCGCAACTGGACCGTGGCTACCGCCTCACCGAACTCCTCAAGCAGGGCCTCAACTCGCCACTCGTGGTCGAGGAACAGGTCGTGTCGATCTGGGCAGGCACCCGTGGCCACCTCGACGGTGTCACCATCGCCGACGTGCGGCGCTACGAGGCCGAGTTGCTCGACTGGTTCCGGACCCGCCACAGCGAGGTCCTGGCCGACATCCGCGACACCGGCAGGATCGGCGACGAAGAAGCCTTCGACGCCGCGATCGCCGCCTTCACCGAGCAGTTCGCCGGCTCGGCTGCTGATGACGACGCCCCCGACGCCGAGGGGACCGACATCGATTCCGTTCTCGTCGATGCCGACACGACGCTTCCCGAAGAGGACATCTCGGCTGCCGCCGAGTGATTCACGTGTCCCGCCCGACCTGCGTCCACGGTTCCGCCCCGCCGGCGGCCCGGCGCGCCCCCGTGAAGGGAGCGTGCGTTGGCCGGAGGTAAGGAACGGGTCCTGCGGCGCCGCATCGGCAGCGTCCAGAACACCAAGAAGATCACCCGGGCCATGGAACTGATCGCCGCCACCCGCGTGGTGAAGGCGCAGCAGCGGGCCCGTGCCGCCCGCCCCTATGCCGAGCAGATCACCGCCGTCATCGAGAACCTCGCCGCCGGCGGTGCCGAGGTCGACCATCCGCTGCTCCGCAGGGCCGAGAAGGTCGAGCGGGTCGGCGTGATCGTCATCTCGTCCGACCGGGGCCTCGCCGGCCCGTACAACTCATCGGTCATCAAGGCCGCCGAACGTCAGGTCCAGAACGCCAGGTCGGAGGGCGCCGACTACTCGCTGATCGTCATCGGCAAGAAGGCCCGCGACTACTTCGCCTTCCGGAAGTACGCCATCGACTCGTTCACCATGGGCATCAGCGACAACCCGACCTACGAGGACGCCCGCCGCATCGCCGACGAGGTGTCGGCGATGTTCAGCGAGGGCCGTATCGACCGGGTCGAACTCGCCTATACGGAGTTCGTGAGCCTCGGCAGCCAGAAGGTCGCCACCCGGCGCTTCCTGCCGCTCGAGAGCACCGAGACCATCGCCACCGAGGGCAGCGGCGACGCCGACCTCAGCGGGGCCTTCGAGTTCGAGCCGTCGCCCGAGGCGGTGCTCGAGTCCCTGCTGCCCCGATACGTCGAGGCCCGCCTGTTCGGTGCCCTGCTCGACTCGGCCGCCTCCGAACACGCCAGCCGTCAGCGGGCCATGAAGGCCGCCACCGACAACGCCGAGGAGCTCATAACCAAGCTCTCCCGAGAGATGAACCAGGCCCGCCAGGACGCCATCACCACCGAGATCATGGAGATCGTCAGTGGTGCCGAGGCGCTGGGCAGCGACAACGAGTCTGAAGAACCCGCCCCCGTGGGCGCCGAGCACTGATCCCCTGATCGAAAGCAACCAGGAGCAACCATGACGACCGCCACCGACCTCCGAGACGGCCACATCGTCGGCATCGCCGGCCCGGTCATCGACGCCGAGTTCCCCCAGGGCGAACTCCCCGAGATCAACACGGCCCTCGAGTTCGACGTCACCGTCGACGGCAACAACGTGACGATCGTGGCCGAGGTGGCCCAGCAGATCGGCTCCCACCGTGTGCGGGCCATCGCCATGAAGCCGACCGACGGCCTCACCAGGGGCACCGTCGTGCGCAACACCGGCAGCGGCATCACCGTGCCGGTGGGCGACGCCACGCTCGGCCACGTGTTCAACGTGATCGGCCAGGGCCTCGACGACCCGACCGCCGGTGTCGGCGCCGACCGGTGGGAGATACACCGCAGCGCCCCCTCGTTCGACTCGCTCGAGCCCAAGGCCCAGATGTTCGAGACCGGTGTGAAGGTCATCGACCTGCTCACCCCGTACCTGCAGGGCGGCAAGATCGGCCTGTTCGGCGGCGCCGGTGTCGGCAAGACGGTGCTCATCACCGAGATGATCAACCGCGTGGCCACCAACCACGGTGGCGTGTCCGTGTTCGCCGGAGTCGGCGAGCGCACCCGTGAGGGCACCGACCTCCTGCTCGAGATGGACGAGTCGGGCGTGCTCGAGAAGGCCGCCCTCGTGTTCGGCCAGATGGACGAGCCACCGGGGGTCCGCCTGCGGGTGGCCCTTTCGGCGCTGACCATGGCCGAGTACTTCCGCGACGAGCAGGGCCAGGACGTGCTCCTGTTCATCGACAACATCTTCCGGTTCGTGCAGGCCGGCTCCGAGGTGTCGACCCTGCTGGGTCGCATGCCGTCGGCCGTGGGCTACCAGCCGACGCTGGCCGACGAGATGGGCCAGCTCCAGGAGCGGATAACCACCACCCGGGGCCGCTCGATCACGTCGATGCAGGCCGTCTACGTGCCCGCCGACGACTACACCGACCCGGCGCCGTTCACGTCGTTCACCCACTTCGACGGCACCACCGAGTTGAGCCGCGACATCGCCGCCCTGGGCATCTACCCGGCAGTCGATCCGCTGGCCTCGACCTCGACGATCCTCACGCCCGAGGTCGTCGGCGAACGCCACTACGAGACGGCCCGCCGTGTGCAGGAGATCCTCCAGCGGTACAAGGAACTCCAGGACATCATCGCCATCCTCGGCCTCGACGAACTGTCGGAAGAGGACAAGATCACGGTGTCGCGTGCCCGCAAGGTCCAGCGCTTCCTGTCGCAGCCGATGAACGTGGCCGAGGTCTTCACCGGCCTGCCCGGCGTGACGGTGCCCGTCGAGGAGACGGTCGACTCGTTCGCCGCCCTCGTCGACGGCGAGCTCGACGACCTGCCCGAGCAGGCGTTCCTGAACGTCGGCGGCGCCGAGGACGTGCAGCGCAGGGCCCGCGAGCTCGCGGACTGAGCGGCGCCATGACGTTCCAGATCGAGTTGGTCTCGCCGGAGGCCATCACCTACCAGGGCGAGGCCGACATGGTCATCGCCCGCACGGTGGGTGGTGGCGACATCGCCTTCCAGCCGGGCCACGTGCCGTTCATCGGGGTTCTGGCCGTGTGGTCGGTCGACGTGGTGCGTCCCGACGGTGGCCGCGACACGTTCGCTGTGCACCGGGGGTTCGTGCAGGTGGCCGGGACGAAGATCAGCATCCTGTCGGACGTGTCCGAGGCCGCCGGTGACATCGACGTCGAGCGGGCCCGGGTGGCGAAGGCGGGCGCCGAGTCGGCCCTGTCGGCCGACAAGGACGACGTGGAGGCCGTAGGTGCACTGGCCAGGGCCGATGTCCGCCTGACCGTGGCCGGCGCCGAGGGCTGACCAACCCACTTCCCCCGGTAGTGGTTCCGGGGTGGCCGACGCACGCTCGCCGTGTTCGCACCTG
>Ga0187827_10000286_pt1 | contig 80638 bp, 61 predicted proteins | sample ETNtaG_39_FD_167969 | JGI IMG/M metagenome (GOLD analysis project Ga0187827, IMG submission 167969) | Marine microbial and viral communities from oxygen minimum zone, Eastern Pacific Ocean - ETNP2014_SV_150_PacBio MetaG (Illumina Assembly) | ecosystem: Environmental > Aquatic > Marine > Hypoxic... | reverse complement strand
ATATAGTTGAGATGACAGGGGCATCTGGTGCCTCCAAACAAATTCCTCTTTCAAAAAATGATGGTGCACCTGTTTATTCATAATCGGGTATTTACTCTTGAACCTGGTGGCTACACACCCTATCACAAACATAATTATGAGCACATGAATTATATTATTGAAGGCGAAGGATATATAATAAACGAAGCTGGGGAAAAATTAAATGTTAATAAAGGTGATTTTGCTTTAGTTTCGCCTAATGAAAAACATCAATATCGCAATAAGTCGTCTGATAACCCATTTGTTATGATTTGTGGTGTTCCTAAAGATTTTGAATAAGTGCAACTACCTGACTTCCTTTAAATAAATTGATTTGAATTAATCGGTTTGCAACTAAATTACAAAGGCATTTTTTGGTTGATTACTGAGATGATTTACTAGATTGGTTCTTACTTAAAAGTACTTCTCTCCCTTCAACCTGATAACTTGTAAGTTCACCATACATATTATATGATTTAACGGTTGATGTTTCACTGCCGGTTATTGTATTAAACACAGTTAGTCCTTTATCAATTAGTTGAACATACGTAGGGTCACCAGATTTTTTCGATTCCTTTTTCTTAAATCCTAGTTTAGATCCAAGCTTTTTAATCTGATTATTGAAAATGCTAGCAATTAAACCTTTGTCAGACTTGCTATTAACTTCAGCATTTGCTAGAATACCATTGTCAATATTTTCTGTGACTGTTAATAAATTACTTTTTTCGTGTTCAATAATAAGGGCAAAATCATCTACGTTAACTAATTGTATGTTAATTCTTTTGCTTTCAACGTATGCAAGTAGCATTTCTTCGCGTTTACCCTTTAAGATATCATCATCAGAAGCTGGAATTATAGATAATTGTCTGAACTGGGGATCAAATTTAGGGATTGTTTCTGATGATAGTGAATTTGAAATTGCCTTTGGAATTATTTTATTTACAGAGGTAAATCTTTCACGTGATGCAGGTTGTTGATCAAAAAGAAACCAGTAAGAAGTAAATAAAATAATCAATGCTGCTGCCGCAGAATACCAGACTGGACTTAGTTTGGATTTCTGTTTTAGCAGATTCTTATCAGAAAAAATAACATCTCCAACCGGTACTAATTTTAATTTATTGTGAATTTCAAACTCCTGCTTTAAGTTTGGATTTTTATTAAGGAACTGTGATAATGTTTTCTTCTCTTCGTCGGATAAATCATTTTCATAATTAGCAATGAAATACTCTTCATAATTATCCTCATTTATACTATTAATAGAAATAATAGGTCTTTTTTTAAGGTTGTCTTTCTTGGAAAATATATTTTTGTCAGCCTTGAGAGTTATATCATTTACACTGCTAATTTCTTCCTTTATATCAGGATTATTACCCAAAAAATCATCAAAACAATCTCTCTCAAAAGTATTCAGAGAACCCTCAAGATAGTCAATCACATACTCTTCGTAATTCGCTCTATTTATGTCAATATTATTCTTCATTCTCAGATAACAAGCTCAGGGCTTACTATAAATTTCTTTAAAAACACACGGGCGCGATATATATAAACTTTAACCTGCGATTCACTAAGATTGGTTATTTTTCCAATCTCTTCATATCAATAACCCTCATAATCACGCTACATAACAACCGATCGTTGGATTTCGGGAAGTTTATCCACAGCCAAATTAAGTATCTCCTTTAAATCAGTAAAGCTGTTATATGACTCACCATGAATGCTTTCCAGATTGTCAATTGAAATACTACGACTATTCTTTCGGATGTAGTCAATCATAGTGTGATAAGCAGTTGTGAACAAATACGACTTTCCTTTTGATGAGTCTACTTCTTTACGTTTTATCCACAACTTCAAAAACGACTCCTGAACAATATCATGAGCCACTTCAGTATCCTTAAGGTTTTTCAGAATAAACCTGTACACACCATCTGAAAAGCTGTCAACACAACTATTATATTCACTTATGGTCATTTGCGCGCGTAATAATGCCTCATATTTTTATATGACGATCGTAATGAGATAATGTTACAAAGTAAGTGAAAAAAATAAAATACTATTAATCATTCAACTTCAGGACAACTAAAAATGCTTGTTGCGGGACTTCAACATTTCCAACCTGGCGCATTCGCTTCTTACCTTTTTTCTGCTTTTCAAGAAGTTTACGTTTACGAGTAATATCTCCCCCATAGCATTTGGCGGTTACATCTTTACGAACAGCTTTAATTGTTTCACGAGCAATAATCTTAGCTCCAATTGCTGCCTGGATGGCAATGTCATATTGTTGCCTTGGTATCAGGTCCTTTAATTTCACACAAATTCTTCGTCCCAGATCATAGGCATTGTCAACATGGGTTAACGACGACAGAGCATCTACCGGTTCTCCGTTTAGTAATATATCAAGTTTAATTAATTTGGCAGGTCTATATCCACTGATGTGGTAATCAAACGAGGCATATCCTTTTGAAATACTTTTAAGTTTATCATAAAAATCAAAAACAATCTCGCCAAGAGGCATATCAACTGTGAGTTCAACACGACTTGTTGAAAGATAAATCTGATTTTTAAGCTCTCCCCTTTTATCGAGGCAAAGTTTAATAATGGGACCTATGTAATCTGTGCGAGTAATAACCTGAGCTTTTATAAATGGTTCTTCAATATGATCAATATATTTTTGCTCAGGTAATCCTGATGGATTATGAACCTCAATAGCCTCGTTTTTATTAGTTATTACTTGATAAGAAACATTTGGCATTGTTGTTATAACATTCATATTGAACTCACGCTCTAATCTCTCCTGAATAATTTCCATGTGAAGTAATCCTAAAAAACCACATCTAAAGCCAAAACCCAATGCCATCGATGATTCTGGTTCAAAAGTTAGTGATGCATCATTTAACTGGAGCTTTTCAATAGAAGCCCTTAGCTCTTCATATTCATCCGGATCCGTTGGGTAGATACCGGCAAATACCATTGGCTTTACATCTTCAAAACCCTCTATTGCCTTTTCACATGGGGCTAGTAGATGCGTAACTGTATCTCCAACTTTTACTTCCTTTGAGGCTTTAATTCCAGAAATAATATAACCAACATCGCCTGTTTTAAGAACTTCCCTTGATTCTTGTTCTAATCTTAATACACCAACTTCATTTGCCTCATACTCTTTGCCTGTATTTACAAATTTCACCTTATCACCTTTTCTTATTTCACCATTGAATATTCTGAAATAAGCAATAATACCACGAAATGAGTTAAATACTGAGTCGAATATTAATGCTTGAAGTGGTGCATCAGGATTGCCCGTTGGTGGTGGAACTTTATCAATTATTGCATCAAGGATAGTATCGACGCCGTAACCCGTTTTTCCACTTGCTTCAATAATATCTTCGTAATCGCAACCAAGCATATCAACTATCTGATCCTTAACTTCATCAGGCATAGCATTGTCAAGATCCATTTTATTTAATACAGGTATTATCTCAAGGTCATTATCAATAGCAAGATAAAGGTTTGAAATTGTTTGTGCTTGAATCCCCTGAGTAGCATCAACAATAAGCAGGGCACCTTCACAAGCAGCAATTGATCTTGAAACTTCGTAAGAGAAATCAACATGCCCAGGTGTATCAATTAGATTAAGAACATAATTTTCATTTTCATGAGCATAATCCATTTGAATAGCATGACTTTTAATAGTGATACCTCGTTCGCGTTCAATATCCATATCATCAAGCACTTGTGCTTGCAAATCTCGTTCAGAAACAGTATCCGTAAACTCTAAAAGCCTATCAGCTAATGTACTCTTACCATGATCAATATGGGCTATAATACAGAAGTTTCTAATTTCCTTCATAGACGGCAAAAATACGAACATTTCCTATAGCGTAACAAGATTAATTAAGTCTACTAACTATTCTATAAAACAGAGGGAACGGCTAAAAATAACACATCGATAAGACTAAACGACAACAAAATACCAAACTCAATCTCAGCATTTAAGAATAACTTATTCAATTAACTGCGAAATCAATTCAATTCTTGAAAGTTTGCAAATTAACACTAATTTCGCGACTGTTTAATTTGGCCATTAATACAATGGAATAATTATTGATGACTGAATATTTTAATAGTAGAAATCATTATGTTAAGTGTACTAAAGAAAGTTTTTGGAGATAAATCAACAAAGGATTTAAAAGATATTAGTCCTTACGTCGGAAAGGTTAAAGACGCATACAACGAGATAGAAAATCTTACAAATGATGAGCTAAGAACCAAAACTGCTGAGTTTAAAAAGCGTATAGCTGAATATATTCAGGAAGAGGAAAATGAAATAGCAAATCTTAAAGAAAGTATGGATTCTAATCCTGACATGGATGTAGATGAAAAAGAAGAAAATTACCTTACTATTGATAAGCTTACCAAAAAGAGTTATGAAAAAACCCAGGAAGTTCTGAACCAATTACTTCCGGAAGCTTTTAGTGTGATGAAAGAAACTGCACGTAGGTTTGTTCAAAATGAAGTAGTTGAAGTAACTGCTAATGAGTTTGACAGAGAGCTTGGGGCCAATCAGGATAGTGTAAATATAAAAGGGGATAAAGCCTATTATAATAATAATTGGACTGCCGGAGGAAACAACATTGTATGGGATATGATCCATTACGATGTGCAGCTTATCGGTGGAACAGTGTTGCATCAGGGTAAAATTGCTGAGATGGCAACTGGTGAAGGTAAAACTCTTGTTGCAACATTACCTGTTTACTTGAATGCATTGACAGGGAAAGGTGTTCATATGGTTACGGTAAACGACTACCTTGCTAAGCGAGATTCCCAATGGATGGGAATGCTTTATATGTTCCACGGACTTAGTGTTGATTGTATTGATAATCACCAACCAAATAGTGAGGAACGCCGCAAAGCCTATCTTGCAGATATTACTTTCGGCACCAATAACGAATTTGGATTTGACTATTTGCGTGACAACATGACAGGCAATCCAGATGAACTTGTCCAACGTGAACATAATTATGTAATTGTGGATGAGGTTGATTCTGTTCTGATCGATGATGCACGAACTCCTTTAATTATTTCCGGACCAACTCCGAAAGGTGATATTCATGAATTTGATGAACTTAAAGCAGATGTGCAAAAGCTTTACAATGCTCAAAAGAGTTTAGTGGCGAAAATATTAGTTGAAGGAAAAAATTTATTAAAAGAGAGGGAGGACAATGAAAGCATCAAAAAAGCTGGCGATGCCCTGCTGAGATCCTATCATGGATTACCAAAAAATAAAGCACTAATTAAGTTACTGAGTGAAGAGGGGAATAAACAATTAATGCAGAAAACCGAAAGTTTCTATCTTCAGGAGCAGGCCAAAAACATGCACATAATAGATGACGAATTGTATTTTGTCAACGACGAAAAGCATAATTCGGTTGACCTTACTGAAAAGGGTATTGACCTCCTTACCACATCGTATGATGATCCTGAATTCTTTATATTGCCTGACATTGGTGCACGTGTTGCCGAATTGGAAAATGAAAACCTGACTGAAAAGAAAATGCTGGAGCAGAAGAACAAGATGATCCAGGATTATTCAATAAAATCAGAAAGAATCCATACTGTTACCCAACTTCTTAAAGCATATACACTTTTTGAAAAGGATGTGGAATATGTTATAATGGAAAACAAAGTTAAAATTGTTGACGAGCAAACAGGTCGTGTTATGGAGGGTCGTCGATATTCTGACGGTCTACACCAGGCAATTGAGGCAAAGGAGAATTTGAAGATTGAGGCAGCAACCCAAACATACGCCACAATTACACTCCAAAATTATTTCCGGATGTATAAGAAGCTTGCTGGGATGACAGGTACGGCTGAAACAGAAGCAGGGGAGTTATGGGATATTTACAAACTTGATGTAATTGTAATCCCCACGAATCGACCAATTATACGAGACGACAGACAAGATTTGGTTTATAAAACGAAACGCGAAAAATATAAAGCTGTAATTGATGAAATTGAAAAACTTGTAGCAGAAAAACGACCTGTTTTAGTAGGTACTACTTCCGTTGAAATATCCGAGCTTCTTAGCAGGATGTTAAACAGAAAGCATATTCATCACAATGTACTAAATGCGAAGCTGCATCAACGTGAAGCTCAGGTTGTGAAAGAAGCTGGTCAGCCTGGAATGGTTACAATTGCTACAAACATGGCTGGTCGTGGTACAGATATTAAACTTGGCGATGGTGTTGTCAGGTCTGGTGGTCTTGCAATTATTGGTACCGAAAGACACGACTCAAGACGTGTTGATCGTCAGTTGAGAGGACGTGCAGGACGACAGGGTGATCCTGGTAGCTCACAGTTCTTCGTATCATTGGAAGACGACCTTATGAGAATGTTCGGCTCAGGTAGGATAGCTGGAATTATGGATAAACTTGGATTGGAAGAAGGCGAAGTAATTCAGCATTCGATGATTACAAAATCAATAGAGCGTGCACAGAAAAAGGTTGAGGAAAATAACTTTGGTGTCCGTAAGCGTCTTTTGGAATATGATGATGTCATGAATTCACAACGCGAAGTAATCTATCGTCGACGCTATCATGCATTGTTTGGAGAAAGACTTTCTGTTGATATATCAAATATGATATATGATTTATGCGAACAAATTTCAAGTGATTATCAGTCGACAAATGACTTTGAAGGATTTAAAATGGAAGTGCTTAGAACACTTGCTATTGAAACACCAGTTGATGAAAAGGAATTTACTGCCATTGATATTGATGAGCTAACTCATAAATTAGTTAAAGTAGTTTATTCATCTTATGTTGAAAAGAGAAACAGGCTTGCTACCACGACGCTTCCTGTTATCAAAGATGTATATGAAAACCAAAGTCAATACGAAAATATTGCAATACCTTTCACTGATGGAAAACGTCAGGTTCAAATAGTTGCAAATCTTAAGAAATCTGTGGAGTCAAATGGTGCTGAAGTTCCAATTGCATTTGAAAAAGGCTTTACTCTTTCAACCATTGATGATCTATGGAAAGAACAATTACGAGAAATGGATGAACTGAAACAATCAGTTCAAAATGCTTCATATGAGCAAAAAGATCCCTTATTGATTTATAAATTTGAATCTTTTGAATTGTTTAAAAAGATGATTCAGAAAATAAATAAAGATGTTGGTTCCTTCCTGATAAAAGGAGACGTACATATGCAAGGTGATGCTTCTGTACGTGAAGCAAAGGTACCCCGTGGACTTGATCGCTCACAAATGAAAGAAGAAAGGGGAGATATGCTTTCCCAAGCTCATAGTGATACTCAGGAAAGGCAAAAACCACAACCTATAAAAGTTGAAAAACGAGTTGGAAGAAATGACCAATGTCCTTGTGGTAGTGGGAAAAAGTACAAACATTGTCACGGAAAAAATTAGTAACTTAGCAAAAAATATGGTTATGAAAAACTTGTTTTTGTACATGAGCATTATTATGCTATCTACTCTTACCCTCTTAAATATTGATTGTAAGACACCTGATCCTGGACCAGGATATCCTACTTATAATTATATCGATCCGATTGTTAATCCTCCGGATATTTTCCAGGTCTTGTACAATATTAGTTTTCCAGGTGACAGATTCGCACAAATAACTTTTGATAGCAATGCTGTATGGTATGTTCAGAAAGTGGGGGGAGATAGCCGACCAATGTTGTGGGCCGTCAACGATACCACACAACTCGTTAGGCCTTGAAGGCGGGATTACCTATGTTTTTGCAGCAAACAATAATAACTACGAAGAATTATCTAACTTTTTTGTGCAGTTCAATAAATTGGAAATAGATTATGATGGTTTTGAACCAAAATTCTAGGTTTAACAATAAGATCATAGTTAAAGTATATTCTATTTGCAATACAGAGATTTAATTCTTTAGTTATATCATATTTACTTATTTGAGTTACCAAATTACTTTCCCAGATTAAATTAATTTTAATGATCTCGGTATCCATAATTTATTGTCGTGCAGTTAAGCTTTTTCACCTTATATTTGTAACTGTTTAATTTTAGATTATTGACTTATGCTCAAAAAGTATCATGTTATATATTTGATTATAAGCACATTAATACTTCACAACCCTTTTTTGCATTCAGCTAATATTGAAAACCCTGAGAAAAAAACACGGCCAAAGGTAGGTTTAGTTTTAAGCGGAGGGGGCGCTAAAGGATTCGCTTACATTGGCTTGCTACGGGTTTTTCAGGAAGTAGGTCTCAGAGTTGATTATATAGGAGGTACTAGCATCGGAAGTATAATGGCTGGCTTGTATGCTATTGGTTATAGCCCTGATGATATAGAAAAAATGATTAGAGAGCAGAATTGGACTGCTCTGCTAAAAGACCAAATTCAAAGAAAGTATGTAGCTTATGAAGAAAAAGAATTTCTTGAAAATTCAATAATTTCTTTACCATTTAAAAAAAGAAAATTAGGCTTGAAACAAGCAATGTATTCCGGGCAACAGATTAATTTATTGCTAAACAAATATTTTTCACCTGCCTGGAATATTTCAGATTTCAATAAATTTCAAACGCCTTTCCTTTGTGTGGGAACAAATTTGTTTAATGGCGATGCTGAGGTACTTAAACATGGATATCTTCCAATGGCGATTCGATCAAGTATGTCAATTCTAGGTTACTTCTCTCCTACATATTTTAATGGATATTACCTTATCGATGGAGGCATTGTTAACAATTATCCTGCCGTTCCATTAAAAGAAGAGGGAGCTCAGCTGATTATTGGTGGTGAGGTGCAATCAACACTTAAAGATAGTATATCACAACTAACAACATTAGCAGAAATAATAAATCAAGTTGTTTTTTTTCATGGAGAAGATGCAAACAAAGAAGCTAGAAAAGTTATTGATTTAAATATTCGCTATAAAGTTCCTGCTGGTACCATGGACTTTGAAAAATATGATATAATTATTGCTTACGGCGACAGCGTTGCAAGAGCTCATTATAAGGAACTGAAAGCACTTGCCGATTCGCTGAATGCAATTGAATTTAGACCTCTAAAAGAATATAATACGAAACCTGTTGATTCAGTAGATATTAACAAAGTAATTTATGAAGGTCAGGAAAAAATGTCAATGATTTATTTGGATAATTATTTTGAGCGATTTGAAAATAAAAGAATATCACTTGATGAACTGAAACATGTTATTACAAGAGTTTATGGAACAAGATTTTACAAGTATGTATTTTACGAACTTAAGCCTATTGGCAACGGGAAAGCTGACCTAATAATAAATCTTGAAGAGGGGTCGCCAGGCTACTTATCAGCATCAGTGCACTATGATACAGATTATGGTGGTAGCATTCGGATAAATGGCATTTTTAGAAATGTGCTTGGACATAGGAGTAAATTATTTACAGAATTAGTAATGGGATCGAACCCTCGTTTTCGTGCACTTTACCTTCTTTCTAACGGAGCTAAACCAGGATTTGGGACTGAAGTTGATATGTATGACTTTAGTTTTCGCGACTATAATAAGAATACAATAATTCATAATTTGACAATAAGAAATATTAAGGCTTCTGTTTTTTTAACTTCAACATTTAATAATTTATATAACCTTAAGGGAGGTTTTGAGTACGAATATTTTTCAATTTCTCAGGAAGATATTAAAGTTGACTCAGCGTTAATACCATTTGAAGATTTTCATAGTTACGGTAATATATTTATTAAACTACGGGCTGACACACGAAATAAAGCTTACTTTGCTACAGAAGGTTTTAATGCAGAGTTCAAAATTGTATATGCTATACCTCTCTCAACAGATTGGGCTGAAGAAGTATTTACTAATTCTTTAATTTTGTATGCAAAATATGACCAAAATTTTAGTATAAGTCCAAAGTTTGTATTAAAACCTAGTATTTTCGTAGGGGGAACGCTTAAACAAGATACACCACCAATTCAGCATTTATTTGGTTTCGGTGGTTTAAATGAGATAAATTATATTAGTAACTTCGTTCCGTTTACTGGTGTATATTTTATTCAGGAATTTGGTTATTATGCTGCTTTGGCCAGATTGAAATTACAGTATAATGTTTATAAAAAAATATATTTAACGTTAAGATCTGATATTGGAGCTACAGGATTATATTTGAAAGATGTTGTAGATCCAACAAATACTTTGTTTGGATATGGTTTAACAACATCATATAATAGTTTCATAGGTCCAGTGGAGTTTACGGTAATGGGATCAAATATTAATCCGTCAGTATCGTTTTTTATTAATGTAGGTTTTAGTTTTTAAAAAAAGTATAAAATATGTATAGTAGGATATTATTAAAGCTAAGTGGAGAAGCACTTATGGGTGATCAGGAATATGGCATAAATCTAAGTACTATTTCCCGCTATTGTGAAGATATCAAAAAGGTGGTCGACCATAATGTGCAAGTAGCAATTGTAGTAGGAGGTGGAAATATTTATAGGGGATTACAAGGTGTTGCCAATGGAATGGACCGAGTACAAGGCGATTATATGGGGATGCTTGCAACCGTAATTAACTCAATGGCATTACAAGCTGAGCTTGAAAAGATGAAAATTAAGGTTAAACTATTATCGGGTCTTTTTATCGATACAATTAGCGAAACAACAAGTAGTCGAAAAGCCGACCAATATCTCAATGATGGTTATGTTGTAATTATTGCTGGTGGTACCGGAAACCCATTCTTTACAACCGATACTGCTTCGGCATTACGCGCTGTTGAAATTAGTGCAGATATACTAATGAAGGGAACCAGAGTAGATGGCGTTTATACAGCTGATCCTGAGAAAGATCCAAATGCTATTAAATATAAGTCAATTACTTTTGATGAAGCATACAACAATAAACTACAAATAATGGACATGACTGCGTTTACTTTGTGCAAAGAGAATAACCTTCCCATTTTGGTGTTTGATATGAACACGCCAGATAATTTATTCAAAGCAGTTATGGGCAAGGATATAGGCACTATTGTTAAATCAGATATTCAGTAATTTATACTGTTTCATTAATTAGAAATAGTACATTTGTGGGAATCAAATTTCTGAAAAGATGACAGACGATGCAATTTTGTGTTTAGAAGAGGTAGAAGAAAGCATGCAACAAGCGATCAAGCACCTCGAAAAGGAATTCCTAAAAGTAAGAGCCGGCAAGGCTAGTCCTACAATGTTAGCAGGGGTTAGAGTAGACTACTATGGTGTTTCAACCCCGCTTGAACAAACATCAAACATTAACACTCCGGATGCAAGGCAGATTATTATTCAACCTTTTGACAGAAGTACAATTGATGAAATTGAAAAGGCAATTCTTAATGCTAACCTTGGTTTTAATCCTCAAAATGAAGGAGATATAATAAGAATTAATGTCCCGCCTTTAACAGAAGAAAGAAGACTTGATCTGGTAAAAAAGGCTAAAGCTATTGTTGAAGACACTAAAATTGGAATTCGTAACGCAAGACGACAAGGAAACGATGAAGCAAAGCAACTTGAGAAAGATGGATTGCCGGAGGATGACTCAAAAAAGTTGATGGGTGAAATTCAGAAGCTAACCGATAGTTATTCAGAAAAAATAGATAGTTTATTTGAAGCTAAGGAAAAAGATATCCTAACAGTTTAATTCATATTATTTCAGAAATATCTCCTAATCTTTATCACTTTTCAATTGTTTGTGGTCTTTTCGTTTTAACTTTTTTTTATTTTTTCTGGTTTTTCTTTCAGTAAACCACTTTACTTTCTTAACCAGCCTATAAGCAAATGCTGCAATGTTAGAGGTAGTCATTAAAGAACTATAAGCCTTTCCAATTAACTGATGAGCAATATTTGAAAAAGTAAATATCTGACCTAAGTCATTAAATTTTTGGGTTAGTATATCCTGTTGTTTTAAAAGTGCGCCGTGTGCCTCCTTAATATTGTCAGAAAGAGATTGTCTTGATGCAAAAATGGTAGAATTATCAGAAGATTCATTTTCTCCAAAGAATATCTCGCCGAATAATTTACGTGTTGGATTAAATATTAGACGGTAACGGAATACGTAAACAATCAGACCTAACACTATATAAATCCCTGCTACAACCAAATATCCTGCCCCGGTACCCAGATCTGTTATGTCATCAAACCATCCAGCAAAGGCAAATGACAAAAAAAGTAATACAAGTCCGCTAAAACCCAGCAACAATATAAACAGAATTAGATATGACGAAAATTCTCCTACCCTCTTCGTTAACAGAAGTTTATTATATGTAACCTGGTTCTCTATATAGGCTTTAAACTCCTCCAGTGTTTCAATCAATGAAGTGCCCAGATTATCATTGTCCATAAAATAATAAGTTAGTTACACTTATTTTGCTTTTGCTTTTACTTCATCAATTAAATCACTTGCACTTTTTTTAACAGTTTCAAGTGTTTCAGATGTTCCTTGTTTAATGTCTTCCATAACCTCAGTCATGGAATCCTTAAAGTCGTCAAATTTGTCGTATAAATCGTCGGCTAATTCTTTCGATTTATCACCTAGTTTTTTCCTTGTGTCCTCCCCCGATTCAGGCGCGAATAATATTCCTGCTATTGCTCCTATTGCAAGCCCTACTAAAAATGGGAAACCACTACATGATTTTTTTTTGCTCATATCATTATCTTGTTTAAGGTAATACGTATTGTATTATAGTGTAATTATTAAAAAAAGTTACATTCACTAAACTAATTATTTTCTAGTTTCAGTAGCAAAGTTACGCAATTCAAACGATAAATTTTGTTACTAATTGCGTCAGTTATTTGTTAAATTTGGCTACTACCTTAAACTCTGTTTAAATTAATTAATTTTGCCCATCAAATGGGAGCTATCAAAGAATATAAAGAAGGACTAGATTTTACAGCCAAAACCCTTGCCGGACTTGAAGAACCACTAGCAAATGAGCTTAAAGAACTGGGTGCTGATGAGGTTAAAATAATAAAACGAGGTGCGACTTTTCGTGGTAACGAAGAATTACTTTACAAAGTTAATTATATGTCGCGTTTGGCGATTAGAATATTAAAACCTATTGGTGTTTTTAATGTTAAGGACGACAAACAATTGTATGATAAAGTACGAAAGATAAATTGGATGAATGTTTTTAACCTTAACCAAACATTTTCCGTAGACGCCAATTTGTTTTATTCAGAGTTGGACCATTCACATTATGCAGCATTAAAAACCAAAGATGCCATTGTTGACCAATTTCGAGAAAGTACAGGGAAGAGGCCTTGGGTTTCTACGGAGAATCCTGATATTTATATTGATGTACATATAAGTCATGATGTTTGTACTATTTCGCTCGATAGTTCCGGCGAATCGTTACATAAACGTGAATATCGCATAGGCGCCGACAAGGCTCCAATTAACGAGGTACTTGCTGCCGGTATGATAAACCTGGCAGGATGGAAAGGCGATTGCGATTTTTATGATCCTATGTGTGGTTCAGGAACAATTCCAATGGAAGCAGCCATGTTAGCCATGAAGATACCGGCAGGCTACTATCGCAAAATGTTCGCTTTTATGAATTGGGAAGGTTACAATGAGGATCTCTGGCTTAAGGTTAAAAACGAAGCTGATAAAGCAATTGTTGAAGTTGACTGTAATATCTATGCTTCAGATCGTTCTGAAAAAGCTATAGTTCTTGCAAAAAGGAATTTAAAACATGCCGGACTCCATAAGGATATAGATATTAGAGTTAGCTATTTCGATAGCGTTGTCCCTGAAAAGGGAGGAATGCTTATAATGAATCCTCCATATGGGATTAGAATGGAAGAACGGGGTGAGCTACGAGATTTGTATAAAGGTATTGGAAACGTGCTTAAACAAAATTTCACCGGGTTTGAAGCCTGGGTTATTAGTCCTAATATTGATACAGCAAAATTTATTGGCTTAAGGCCATCAAAAAAAATTGCATTGTATAACGGACCTATTGAAACTCGTTTCTTGAGGTTTGATGTTTATGAGGGAACGAAAAGGTATGGGGATAAACCTCAGGAAAGATCAAATTATGCTAAGAATAAAGATACTTATAAAAAAGACGATACAAGAACTTCCAAGGATACTAGGTCAGAGGATCGTCAACGAAGTTCTGATTTAAGAAAAAGCAGTTACCAAAAATCAAGAGACGAGGGCACAGAAAATCATAATCGCGACTTTGAAAGAAAAAACGAAAATTACAGGAGATCAAATTATCCAAGTTCCGAAAAACGTAAACGAGATTATGGATCAGAAACAGATGAATCGAGTTCTGAAGAAAGAAGAAAAATAAATCAGGAAAGAAGCAAGAATTTTGACAGACATATGGAATCGCTTCGAAGGTTTACAAATTCCGACAATAAAAAATCAGAGAGCAAAAAGAAAGGCAGAAAAAGAATTTCTCCAAAAAAGCCACCAGAGGATGATGAATGATTATAGAGAAAGCATTTGTCCAATGTAAACTTTTCGGAAAGAAACTCGAAGTCGGAAACTAAGAGTATTAACTTGTGATTTCCAACTTCCGTTTCCTGACTTCTTTACTTCTTCATTTCCTCAGCGAAATATTGATAAAACCAAGTTAATGTTTCGATGCCGTTATAAAAATTAATTACCGGATAGTTTTCGTTTGGGGAATGAATTGCATCTGATTCCAGACCAAATCCCATAAGAACAGATTTTATACCTAGCTTATCTTCAAAGGTTGAAATAATAGGGATACTGCCACCACTACGCATAGGTACTGGAGTTTTTCCATAAACCTTTTCAAAAGCAAGTTCGGCAGCTTTATAAGCTGGAAGATCGATGGGACAAACATAAGCTTGCCCTCCGTGTAACGAATCTACTTTTACCTTTACCGATTTTGGAGCAATGCTTGTAAAGTATTTTTCAAACATCTTAGCAATTTTTTCATTATTTTGATCAGGTACTAACCTAGTAGATATTTTTGCATATGCTACTGAAGGAAGCACTGTTTTAGCTCCTTCTCCTGTGTAACCACCCCAAATACCACATACATCAAATGATGGGCGAATTCCGGTTCTTTCAATAGTAGTATAGCCTGCCTCTCCGTCAAGTTCTTCAACATCAATTGCATTCTTGTATTCGTCAACGCTAAAAGGTGCTTTGTTAAGCATTTCCCTTTCCTTGTCAGAGGATTCCAGAACATCATTATAGAAACCAGGTATCGTAACTTTACCGTTCTCATCAGTCATTGAGGCAATCATTTTTGAAAGTACATTTATTGGATTTGCCACAGCTCCTCCAAAAAGCCCCGAGTGAAGGTCCCTGCTAGGTCCTGTAACTTCAACCTGCCAATATGCTAAGCCCCTGAGTCCTGTGGTTATTGATGGAATATCTTCAGCAATCATTCCCGTGTCAGAAACAAGAATAATATCTGCCTTAAGCATGTCTTTATGTTCATCGCAAAAAGCACCAAGACTCACAGAACCAATTTCTTCCTCACCTTCGATCATAAACTTAACATTGGTTGTAAGTTTGTTGTTCTTATTAAGAGCTTCAAAGGCCTTGATATGCATAAATCCCTGACCTTTATCATCATCAGCCCCTCGAGCATAAATTTTTCCATCACGAATTTCAGGTTCAAAAGGTGGTGATGTCCAAAGCTCTATAGGGTCAACTGGCATAACATCATAATGTGCATATACAAGCACTGTTGGTAACGACTCATTAATTATTTTCTCAGCATAAACAACTGGATTTCCAGCAGTTGACATTACTTCAGCTTTATCAACTCCTGCTGCCAGTAAACTTTTTTTATAAAACTCAGCCATACGAACCATATCATCTTTGTGGTCCGATAGTGAAGAAATTGACGGGATACGAATTGCTTCAAACAATTCCTCCATAAAGCGTTCTTTATTTTCTTTAATAAATTGTGTTACTTTTTCCATTTTTAATATTTAAAATTAAGGGCGTAAAGGTAAAAAGATTAACTGAAAAATGACCTCCTAAACAACCTATTTCATATGATGGTTGAGGTCATAATAAATGTTGAGTTGAAAATATATATCGAGGTTTATTTTATTTGAAAATCAATATAGTTGATGGCTGGCACAATTTGAGTTTCAACTTTCGTAACCCTTGCCCATTGAGGACCAATATTACACCAGTCGATAAAAGTCATCAGATCTGTTTCATCACCCTCTGCTTCGATATAAACTGAGCCATCTGGCTTGTTTTGTACATACCCAGATATTCCCAATTCAATGGCCTTTTTGTTTGTATAGAACCTAAAACCAACTCCTTGTACGATTCCGTATACTTTTATGATAGCTGCTTTGGTCATTGGTTAATTGGTATTGGTTGATTGGTCATTTTGACATTTTTAGAAATATCCAGATTCTTTTAGTCTGATTCCATAATCATCATATACTAAGTCGTTTAGTAATAATACTATTAACTTTTTCAAAAAATTGATCAGGTGTAAGTTTGCGCCATATTACATTGTTAAACTTGCCGCTAAAAGCAATAAAATAATCAATATTACAATTTTCAAATTCCTGTATTACAAAATCCCTAAAGTTAATACCAGCAATCCAACCATCATCAATGTTGCTAAACCACTCTTCATAATAATCATCGGTGTCGCCATGGAAATTTAATACGTTTTCACCAATAAGGATGAAATATTTGATATTATTCTCTAGCAATGATTCTATTACATTCCTGTAAAGAAACATAATATCGTTATAAAGCAAGTCGTTCCATTCTCCTAACATCTCTATAATACAATAATGCTCCTCATAATTCACCATCAGTATTTTAATAAAGAGTGTTTGGGACCCAAACTCGTCCCATTGAGGATGAATCAAGTGGTTGTAAACAGAATTTGTGAACGTAAATTCGCTGTACTCTCTTTTGAAGAAAGGCGAATCAGGGTCATTTGTAGCTACATAGTTACCTCTCCAGTTGTAATATGGTTCAATCTCATGCATTACGTTACTTTGGATAAATAGTAGCCACCAAAAGCAAGTGCAATCCCTAAAATATTTGTAGCAGATATGTAAAGTATCATGTATTTAATACTTCCATCTCTGCCCAGGTTAAATACATCAAATGCAAAGGTGGAGAATGTTGTGAAGCTGCCAAGTATTCCAACAAACAAGAAAAGTCTAATTCCGGGTGAAACGTAAAATCTGTCAAACATTCCCCAAAGCAGTCCAATCAAAAACGAACCAATTAAATTTATTACTAGAGTGGCCCACGGGAATGCTTGGTTGTGAGTCCTATAATAAATTAGAAAAATAAGATATCGCAAAACAGCCCCAATACTTCCACCTAACGCAACAGCTAATATCTTTTGAATCATAAAGCAAATTTTAAACCTGGGATATTTTTTAAATCAGAATACAGCTTCTCTAATTTCGATTTGCTTTGCAAAGTAACTTTGTAATTATAGCTGACATAGGCTCCTTTACTGCTTTTTTTATTTCCCTTGTACGAGTAACTAATATCTAATTTATCAAATAATTCAATTAGCTCATTTTTGTTTTCATCATCAGTAGCTGTAGCATCAAAAACTGCTTTTAGTTCGAAAGTAACAGGAAATTCTATCTTAACACCTTTTATTGCCTTATTCAAGTTTTTTAGGTTACCGTTATCTGATACCTTTTTCTTTGTCATGTAATAAACTAAAATTGATAAATAAATTTAATCCGGCCCCATCTGAAATCGTATCCATTTTTAAACTCAGGTGAAAGATAAAAATTTTGAAGTTCAATGCCTGCTTTCTTATAATATACTGCAAACCCAACACTTACATTGGCTACGAGTCTGTTAATATTACTGGTTTGTACAGTATAAGGATTATTTGTGTTAAATATTCCACCCTGTAATGTAGCATCATACAACACCAAATTTGTTTCTGCACTTAAAAAAAACCAATATTGAAATGGACTTTTCACAGGTTGTCTGAGTGAACTTCTATAGATGTTTGTTGCAAGACCTTTAAAAACTGGGACAAAACTGCCAGCTCTAAAATATAAACCACTTGCGATTTTATTGAAAACAGTACCAAAATTACCTCCGGCTGTTACATTGAGCTCAATGTGTGGAGTGCTTACAACTCCTTTCTCAAGTTTTAATGAATAATCGATTACTATGTTATTCTTAATTTGATTATCCCAACCAATAGGTTCAATATTATGTATTGATGATTGAACAATCCCTCCCATTGAAGCAGGTCCGATAACTCCAAAATTAACACTACTTTTTATAGAAATATTTTTTTTCAGATTATAGCTTTCTCTAAACTGACCTATTGTTAAAAACGCAGAAAATGGGCGATCATCTAACGAAATTTCTTCAATATCAGGATTTGTCGGTGTATAAATATTCTGCTTTATAGAAAATCCATATAGGTCAATTTGTGAGCCTCTAAGTCCAATAAGCAGGTTACTTAGTGGCGATCGTTTTGCAAGTGGTGTTACAAGCTCGATCTGAACTCCATTTGTGTAATAATAATCCGTGTTATTAAAAATATCGTTGTCAAAAACTACTTTTAGGATTGTGGGAGAGTTTGCAACGTAATAATCATTATTAATGTAGGTAATGTTGACAGGAAACGTCTTTCGAGGAACGTTAGTTGATAATGAAGCTATCTCACTTATACTATAGCTTACTCTATTCCCTACATTATTACTAACCTTAGCAGAGTATATAAATGAAGTATCGACACTTGAATTATTATAATTTAAATCAAATGTGGTCTTTTTATCGATACTAATTAGATGATTATTTTGCCTTGTAGAATAACTATCGGGATTCGTTTCCTTATTTGTCTCTTTATTCTGTCGCGAGCAAGAAGCAACACTACCCAGAATAATGGTTAATGACAGATATGTTAGAAGACGAAGCATCATGCAAAGATAGTCATTTGACATTATGAGACTTTACAAAACTAATATTAGCATTATCTGCTATCTTGAGCTATCAAAATATTTTAGGATATTTTTCCGGGTTATAATCGTGCATTACATTATAAATTCCATCAAACACATCTTCTGCGTTGGGGTTAGAAAAATAATCGCCATCGGTACTATATGCTGCTCTGTGAGGTTTAGCAGTTATTGTATGAGGCTCAGCATCAAGATGATAATAACCTCCATGTCCTTCAATAACAATTTGTAACATATAAGCTGTAGCTCCGCCGGGCACATCTTCATCAAAGAAGATCACTTTGTTTGTTTTACTTATTGATGATACAATTATGTGATTAATATCAAATGGTATTAGGGTTTGTACATCAATTAACTCAACACTTATATTGAAATCTTTAAGCTGTACTACTGCATCTTGAGCAATGCGTACACACGACCCATATGTAACAAGCGTAATATCACTTCCTTCCTGCAATATTTTAGGAATACCAACAGGTGTTTTAAATTCCCCAACATTATCTGGCTTTTTTTCGCGTAAGCGATAACCGTTAAGAGGCTCAATGATTAAAACTGGTTGATCCGATTCAAGATAGGTATTGTAAAATCCTGCTGCCTGGGTCATGTTGTGCGGAACAGCAACATGAACTCCTCGAATCGAATTAATAACCATACTTAATGGTGAACCTGAGTGCCAGATCCCTTCAAGTCTATGTCCTCGGGTGCTAATAATCATTGGTGCTTTTTGTCCGCCTCTGGTTCTGTAATGTGTTGTTGCCAGATCATCACTAAGAACTTGTAAGCCATACAGTAAATAGTCGAAATACTGAATCTCGGCAATAGGTCTAAGTCCTCTTAATGCCATACCAAGCCCCTGCCCTATTATAGTCGCCTCACGAATACCGGTATCGAATATTCTATTTTCACCATATTTTTTCTGAAGCCCTTCGTAAGTCTGATTAACTCCACCAATGAGTCCAACATCCTCGCCAAATGCAACTACTAATGGGTTGTTGTTAAAGATATAATCAAAATTGTCTCTAAGTATTTCTCTGCCCGGCACATATTTAGAATCATTAGAATATACTGGTTCAATACTAGTAATATTTAATGCTGATAGTTTCGACTCACTATATAGATGTGAACTGTATCGGCGCTCGTTGATATCCATTTCTTTCTTCAACCAATTTGTAACATTAATTTTTAGTGAGTTATGAGGATTACTGCAACTATCACAAATAAGTCGTAGAATTTTCTTTGCTGAAGATATTATATCTTTATAGATTGGTTCACCAATTTTTATTAACTCTTGTTTGATAGCCTCTATTTCACTTTTTTCTGTACAATTACATGTTGTAATATCAACAAGATTCAGGAACTCTTCTTTTTTGGATATTATAGGTTTTAAGTAATTATTCCAAGCATTCTTTCTGGCTTGACGTGCTCTTTTTGTAGCTTCGTTTTCAATTTCATCAAGCTCAGATTCAGATGCAATAGCTTCATTGATAATCCATTGACGCATTTTAACAATACAATCAATTTCTTTTTCATGTATTAGTTGTTCTTTCGTTTTATACCTTTCGTGTGATCCTGATGTTGAATGACCTTGTGGCTGCGTACATTCGCGAATATGAAATAACACAGGCGTGTGTTCCTTTCGACAAAGTGCAATCCCTTGACTGTATAAATCAACTAATGATGCGTAATCATAACATTTTCCTCTAAATATATAAAAACCATTAGTGCCTTTTAGTTTTTCAAAGCCAGAAAGGATTTCGCTAATATTACTTTTTGTTGTTTGTTGTTTATTAGGCACGGAAATACCCCAACCATCATCCCATATGGATATTGCCATAGGAACCTGCATTACACCTGCTGCATTTATAGTTTCAAAGAAATGGCCTTCTGAGGTAGAAGCATCGCCAATTGTGCCGAATGCAACTTCATTTCCTTTATTACTAAAATCCTTAAATTCGTTAAGCTCCTTATTTTGTTTAAACTGTTTAGAAGCAAGTGCAAGTCCCAATAAACGAGGCATTTGACTGGCAGTGGGTGAAGAGTCTGCTGAAGAATTCTTTTGTACTACTAAATTAAGCCAATTCCCATTTTCATCTAGGCTTCGAGTTGCAAAATGGTTATTCATTAAACGGCCACCATTGGCTCGGTTTGCATTAGGGTCTGTATCACCATACAACTGTGAAAAAACTTCTTCTAATGTCATCATTCCAGTTGCAAGCATAAAAGTTTGATCGCGGTAGTACCCAGAACGCCAATCTCCGTTTTTAAAGGCCCGGGCCATTGCAAGCTGTGGGATTTCTTTCCCATCACCAAAAATTCCAAATTTTGCTTTACCTGTTAATACTTCACGTCTTCCCAATAAACTTGCCTGACGACTTTCGTTTGCAATTCGATAGTCGCTTAACACTTCTTCCTTTGTCAAATTATTGACATCCGTCAGACTAGTTAATTTTTTCAATGTATTAATAGTTATTAAGCTTTAACGGTTCAATTACATATCGATTCTACAGACTCCAGTATCAACTTGAACGTTCCTTTTCAAAACTTTCAGCTAAAAAAATTTCGATCGAATATAGTCAGGTTTATCAGTAAATATGCTAAAAATTTCGAATTTGCAAAGGTAATTAAAAATGATTCTAAATAACAATTCAATTAGAATTTGAGGCCAATCCCCACAGGGCAGTGGTCGGAACCGATAACATCAGGTAGTATAAAAGCATCAGTTACATTTTTTACAATATCCGGACTTACTAAAAAATAATCAATCCTCCAGCCAATGTTCCTTGCTCTTGCATTAAATCGGTAACTCCACCAACTATAAGCAATCTTTGTGGGATATTTCATCCGAAAAGTGTCAACAAATCCGCTGCTTATAATATTGTTGAAACCATCAATTTCAACCTGTGTATATCCTGCTGTTTTATTGTAATTACTTTTCGGATTTGCAAGATCGATTGGCTGATGAGCTACATTTAAGTCACCGCATAAGATGACCGGTTTTGTTTCTTCCAATGCCTTTAAGTATGAAAGAAGATCAGCATCCCAATTTTTTCTGTAATCAAGACGAACTAATTCGGAACCAGAGTTTGGCACGTAAACATTAACAAGATAAAATTCATTGTATTCGGCTGTTAACACTCGTCCTTCCTGATCATGCTCTTCAATTCCAATATCTGCTACAATCCTTTGGGGTTGTGATTTACTTAATATTGCAGTTCCAGAATATCCTTTTCTAACAGCAGAGTTACTTGTAAAATGAAATCCTGAATCGAATAGAACAGTATTCACCTGATCATCTTGTGCTTTAGTTTCTTGAATACAAAGAATGTCAGTATTAAGGCTATCAACTATTTCGTTAAGACCCTTCTTTTGAAGAGCCCGTATCCCATTAACATTCCATGAAATTATTTTGAGTTCCATTTTTTCCGTTTTTACTTAATGTTGCAAATTTAGTTTTTATTGGGATTTATTGTTTATTGGACTAATTTCGAAAGCATCAAAATATATAAAGTGCAATAACAGAAGCGATACCGCCCACAATCATAATTACAAAAGTATAAGGTAAGATTGACTTGGCTTTAACACCAGTAATTGCGAGTAGCGGAATGGCCCAAAAAGGTTGAATCATATTAGTAAGCTGATCACCATAAGCAAGTCCCATAATTGTTTTTGGAACTGAAACACCCAGCTGTTGGGCAGCTTCTACCAAAATAGGACCCTGTACTGCCCATTGTCCACCACCACTTGGCACAAAGAAATTTATGACAGCTGCACTTAAAAATCCATAAATTGGCAGGGCTATAGGAGAAGAAACAGATATTAGGCTTTGCGTAAACACATCTGCCAATCCGGAACATTTCATTAATCCCATGATTCCAGCATAAATTGGAAACTGAATCATGATTCCGCTTGATGAAGAGATGGCGGAAGTTACAGCTTTCATAAATTGTTCAATATTAGCATACAATATTAGGCCCAACGATAGTAAAATAAAGTTGATTAAATTGATATTTAAAGCAGACAAACCATATAAATAAAACTGGTAGACAGATATAAAGGCTATGACAATTCCTAGCGCAAAACCCAAATATTGCCTTCTACTTTGAGAAAGTAAGATTGGTGCTGCTTCAGGTAAATCTAATTGATCTGTAAAGTTGTTTGCCTTTATCCTTGAAAGTAGGAGAAATGTTGATGGGATAAGCACTAAGAAAGCAGCATATAGAGTTATATTCATACTCGAAAAAATAGTTTCACTAACTGGGATTACACCCATCAATCCTGTTAGAAAATGATTGCTTTCAGCTACAGTTAGAGGAGCTGATCCACTCAAACCACCATGCCACACCATCATCCCGGAGTATGCTGCAGCTACTAACAAAGGATAATTGAGACTCATAGAAGCCTGCCTGGCTCTTTCTGCAATCGATCGAGCAAGTAACGCACTAAAGATCAAACCTAAACCCCAATTAAAATATGATAATAACAGGCTGAAGATAGCTGTAAGCAATATGGCTATTGTACCATTATTTATCTTTGAAAGAATAACTCTTATTAGCTTTTGAAAAATTGGAGTTAATGCCAGCACATTTCCCAGAACAAGTATGAGCATCATTTGCATTGCAAATGCCAGCAAATCCCAGAATCCTTTCTGGTAGTAGTTCAGAAGCTGTAAAGGATAAATGCCCTCAACATTTTGCGAGGTAAATATCAGCGCTAGTAGGTACACTACAAAACTCAAAATAATTGCTAGTGCAAGGGTAGATGGAATAATACTTCCTTTACTTCTTCTTACCATCTTACGACCATATCGATTTAAAGGATATAACAAACAAAATAGTGAGCCAAATTAACATATTATTAATATTGCTTTACCATTTGTCTTGCTTTCAAAAAAGAGATGTTAATGATAATGATGGAATCCACCACCTTCTTTCTCACTAATTGGAGTTGTAACTTTATGGGCTTTGAAGTATTCTAAGCTTCGTTTAACATCTTCAACAAACAGATCAGTCAAATCGCGACTAACCCCATGTCTTACCATAATTCTCATGACAACAACATCTACAATATTTGGAGGAAGAGAATATGCCGGAGCCTGCCATCCACGGGTCCTAAGTCTATCTGAAAGATCGAACAATGTAAATCCGTGATCAACTCCTTCTTTTAATTTCCACAATAACGCAGGTATACCATCTTTACCATTATAAATTACTTCAAAAGGACCCAGTTTATCAATTTCGTTACCCATATGAACTGCCGTATCATAACAAGCCTGTTGTATTCTTCGATAGCCTTCCTTTCCAAGTCTTAAAAAATTATAGTACTGAGCAATTATCTGTCCTGCAGGGCGTGAAAAGTTAAGCGCAAAAGTATCCATTTCGCCACCAAGGTAGTTTACCTTGAAAATTAAATCTTCTGGCAGATCTTCTTTGTCACGCCAAACAACCCAGCCCACACCTAGTGGTGATAATCCATATTTGTGTCCTGATGCGTTTATTGATTTTACACGGGGAAGTCTAAAATCCCAAAGCAATTCAGGGTCGATAAAAGGTGCTAAAAAGCCTCCACTGGCACCATCAACATGAAGAGGAATATCAAGTCCCGTTTCTTGTTGTAGTTTATCCAGTGCATCAGATATATCCTTGACAGGTTCGTACTGGCCAGAATATGTAACGCCAAGAGTTGGAACTACGCCAATTGTATTTTCATCACATCTTTTTATGGCTTCATCGGCATTCATAATCAATCTGCCTTCATCCATAGGAACTTCACGAATTTCAATATCCCAATATCGAGCAAACTTATGCCAACATATTTGAACCGGTCCGCAAACCATGTTGGGTTTATCAGTAGGCTTTCCTGCTTTTCTCATTTTATCGCGCCAACGCCATTTCATAGCCATTCCTCCAAGCATTGCCGCTTCACTTGATCCGGTAGTAGAACAGCCTGTTGTGTTTGCTGCCGTAGGTGAATTCCATAAATCGGCAAGCATATGTACACATCGGCTTTCAATTTCTGCAGTTTGTGGATATTCATCTTTGTCGATCATGTTTTTATCGACCGATTCATCCATTAATTTGTGTACCTGCTCTTCCATCCATGTTGAACAAAATGTTGCAAGATTTTGACGCGAATTTCCATCCAGCATTAATTCGTCATGAACTACCTGATAGGCATGACTAGGATTTTGCTCTTTAGAAGGAAATTTATATTTCGGGAGAATTATTGACAGATCTTCGGAAGCAAATACATCGTCAATTAACGATTCTCTTACTGTGTTTTTCTCATGCAGTGGCATAGTTATTATTTTTAAAAATTAATCTTTATTTTCTGTTTTCCACTCAGGTTTCTTAATCATATTTATAATTATAGGAATTCCAACAAAAACTATAACTCCACCTATTAGAAACGACACATAAAACGTAGGGTTTCCTACTTGGAGTTGTTCGGGAGGGAAAAATCCTATAAAGAAAGCAAATATGACGGCTAATATCCCGACTCCAGCAATAAGCCACATCCCAAAATTACCCCAAGGCAGTTTGAAAGCTCTTTCGACATTAGGACGCGTATAACGAAGTTTAATAGCAGAAACAAAGAGTAAGAAATACATTATCAAGTATGGAGATACCGTTAATATAGACAATATAAAAAAGGCGCTACTTACAGTTGGCATAATCAAGAACACAAAAGAAAGAGATGTAACTATTAATCCTTGAATAAGGAGAATGTTTTGTTGAACTCCATTTTTATTTGTTTTTGCCATGAAAGGAGGCAAGTCGCCATCTACTGCAGTTGCCAGTAATCCTTTACTAGGTCCAACGATCCATGCAAGAACTCCTCCAACTGCTCCAAAGGCAATTAAAAACCCCATAACCGGTAATAACCATCCAATACTGAATTTATCTAGTAACTCATTAAGTCCTTGCATTATACCAGCAGTAAGGTCGATACCAGATGCTGGAATAACTGCCGCAATAGATAATGAACCTAAAGTAAATATAATTATGATAATAAACATTGCAGTGAAAATTGCTGATGGAAATTGTGTTGTGGGTTTTTTAAGCTCAGTCACATGAACTGCTCCTACTTCCATACCGGCAAACAGCAAAACTATACCGGCCAAAAATGCAAGACTGTTAAAACTTGAAAAATTGGGAAGGAAATTCAAAGCCTGACCTGCTTGAATGAACTCAAGATTATTACCCATCACTACCCATAATATTCCTAATACTATAATAAGTACTCCTGGGAATAATGTTCCTCCAATAACTCCATAAGTTGCAATTTTACCAGCCGTCTTCATACCTTTAAAACTTGCAAATGTTGCACCCCAATAAACAATTAATATAACTGCAAAATTGAAGAACTTGTTATTAGCAAGTGATTGGTCAAGAAACAAGTAAGACAAACCTGCTGCTGCAAAAGACAGAACCGTTGGGTACCATATTACATTTTGCAACCACTGGAGCCATATAGCAATAAACCCCGTATTTGACCCAAATGCTTCCTTTACCCAACGATAAACTCCTCCAGATTTAGGCCATCCAGTTGCTAATTCAGCTGACACCAATGAAACAGGTATTAAGAACAAAAGTGATGAAAATAGTATATAAAATATCATTGACAGGCCTTCTTTTGCCATCATAGGTAATCCTCTCAAACTCATAACAGCAGCTACACTTAACATGGCTAAGCTGAATACACTTAAATAATGTTTACTAGAAGTAGAATTTTTCATCTTTATTATTTTAGTTATTAATATTTGTATTATTCTTATGGTTTAAAGCTAATGACAAAAAATTATAAATCATTGGCTTCCCCTGATTTGCACTTATATCCACTTCAGCATGAAACTGTTCTCCAAATACCATTCTACCTTTTATCTTCTGTACCTGAACATATGAAGATTTTGCAAGTAACTCAAAACCTATTATTGAAAATACTTCTTCTGCAGTTGCCCAACTATGAATCTCAACACCAAAAAATGGATTTGGTATATTTTTAAAAACAGGCGACTTCTTAATAATTTCTATTGAGTCAGGTACCACTTCCGTTTCAATATTTAAAATTGTATTATCAAACCAGCCTGTACTATGTGCATAAGTATATCCGTATGCCATTACTTCTAATTGATGGCCTGCACATATTCCCAGAATAGGTATATCACTGTTTCTAACGATCTCAAATCCACCATTAAACTCATACATTGGAAGATTTGGATAGTTTGCATTATTACCACTAAATATAATTGCAACCGGTTGTGGGTTTAACGACTCCAAAATGTCTAGGGATATTTCGTAATGAGGTATTGTAACTGTTTTCAGGTTAAGATCAAGTCCCTCTACAAATTCTGCCAGTTGAGTAAAAGTAAAGCCATTATACTGATCTCCTACTAATAGTACATAATCATCATCAGGTACAATGGGTGGTTCAGGACTTCCTGGAGAATAAAAAACTGCAGTATATACTTGTGGAGCATACCCGTAAAAATCATTAATTATTAACTTTAGGTACTTTGCGGAGACAGGTGTAAAATCAATTATGTTTCTAAACGTATGATTATCAGTAGTTACAGTTTCTTCGATCTTAGTCCAGTTTTTCCCATCTAAACTGCTCATCCAATAAAAGTCAGTTAACCATCCTTCTTTCGAATTAGGGTTCGAAAGCATCCATATCCTACTAAATTCTGTTGGTTCTGGAAACGTGAATTCTACCCATGGATGGGTTTTATACGGTGGCGGTGGTTCCCAATGTGTTGTATTTCCTATATCAGTTAAATCAATAATATTCTCTGTATTGGCTCCATTTGATACTGCTACTAAATCAACTTTTACTCTTTTGAGGTTCATAAAATGATCATCTGATTTAGTATCTAAATAAAATCTTGATGATGTCCAACTACTTTCATTCCCGAGTTTGTCAGTAGCTTTTACCCTCCAGTAATAATATTGTTTGTCAATGGGTAATCTATCTTTTTCTTCCAGAAGTTTAGAAGTAATAAGTTCAGTTTTAGCTTTAACGTTATTGTATTCAATTAGAATATCAGTAAATTGCTTATCCGATGCTATTTGAATAGTGTACATTATTGGTTCAACACCACACTTTGTGTTAAAAAAAGTTATTAATGGTCTATCATTAGTGCAAATTACATCGAATGAAGGATTGTTGGTAAGGCTCGGTGGAATAATAAAATTAACACAATTATCCTTCTGCGAACAGGAGTTTAACAAAACGAATACAAAAAAGATGAATGAAAAGTTCTTGAATTTACTGGGTGTTAAATTCATAATTAGAGAGTTAGGTTTTCTTATGTGCCAAATATAACAAAAATTATTAATATTTTCTATTAATGAAAAATTGTTATTGTTAAATGGCGGTGTAATTACACTTATTTGATAAATAATTCTGCGTCAAATTTTCAGAGAGTATACTAGCTTAAATTATAAGCATAACTGAATCTTTAGCGATCGTTTTGCACTATTAATATTTATACTTAAAAATAATAGCTAGTTAATAGTGGCCTAATGCTCACTTCATAAAGAAACTTTATCCTTTTGATAATGCGTGTTAAACGATCAATTAGCTGAATTGACTGGAATTTTTAGGATCGACTTTGAATCCTGTAAAATGAATGGTTATTTAGAAACGGTGCCTATTAGAAGCTATATCTAAAAGCAATTAGAAAATTTCTTCCAGGAGCAGTTATTCCTGATGAATACGTCCTATATCTATAATCCAGAATATTGTCTAACCCAAAAGATGTAATAAATTTTTCATTAAATGCATAACTTCCCATAAAGTTTAAAGTCCACCAACCAGGTGAATAAGGTTTCCCATTAGCATCCGTAGCATATAAATACGCTTTATCCCTTTCGCTTGGGGCTAAGTTGCTAAAACCAATTTCTGCATTATAATCAACTCCAACAGCCATTTTCAATTTGTTTTTCTCAAAAGTAATCTTAGTTTCACCATATAAAGGTGGTGCATGTCGAAGTGGTTCTCCTGAATCGTCTTCACCCTTAATTGTTGTTAATATCGTTTTTACAGCAAGGTTTTGAAATATTTTAATATCAAATATAATACTTGCTCCGTAAATTTGTGCACTGCCGGTATTAACAATAGCTTGTACACGACTTAATTCGCCATCGTACATAATAGAATCATGTCCGTTTAAGGTAAAATCTCTCCTTACCATTGCATTAACAAGGTATGAATAAAAAGCAGTTAGCTCAAGTTTGGCAACTCCATTGAATTTTTTGATTATACCTACATCCAGATTGTACAGATATTCAGGTTTTAAATTCTTATTTGGGACTACAACATTACCTGGTTCCGAATCAAATATTTTTGCTACATCATCTAAATTAGGAGCACGAAATCCAGAAGATAGGTTTATGTTAAATTGCCATCCATCCGGATGATAAACAATTCCTGCACTGCCCGTTATTGCCCCGTTGTTAATTCTAATATCGGAATATGGCAAATGATAGTAGGTAGTATCATTAAATTTTGAATTCAAACTTATATAGGAAAACCTAATTCCGGTTAATAATGTTAAAGGGATATTACTGAAATTTCTTTTGTAACTTAAATACGCGCCCGACTGAAAAAATTTTGTCCCACCATCAGGATATCGACTTGATATAGCTATTCTTTCCTGATTTCTAATATTTTCCTTAACCCCTTGCGACTGAACATCATTGTAAACAAGTTCAATTCCATAATAAATATAATTGCCAATGGTTAAGACTTTATCAAAATCCACATTAATTGAAAAAATATCTACCTGTTCTTCCCGTTTTTGCAACCAGTCGTTTTTATATCTTCTATCGGATCTGCCTTCTTTAACATTCTGATATCCAAAAGTGAAAACAGCATTATCATACCATGATGCGTTATTTTGCATATTTAGCGATAACCTATTCATTATCCATTGCTGTGGTTCATAATTCCACTCTGCATACTTAAGTATATCATCTGAATATTGCAACAGTCTATCATACCTTGGTACTGCAGAGGTTGTTGTAAGATACAAGCTGTAAGCCCAAGTTATTTTTTCACTAAACCTATGTTTAACTTTTGTTATCATACTTATTTGGTCATAGCCAGAGAAACGTTGTACTTCAGGATTGGAATTGTTCATTATTGTATCAATACCATCTATAACATCCACATATTCATTCCTAAGATTGTAGCTATTATGCATGCTACCCATACGTAAATCATCAAATTTACTATATGATATATTCGCCCCTAAGGCCCACTTATTATTAGATAGATTAAAATTTGCATTTAAAGTTCTCTCAAAATCTGCGGACGCTATTCGTGCTAAAGCATGCCCTGAACCAATCATTTTATCACCAGAAGAAAATGTAGGAACAATTGTATGTATATCAATAACTCCTCCAAGTGCATCACTTCCATAAATGTTAGTGCCAGGTCCAAAAATAATTTCTGCCTCTTCAACACTGTTCACATCAGCCTGAAGTACATTGTGTAAATTACCACTGCGGTAAATAGCATTATTCATTCTTATACCATCAACAACCATCAATATTTTATTTGCTGCAAACCCTCTTATCATAGGGCTTCCACCTCCAAGCTGACTTTTTTGTACATAAACCTGATTTCCTGAAGCAATCATATCAGCAGACGTAGCCGGATTATTGAAAATAATGTCTTTCCGTTTAATCTTTTCAATTTTATTAGGGATTTCATTCGATTTGGTTTCCCACTTGCTTGCTGCAACAATTACTTCATCAAGATTAATCAGCTTCTGATTTAATGGCACTTTAAATTTTAGACTTTCAATAACCTTACTACTTAGCGATACTGCAATATATGAGGGATGCTGAAAATTTATATTCTCATCTCCAGAAAAACTACTAATATCAGCTACTCCTATGTTGTTTGTAAGTCCAGTAATGGTTTTATCTTTATTAAAAATAACAACATTTGGTATAGGATTACCAGTTTGCTGATCGTAAACAAAAATGTTTTGGGATATTGTCTCAGTAGCAATGATGATCATCAAAAAAACTAGGGTAGAGAATTTACTTAAGTTCATTATTTTAAATGTAATATATCTAGTTTTTTGAGAATATAGCGCTTAGAATTATTTAAAAACTTAACGTTTTTTATTGGAGCCCTTTTGTTTTGCAGCTTCTTCAAGTCTTTTCTGGAAAGCTGATTTTTTCTTTGGTGGTTTCTTTTTATTTCTTTCAATCTGGGCACGTAATTTGTTTTCATTTATTGCATATCTGAAAACAAACATCTGACCAAAAGTAATTACATTGGCAAGAAAATAATAATAGCTCAAGCCTGAAGCATAACTGTTAAAAATACCAAGGAACATGATAGGCATAAGATACATCATGGTCTTCATACCTGGCATTTGTGTTGTTTGAGATGCCATCATTTGATTATTCAGATAGGTGTACATTATTGTTGAAACAGTCATTAATAATGTAAAAAGGCTAACATGATCTCCATAAAATGGAATATCAAACGGCAGACTCGCAATCGAATCATAACTTGATAGGTCGTGGGCCCATAAAAATGGCTGTTGGCGCAGCTCTATTGAAGCAGGAAAGAACCTGAACATAGCAAAAAGTATAGGCATCTGGAGAAGCATCGGCACACATCCAGCTGCAGGGTTGGCACCTGCCTTTTTATACAAAGCCATCACTGCCTGTTGCTTTTTCATTGCATCTTCCTTCTTGGGAAATTTTTTAGATAGCTCGTCAACCTCAGGTTTTAATACCCTCATCTTAGCCGATGAATAATAGGTTTTGTACGCGATTGGGAAAAGTAACGTTTTCAACATAATAGTCAATACGAGAATAACAATACCGTAATTCCACCCATAACCTCCAAGCCAATCGAATGTTGGTATCACAATATATTCATTTATCCATGCAAGAATAAAAAATCCCCAGCCAATTGGTATTTGCCTTTCAAGATCTACATCGTATGCTTTTAGTGTATAAAATTTATTTGGTCCGTAATAAAAAGAAAATGGTATGCTAGTTTCACCTCTTAGGTTTATGGGAAGCTCAAAGTCGGCTTCCATTGATTTAAGGTATCTGTCAGAACCGGGATTTTCCTTTTCAAATACTGTAAGTTTGCCGTTGTTAAACGAATTTTTAGCAACTATTGTAGAGGAAAAGAATCGCTGTTTAAATGAAACCCATTTTAACTTGGTAGTTATCTGTTCTTCATCGTCATCAGTTTCTGACATGTAATCAACTTCATCCTGAAAGAATTTGTAGTAAATGGTTGATCCATTGAATTGGTCGATTGTTTTTTCCTGTTGACGTAAGTCGGCAAACCAGTTTAAATCAGCATAATTCGAATTTGAAGAAATAACCCCATCCATTCCAACAACGTTGATTGTGAAATCAAACATGTAGTTGTCGCCACTAATTTTATACAGGTACTCAATATAGCTATTTGGATTAACAACTCCTTCTCCTGTATCAGTATACAACCGCATACTGAATGAAAGGGAGTTGTTTCCAGAAACAACCATGTTTTTTGATATATTTTCACTAGGAGTAAAATATAGATCCCTCGTATTTATTGATCTATTATTTATTGAAAAAAACGATAATCCAAATCTGGTAGTTTCAGGATTGAATAATATTACAGGGAGTGAATCATAGGTCTTATATTTTTTTAACTCAACTGTTTTAACATATCCACCCTTATTACTTATTTCCAACTTAACCAGATCGTTTTCAATAATATATAATTGCTCATCACCTTGAGCAGCATTTGCAAATAGTTCATATTTACTTTTAAGTTCAGAGTACGTTTCAGATGTAACTTCAGTTATCTGTTCTTCCGGAGTTTCGGGTTGAGTTGCCTGTTCTAATATTTTGGTTGACTTTGCGAGAACTTCTTCATTATGCCTTTGGATCCGTGCTATGGAATCTGCTTGGCGTTGCTGTTTTGCAAGCTCCTCTTCAGAGGGTGCCATCCAATATGTATAACCAATCATTATTCCTGCTATGAGGATAAAACCAATAATTGAGTTTCTATTCATATGATTTTATTTATCGTTTTTACATTATTCCCTGATATCAGAAAATAAGTTTGCAAATATATTGAGAATTATTTAATGCCAAACAAATACAATGCCGCTTCATTTAAGTTGTAACTACCATCTAATTAGTAATATAGCCAGTTTATTTTGTCATACCTTAAATAATAACACTCAAGTAAGAAATATTTTTATTGAAATAATAACATAAAACACTTGACATTTTAAAAAAATGGATTACATTTGTGATATCATTTTAATATCATATTAATATAAAAACAAAGTTATGAAAAAAGAAGTTGAATTTTCACCTATATCGGGTTATTTAGCCCTGTTTATAATTTTTATGCTTATCGTACCACCAGTACTAGCTATTATCTTTGTTAAAATAATTTGGATGATTGCATTTATTGTAATCGGACTATTTGGGATTCCTGGATTAGTAATAGTTAACCCAAATGAGTCGAGTGTACTTGTATTGTTTGGAGCATATAAAGGTACAATTAAGAAAAATGGCTTTTGGTGGGTTAACCCATTTTTCTCAAGAAAAAGAGTATCACTCAGGGCTAGGAACCTGGATAGTGAGCCAATAAAAGTAAATGATAAAATTGGAAACCCGGTAATGATTGGAGTGGTCATGGTTTGGCAAGTTGACAATACTTACAACGCAGCTTTTGATGTTGACGACTATGTACATTTTGTAGATATTCAGAGCGAAGCAGCAATACGTAGGCTTGCAGGACATTATCCTTATGATAACTTTGAAGATGAGGATGCCAATATTACCTTGCGTGGAGGAGGAGAAGCGGTCAACCAAATGCTCGAAGATGAAATTACAAAGCGTCTTTCAATTGCAGGTATTAGGGTAATTGAAGCCAGAATTAATTATATTGCATATGCTCAGGAAATTGCTGGAGCAATGCTTAAACGTCAACAAGCAACGGCTATTATTGCTGCACGATTTAAAATTGTTGAAGGTGCTGTTAGTATGGTTGAAATGGCACTTGATTCACTCTCCAAAAGAGAGATTATTGAACTTGATGAAGAGAAAAAAGCAACAATGGTTAGTAATTTACTGGTTGTATTAACATCCGATAAAGATGTTTCACCAATTGTTAATACTGGAACAATTTACTAAAATGATAAAATGTTAGAATAGCTGAATGAAATATCAGTAATAGTTTCTAATCTAGTCATTCACACATTTAATCATTCTCTCATTTGTATCTAATAAACAAAAATGACGAAGATATTTTTTAAAGAAGAACAAGGCTTTGGGTCAGGACCACTTTACCTAATTATGGGAGTAATTTATGCTATCCCGACCATAGTTTTTTTAATTGCGTTTTATCAGCAATATGTATTAAAGCAGCCTTGGGGTGATAAACCGATGTCGGATACTGGATTATTAATTACGGCACTAGTAATATTAGCAGTTCTTACTATTTCAGCTTTTTTGCTGTTTGGTTCAAAATTATTAGTGGAGGTTACAAACGAAAGTCTTCATTTTACTTTCAAACCTTTTATTAACAAACCAATAAGCTATTACAAGTCTGATATTGAAAGACATGAAATCAGAGAGTACAAACCTATACGGGAGTATGGCGGTTGGGGTATAAAACAAGGACTGAAAAGTATAGGGAAAGCGTATAATGTAAAAGGTAATATCGGTTTACAACTTTATCTAAAAAATGGGAAGAGGGTTCTTATTGGAACCCAAAGAGGTGATGCTCTCAATAGAGCGATGAAGAAAATGATGGAGATAAATTAAGTATGATTAAGAAAAAGGCATTTGTTTTACGGGTTCAACCAGAAGTACTTGAATCACTGGAGAAATGGTCACAGGACGAATTTCGTAGTATCAATGGACAGATTGAATGGATATTAAACAATGCACTCTCGAAGGCCGGAAGAAAGAAAAAACCCAAAAGATAAAGTTATGTTTTAGATTTAGCCAAAACTAAAAAAGTTTCTAATCTCCTATTTGTTCTTTGTGTTTTATTGCCGCCCTTAAAAATCCAATAAATAATGGATGAGGTTCTTTAACGGTACTTTTATATTCAGGATGAAATTGCACACCGATAAACCATGGATGGTTTTTAAGTTCAATGATTTCTACAAGATCTTTAGTCTGGTTTATTCCTGCTATGCGCATACCATTTTCTTCAAAACGTGATTTGTATTCATTATTAAATTCGTAACGGTGACGATGTCTTTCTTTAATGTCCTGCTTTTGATATTCCTTGTAGGTTAATGTGTCTTTATCAATATGACAATCATATAACCCTAATCTCATACTACCGCCAAGGTTTGATATATTTTTTTGCTCTTCCATTAGATCAATTACTGGATATGGCGAATCAGTATCAATTTCGGTAGTATGCGCCTCTTTTAATCCAAGAATATTTCTTGTAAACTCAATTGCAGCACATTGCATTCCTAAACAAATTCCTAAAAACGGAATATTGTTTTCACGTGCATATTTAATTGCATCTATTTTCCCATCAATGCCTCTACCCCCAAAACCAGGGGCAACAAGAATTCCATGAAGTCCGTCAAGTTCTTTACTAACATTTGAAGCATTAATCTTTTCAGATTGTATGCTTACAATATTTACTTTATATTCATTTTCAGTTGCGCCATGAACAAGTGATTCGTTGATTGATTTGTACGCATCCTTAAGTTCAACATATTTTCCAATTAAACCAATGTTTACAATGCCAATCGGATTTTTTAATCTGCTAACAAATCTTTCCCAATTTGCAAGATCAAGTTTATTGGTTATGGGTGTATCAGTAACCTTCAATACTTCTATATCGAGTTTTTCATCACGCATCAATAGTGGAACATCATAAATAGTATCAGCATCAATCGATTCAATAACGGATGTGGTTGAAACATTACAAAACTGGGCTATTTTACCTTTAATACCTTCATTAAGGTGATACTCGGTTCTACACACAATTATATCGGGTTGAACTCCCTGTTCCAGCATTGTTTTTACCGAATGTTGAGTTGGTTTCGTTTTAAGTTCCTCTGCTTTTTTTAAATATGGAACCAGCGTAAGATGTACTACTGCACAATTACTACCAAGCTCCCATTTCATCTGCCTTACGGTTTCAATAAAAGGGAAAGACTCGATATCTCCAACGGTTCCTCCTATCTCGGTAATAACAAAATCGTATTTGTTAGTTTGTCCTAATATTTGGATACTTCTTTTAATCTCATCAGTAATATGTGGAACCACTTGAACGGTTGTACCTAAATACTCTCCTTTTCTTTCTTTGCTAATGACATTTTGATATATACGGCCTGTTGTTACGTTATTTGCCTGTGATGTTGGTGTGTTTGAGAATCTCTCATAATGGCCAAGGTCGAGATCAGTTTCAGCACCATCATCTGTTACGTAGCATTCTCCATGTTCATATGGATTAAGCGTACCAGGATCAATATTAATATATGGATCGAGTTTTTGTATGGTTACTGAAAAACCTCTTCCTAGTAACAATTTTGCTAATGAAGCAGAAATAATTCCTTTTCCAAGGGATGATGATACACCCCCAGTCACGAAAATGTATTTTACCTTCTTTTCCATATTCTCAATGAGAAATTATTTTATTAAATTGAAAGCACAAATATAATAATCGAATGTCTGTCTTTAAGTAAAGACTGATAAAGTTTTTCACACGTAACTTTAAAAAGTTAGTAACTAATTTTATAATAGGATGGTTAGTAATATGTAGGACGTTTAACTCCAGCCATATTTTTTGCAACCCTAATTACTTGTAAAGCATATCCAAATTCGTTGTCGTACCAAACATATAAAACAATTCCCTTCTTATTAGGCGACACTAATGTTGCATTACTATCAAATACTAAGGTAGATGGCTCACTTGTGAAATCGGATGAGACTGCATCAGCAGATGTTGAATATTTTACTTGAGCAACCAAATCTCCTGATAAAGAAGTTTGTCTCATAATTTCATTAATTTCTTCAACACTAGTTTCTCTATTAAGAGTTAGCTTCAGAACAACTAATGAAACGTTTGGTGTAGGAACTCGTATTGCATTTCCTGTTAGTTTACCTTTTAGGCTCGGTACAATCTTACTAGCAGCACTTGCTGCGCCTGTTTCTGTAATCACAAGATTAAGGGGTGCGGATCGGCCACGACGCGTTTTTTTATGCATGTTATCAAGCAGATTTTGGTCGTTAGTATATGAATGCACTGTTTCGAGATGCCCCTGAGCAATTCCAAATTCCTTTTCGATAACCGCCAAAACTGGTGCCGCAGCATTTGTTGTACACGAAGCTGCTGAGAATACTGTTTCTTTTTTATAATCAACTCCTTTTTCATTTACGCCAAAAACTATATTAGGAATATCCCCTTTCCCTGGTGCAGTAAGAAGAACCTTCGAGATTCCTTTTGCATTCAGGTGTCGACCTAATCCCCCACGATCACGATAAATACCTGTATTATCTATTAATATTGCATTGTTTATACCATATTCTGTATAATCAATTTCTTCAGGACTATTTGCTGCAAGCATAAGTACCAAATGACCGTTTATATAAATAGTTTTTTCCTCTGGGTTTTCAATTGCAATACCTCTAAATGGTCCATGAACTGAATCGTGACGTAATAAAGAAGCTCGTTTAACAATCTGATCTTCGCCATTTCCTCTTGTAACAATAGCCCGAACTCTTAACTGATGTCCGTTACCTTGTATTATTAGCTCTCTTGCCAACAATCTCCCAATTCGTCCAAATCCGTAAAGCACAACATCAACAGGATGTTTAAATTTTGGTTCAACACCAATGAATTTTTTTAATTTAATTTTGATAAAGTCATCAGCATCAACGTAATCCTTTTTTGAATCACACCACTCTCCATTAAGTTTCCCTATATCAATTTTTGAAGGTTTAACATTACAATGCAATATCGCTTTTGCTAACTTTAATGAATCTTTTATATTGAGTTGTCTGTTGATGATGTTCTCTGCATAAGAATGCTTATACAAAATTAAACTTGCACTTCTATCGATTAGTTGGCTTCTGAACAATACCAGTTCGATCGATTTGTTGTAAAACAGTTTTGACAGTACGCTGATAAACTCATTTGCAATCATTTCCTGCCTCGCCCATTCATTGAGAGAGTCTTCATAACTACCGTTAATGTTCTTTTTATTTACCATTGCTTAGTATTTTCTAATTATATTTAGGTATTTAATAAACTAATTAGTTTGTGCAAAAGTAAAAAAAGAAGATAATTGCTAATACAAACTATCTTCTTTATATACATTCTTAATAATTAAGATTAGTGAAATGCCGCCAGGCTATAAGAAACATCTAAACGAATTAGTAATTTTTTTGTGCTTTACTGGCCTAAATAAGCTTTTAGCAAACGGCTTCTTGCGGTGTGTCTTAACCTGCGTATTGCTTTCTCTTTAATCTGTCGTACTCTTTCACGTGTTAAATCAAATTTTGCACCAATCTCTTCAAGTGTTAAACTGTAATTTCTACCAATTCCATAATACATATTAACTATGTCTCTTTCTTTTTCACTAAGTGTTGCTAACGAACGTTGAATTTCACTACCCAGAGATTCCCGCATTAATAGTTCATCTGTTTCTTCGTTATCTTTTGGAACAAAAAAATCAAGAAATTTGGCATCTTCATCACTTGCTAAAGGTGCATCCATCGACAAATATTTTGTAGCAATGCCCATGGTTGAATTAACTTTATGATCAGGGACTTCCAATTCATCAGCAATTTCAGTTTCAGAAGGAGGTCTTTCAAATAGTTGTTCAAGCTGTGATGAGATCTTTTTTATTTTATTAATAGATCCAACTTGATTAAGTGGAAGCCGAACAATACGGGATTGCTCAGCAATAGCTTGTAGTATAGATTGTCGAATCCACCAAACGGCATATGAAATAAACTTAAAGCCCCTTGTTTCGTCAAAACGCTGAGCTGCTTTTATTAATCCAAGATTACCTTCGTTGATCATATCAGGAAGACTCAATCCCTGATTTTGATATTGTTTTGATACTGATACAACAAAACGTAAATTTGCTTTTGTAAGTTTTTCAAGAGCTATTGTATCGCCATTTTTAATTCTTCGAGCCAGTTCAACTTCTTCCTCAGCGGTAATAAGCCCCTCCCGACCAATATCTTGCAAATATTTGTCAAGCGATGCTGTATTTCGATTGGTTATTGACTTGGTTATTCGAAGTTGTCTCATGCTTTCGGAATGCGATTAATCTATGAGTAAGAAAACGGACACGCAATTTATCAAAAATATTCTTAGAAACAAATTATTACATCATAAATTCATATAAAACTTTTACTCCATTAGGGTATTGCCCCTTAATTAGTATTATATTGCTTCTTGTATTATTTAGAGCTGATGTTAAATTATGCTGCGAGTTTACATTATAGCCATTTATTTCAGTTATAATAAAACCTTCATTAATGCCACTCCTGTCTAATATACCGTTATTTATATTAATGATTTTTAATCCACTTGCTATTTCGAGTGCCTTAAGCTCATCCGGAGACACCTGTTGTAATTCAGCTCCCAGAATATTATTGTAAAATGAATCGTCAGCCCTTACCAATAATGTGTTCCCGTTTACATTTTTTAAGGTCACATCGTAGTCGATTTTTTCATTATCACGGCTAATCTCGATATTCACAACGGTGCCAGGATTATATTGAGCAATTATGCCTAGTAGCGAGGATAAACTGTTTGTTGTAATACCATTAATTGATAATATTACATCGCCTTTTAAAATCCCGGCATCATAGGCTCCACCGTTCTCAACAACGCCGGTAACAAAAATACCTTCAACACTTTCAAGACCAATTGAGTTTGCAAAGCTGGCATTTATATCCTGAATTTGTACACCAAGATAGCCTCTTTGGATTTCTCCATACTCAATAATATCAGTAACTACTTTTCGCACAATATTAACTGGAATAGCGAACGAGTATCCTTCATAAACACCAGTATGAGAAGCTATTGCAGCATTAATCCCAATAAGTTCGCCAACAGTGTTTACAAGGGCACCACCACTATTGCCTCTGTTTACAACTGCATCAGTTTGTATAAATGATTCAATTGATGATTGTCCTCCTAATATGTTAATGTTTCGTGCTTTGGCACTTATAATACCTGCTGTAACTGTCGAATTCAGGTCGAAAGGATTTCCTACGGCAAGAACCCATTCTCCAATTTTAAGATTATCGGAATTACCAAAAGTTAAATAAGGAAGGTTTTCTTCATTAACTTTAATCAATGCCAAATCAGTATTAGGGTCAACACCTATTATGTCTGCTTCTATTTCGTGCTTATCATTAAATGTAACAGATATTTTATCCGCACCATCAATAACATGATTATTGGTAACAATGTATCCATCAGAAGAAATAATTACTCCTGATCCAAATGTAACATATCCATTTTGACGCTGCGGGTATTGATGAAAATATTCTCTGAATTGGCCAAAAAAATCATCATATGAATTTGTTTTAGAAATAATTCTCGTTTTAATATGCACAACTGCATCCACAGATTTCTCTGCGGCTTTTGTAAAATCTACAAACTGTTGGGGTACATAACTTGCATTGTGAACTGGAGGTAAAAGCTTAGTATTATTCTGTTTAAGAGTGGTTTCAATCTGTTTCGAGCTATTACTTTTGTAACATTTATAGAAAATATTACAATTAAAACAACCAATGCTCCTGTAACACTACTTAAAAAACTTTTCGATATTGATATAGATTTCATTAATCTCACGTATTTTTGTTTTTATAACGGCAATTTAACGCACAAATTTTTTAGCTATGGTTAAATTATGTTAAATGACGTTACTAAAATCAACGCTTACAGAAACTAATTGTTGTGATAAACTAATTTTTTCATGAAAATACCTTTTCATAAATTTCAAGGAAACGGGAACGACTTTGTAATATTTGATAATCGAAGTAACACTTTTGCACTAACTACTTTGCAAGTGCAAAAGATTTGTAATAGAAGATTTGGTATTGGTGCTGATGGCTTAATTCTGGTGAATCAATCTCCTAAATATGATTTTGAGATGATTTATTATAATTCTGATGGCAACGAAAGCAGTATGTGTGGTAATGGGGGAAGATGTATAGCTGCTTATACAAGCTTGATTGGAATAGTTGGCAAAGAAATGACATTCGAAGCTACTGATGGTATCCACAATGCAATTATTAACGGCAATGAAGTTGATGGAACTAAGTGGGATGTAAGTTTACAACTAACTGATGTAGTTGAGATTGAAAAAAACGAGGGATATTATTTTCTTGATACTGGTTCGCCTCATTATGTTGAATTTGTTGAAAAGGTTGCAGAAATTGATGTTACAAAAGAGGGTAGGAAAACACGTGAAAGTGAACGGTTTGCCCCTGAAGGCACGAATGTAAATTTCGTTGAAAGCAACGCGAAAAGAATTTTTGTAAGAACCTACGAAAGAGGAGTTGAAGAAGAAACTCTATCATGCGGTACCGGTGTAGTTGCCTCTGCAATAGCTGTGTTTATTGACAGTGGAAAACATAGTATTCCTATTCACACAACTGGAGGTGAGTTCGAAGTGAATTTTACCTACACAAAAAAGGGTGATAAAGATAAATTTACTGATATCTGGCTTAGAGGACCCGCAAAGTTAGTATTTGAAGGGGAAATTGATATTTAATTCAGATCGATATTTAACATTGAATCTTAATGAATATACCCAGTAAACAAAGCTGGCTTCCTACTACCACCAAGGAAGTAAAAGAACGAGGATGGGATCAACTTGATGTTATCCTTTTTACCGGAGATGCCTATATCGATCATCCTTCTTTTGGAATAGCTGTAATCGGCCGTGTACTTCAGGACTTAGGGCTTAAGGTTGCCATTGTTCCACAACCGAACTGGCAAGATGATCTTCGGGATTTTAGAAAACTTGGTAAACCCCGTTTGTTTTTTGGAGTTTCTGCAGGAGTCATGGATTCAATGGTAAATCATTATACTGCTAACCGCCGACTCAGGTCAAATGATGCATATACACCAGGAAATAAATCAGGTTTCAGACCAAATTATCCTACCATGGTGTACTCAAAAATCTTGAAGGATATTTTTCCTGATACTCCAATAATAATTGGCGGTGTAGAGGCTTCAATGAGGAGATTTACGCATTACGATTACTGGAAAGATGAGCTGAACCCTAGCATGTTGTGGCAGTCGGGGGCTGATCTAATGGTTTATGGTATGGGTGAGAAGTCTATTACTCAAATTGTGAAATTGCTCAATAAGGGGGTACCTTTCAATAAATTAAATACTATACCACAGACTGCATTCTTAGTGAATTCTGAATCAGATATTCCGATAAATAAGAAGTGGGAAACAACTATGCTTGCCTCCCACAAAGAGTGCTTAAATGACAAACTGATTTTTGCTCGTAATTTTAAGATTATCGAAGTTGAATCAAATAAAGTATATGCAAAAAGGCTATTACAGCGAATCGAGGATAAATATCTTGTTGTAAATCCCGCCATTCCACTCCTGACTGAAAATGAAATAGACAAAACTTATGATCTCCCTTTTACAAGGCTCCCTCATTTTAAGTATAAAAGTAAAGGTCAGATCCCTGCATATGAGATGATCAAATTTTCAGTAAATATCCATCGGGGTTGTTTTGGTGGGTGTAGCTTCTGTACTATTTCAGCACATCAGGGCAAGTTTGTTTCTTCTCGATCGGAGAGGTCTGTTATGGAAGAAGTAAAAAAAGTGACACAATTACCTGACTTCAAAGGCTATCTCACAGATTTAGGTGGCCCGTCCGCTAATATGTACAAAATGAGAGGTGTTTATCAAAGAATATGCGACAAGTGTGTGCGCGCCTCATGTATCTTTCCCAATATATGTTATAACCTTAGCACATCTCACAAGCCAATGTTAGATCTATATGAAAAGGTTGAGTCAATACCGGAAATTAAAAAAGTAAATATTGGTAGCGGAATTAGGTACGACCTTCTCACAAAAGAGCAGAATGTTAATGGAGGTGATGATCTTGATAGTTATTTAAAAAGGGTTGTTACAAAAAATGTTTCAGGTAGACTTAAAATTGCCCCAGAGCATACATCGGAAGCTGTACTAAAAGTTATGCGTAAACCCTCGTTTGATCTATATCACTCGTTCAAAAAGAAATTTTTGGCTATTAGTGAAAAAGCAGGATTAAAACAACAAATTATACCATATTTTATATCAAGTCACCCTGGGAGTACAGAGGAGGATATGGCTCAACTAGCTTCTGACACTAAAGCAGCAGGTTTACAACTTGAACAGGTTCAAGGCTTCACTCCTACTCCAATGACAAATGCAACGGTAATGTACTATACAGGAGTAAATCCTTATAACTTGAAACCGATTTATTCTGCACATACAAAAGAACAAAAAGAACGTCAGCATATGTACTTTTTCTGGTATAAACCAGAATTCAGAACCAGAATTAAAAATAGCTTGCTGAAGCTTGGCAGAAAAGACCTAATAAAAAAATTATTAGGTAAGTTTTGACAAGTTTATGATATACGTGTCAGAAATGATTACTAAATAAGTTTATTTAGGTTGGGATATTTATAATAAATTCCGAACCCATTCCTTCCTCTGATTTCACATTAATAGTAAATCCATGAGCATCTAGAATTTTTTTTACTATTCCTAGACCCAGTCCAGTACCTTTCTCTCCATCGGTGCCCAAGGAGCTATGCCTGGTAAAACCTGACAGTATACCTTCACTTACTCTTTTCGACATACCTACTCCTGAATCAATAATTGCAATTTGTAGATTGTCACCTACCGTAACATTAACTGATATACTACCATTTTCAGGTGTAAATTTAATTGCATTGGCTAATAGATTGTTGATTACTTGCAAAAACAACGTCATATCAACATCTATCTCAATGTCTTTTTTAAGGTTAGTCGAAAAACTAAGGTTTTTGGATTTAAGTTTCTTTTCAGCTGTCCTATAGGCCGTACTGATAATCTTTTTAAGACTTACCTTTTCTTTAACTACCTTAAAATTTCCTAGCTCAAGGTTTGACCAGTGATATAATTTATCATTGTAATCCAGTAATCTTAACATTTCCTCCTTAATGTTATGAATCATCTCTATGTAAAATTCATCGAGTTTGGAGAGTTCTTTTTTGTCGTTAACAAGCATATCAGCTATGCCAAGTACAGCAGCTACTGGAGACCGTAAATCATGTGATACAATTGAAACAAACTTATCCTTATATTCGAGTAAAGTTTTTAGCTTTCGTTCAGCCTTCTCAAGTTTTTCATAAGCTAGTTTTTGCTCTCTTGCCAGCTGAAGCACAACAGGTTCCTTGTCAATTTCTTCTTCAAGTCGGACAAATATGTATTTGTTGCTATTTAAATAAATTGCGATAGCAGACAAAGCTATTTCCTGTCCGTCGTTGAGTGTTTCGATCCAGATTCCTGATTTTATTTTACCGTTTTCTTTCTTTGCCCAAAATTCATCTGCTTCGATATTGAAAACTTCAAAATAGGGAAATACTTCGTAAATATTTATTTTATCGTTTTCAGAATATTCAGGTGCTAGCATACTAAACCACCATGGAATGTTCGAATTAATAATTATATTTTCATCCTCTTCAATCTTCAAACTCAGATAATCCAATGCTGCGAAAAGATTGCAATCTTTACCTGGTTCTATTTTTGTCTCAGACTCTTTAAGTAGTTTATCTTCATTTATTTTTTGAATAATGCCTCTTATGCTTTCCGCTTCACGGTTTTGGTCGACTAAAAATATCCAATATTCATTCTGGTTGGCCTCAACTAAATGAATATCGGCATATACTGCGCTGTTTGAAAGTACCTTATTTAGAATCATTGGAGAAATATGAGGGGGAATCATAGCATATAATGCTGGAACATATTCGTGAACAGGCTTCCCAATTTCAGGTTTTGTTCTCAAATACTCCTTATGAGGGCCATGAAAGCCAATGATTTTGCCTTTATCATCAGTCTTTATTATCAAAACACCTGTAAATGGAGGTAATTCATTAATGAGATATTCTATTATGTTGTGGGGTAAACTTGTGAGCATCTGATTAAAGCATTAACTTAGTGATTTTATTAAAAGCTAGTTCTACAGCTTCATTAGTTTTGGCGCTTGTTTCAATCACCTCATAACCTATCTTACTGAGACCAATTATATCGTCTTCATTAATATCCCACTCATTCTTAAGGTCAGATTTGTTAATTAGTATCAATATAGCAGAATTTGGGGCATTTTTTTTAACTGTTTCTATTAACTCAATACCTATATCGAGGGTTGCTTTTCTTGTTCCATCAATAACTATGAAGCAACCAGAAGCTCCAACTATGTAAGCCGGTTTAATCCTTTGGTAATCGTCCTCACCGTGTAAATCCCAAATTAGTAAATTTACTTCTGTACTACCGATTTTTACAATCTTTTGGTCAATTTTAACCCCAATAGTAGTTTGATATTTCTCCGAGAAAATACTGCTAACAAATCTTTGTATCAAACTTGTTTTTCCAACTGCAAACGAGCCCAGCATCACTATTTTTTTCTTTATCATAAGTCTTCTGGTTTCGAATATATTACTTTAAATGAAACTGATCTTACAGGGAAATCAGCATCAATATCTTCTATGTAGTCTGTTTTAGGGACGAGCACCTCCATTGGAATGCCCGCTTCTATCATCAATGTGATAAATTGCAATGCCCTTTCAAAGGCTATTTTCTTATTAGCTACAGCATTTCCATCATAACTTGTATGTCCGATTACAATAATCACAGGTACTGAGTCTTGTGAGAAATCGAAATTCAATACTCTATTTACTTCATCAATCAGACTTTTAAACTTAGTCTTTTGCTCTTCACTAAGTTTAACCTCTTTATATTTAAAAACAAAATAGTACTCCTCAATTGTAAGAGGAATCCTTTTGCTCGGTTTGATTGGTGGGGCATTCAACGCTTCCAAATTAAAATCATGAACTCCAGCAATAAAAGAATAGGTTTTTAATGCAAATTCTATCCAATCTTCATCTGCTTCTCCAGTTGCATATAGTACGCCATCTTTAAATGAGAGCTTAACAGAAGCTGGTGGTTGTAGAATAGCATAGGCTCTTTTTAGTATCAGATTATTTTCAAGCGAAATATATGAACCAAAAGCAAAATCTACTTCGGAAGTATCAACATTATAAAGACTGGAAATTTTAACTGGGTCTTCAGACAAAGGATCACGTAAACCCTCGAATAAAGTTTTACCATTGGTATAGTAATTATCGGTAATGATAATACCGGTTTCAACCCTAAGTGCTTCCTCAAGCTTGTCGATTCTAAGTTTTCTCTCTATTGAAATATAAGCCCAATATGAAGCAAAGCCAAAGATTACTAAAAATAAGAAAATCACTATTACAGGTTTTTTCTTCTTCTTTTCTTTTTGTTCACTTATTATACAATTTTGCAAATAAGGATCTGATTTCTTAAAAATCTCAACGTCACCATCAAATTTATCGAGTTCGTATGATTGCTTAATATGAACGTTTTCAATAGTCTCTTTTAAGAGTGTTCTTAATCCTGAAGGAGCATTGCCTTCCACAATGGCTGCTATTATTGCACCCGGGCCATGTTCAATCCAGATATTAAATTGTCCAACTTTTATTGTATCCAGTTCATTACTTTGTTCAACATCAAATGAATCCTGCACAAAATCCTTAATCGCCGTAAGCATAGATGAAACCAAATCAGCATCTTTAGCCAATGGATTTTGGTAGGCGGATATCTCATTGAGCAGAAGCCCGGATTGTTTATGAATTAAGAAAACCTGTTTAACCTGAAAAACGTAAGCGTTAGAAAGTACTATCTCTGCATACGAACTTCCGCTGAACATAGCCTTAAACCTCCAACCCATTCTTTGTGGTGAAAAGCTACTTTCAAGCGTAGAATTCAATGATTCGATCATTTTGCTGAGTGCCTCGGCTACAGCTTTTCTTATAGCGGGCATCATAATTGGAAATAGTATACCTGACAGTACCTGAGGATTTTTTTTAACGCTATCTTTTAACGACGATTCTAAAATAGGAACAAGTTCGGCATAAGAAATATTATCCTTAGCCATCATCAACTTAATACTATTTGGCAATAACTCTCTAATCACTTCTGAAAATGCATCCGGATCATTTACTAACAAAGCAAGCCTCCTAAGGTCTTCTGTATCAAGACCAAGTATCATTTTTCGAAGTTCGTTCAATTTCACCTCGGACATACTTCCAAAAATTCCCATATTTCGTTCTGACTTTGCCATAGCAGATTAAGGATTATTTCTTAAGTTTTTCGGCTAACTCTATTAGTATATCAGCCATGGCATCTTTGCTTATCTTGTTTTGATTAAGTTCATTAACACTTGTGTCATATTCTGCTTTTAGTTTACTAATTGTTTGGTTTAAGGTGTTCTCAAGACTAGAAATAGAATTGGTAATTTGTTCAATATTATTGTTGATCGTATTTTCAATCTTGATTTTTTCATTTTTAACTTCAAGGTTTATTTTAACAATTTCCTTTTTGAGTTCATCATTAACATTATTCTGATCGTCGATACTCTTTTCTAAAGCTTTAACAACTTCGCTAGTCTTCTGCTGCAATAAGAGTTCAAATTTTTTAAATCGGGTTTCCAACTCCTTCTTCAGTTTTTCAAAAGCTGATGAATTTTCTCTCTTAACGATATCTAGTTTTTGTTCAATGCTCTGTAAATCTTCTCCAAAAAGAATATCTTTTATACGCGATAAGTTCTCTACTTCCGACTCTGAATTTTTATGTGCCATCGATTATAGGTTGTATTTAGATGCTATAAAGATAGAAAATTAAATCAGTTTACAACTTTTTACACTAATGTATTAGAAAGGCTATCTACCAATATCAAGGTTGATAAGTTATAATCTCACTTTTCCAAATTCTGTTTTTATCCTATTTTATGAATTGATAATAGTTGCTTCATGCAATTGGTTTAAAGAGTTAGAATTGAGTTAGACTTCTAAAAATACATTAAATATGTTTTTGATATTTTTACCATATGTAAATTTGATAGAATGAATGAACGAAAGTTGCAAATCACAGATGACGGATCGCATACGCTATATAGTGAAGAAGCACGCGAAACTTATCATTCAACTTATGGTGCAATTCAAGAATCAGAACACATATTTATCAATGCCTGCCTCAATACCGATATATGTCAAAAATTAAAGAATGTAAGAATTCTTGAGGTTGGAACAGGAACTGGGTTGAATATTCTGTTGGCATACAATTGGTCCGTAAAGTCTAAAATTCCTGTTACATATTATGGCTATGAACCTTTTCCTATTCGTAAAAATGAAACTTTGTTACTTAATTATCCAGAAATACTGGGTGTAGATAAAAGATTATTTTTTCTTATGCATGATAACAAAGGTAAGTTCATTAATTTGTCAAACAAATTTTCAGTATTTATAGTTGAAGACAAGATTGAAAACGTAAAGCTCCATCCTGATGTCTATGATGTTGTGTTTTTTGATGCTTTCTCACCAGATGCTCAACCAGAAATGTGGACAGTGGAAATTTTTAATAGTTTATTCAAATCGATTAAAAGAGGAGGCGTACTAACGACCTACTCATGCAAAGGAAATGTTAAAAGGTCTCTCGAAGAAGTAGGTTTTGTGGTTGAAAAACTACCTGGACCACCCGGGAAAAGAGAATTTTTAAGAGCTTGGAAGTGATATCAGACTAAACTTGAATTTGTTTTAACCATTCAAAAAGAGCTATCGAAAGTGCGTGCGTAACGTTAAGGGATGAAATAGGTCCTGGAACAGGGATATAAACTTTTTGATGAGCAATTGAAAGCATTTCTTCGCTTATACCATGTACTTCATTCCCAACCATAAATGCAACTTTTTTTGGAAATTTGAAAGAGAAAATACTACTTGCATCTTTACACGTTTCAAGTGCGACAATTTTATAATCGTTCGGGAGAAAATCTTCTAATTCAGCAGGTTTGATGATTTTCCAATCAACTTTAGTGACTGCCCCTGAAGCAGTTTTGATTATTTTATATTTTTTGAACTTATGTCCTTCATCAGAAATGAATAAAGTATTGAGAGCATTAATATTGCCTGCTAACCTTAATATTAATCCAATATTTTCGGGAGTTCGTAATCGATCTGCAATAATAATAGGTTGTGATACTCCTTTCAGGATTTCAGAAGTACCCAATTTGTTAAATAGATCAACTGATGAATTTTTCATAACATAATAAAAAAAGCCTCGCTATATACTAAAATAGCGAGGCTTCAAATTAAATAATTATCTTATTGAATTAAGACTTTTTGAGTGTTTGTACCATTCTTTGTTTCAACCTGGATAAAATATACACCTCTTTCGAAATTGCTAATGTCAATATTAGCGTCAGTAGAGTTGTTGTACACAACTTGTCCGATTGTATTTACTAAACGAACATTTGTTATTTCACCATTTGATTTTACATGTAGAAATGTACTTGCAGGATTTGGATATACTGCAATATACTCGTTAACTCCATTTTCACCAACTCCAACAAGAACGCCTAGTGTAATAGATACGTCAACTTGTTCATTAGTTGGGTCGTTATTTCTAATTTTGAGTTTGCCACTATATTGGTCAGCAACAAGATTTGAAGCATCAATTGTAATATCAATATCTTCAAATTCGTTTTCAACCAAAAAGCCGGTAGTAGGATCAGGTGAAAGCCATTGAATAATTGGATCACCAGTTACGTTTGCACGTATATTCCAGTTGTAGTTCAAATCTGGGTTCTCTGATAGATGACCCCATCCTGGACCAAATGCCATCCAGTCTCCATTTGGATCAGCAGGACCAGCATCACAACCAGGTACGTATGTGTCAGCATAGGCAGATAACCAATATCCCACCCAAATATCAGAACCATCAAGCTTGATTGGTGTATCTAATGTTATTGTATTCCATGAACCAGCATTAGCACTAAACGATTGTTCTAATAACAGATCACCAGGTCCTGGCGTGTTATATGAGCCCATATCGTAAATTTGTGCCTTATATTCAATTCCCGGATCATTAATAAATACATCTATCTCATTAATTTCCATTCCAATAAACGGCTGAACCATAGCATCTGGGAACATTGCAGCAACTCTCCATTCATAGTCACTAGAAGTTCCAATAGCAGTAAAGTTTTCAGTATCATAGTTTAATGTTACATCACGCGATGCTGGGGTACTTGTTGATGGACTATAATCAGGATCAGCAGTTATCACCTGATGTAAGTTCTTAGGTGTGTGTGCACCAGCTGGTTCAGCAGTTAATGCTTTGCCTGTTTGAGGATAAGTAGTTACTATTTGATAACTTAATTCCTCTACTCCCAGATTACCAATAGTCATAGTTTCAGTAGTTACCTCACCTTCTTCAAGAGTTAGAAAAAATGATGTTGGGTCAACGTCAATAATTGGAGCTGCAATACCTGGGTCAACGGCAACATATCCAATATTATCGAAATAATATTTTGGTGTTTCACCTGTAGGTGCACCTGCATAAATGTTAACACCACCTAACTGATTAGTCCCTGGATCACCGAAAGACTGTAAGCTAAATTGCCATTCAGCAACAACTACTCCATCAACATAACAAATGGCTTCATCTTCATCAATGTCAATATAAAATTCTATAGGGAACCATGCATCATGTGGGAATGTGAAAAATATTTCATCTGGAGCACCTGCGAAAATCCAACCATTATCAGCTCCACCACTAGCTCCGAAATATAACTGAACTGCCCATTCAATTCCTGGTGCTTCATAATGCTGAAGATTGCAATAACCTCCAAAAGCAGATGGAATAAAATACGCAAAAGTTACTTGATAAATACCTGATGTTTTGTTGCCTAATAATAGAACAAGGTCAGAAATTCCTTCAACAATACATGATTGTGTTGGGCTTAATGATTCTTCATCGGTGATAAAGGCATCTTCGTCTGTACCAGGTGCACCTGTCCATGTATCCCAGAAACCTGTCTGATCAGATTCTACTAGATAGGTTCCAACAGTATAGCTTTCCATGTCATCATAAAATATGTAATCTAAACCAGCTTCAATTGAAACTCCATCAATTCCTGCAAGGTCTCCATCGTTACCAACATATTGCCATGCAACTTGAAACTCGGCAGCAGCATATGCGCTAATATCTATCGAAACTAAATTCCATGCCCAAGCAGCGCCTGGATCAATTTCGTCGAAGGCATTCCAAAGTTCTGTCCATGTTGTACCGCCATCATCTGAAATGTGACATATTAATGTAGCACCTGCAAGCCATGGTCCACTTACACCTGCATAAAACTCAAGTGTTAAAGGAGTTTCTCCAAGCGCATCAATAGTTGGTGTAAACAACCATTCATCCTGGTCTTCAGCAACCCAGGGAACTAAAGCAGAGAAAAGACTATTCGGATCTATCTCGTTAAAATTGTTGTTGGTAGGATTAGATTGAATCCAGGTATAACCGGCATTAAAAATGGTTTGGGTCCAATCTCCTGGTGGGAAATCGCCATCAACATCAAAACCTTCCTCAAGAAAAACAGTTTGAACTGCAGTTTGATTTCCAGAAATTGGAACAACGTTAACAGTGCCTCCTGTCTTTAAGCCAAGAGCCTGTGCTTTAGTCATAAGTGTATTTTGCGCAAATGCGCTGCTAGAAGCAAAAACAACTACGACAAACAATGATAATAAACGTAAAAAATGTTTCATAATAATGTTAGTTAGTGAATAAATAAATTATAGCCAGATTACAAATTTAGTTAAATCTGTTATTTAACCAAGTGTTAATACATTTTTTTACTTATTTTTTTACAAATAGATTAGCATCACCCTCACGCTTTTATTAAAAATCGGTTGTATAACCATAAACATAGAGCTGAGAACAATCCAATACTAATTATTACTATCCAGATATTTGAGGGGTGATAATTATTCCATAAATAGTTTGTTAATTCTCTCTGACTCAGGTTCATCTGCGAAGCTGCTTCAGCAAAGTACTTATTAGAAGAAAGCCCATCGGGAATAATGAATCCCCTCAAACTCACCTCTTTAACAAGTAATGCATGCTTATCTGACATACTTTGATAAACATTTCCCGAAATAAAACCAGCAAAAATACTCCCTAAAAAAACCGGAAGAAAAGAGTAACCCATATAAAGTGCTTTCTTGTCAGATGACGCAATCCGACCAATATATTCGGTAATTTTTGGTGATGCTGCCATTTCGCCAATTGAGAAAATTAGTATTGCCACAAGTACAAATATTACGTTTTGTGTAACAAGTGTTAACGCCATTCCTATTGAGGCAATAATAAAGCCAGCAATCATCGTATTTAATGATTTCTTTTTCATTACCAAAGCTGAGATAAAAACCTGAAACAGTATAATGAACAGGGCATCAAAGTTTACGATAAACTCCGATTCCATATTTCCGTGACTACCATACTCTTTTGCAACAACAGGAATATATGTATTAAAAAAATCATAAAGATTTGAAGTGTCGACCCATTGAGTTACAAAAACAGGTAAAGTAAAAAACAGCTGGTAATACATTGTCCAAAAACCTGCAACAATCAAGAGAAAAATCACAAATTTAAAATCGTGTAAAACGAGCCAAATATTCTTAAAAACCTGATTTATTGTTGATGATAGTGTTTCAGTCGATTTTGTCCTTCCCGGCTCACGGTAAAATAATAAAAGTATGAAGTTTAATGCAACAACACCAGCAGAAATATAGAAAACAAGTTCATAATTACTTTTATAAAGAAGAGTAATCATTGGTCCGAAAAAAGCTCCGATATTTACCATCATATAAAAAATCCCAAAGCCAATAGAAGATGTATTATTAGTTGTGGTTTTGGCAACCGTTGCCTGAATAATGGGTTTAAACAAAGCAGCACCAACAGCCAAATACAGGTACATTGCAAATACTCCGGCAAAAGTGTTAAACAAAGGAAGTAAAATAAATGCAGAGGTGTATATTATAAAAGCAATCAACAGAACGCGTTTATACCCATATTTATCAGCAATTGAGCCAGTGAGTACAGGTAAGAAATATAGAATTCCAGTGCCGACCCCCATTATAAGACCTTTTTGAGTTTGAGTAAACTCGAGTCCACCAACATCTGATGAACCAGTAAGATAGTTTGCGAAGAGCATAAAAAAACCATACCATGCCCATCGTTCAAATAGCTCTATACTATTTGCAATCCAGAAAGTTTGAGGGAATTGTTTAAATGTTTTGCTGATACGGCCCACTATAATAACTTTTACTTTTTTGAAGGCCGAATATACAAATAATACCTAACCTTAATAAATGTAGAATCATTAATGCCGTCAATTAACTTAATTTGATCAACAGATGAAAATGAACCTATTTTATTGCGTACGTCAAAAATATTTTTTGTTATCGAATAATCGAAATAAGGGTGCTTGAGTAACTCTTTAAAATCAACATTGTTGATGTCAATCTTTCTAATTGAACTTGTATCGATTTCTATGTAATTTTCAATAGAATTGAATATATTATTATTAAAACCATAAACTTCTTTAAGCTGATTTTTATTCACATAACCTCCGAGAATGTTTCTGTATAAAATTGTTCTTCTAGCAAGCCATGGTGCTAATCCAAGTGACTCAATTAATTCAGATGAATCTGCTGAGTTAATTTCAATATTTTTATAGGCTATTTTTTTGTTAATAGTTTTTTCATCTACAACCTTTCTTGAAGCAGATTTAGATGGATCCTGAATATTGATATAAGGTTCAATTATTTCATATTCAATATCAGAGATTGAATAAATCTTTTTCAAATCTTCTTTTCTTTTGAATATTCCACCTTGCGCCTCATAATTTTTTATGGTACGTATTTGTCGTTCTGTAAAACCCATTCTTTTCCAGGTTTCAACCGGAAGTTTATTTGGGTTAAATAAAAACGGTTTAATCTTTTGAACGGCAATTGACTTATCAATTTCACCCGAGTTTTGTAAATTTTCAATGAAAACCGAATCACTGAGTTGCTGTTGCTCCTTTATAAAAATACTAATCTCAGATTTGTATTTATCAATATCCAAGTCGGATTTTGAGCCGACAAAATAAGGTAACATCAAGTTAGCTAAGGAAATTAGTAATACTATTATTACAAGAACAATTATACCGCGTTGTTCACTTTTATTTAAACTTAAAAATGCTTTGAACCAGTTATTTAGCCAATTTGGCATTACTTGTACCTCTTAATTTCACCGGATTTAAGTTTAGACCAATAATCATTTAAATCTCTTTTTATTTCGGGCATTAGAATTAATAATCCTATGATATTCGGAAACGCCATTGCAAGGATCATCATATCAGAAAATGCGATAACTGATCCAAGATTTGATGCTGCACCAACTATTATGAAGAAAAGAAAAATAGTAAAATAGGTATATTTAGCAACATCTCTATTTCCAAATAATTTCTCAGAAAAACTCCCAACTAGAAAATCGAATCCTTTCAGTCCATAATAAGACCAAGATATCATAGTTGAAAAGGCAAACAGAAAAATTGCAATCACCAAAATATATGGAAACCAGGAAAATACTTTTGAGAACGCCAAGGACGTAAGCTGAGCTCCTTGGTAACCCATAGGGTTTTCATAGGTTCCGGTGTAAATAAGTACCAATGCTGTCATAGTGCATATAACAACTGTATCAACAAAAGGTTCTAATAGGGAAACAAATCCTTCAGTAATTGGCGTATCAGTTTTAACAGCTGAGTGGGCTATCGCTGCCGATCCAACGCCAGCTTCATTTGAAAACGCTGCGCGTTGAAATCCAACAATTAGGACACCTATTATACCTCCTCTTAACGCATCAGCACCAAATGCACCATCAATGATCAACATAAATGCTGTACCAGTATTCTCAATATTCATAAAAATAATTACCAAAGCAGTAAAAACATAAATAGCTGCCATGAACGGAACAATTTTGTCTGTAACTCTTGCAATACTTTTAATTCCGCCAATAATAACAAATGCGACTAATATGGCAAGAATAACACCGAACCACATACCATAATTTTCGATAGTAGGAACCAAATAAGCAAGTTGAGAAAATGCCTGATTAGCCTGAAACATATTACCTCCACCAATTGATCCGCCAATAACTAAAATTGCAAATATGATGGAAAGAATTATCCCTAACCATTTCATTCCTTTCTTCTTAAGTCCATCGCGTAAATAATACATAGGCCCACCAGAAACAACTCCATTTTTATCAATATATCGATACTTAACACCCAATGTACATTCAACAAACTTTGACGACATTCCAAGCAAACCAGCTATAATCATCCAAAATGTTGCACCCGGGCCCCCAATTGAAATCGCTATTGTTACACCTGCTATATTACCAAGTCCAACCGTTGCTGAAAGAGCAGTAGTGAGTGCCTGAAAATGTGACACTTCGCCTTTGTGGTCAGGATTGTCGTAAACACCTCTTACAAGCATTATTGCATGTTTAAATCCTCTAAAATTGATAAACCGTAGTACTAATGTAAAGGTAATTGCACCAAAAATTAACCATATTACAACCAGGGGTATTGCTGCTTCTTTTTCAGTTCCGTCGGTATTTAAAACAGGGTTTCCATTTTCATCGTATATTACTGGATCATGAAGATCAAGTTTCTCAAAAGGATCCCAAAATAAAACTTCTCCCAGATCTTCAACAATTGGAGTGAATTCCGCGTCAATTTTTTGACTTAAAGTAAGATTTTCTTCAGGTATTTCGGGTAATGCAGCTATCCCTTCACTAATTACAAATAATGTATCTGCCTGGTTATCATTAACTGTAGCAATTGAAATATAAGATACTGAAAAGACAAATAAAATAATTGAAACTAATTTTTTAATCATAATATTGATTTATCAAAATACATGAACTACAGAAATTGGTGCAAGTATAAGAAAAATGGAGTTTTTTACTCATTGTAATTTTCATAATTTATTAAATTTATATTTTTGCAGATTAGAAAATGACAAAACAGATCATCATGAATATTGCGATATTATTATTAAATAAAGGTAGGGGAAGTGGCGAAGTGGCACGTGAGCACGTTCGACATTTAATAAAGTTGGGACATAAAGTGTACTTCCTATATCCCGGAAATGAAGACGAGATTGATGGTGCCATAAATGTAGATATCAAATTGCATACTCAAATCATTCCGGTACATGAGTATTTACCATCTGCCGGAAAAGAACAAAGTCAAGTAGCAAGAATGAGCCATGAGGAAATGATAGAATATCTCCCTGATTACGAAAGGGCGTTAAGCTCAATTGCAGATGATGTTGATATCTTTATCGGACATCATGCCAACTTAAGTGCAGTAGCTGTTCATAGTGTTGCTACGGAGTTTGGGAAACCTTACGTATTATTTTTACATGGAACAGGAATTGAACCAAGGCATGAGGGTTTGTGGGATGAAGATAACTGGCGGATGATCGTTAAAGCTATTGTGGAAGCAAAAGGAATTATTGTTACTACAGAATATGTAAGAGATAGCCTAATAAAACCTTTGATAAATTTACCCGACGATCGTTTTCTAATATTACCATGTGGAGTAAATCTTGTAGATTTTAAGCCAGGAAATATTGGTGACATATTTGAAAAATATGAACTTCCCGAAACATATGTTATTTGCCCGGGAGCTCTTACTAAGTCAAAAGGACCTCAAAACGTGGTTGAAGCATCGACTGAATATGCTGAATTGGCATCCACAGTTTTTATTGGAGCTGGTGAATTGCAGAAAGAGCTTGAAGAAAAGTTGGGAGACAATGGAACATTTTTGGGATTTGTTTCTTCAGAGGATAAGGCGAAACTTATAGTTGCTGCAACCCTACTTATAGCTGCTCCTGAGAAAAATGAGCATTTTGGAATTATTTACGCTGAAGCTCTGGCAGGTGGAACTCCTTGTGTTGCTTACGAAGGTGGTGGTGTTGGTTCGATAGTTACATCTACTGAAGGTATATTAACAGATAGAAATCCTAAAGAGCTTGGCAAAAAAGTGAACTATTTATTACAAAATTCAGGTCTAAGAAAGCAGATGGCTGTTTCTTGTCGTGACAGAGCTGAAAAACTTTATGACTATAATAATCTTGTAAAAGAGCTCGTGGATTGGCTGAAAATGGTTTGTTAACTAATGCTACTCACAAAACGTTCCTTTTGCAATCCATAATGGTACAATCTCATATTTTAGGCTTCCACTAATTACTGATGGATGTTTGTTTATTATTTGATCTGCAGTTTTAGTATCTGGAACATTTAAAATCAAAACTCCGTCATTATCATTTTTAAACTGACCTTGGACAACAAGTTGGTCAGTATTATTCGCTAAATCAGCCATAAAAAAACGGTTATTGTAAATTGTCTTTGCAATATCGTCACTATTATCACTATTAGTAATTAGTCGTACCAGCTGATAAGTTACCATTGTATATGGTTCTTTTGCACCACACATATCTCCATTCCAAATATTAAACGGAAACACTTCTAAATTATACCTGTTAGCAGCAATAGCGGGATCCGTACTAAGATAACTATTTGCTTCATCAATGTTATCAGCATGGAGAACAAACATACCACCTCCACCTGAAAATGGACCGGCAGCAAATAGTTTTCCTTCATCTTTGAGTTTGCCAATATTTTTAAGATGTCCTGCTTGGAGTTCCTCAGCCTCCGCATCACTTATTTCAGTTTTGTCGGGGTTTGTATTAAGGAATACAAAAAACAAGTTTTCGTTTGTTTGAGCTGTTAGTTTATCAACTGCTGTTGAAAAAAACAGAATGACAATAATAGATAATAAATATTTTCGCATTTGTATTGATTTTGAACGGCGGTAAATGTACAAATATTTTTAAACGTGTTGTCGCTTCAACCAGTAAAACGGTAATCCTAACAAAATTAAAATACTAATGATGGTAATTCCCATTCCCGGATTATATGTATCAGCTATCAAGCCTATAATGGGAGCTAATATGGCTGCAAATAGAGATTTAGTCTGCGATGTAACGGACAAAGTTGTTGCCATCGATTCATCCTTTGATATGTTCGCTACTAATCCTATTCCAATTGGTTTTCTCAAATTTTCAATTATCATAACAATTATAAACCCAACTATCGGCAAAATATAAAACCCTAATTGGAAAGTCAATCCTGTAATTATTCCGATTGCTAGTCCTATTGACACGGTAATGTTCATTGGGATGTTCAGATATTTAAAAAGTTTTGTGAATTTTCCTGAGTATCTGGAGACCAATGCAGTAAGTAAATAAATTATAAAATAGATGATGCCAATTATAATTGCAATTTTCTTTTGGTTATTTAAATATGCAAAGAAGGGTATGCTTAGTGCAACATACTTTAACAGGGGCTGGATATAATCTTTTACTGCTTTGTAATATCCGGTGTAAATTGAAAGGTTCGTTAGTATTCTGAAAAAGCTTAAGTGCCTTATAGTTTGGGCAAAAGCCCTTATCACTATACTGAATTTTTGTTTTATCTTCTTGCTTGATAAATGTACTATCTCTCCATCAAGATATTTAGGATACGAATAAATTAGTGTCATATCAGCAAGATAGGGTACAATTGAAGCAATGAAAACAACATCATATCTTTCGGTATAAAATACAAAAAATGCAGCCAGAAGTGCTGAGATTGCTGAACCCGACTGAGACCATGATCTAGTATGTCCATAATAATCAATCTTATGCATACTCCAATTATTTATTTTCAGATATTGGAAAATCATTGCTTTATGTACTCCGGTTCTGGTTGCATCTGCCACTGCGAATAATATCATTGCTAAAAGAAGACTTATGTAACTTTGTGAAAAGTAGAATACAATGAATGAAATTATGTAAGCAAGAAATGAAGCAATCAGTGTTTTTCTCCTGCCCAATGCATCAGAAATTACTCCACTTGGTATTTCCATAATTAATATTACTATTTCCCGTGTTGAATAAAGAATTCCTATTTCGAGGAAATTTATTCCTTTTTCCAAGAAAAAAAGCATCAGGAAAGCATCAAAAAAACGAAGGTTTTTAAAAAACCCGTAGAGGCAAAATTTATAGTATTGAACATCTTTTCTAAACGTTGGTCTCATGTAGTTTTTTTTCAAAATTAAAAATATTTTTAATTGGGCAAAATTACTGAGATGGGTATCATAATTGAGCAATCGAACAATCAAACTCTTTCCTATCTTTGCCGCGTTTATGACTAATACTAAAATTACATATAACCGAATTTGGTTGGTTGCTTATCCCATTATTTTGGGCAGTATTGCTCAAAATATTATAAACTTTACTGATACTGCGTTTTTAGGAAGAGTGGGTGAAATAGCACTTGGTGCCGGTGCCATTGGCGGGTTATTTTACTTGGCTGTAATTATGTTAGGACTTGGATTTGGCACAGGGGCTCAAATAATAATTGCACGTAGGTTAGGTGAGGGCAAGTTCAAAGACATTGGCGAAATAGTTATCCATACTATTATTTTCTTAACCTTTTTGGCTATACTTATATTTATACTTTTAAAGTATGTTTCAGTAGATCTCCTTAGGTTCTCTATTGATTCAACTGCAATTTATACAGATTCCATCGCTTTTCTGGATATACGCGCATATGGAATTTTCTTTGCATTTATCAATATGGCTTTCAGATCATTTTATGTTGGGATAGCTAAAACAAAAGTAATTACTTATACAACCCTTGTACTTGCTGCTGTAAATATATTTTTAGACTATGGTTTAATATTTGGCAATTTAGGTATGCCTGAGATGGGAATTCGTGGCGCAGCCCTGGCTTCAGTTGTTGCAGAAATCTCAGCTATGATATTTTTTGTGATCTACACTCTTACTATAATAGATTATAAAAAGTACGATTTGTTTTGTTTTGCTAGATTTAGATTGGAAAAACTCGCGAAAATTTTTGGCGTATCAATCCCTATGATGATCCAACAGTTCGTTTCTCTGTCAGTTTGGTTTGTATTCTTTCTTTTCGTTGAAAAGATAGGTGAGATGGCTCTGGCTGTATCAAATATTATCAGAAGTGTTTATGTTATTGCAATGATACCAATTTGGGGATTTGCGGCAACGACTAATACATTGGTAAGTTATTTAATCGGTCAAAAAAGACAGGATGAAGTATTTTCACTTATTTATAGAATTACATTAATGAGCTTTTGTGGTGTTCTCATTATTGTAAGCTTTGGATTATTTTTCCCAAGAATGATTATTGAGATATACACTAATCAGAAGGAATTGATTGATATGGGAGCACCTGTATTATATATAGTAAACATTGGAGCTTTGTTCCTTTCGGTTGGATTTGTATTATTAAACAGTGTTTCAGGTACTGGTAAAACTACTATTTCACTCTCTATTGAAATAATCGTTTTGCTGATTTACGTAAGTTACATTTATGTTTTGATATTTGTATTTAAAACCGATGTTTTTGGCGCATGGACATCTGAACTAGTTTATGGGTTCTTGCTAAGTATTGCTTCATGGGGATACTTAAAATCGAAGCATTGGCTAAAGTCAAAGATTTAATGCCGTTACGTTCCAAATTAGCAGGCTATAATCTCTTAAGAATAAAATAGTTATATTTGCATAAACCAATGCAAAAACCCATGCTGTTTCTTAAAAAGTACAAGAAATTACTGGTTATAACATCCATTGTTATTGCCTCGCTTGTTTTGTTAATCTTAGTTGCCCAATTCATCATTGGAAATATACTACAAAACCGACTTGAGGATTCTTTATCTAGCAGTGAAAAGAAAGATTATAAAATAAGCGTTGGTAATGTTAAGGTAAATCTGTTTACCATGACATTAATACTGAAAGATGTACAAATTGAACCAGATAGTTTACTTATAAGTCAGATCAAACTACAAAAGTGGTCACAAAAAAAAGGATTCCGGATTAACATACCCAACCTACGAGTAAGATATATTGGCGTTATCTCTTTTATTGCTGACAAGTATGTAGATGTTGGAAGTTTTGTTATTAAAAATGCGAAAATAGATTTGCTGACATCAGGCAAGAGTACCATTCCAAAGGCAAAAAAAGTCGACAAACCAGCCACTCCATTCAATATAGACAGCATTGTTTTACCAGGTATTAACGGTGCTATTCTAAACAGGTTTTTAGTAAAGGATTTTGCTTTCAACATAATTGATATAAAACATAACGACACAATTTTTCAAACAAAGAGTTTTAATGTCCAAATAAAAAATATAGCTTTAATAAAGAATGAGGATGATTCATCAAGTTTTAGGTTAATGCTTAAAGATTTTGATTTTCACATGTCAGATGAAAGGTTTCAACTCCCTGGAGATAAATATATATTATCATTTGATGATATGAGTTTTAACATGAATCAAAATCAACTCATTTTCAAAAAATTAAAAATTACACCCAGATATAGCCAAAGTAGTATGGTTGAGTTGAGTGAGTTTCAATATGAAATATATAATTGTGAAATCGAAAAAGCAGAATTTAACTCTCTTTATCCACTAAATATAATTCGGAGCTCAAAAATTTTCATGTCGGATGTTTTGATCCACAACATGAAACTCAGTATATTCAAAGACAAACGTCGTCCATTTGACACAAAAAAAAGACCCAAATTGCCCCAACAATTGTTAAAATCGCTTAAGCAGGATTTGTATATAGATAGCTTAATCATTAATGACAGTGAACTTATTTATGCTGAGAGGCACGACATGATGGAAGAACCCATGGTTGTTACACTTGGTAAACTAAATGTAAAGGTCAAAGACATCACTTCGATATTTGACAGTATAGTTAAAGGTACAGTTATGTCGATAAGATTGCAAGCTAAACTTCAGAAGAAAATACCAATGGGAGTAAATATTTATTTCCCAATGAGAAGTATTGCTGATACTTTTTCATTTAACGGATGGCTTGGCAACGGGGATATGGAATTATTTAACAACGTTACACTTCCTGCAATTGGAGTTAAATTTAAAAGTGGCTATCTGGACGGTCTAAGTTTTAAGGCTCGTGCAAATCCTACTTACTCAATGGGAGAAATGACGATGCTATATCATGACCTGAATGGTATTGTAGTTAGAAAAGACATGAAAAAGACTAATAAATTTCTTTCATGGGCTGCTAACCAGATAATAAATAAAAATAATCCAGCAAAAAATAAAGAAAATCGTGTTGAGTCAATGTTTTTTAATAGAGTGATGTATAAGGGGTTAGGTAATTTTCTTTGGAAAACATTGCAGAGTGGTATATTGGGCACAATTATTCCTGGAATGGATAATAAACCCAAAAAAGAAATTAAAACTGTTCTGGGTACGGATAAAAAGGATATTAGGAAAAGAAAACGTGAGGAGAAAAAAAAGCGACAAAATAATTTGTCCAAATAGTATTTCCTGAAAAATCAAGTTTCCAAAGCCCGATATTATTTTTGTACATACCAGATTTTATTTCCCGACCTTTGATCAATAGCTAAACAGGTGAATCCCATTTCATTAAGTTTTTTGCGGTTAAATCTATTTTTAGAAATAGTTTTCAAAAAGTAAAAGTACTGTTCTCAGGGGCATTATTTAAATGGAATCCAAATAGAATAGCTAGTGTTAATAAACATACAAATCTATTCGTTGAAAAAACAAAAATACTTCGTAAATTTGAGGAAATCTGTAGATATTTTAGGCAAACAATCATGGAAATTAAAAAAGTACTGGTCGCCAACCGAGGCGAAATAGCCATCAGGGTCTTCAGGGCATGCACTGAGATAAATTTAACAACTATTGCTATTTACACCTATGAAGATCGCTATTCACGACACCGTTTCAAAGCAGACGAAGCTTATCAGATAGGTGCCGACACAGATCCTCTTAAACCTTATTTAAATATTGAAGAGATTATTAACCTTGCAACTAAATTGAATGTTGATGCCATTCATCCCGGTTATGGATTCCTTTCTGAGAATACCGAATTTGCCAGAAGATGCGAAGAAAATGGGATCATATTTATTGGTCCGCGACCTGAAGTAATGGATCTACTTGGAAACAAGATTAATGCTAAAGAAATAGCTGAAAAATGCGGTGTTCCAATAATTGCTAGTAGCAAATTGCCACTCAGCGATTCGAAAATCGCACTTGAGGAGGCAAAGCGAATTGGTTTTCCTGTGATGATAAAAGCTGCAGCCGGAGGTGGAGGACGTGGTATGCGCTTAGTTAGCGAGGCTGGGCAATTGGAGAATAATTATGTGTCAGCGCAAAATGAGGCACGAAATACCTTCGGTGATGGTACTTTATTTATTGAAAAATATATTGGAAATCCCAAACATATTGAAGTACAAATAATGGCTGATAACCATGGTAATATTGTCCATCTTTTCGAAAGAGACTGTTCTGTTCAGAGAAGATATCAGAAAGTCGTGGAGGTAGCTCCATCTTTAAACCTGGATAAGGAGGTTAAGGAAAAGCTGTACGACTACGCTATAAAAATATGTAAAGAAGTTAAGTACAACAACATTGGAACCGTAGAATTTTTGGTTGAAGACAAGGAAATATATTTCATTGAAGTAAATCCACGCATACAAGTGGAACACACAGTAACAGAAGTGGTTACCAATAGAGACTTAGTTAAAGCACAAATTTTTATTGCCGGCGGTTATAAACTGGGTGATGTTCAAATTAAAATACACTCACAGGAAGATCTTACAACTAACGGTTTTGCAATACAATGCCGCATCACTACTGAAAATCCGCGGGATGATTTTAAACCCGATTATGGCACAATATCGACCTATCGTATAGCCAGTGGATTTGGAATAAGGTTGGATGCAGGAAGTATTTACCAGGGGGTTAAAATAAGCCCGTTTTTTGATTCCATGCTCGTGAAGATCACTTCCCATTCACATACTCTTGAGGGAGCAGTTCGTAAAATGGCAAGAGCACTTATTGAATTTAGAATCAGAGGTGTAAAAACGAATATTCCTTTCCTGGAAAATATTATTCTCCACAAGAGTTTTGTAGAGGGAAATGCAACAGTTAATCTGATTAAGGATAATCCAGAATTATTTGTCTTAAAACCACGACGTGATCGTGCAACGAAGATCATTAAATACCTTGGAGAAGTTATCGTAAATGGTAATCCCGATGTGAAGTTTGTTGATAAGAATCGCAAGTTTACAACTCCAAAAGTTCCTGATTTCGATGCAAGTAAAAATTTCTCAAAAGGAACAAAGAATTTACTAACTGACCTTGGCCCAGAAGGGTTCACTCAGTGGTTAAGAAGTGAAAAAAAGATACATTATACAGACACCACCTTCCGTGATGCCCATCAATCATTGCTTGCTACACGAATGCGCTCATACGATTTGTTGGCTGTTGCAGAGAGTTTTGCCAGAAATCATCCTGAGATTTTTAGTATAGAAATGTGGGGCGGTGCTACATTTGATGTTTGCCTTAGGTTTTTACAGGAAAATCCCTGGCGCCGCCTTAACTTTTTGCGAAATAGAATTCCTAACATTCTGTTACAGATGCTTATCCGGGGTTCTAATGCTGTTGGATATACTGCCTACCCTAATAACCTTATCGAAAAATTTATAACACAAGCATGGGAACATGGAATTGATATCTTCCGCATTTTTGACTCCCTTAATTGGCTTAAAGCAATGGAAGCAAGTATAGGTTATGTGCGTAAGAACACCAAAGGTCTGGCAGAAGTTAGCATGTGTTACACCGGTGATATATTAGACGTCAAGAGAACAAAGTATAATCTGGATTATTATCTCCAGCTTGCAAAAGATATTGAAAATGCAGGGGCCCATATATTGGCCATAAAAGATATGGCTGGTTTGTTAAAACCCTACGCTGCCACAGAACTAATAACAGCTCTGAAAGAAACAATAAATCTACCTATCCATCTACACACTCATGATACATCAGCTTTACAAATAGCGACTTATTTGAAAGCTGTAGAAGCAGGAGTTGATGTTGTTGATGTGGCAATAGGTGGACTTTCAGGACTAACAGCTCAACCTAATTTTAATTCAATGTTGGAGTTTATGCAATTTCATGAACGGGAAAATAAAATGGACATTGCCAAGCTCAACAAATTTTCCAATTATTGGGAAGTGGTAAGAGAATACTATTATCCCTTCGAGTCAGGTCTGAAAGCTGGAACCGCAGAAGTATTTAAGCATGAAATACCTGGAGGGCAATATTCAAACCTAATTCCTCAAATGACAGCTCTGGGACTTGCCGACCGATTTGAGGACGTAAAAGATACCTACGCTGATGTCAATCAGTTGTTTGGCGACATTGTAAAGGTGACGCCAAGTTCTAAAGTTGTTGGCGACATGGCTCTTTATCTGGTAACCAACAATTTAAAAGCCTCCGATGTTCTCGATAAAGGTGATACTATCTCCTGGCCTGAATCAGTCCAGGCGTTTTTCCGTGGTGATCTTGGACAACCTCAGGGAGGGTTCCCTCCGGAGTTACAGAAAATTATCCTTAAAGATAAAAAGCCATATTCCTCCCTGCCCAATGCACATCTAGAATCAGTAGATTTCGATAATGAATTTATCACATTTAATGAAAAATTCAAAAATAATGTTACCCGTAAATTAAATATCACCGACTTTATTTCTTACAAACTATATCCAAAAGTTTATGAGGATTATAGTGAAAAAATTAGAATTTACGAGAATATATCAAAGATCCCTACTCTAAATTTCTTTTATGGATTGAAAGAGAATGAAGAGGTTTTTGTAGAAATTGCAAAAGGGAAAACTATAATCGTAAAACTTCTTTCGGTAGGTCCAGCAAATGAGGAAGGTTTTCGCACCTTGTTTTTCAGTGTTAATGGGCAAGCACGTAATATAGAGGTAAAGGACACATCTTTGGGTATCGAAGTGATTGAAAATATAAAAGCTGATAATTCCGATCCAAAACAAATCGCCTCCCCTTTACAGGGATTATTGTCAAAAGTATTTGTTGAAAAAGGACAGAAAGTTAAAAAGAACGACCCTTTGTTTGTTATTGAAGCTATGAAAATGGAAACTACAATAACTGCCACAGAAGATTCACAGATTGGAAGTATAGTTTTAGATTCTGGAGCCTTAGTAAATGCAGAGGATCTGATTCTTTATTTAAGTTAGTGGTGTTACTTATGTACGAAAACTATATTGGGATTTGAGAAAACAACGAGTTGACATATTATTTTTCACATTTAATTTTATAAATAAAGTATTTGTAATTTGTTCCAGAATACTTTAGCATTTCATCTTTTCAATCTAAAACTTAACCTTAACTTTTATATTTTTGCCTCTCAGAATAAATTGACTTTCTATGGACATGCCCAGCAAGTATAATCCTGCTTTAACAGAGGATAAATGGTATAGCTACTGGATGAATAAAAACTATTTTCATTCGGTACCCGATGACAGGGAACCATTTACAATTGTAATACCACCTCCTAATGTTACAGGTGTATTACACATGGGTCATATGTTAAACAATACAATTCAAGATGTCCTGATTCGCAGAGCTCGTATGCAGGGAAAAAATGCATGTTGGATTCCGGGCACCGACCATGCATCAATTGCAACTGAAGCTAAAGTTGTAGATAAACTGGGAGCCGAAAATATTAACAAAAAAGATATTGGACGTGAAAAGTTTATTGAACATGCTTGGGAATGGACACATAAGCACGGCGGAATTATTCTTGAACAATTAAAAAAGCTTGGAGCCTCATGCGATTGGGAACGTACAGCTTTTACAATGAGCGACTCCTTGTATGAATCAGTAATTGATGTATTCATCGATCTTTATAATAAAGACTTAGTATACAGGGGTATCCGTATGGTAAACTGGGATCCTGTGGCCAAAACTGCCGTAAGTGATGAGGAAGTAATTCATAAAGAATTACAATCAAAACTTTATTATCTTAAATATAAAGTTGAAGATGAAAATAACTTTATCACAATTGCTACCACACGACCAGAAACTATACTAGGTGATACTGCTGTTTGTGTTCATCCGAAAGATGAAAGATTTCTCTCCTTTCATGGAAAGAATGTGATAGTTCCACTTGTCAATAGAGCTGTTCCAATTATTACTGACGAATATGTTGATCGGGAATTCGGTACAGGAGCCTTAAAAATCACGCCTGCCCATGATGTGCACGATTACGAATTAGGCATCAAGCATAAGCTAAAAACAATTGATATTTTTAATGATGATGGCACTATGAGTACAAGTGCCGAATTATATACCGGTAAAGATCGTTTTGCTGTTCGCGATGAAATATTAATTGACCTGAAAAAAGCAGGTAATCTTGACAAAACTGAAGATTATGTAAATAAGGTAGGTTATTCGGAACGCACCAATACAGTTATTGAACCAAAGTTGTCGTTACAATGGTTTTTAAGGATGAGTGAGTTTAGTAAGGCTGCACTTAATGTTGTGGAAAATGGTGATATTAAGTTTCATCCACCAATGTATAAAAATATTTACCGTCACTGGATGGAAAACCTTAGAGATTGGAATATCTCTCGTCAGTTATGGTGGGGCCAAAGGATTCCTGTATATTATTTACCTAATGGTGAGATTGTTGTTGCCAAAACTATTGAAGAGGCAATATTAAAGGCCGAGGAAGAACATAACCTACCAGATTTGGTTGCTGAAGATATTAAGCAAGATGAAGATGTTTTTGATACTTGGTTTTCGTCATGGTTATGGCCAATTTCTGTTTTTGATGGAATTAGAAATCCTGGTAATAATGATATCGAATATTATTATCCTACTAATGATTTGGTTACCGGTCCAGATATAATTTTCTTTTGGGTAGCACGAATGATAATGGCTGGGCTTGAATATAGGAAGGATATCCCTTTTAAAAATGTTTATTTTACAGGTATTGTACGTGACAAAATTGGCCGCAAGATGTCAAAGACTCTTGGTAACTCACCTGACCCTCTTGATCTTATAAAACAATATGGTGCCGACGGTGTACGTATAGGTATGCTATTAACCGCACCTGCCGGAAACGATCTTCCTTTCGATCCTGTTTTGTGCGAACAAGGTAGGAATTTTAGTAATAAAATTTGGAATGCACTTAGGCTGTTAAAGGGATGGAAAGTGGACTCAGATCTGGAACAAACTGAAAATAATAAACTTGGAATTCAGTGGTTCAATGAAAAGCTTAACAGTACATTGAGTGATATAGAAGATCATTTTTTAAGGTTTAGAATTTCAGATGCATTGATGGCTATATATAAGCTCATTTGGGACGACTTTTGCAGTTGGTATCTTGAGATTGTTAAACCGGCTTACCAGCAACCAATTGATCCTGATACTCTAGAAAGTTCAATTACATTCTTTGAGAATCTGATGAAGATTCTTCATCCATTTATGCCTTTTATAACAGAAGAAGTTTGGCATTTATTAAGAGATAGAGAGGAAGGTAACGATTTAATAATCTCAAATATTCAAGTTGCAGTTAAATTTGACAGTAGTATAATTGATGCATTTGAAAGCGCAGAAAGCATTATTGTTGGAATCAGGAATGTACGTAAAGATAAGAATATTCCTCAAAAAGAGAGCATTGAAATGCTTGTTAAAAATGGATCTCTATCACAGAGCATTTACTTTCCAGTTGTTGCAAAGATTGGTAATGTTCAAAAAATTGAAATTGTTGAAGAAAAGCCTGAGGGTTCGATTATATTTACAGTAGGTGCCCAGGAATTCTATATTCCTATCGATTCGAATATCGATGTAGAGGAAGAGATTGCAAAGCTAGAAAATGAGCTTAATTATACAAATGGATTTTTAAAATCTGTGATGAAAAAATTATCAAATGACAGATTTGTAAATAACGCTCCATCTGCTGTGGTTGAGAACGAACGTAAAAAGCAGGCAGATGCTGAAGCACGTAAAAAGGTTATTGAAGAACAATTGAATTCTTTGAAAAAATAGAAATCCAAAGTAACAAAACTAACTTCGGTGCCTCAACTATCTCAACTTGATTTTTTTACCTTCTTCTAGTTGAATCCCCTTCGGGAGATTATTCAATTTGTATATTCTTTTTAAGCTAATTCCGTAGAGTTGTGAAATGTAGTGTATTGTTTCTCTGGCGTTAATAACATGAGTCTTATATTTTTTATCAGCTTTCCGTTTTTTCTTCTCAAGATATATTACTTCACCAATCTTTAGTACATGTTTCTTTTCTAAATCGTTATAATTTTTGAATTGCCAACGGTAAATATCAAATTCATCAGCAAGGCCATTGAATGTGTCACCCTTTTCAATTATTATAAGTTTAACACCATTATTTTCATATATCTTTCTTCCTGAAGACCATCTGTCAACCTGCTTAAAATTTGCAGTAGAAATGGCAATGTAATTTTCCTTTTTAATATCTGTTTTTTTGTCTTGTTTCTTTTTAACCTTTTTATCATATTTATCCAGATTATACTTCTCTATAATCTTAATTAACAGTTGAGGGTATTTTGGGTTTGTAGCATATCCTGCTTGCTTTAATCCATAGGCCCACTTCTTGTAATCATTTGTTTTATACTCAAATAAAAATGAATACCTGCCTCTTTGTGTTAGAAATTCAGAATGGTCTTTATACGAATCCTCAGCTTTTTTATATTTACGAAAGCACTCGTTCTTCGCATCATCATCTGTGTGATATTTTTTGCCTGTCCATCCTTTATGGCATTTAATTCCAAAGTGGTTATTTGCTTTACGTGCCAACTTACTATTTCCGCTACCAGATTCTAATATACCCTGAGCAAGTGTAATAGATGCAGGGATCCGATACTTCTTTTGTTTCTTAATAGCAATGGATTTATAGGTTTCAATATACTCTAGTGTTGCTATTCTTTTTTGAGCTACTAGACTTGTAACTGACATAAGGATGACAGTAGCTAAAAGAAGGCTTGTAACTTGTTTATTCGGCTTAGTCAAGATTGTAATCAATTGGTAGTAACAAATGTACCTGAATAATTAGCTTTATCTTATCTGATAAAACGTACTTTTACACAAAACATTGTTATTAACCCTTGATTAACCCTTGTTCATTGTAGCAATGTTGTGATTATTAAATCTTATTTTTAATTTACTGATATCAATTTTAATACTTTTATGATCTAAATTTTAGAATTTTATGAATCAAGAAATAATATTCAAATATTTTCCAACACTTACTGAATTGCAAAAACAGCAAATAACTCAACTTGGGGAATTATATAGGATATGGAATCAGAAGATTAATGTTATCTCCCGCAAGGATATAAACAACTTTTATTTACATCACGTATTACACTCGCTTTCAATTGCTAAAGTTGTAGAATTTAAAAGTCATACAGAAATAATGGATGCAGGAACAGGTGGCGGATTTCCTGGAATTCCTCTTGCTATTTTCTTTCCAAAAGTTAAGTTTTTTCTTGTTGATTCTATTGGGAAAAAAATTAAAGTAGTTAATGAAGTTGTGCAAAATCTGGGACTAAAAAATGTTGAAGCGGAGCAACAAAGAATTGAGCAGGTAAACCAGACATTTGATTTTATTATCAGCAGAGCTGTAACATCTCTGCCTGATTTCTTACGATGGACCTCTTATAAATTTCACAACAAATCATTCAATCAAATTCCAAATGGTATTCTGTATTTAAAGGGTGGAGAAATTCAGAAAGAATTAAATGAAATAAGGAAGGTTAAGAAAAAGATTTATAATATTTCTGACTATTTTAAAGACGATTATTTTGAAACCAAGAAACTTGTTCATATTTACAGATAAGATATTACGGATACTACCAATAGCACATCTAACTATTTACATTTGGTAACCATCAAAAACCGCAGTCGCGAAATATTTAAAATTAATTCAAGATCCATATTCTCTTATTAATTTATTTATAACTCTTCTTAAACAATTTATCTTAATTTCGCCTGTTCATATAAAAACTTAGAAAATGACAGAAGAAATTAAAAAGTCTTTGAGAGATAATGTCGGAGTAAGATGGTTTGTTCTGGTATTAGTTTCCTTATGTATGTTAATAGCATATACATTTATGGAAGTACTATCACCTCTTCAAACTTTGATACAAAGTACTTATGGTTGGAGTGGTTCAGAATGGGGAATTGTAACTGGTGCCCAGGGCTATTTAAATGTTTTTGCATTTATGTTAATTTTTGCAGGAATCGTTTTGGATAAGATGGGGATAAGATTCACAGCTGTAAGTTCAGGAATTGTGATGATTCTGGGCGCTATTATTAAATACTGGGCATTTGCTGGTAATTTTGCAATTGGAACGGAAATAATTGGTATTGATTCCAGAGTTTTTGTATCAGCAGCAGGCTTTGCAATATTCTGTGTTGGAGCAGAAGGAGCTGGGATAACGGTTTCAAGAATTATTGTAAAGTGGTTTAAAGGTAAAGAAATGGCTCTTGCCATGGGTACAGAAATGGCGTTAGCGCGTTTTGGGTCTTTTATTGCTCTCTTTGGAGCACCTCGTATTGCAAATGCAATTGATATTCCAACGTCAGTATTGGTAGGTACAATTGCCCTTTGTATAGCATTAATTCTTTTCATCGTATACACAATAATGGATTCTAGGCTAGACAAGCAGTTACAAGATAGTGCAGTCGAAGAAGATCCATTCCATTTATCCGACCTTAAACTTATTATCACAAGTAGAGGATTCTGGTATATTGCAATTTTATGCTTGCTGTTTTACTCAGCAGTTTTCCCATTCTATAAATTTTCATCTGGGTTAATGGTAAATAAATTCGGAGTTGACCCTGGTACAGCTGGAGATATACCATCAATTCTACCTTTTGGCACAATGTTATTAACACCATTGTTTGGTTATGTATATGATAAAATTGGAAAAGGTGCAACTATTATGATAATTGGAGCTGTACTTCTGGTAGTTGTGCATACAATCTTTTATATTCCATCACTTACAGAAACATGGACAGCAATCTTAGCTGTTGTTTTGTTAGGAATTGCATTTTCTCTGGTTCCATCAGCAATGTGGCCTTCAGTTCCTAAAATTATCCCTGATAAACAATTGGGTTCTGCTTATGCATTAATTTTCTACGTTCAAAATATTGGGTTGATGCTTGTTCCGATTCTATTAGGAGTTGTACTTGATAAAACAAATCCGGGAATTAATGAAAAAACTGATGCAGCAATTCAAGCTTTCAGAGATAGTGGAGTTCCTGCAAATGAGATTGCAGATAAAGTACAAGAATTAAGAACTATCGGTGAAATTCCCATGTTTGATTATGCAAATACATGGTTAATATTTGTAGGGCTTACAATTTTAGCGGTAGTATTTGGATTTTTGCTTAAAGCTGAAGACAAGAAAAAAGGGTATGGACTTGAACTTCCTAATATTCAGAAATAATCAATAAAACAACAATATAATGAGTAAAGACATATTAAAACTTAAACCGGAAGCTGTTTGGAAAAGCTTCTATGAACTTACACAAATACCACGCCCATCCAAAAAAGAAGAAAAAGTTAGAGAATTCTTGAAAAAATTTGGGGAGAATCTCGGCCTTGAAACTATTGTCGATGAAATTGGAAATGTAATTATCAAAAAGCCTGCTACTGAAGGCATGGAAGATCGTAAAGGTATAATATTACAGGGCCACATGGATATGGTTCCACAGAAAAATTCAGATACCGATCATGATTTTGAAAAAGATCCGATTGATGCTTACGTGGATGGTGACTGGGTAACCGCAAAAGGCACTACCCTTGGTGCTGATAATGGTATGGGTATCGCAGCTGCAATGGCTGTATTAGAAGATAAAGAACTTGTACATGGACCCGTTGAAGCTCTTATTACAATGGATGAAGAAACAGGCATGACAGGTGCTGAAAATCTTAAAGCCGGTGTACTAGATGGTGACATACTTATTAACCTTGATTCAGAGGACGAAGGTGAACTTTATATTGGTTGTGCTGGTGGCATTGATACTTTTGGTGTGTTTAAATATACTTCCGAAGATGTCCCTGAAGGAATGACAACATTTAAGGTAAGTGTTAAAGGATTCAAAGGTGGTCACTCTGGTCTTGATATTAATTATGGCAGAGGTAATGCCAATAAAATAATGAATATCCTGCTTCTTAAGGCTAGTGAAAAATATGGACTACGTCTTGCGCAAATTGATGGAGGAAGCCTCCGCAATGCTATTCCGAGAGAATCTTTTTCAATTGTAGTTGTTCCTGAAGCAAACAAAGCTGATTTTGAACAATTTGTAACTGAGTTTGAAGCGATAGTACAAGATGAATTTAAAGAGGCCGATCCTGGTGCTGTTATTACTTGTGAAAAAGCTAAAAAGCCAAAGAAACTTATCGACGAAAAAACTCAAGCTAATCTTTATAATGCTGTAGCTAACTGCCCAAACGGCGTGATTAAAATGAGTGAAAGTGTAAAAGGTATAACTGAAACCTCCACAAACCTGGCTATCGTTAAATCAGGAAGAGGTAAAATTGAACTTGCCAGCTTGCAGCGTAGTTTAATAGATGATGATAAGGATAATCTTGGAGCTGAAATAAGAAAAGTTTTTGAAGCAGCTGGTGCTAAAGCAAAAAGTTCAGGTTCATACCCAGGATGGAAACCAAATCCTGATTCTTCTATCTTAAAAGAAATGAAAGAAGTCTATAATAATAAATTTGGCAAAGTTCCTGAAGTTAAGGTAATACATGCTGGACTTGAGTGTGGAATACTTGGAGCTACATACCCTAATTGGGATATGATTTCATTTGGTCCAACAATTCGTAATCCCCATTCACCAGATGAAATGGTAAATATTGAATCTGTGCAACTATTTTGGGATTTCCTAGTGGAGACCTTGAAAAATGCTCCAAAAAAATAATATTAAGTTCAGCAAAGGTAGCGAACTATTAATAAAAATCTTTTGTAGTTAATTTGTTTTGAGATATCAAATAAATTTCTACTTTTGCACTCCCTAAAGAAAATTATAAGGCGATGACAAAAAGAACATTTCAACCATCGGTAAGAAAGAGAAAAAATAAACACGGGTTCCGTGAAAGGATGGCAACAGTTAATGGCCGTAAAGTGCTTAAAAGAAGAAGGTCAAAAGGAAGAAAAAGACTCTCTGTTTCTGATAAAATGCGCTAGTTAAGTTAGCGGTTAAATAAATAATAATATTTGGGAGGTATGCTAGCATATCTCCCTTTTTAGTTTATAAGAGTTATTCTATTCCCAGTTCCATCGTTCCTCTGAAATTAGATTTTTGTAATCAAAAGTGTGAGTTAAAAATAATTTCCACTTCAATCTCACCTTTTTTGAAACCTTTCAAATTAACAATACGATGGAATTTTCAGATATCAGTTCGGCAAAAAGTAATAAATTCGCAGGGCATTAAAAAATCAATTTGATGGAGGCTTTGCTCAGATTTTTATTTGTAGTTGTTATAATATACTATGGCTTTAAGCTATTTTTTAGATATGTTGTACCATGGATTATCACAAGGTTTATGAAAAATCAACAGAATAAATTCAGTCAAATGAATGGATTTCCAAAGACCGACTATAATGAAAAGACAGAAGGGGACGTAAGTATTAAATCAAAGCAGACAAAAAAATCACAAGAAGATACAGACTTTGGCGAGTATGTTGATTTTGAAGATGTTGACAATGAATAATTATAATACCAACAACTATATTTGTAAACAGTTTGATGATGGATAAAAGGAAAATCAAAAAAAGTGCTATTGCATACTTTACCGCCATTATAGCATTTTTAATTATAACTCTCATGTATTTCTCACCATTATTGGAGGGGAAAAAACTAAAGCAACATGATATTGCAATGTTCAAGGGTATGTCGAAAGAAATTGTCGACCATCGTGAAGCTAAAGGAGAAGAAGCTCTTTGGACCAATTCAATGTTCGGAGGTATGCCTGCATGGCAAATTTCAGTTCAATATTCTGGAAATTTAATTTCACATGTTGACAAAATCATAACACTTTGGTTACCTTATCCTGCTAATTATGTGTTCCTTTATTTTCTTGGCTTTTTTGTTTTATTACTTGCGCTTAAAATTGATCCTTGGGTGAGTCTTGTCGGGGCAATTGCTTTTGCTCTGTCATCTTATTTCTTTATAATTCTCGGCGCTGGTCATACGTCAAAAGCACATGCAATAGGATATATGGCACCTGTATTGGCGGGAATAATACTGGCCTTTAGAGGAAAATACTGGCAAGGAGCGCTATTGACTGCTGTGACTCTTGCACTAGAAATAAAATCTGGGCATCTTCAGATAACTTATTATTTATTGATAATTGTTATTGTTTATGGAATCTTTAAATTAATTGAAGCCATAACTCAAAAACAGATGGTTCATTTTTTAAAAGCAACCGGAATACTTTTGGTTGCAGCAATATTAGCAATTTCCACATATACGACAAATTTATGGGCAACATATGACTATGGAAAAGACACAATGCGTGGCACACCAGAATTAACCAAAAATGCAGCTAACAAATCTAGTGGCCTCGATAGAGATTACATTACAGCATGGAGCTATGGAGTTGGCGAAACATGGTCGTTTATGATGCCAAACGTGAAAGGCGGCGCATCAGGATTACTCGGAAATGTAGATGCTATTAAAGAAGCTGACCCTGCATACAGAAATGCCATTGCACAGCAAAGTAATGCTTATTGGGGCGATCAACCAGGGACCTCAGGTCCGGTTTATGTAGGCGTTATTGTTATGTTTTTATTTATTCTGGGTTTATTCATTGTTAATAATAGGTTAAAATGGGTGTTACTTATAGTTACTGTTCTGTCAATCCTTCTTGCCTGGGGAAGGAACTGGATGCCTTTTACTGATTTCTTTATTGATTATATCCCAGGCTATAATAAATTCAGGGCAGTCTCTATGATACTGGTAATTGCTGAACTAGCAATTCCAATACTTGCATTCTTAGCATTGGGAAAGTTGGTGTCAGATCCTGCTATTCTTAAAACAAAAAAGAACTCATTGTATTATTCATTTGGGTTCACAGGTGGAATAGTTCTACTATTTTATATCGCTCCTTCTGTATTTTTTGATTTTTTAAATACTAGCGAAAAAGCACAATTTGCTGAACTAATGAAAGGTAATAACGCTGCGCAGGTAAATATTTACCTCACAAGTCTCGAAAATGTAAGGATCGCTATTTTCAAAGCTGAGGCAATGCGTAGTCTAATTTTTGTCACACTTGCTGCTTTACTTGTGTTTCTTTACTCCTTAAATAAAATTAAAAGAAGCTGGTTGATAGCAGGATTAGGCGTATTGATTATAATCGATATGGTTTCTGTAAACCGCAGATATTTAAACAACGATAATTTTATCAGAGCAAAACAATTTGATGTTCCGTTTACTGCGAGTGCTGCTGATAATTACATACTTAACGATCACAATCCAGATTTTAGAGTACTTGATTTATCTAGTAGTACTTTTAATGATGCTAGTTGCTCCTATTTTCACAAGAGTATTGGTGGTTATCATGGAGCTAAATTGCAGCGATATCAGGATATAATAGAAGGATATATACAGGGAGAGATTCAGTCGATTGCCAGTGTGCTTACTAAAGGAGTTACTTTACAAATGATTGATAGCATGTTCACAAAGCAACAAGTACTTAATATGCTCAACACAAAATATGTTATTGTTAATCCTGAAGCGATGCCTTTATTAAATAAATCAGCATTTGGCAATGCATGGTTTGTGAATAATGTAGTTATGGTAAACAGCGCGGATGAGGAAATTAATGCGTTGGGCAAGAACAATTTACAGAATGCTGCTATTGTTGATACTAGATTTGCCTCTCAAATTGAAGGAAAGAACTTTATTAAGGATTCAACTTCTTCCATTGTTCTTAATTCCTACGCGCCAAACAACCTCATGTACAGCTATAAGTCTCCTACAGAGCAGCTTGTTGTGTTTTCTGAAATATATTACAGTAAAGGCTGGCATGCCTATGTTGATGGATACCATGTTCCGTATTTAAGGGCTAATTATGTTCTCAGAGCGTTAACAGTACCAGCGGGAGAACATGAAATTGAATTTAAATTCGAACCACGTATTTGGGTTGTTGGTGAACGCATATCGTTTGCCGGATCATTGTTATTGATATTATTATTAATAACAGGGATAGGGTTTGAAATAAAAAACTTAATAACAAAAAGGGAAAACAATAACGTATAACCTACTCTGATTGAAAAAAGTACTTATCATAACCTACTACTGGCCACCTAGTGGAGGTGGTGGTGTGCAGCGATGGGTTAAATTTGTTAAGTATTTAAGGAATTTCGGGTGGGAACCGATTGTTTTTACTCCTGAGAATCCTGAGATACCATCATTTGATGAATCACTATTAAATGAAATTCCTGAAAATGTAAAGGTTATTAAAAATAAGATTTGGGAACCTTATCATTACTATAAAAAGCTAACTGGAAGAAAGAAAACTGAAAATATTCAAACTGCTTTTCTCAGTGAGAAAAATTATTCATCCGGCGTTATAGAAAAACTTTCAATCTGGATTCGTGGTAACTTTTTTATTCCCGATGCACGGAAATTTTGGATAAAACCTTCTGTAAAGATATTAACTGAATATTTAAAGAAAAATCACATTGATGTTATAGTAACCACAGGCCCACCTCACAGTGCGCATATGATTGGATTACATCTGAAACAGAAAACCGGAATTCCCTGGTTAGCTGATTTTAGAGACCCTTGGACAAACATCGATTATTATAATGATCTTAAGTTAGGCAAACGCGCAGATAAAATTCATCATAGGCTAGAAAAATTAGTGCTGGAATACGCTGATACTGTTACAGTTATCAGCCCAGGTATGTCAAAGGAATTTAATCAGATTGTGCCAAAGGAATATGTAGTTATCCCAAATGGGTATGATACTGAGGATATTGAAAAGAATACTAAGGAGATAACAAAAAGCGAAAAGTTTAGTCTTGCACATATTGGTTCATTAACAAAAACACGTAATCCGGAAAACTTATGGGACGCTCTTAAGCAATTAGTAGATGAAAATAAAAATTTTGCTAAAGATCTTGAAATTCTCAATATAGGTAAAATAGATATTTCTGCAGTGGAGTCTCTTAATAAATTTGGTCTTAAAAATTTCCTTAAACAAGTTGATTATTTATCACATGACGAAGTTATCATTGAACAGAGACGAGCAATTCTACTTTTGTTACTTATAAATAATACACCAAATGCAAAGCTTATTCTTACTGGTAAAATCTTTGAGTATTTAGTCTCACTCACTCCTATAATATGTATTGGACCTACCGATGGTGATGCTGCAAATGTGATTAAAGAAACATCATGTGGCAGCACGTTTGGTTTCGATGAGGTTGACAATCTAAAGGATAACATACTTAAGCTCTATCAACAGTTTAACAAAGGGGAAATTACTACTACTAACTCAGCTATTAATAAATACGACAGAAAATATTTAACAGAGAAAATGTCTATGCTATTAAATGAGCTATACAAGGATAACTCTATAACCTGAGAACTTAAATATTCTTGTTATTAACTATCTTATTTTAATAATAAATATATACTTTTACATGATATAGTTAAATCATTGAATTAATCAATTGTATTAATAACTCAAAACCTAACCCAATGAAAAAACTGCTAATTTTATTTTGCATTTATGGTTTAATTCTCTTATTTGGTTCCTGTCGTAAGCAAGTTATTATAACTGAAGATCACATATGTGAAACATGTTATGATGGTATTCAAAATCAAAATGAAACAGGGATTGATTGTGGGGGGTTCTGCATGCCTTGCAATATTATAATTGACACAGTTTACGTATTTGATACTATAATAATAATCGATACTATAATAGTAATTGATACAGTTGTAGTAATAGACACAGTTGTTGTTATGGATACAATTGTATCGATGACAATGCAACCTGACCCGTTAAATGGTAAAGATGCCGTTATTCACAGCATTGATTTATTTACAGGTGGTGATTATGAATATTTTTGGGCTGCATCATAGACATGGAATGGTGGCAATGAAGGTGTTATGAGGGCATTATTAGAATTTGACATTTCACACATACCTCAAAATGCATCAATAATTGATGCCAGATTATCATTGTATGGCAAAAAAAGTGCACCTGATCAACATTCTACTTATAATATATATGGCACTTATAATTATTCCATGATTCAAAGAGTGACTTCTAATTGGAGTGAAAATAAAGTGAGTTGGGATAATCAACCAAATATTACTACACAGAATCAAGTTGAACTATATCCCTCTGCCATTCCCGATCAAAACTATCTCGATGTGGGGGTGAAACTAATTATTGAAGATATTCTGAATGATCCTGATAATGGGTTTGGTTTTATGATACGTTTGAATGAAGAATTTCCATATAGGATGATGGCATTTGCCACAAGTGATAACAATGATCCAACTTTGAGACCAAAATTAGAGATTATTTATAAAGTGAGAAAGATAAATTAATAAAATAATTCAATAGTGATGATTAAAAGCTCTAAATCTTAGTAATATTGGATACAAAATTATTGATGTCGTATTTCTCATCATTAAAAACCTTGTAAAGCTCCTTTAGCATAAGATCTTTTGTTTTTATTCCTCGCTTTTTTGCTATTTCCTCAACAAATATATTAACCGCTACCTTACCCTCAAGCACAACTTTTCCCGAAACATAATCAGTAAAAAAACCCTTTCCTATAAGAAGTCCGAGTGTGCGGTTACGACTTAGGTCGTTAAGAGCGGTAAGCGTGAAATCGCCAATACCACAATAATTGAACATCGTATCTTCCTCTCCTCCAAATTTAGAAATGATAGTTCTCATTTCTTTAACGGCCTTTGTAAGTATTAATGACCGGAGGTTAGGTGAATCGAAATGTGCATCGATAATGCCCACCATTATTGCATATATATTTTTGAGAATGCTTGCTAGTTCTACACCAGTTACGTCGGTTGAAAAATCTAGATGAATCGAGGTATTATAAAATACCGTTTCAAACAGTTTAAAATGTTTATCTCTTCTCGATGCAAGAGTAAAAGCAGTTGGCATATTATTTATAATCTCCCTTGCAAAGGAAGGACCCTTCATGCTAAAAATCTGGTTAGGAATAATCTTCGAAAGTGTCTGCGGTATTATTTTCTGACCATCCCCGAAACCTTTCGCGAGATTAACAATTAAAGCATCTTCACCAAAATATTGCTTGTTTTCTGAAATATATGAAACAACTACATTCGAAGGAATTCCGAGAAAAACAATATCAGAATCGCTGAGTACACTTTTGTCAAATGTCGCTTTGAGAGATTTATCCAGATCAATATTTGGGAAATATTTACGGTTTATATGATCATTGCTTATTGAATCAACAACATCCCGTTCGATCGACAGTAAAAAAACTTCGTATTTACCTTT